>QMCD01001043.1_pt1 | contig 29725 bp, 19 predicted proteins | sample 1821841 | NCBI WGS metagenome assembly QMCD01 (sample SAMN01991225, study PRJNA193472) | Termite gut metagenome, whole genome shotgun sequencing project. | isolation source: worker | host: Macrotermes natalensis | reverse complement strand
TACCGGGATCAATTACTCAGGTTTTTACTAAGAGGGTCAGTTGACCGCCTTGACGCCCCGCATTCTACAGAACATAATCGGAGCAACGCAAGCCCGGAGGGTAAACGGGCGGACCAAACGGGCTGTGTTTACCAACGACTCAACCGGCTTCGGTATACACGCCCCGGCTCGTGAAAAACCGGGAAGAACCTCACCTCTACCGGCCTCTACCGGGACGTATCGAAACGGATCCGGGATTTGGCCCGCAGCCCGCCCAGTTCGAACGTGATGCCGAAATCCGCGTCCCGGATGTCGGCGAACGGGGAAACGTCGAATTCTTCCTGCGTCAGGAACCGCTCCCCCCAAAGCCGTTGCTGAATCTCGCCGGGATCCTGGTTCGGGCACGTCGTTCGATAATACGCGCAAATCGGTTCCAGCGATTTCCGTAGCCGGTCCGGGGATTGCCGCGGGGTGATCGCCGCCAACAACGCCTCCGCCTTGTCGATGGTCCCCCCGTCGAATCGAAAACCGAGATTCGAGCCGAGCCAGCCGGGATCGCCCTTTTCCGGTCGGGCATCCGTTTTGCCGTCCCGCTTATCCCATTGCTTATCCAACGGCTCCTCCAATCCCCGGTCGATGGCCCGTCGAATCACGTTTTCATTGGACGTGAACGTCCATTTTCCGCCGGTAGTCGTGTAATAGAGTCTCACCGGGGCGCCGATCTCCTTTTCGCTACCCGTGATGCACACGTAGGGATGCTCGCGGTGCTTTCGCATTCCCCATTCCAGCGTCCCGGGCGAGGTCTGCTCGATATAGGCCCGGGCGGCCGCGAGGAAGCCGGTCAGCAGGAGCGGGTCTTTCACGCCGATTTCCAGCGCGAAGGGGAACTCACTTCCGTCTTCCAAGGGCATTCCCACCATCATCAGGTGTTGTTTTTCGGGGTTGTTCAGCACTTCCACCACTTTGTCCCAATAGGGATCGCGGTCGAAATAGAGGGAGGCGTAGTTGCCGATCCAACCGGTCGAGGCGCCGGTCAACAGCGTGGTAATCAGGTTCTCATATCGCTCGGGCAACCGGGACATATCGAGCGAGACGATGAACTGGAGCGGGGCGTCGAAACGCGCGGTCCCGGGATCGAACCGGGATTCCCCGACGATTTCGCTGAACCACTCGTAATCCCGGGCGGCCAGGACGTTAAGCGGAATGACCGTGAAATCGATTTCGGAAACGTTTTCCCGGAATGAAAGCCGGATCCCGACCGGGTCGAAACTTTGCCGCCAAAGTCCTTCGAATTCGTCGCGCCAACGTTCGTAACCGCGTTGTTCCGCCTCGCTGACCTTGGCAAGATCGAGTTCCGCGACCGGGGTCAGGAAAACATAGCGCCCGTATGTTTCGCTCCGCACGCCGTCGCCGCTCAGCCAACAGGGCGACTCGTCCAGGAGTTGCCGGGCCGGATGGGTTTCCTCCTCGGCTTTTTTGGCGATTTCTTTCGGTTCCTTGCGATTTTCCCCGAAATTATCCGCGACGATTTCGTCCAGGTGTTCCGCTTGAAGTTGGCCGATCGCGTCTTGCATGACCAAGCGCCGCGCCTGGCCGATGCGCCAGCGCGGAGAACACCAGCGCCGGATCGCGGCGTCGCTCAGGAAGGCGAAGGCGGTTTCTCCCGGATCGCCGAGAGCGTAGCGGTCCCGGAAAAACCGGAATTCCTCGATCCCGGCAAGCGAATCGACCGGTTCAAGGTCCTTCAACCGCGCGAGTTGGTACGGTGAATTCGTCAACAAGACCGTCGTATCGTTCAGCCGGAGGAGATAGGACGAAATGGTCCGATCCGTCGTTGTCCGCGCGGTCATCGCCAGATCCGGTCCGGTCGTGTTCAATCCGTCCGGGTCCGCGGCGACGAGAAACCCATGCTCTTCGATTTGAATAACGTCCTTGTCGGCCGTGTTCGCCTCGATTTTTTCATTGAGACGGGCAAACAGCGCATCCGCATCCGTTGTTTCGAAAAGAACGGCGATGTCGGTTCCCTCGTTGAAATACAGGTCGGAGCCGGTCACGGCCAGCGTTCGCACGGTCGCGGCGATTTCCGGCTCCATAAAATCCGCCGGGGTGAGACCGAATTGCGTCCAATACCGGGAAAAGGCCGTCGAAACGGTGCTCACGAGATTCGTGTCGCTGCCGCCGAAATCCGGGAGCGGCTTGGAAAAAAGGGCGAGACCGGATTTTTCAACCATTTGCGCCGTCCGCACCGCCTCTGCGAGCGAGGGAAAGACGAGAAAATGCTGGTCGCTCGGGACACACCGGGCAAGCGGATCGAGTTTCGGTTCCGGTTTTCCCGCGAGCAGTGTTTTCCAATCGACCTCGGCAACCGTAATTCCTCGGATGGAATCGACGTCGACGGTCCGGTGGTTGTCCCCATTCATTTCACGAACACCGCCCTGGAGGCCGAGATTCCGTTGAATGGTCCGGGAGGCTGTGAACAGGTTATAGAGGTCGCCGCCGGAACGATCCAGGACGACGGCATTGCGGCCGGACCGGTTGACCTCGTCGATCCCGGTTTCCGCGATCCGTTCAAACAACGCGTCTTCCGCACCGCGAAGTTGCCACGCGAACACCGGACCGCCGGGAATCCCGGATTGAATACATTGCCGCAAATACTCGCAGCGCGCCCAAAGAAAATAATGGTACGCCGTGCGGTTTTTTTCCGTGTCGCCGAGTTCGGAAACCTCGACCTTGATCGTTTCCTTGCCGCATGTCGCTTGCAGTGTTGTCGTTTGCGCCGTCGTTGTTTGCGCTGCCGTCATTTGCACAGCCGTCGTTTCCGGGACCCGGGCCACGAGAAACCGGTTCGAACCGCTCAGTTGCGGGAAAAAGTTTTGGCGCTGTTCGGCACCGGGGATCTCCCGTTGACCCGGCGCGCTCCATTGCCAATTCTGAACGGTCATGACATAAGCTTCGCCCGGGACGTCCAGCTCGGCCCGTTCGACGGGATTGGTGGAAGCGAAAACGATATTCCCGCGACCGGGGGCGGGCTCTTCTTTCGGAAAGTCGACGAGACAGAAATACTCCGCCGCCTGGCCGGTAATCGTCAGCACCGCCAAGAAACAAGCGGCAAAGTAAAAAATTCGCATGATGTTCGATTATTCTGTACCGTAACCGGCCTGATGATCTTCCCGCGCACAACCGCCCGCCGCTCGAACGATCCGTTTACGCCATGATGCAAATAGAAGTCAGGGACGAGTGATCGCGGCAGGCAGACTTGCCCACATGTTCGTTTTCATCACGTTTCCGGTACGGTTCGGGCACGTGACGACACGGGCATCTTCGACGCGCCGGCTAAACGAACCGCGCGATTTTACGGCGTCGGACAATCCCGAGGCCGGCGAGCCCGATCCCCAGGATCATGATTGAGGCCGGTTCCGGGGTTGCCGCTCCGAAATGCTTGTCGTCGAAGGTGTAATAGGCGTGGAATTCACCGCCGTCGATCGTCCGGCCCGAACCGGCAAACACCTGGCCTTCGATATTTCCGTGGGCAATGAACACCTCGGCGTCCAAGGCGACCAGGCTGGCGTTGAACGCGACGTTTTCAATCCGAACATCGTCCATCGCCGTATTGAAAAGGATGTTGCTCCCGTCGAAATCCGAATGCATTTCATCCGGGTTCCCGTTGATGACCAGTTCATTGCGGAACCAGAGATAATCGAGACCGGCGTCGTTGGTGACGTTGACGAGAAGGGTCGTATCGGCGCCGGCGTCGATGTAGATGTTCTTGTTGGTTCCCAAGGCCATGAAGACCGATGCGTCGATCGTGATTACCTGTAGGCCGGTTTTCCCGGTCAGGTCGATTTCATAATTTCCGTTTGCGAAGGTCCCGGTAACCGTATCGGCGTAGTCCCACAGGTCCGAAGAGGTTTGCCTCAATTGCGCTTCGGCGAGCGTGAAATCGAACGGAATGCTCGAATGACCGGATTGCGACAGGTATTCCTGCCGCTGGGCGTTCCGGTCCGGGGTGCCCGTCGGGAAACCGTCGGCGTAAATGGTTCCCCGCGTCCCGACATAATCGGGATTTTCCCTGTTGTAAATCGCGGGCCCGGTTCCCTCGGCTCCCATCGTGTTCCATTTGTCCGAGGAAGCGTTGACGACGTTTCCGGCGACATACGCGTTTCCATCGAAGACACCGACACCTTTCACGATGGCGTTGCCGCCGACGACAAGGACGTTACGGTCATCGGCGTGTTTGGCCTGTTCACCGCCGCCGAAACCGTAATCCCGGGCATCCAGATTCCCCTTGACGGCCGCATGCCCCTCGATATCGCCGTTACGACCGTAATAGTCGCCGAAAAAAACATCATTGAAGCCCGAGGAAATGCCGAACAGTTGATAGGTGCTCGGTCGGTCCATATCGGCCCGGACGGCGGCCGTCGTGAGAAAAGCGAGGCAGGCCGAGACAAAAGCAAAACGGCAATGCTTGACTGAGGGCATCTGTGTCAACTCCCATTCAACGTGTGTACTTTTCGGATCAACCGCTATCGACGGGGCGCCATCGACAGGGCATTGTACGCCAATTATGCACTATCCACTGAATATTGTCCAGCAAACAGGGAGCCAAACAAGATGAAAATGCGGGAATTTTTCGCATAAAACGCAAAACTCTTTTCCAGCAAAACCGTTAGCAGCATTTCATTTTTCCCGTCTTCTTGAAACATTTTTGAAAATCGACGGCTATTCTCTCAAAAAACAAACAAGTGTGTTATAATGTTTCGTAATCTGTATCATTTTGCAGAAACGACTTGCCGAGACGGTTTACAGAACCAATCACTTTACAGAGACCAACTTACAGAGACAATCAACGTTTTTTCGCCGCAATCCCGCGATTTTTCAGGATGTTTCCCGATTTTGCCGTTTACGGTCCGGAGGCCGAGTATCGAACGCCGACGCTTTCCGAAGCGTTTGCCTATTGTGAACGGTTGACCCGGTCGCATTATGAGAATTTCACGGTCGGCAGTTTTTTGTTGCCCCGTCTGTTGCGGCGACCGTTTTACGCGATCTATTCCTATTGTCGTTGGGCCGACGACCTCGGCGACGAAACAGGCGGCGGGCCCGGGGCGGTCGCGCTACTCGATTGGTGGGAGGGCGAGCTTGATCGATGTTACGCGCTGGCGTCGCAAGGTTCCGTGCGGCAAGGATGTGTGAAAAACGGAGGTCGGCCGACTCATCCGGTGTTCGTCGCGATGCGCGACGTGTTCGAACACCACGCTTTGCCGAAAAAACCGTTTGCGGACTTGTTGGTCGCCTTTCGCCGGGACCAGAGGCAATTCCGGTACGCGACGATGGAGGACCTGCTCGATTATTGCCGCTACTCGGCCGATCCCGTCGGCCGGATCATCCTTCACCTGGCGGCATCCGTTTGGCAAACCGGGGGTCCGAACGAACAGGAGCGGATTTGGAGTGATTCGATTTGCACCGGCCTGCAACTGGCGAACCACTGGCAGGACGTGCGGCGCGACCGGGAAATCGGGCGCTCGTACATCCCGGAGGAATACCGGGAACGTTTCGGCGTCTCCATCGACGCCCCGGTGGACGGCCGGGCTTTTCGTGAAATGATGAAAGCCCTGGTCGACGATGCGGAAAAACGGCTCCTGGCCGGTCTTCCCCTTGCCGAAAGCGTGCCCAAGCCGCTCCGGTTCGACATTCGCCTGTTCGTCCGGGGCGGGCTGGCCACCCTGCATGAAATCCGCAAGATCGATTACGCCGTCCTGGAACGGCGGCCGACCGTCTCAAAAAGGAACAAACTGTGCCTGCTTTTGAAAGCCTGGGCCGACGGCTTCATTTGTCGGAATCGCACACTCCATACCGAAACCGATTGAGTTTTCCGCTCTACCCGCCGACTTACCTTCGAAAAGCGGGCGCCCCGGGAATCGGCTCCGGGAAATGTCAACGGTTTACAGTCCGACAGCCGGGAACGCAGCGCGGCGCAATGACCGGAGAACGGCGTAAAGCACGGTCGCTTCCCGCTGTTGCGCTCCCGGCGCGCGTAAACCAAAAAAGGACCGGCTCCACTGGACAATGCGCCAATCCCGGCAATAATGAGTGACGTTCGGCCTCGGGCAATGTTCAAGGGTGTTCGCAAAGAATGAGTTCGACGGAAAAACGACGGGAGGAACGGAACGGATCGGGGTCCCACTGGGTCGGTTTGGGTATATGCGTCGTTTCGACGATGTTTTATTGCACGTCGAACACCATCCTGAGGGAATTGACCGTCCTGCGGGTCGACAACGACTGGTCGCTGTTTTGGAAAGAGTTTGCCGGCCTGTGCGTCCTGGTTCCCTGGTTGCTGCTACGTTGTTTGCAAGGCCGCTACCGGCTGCTTTCCAAGCGGTTGTTTCTCTGGCTGATCCTGGGGGGAACGTTGTGCGAATTGGTCGGAGCCCGGCTCCAGATGTACGCGTACCTGACCGTCGGCATCCTGATTTCCGCGCCGCTCATTCAAGCCGCTTCGATGGGGGGAACCGCGGCGCTCGGTTCGCTCGTGCTGCGGGATCCGCTTTCGATCCACAAGAAAATCGCGATGGGCGTCCTGGTGCTCGCGACCGTCCTGCTCCTGTTCGGCAAGGAATTGGCCGCCGAACACGTCGTGGCGGAAACCGGCGCAACAGGGACCGGCACGTCGTCCTCCGCCTTTCCCTGTCTTTTGGCGGGACTCGGTTCGCTCGCAGCCGGCGTATCGTACTCGATTCACATGGTGATCGTCCGTTTCGTCGGCCACGTGCATTGGCGCGACGATTTGTATACCGCCCGGCAAAGCATGCGTTTCCGGCACTGGATCGGTCACGATCTAAGGGGGCGCGACGACACGCCGGACGGTTCCCGGTTCTATTCGCCGTTTCCCGTCACGCTGATCATGGGGACGATTTTCGGCGTCGGGGTGTTCTGGTTCGGACTATGCCTGTACCGGAAAACCGGCTGGGACGGCTTCCTTCACATCGCGACGGTCGACGGGCAATGGCTTGACATGGAAAAGACGGCCCGATCGTGGTGGTTGGTCGGGATTTCCGGCTTCTGCAACATGGTCGGCTTCTTTTTTCAAGTCCAGGGGCTTCGCATGACCAGCGCCGTGCAAGTTTCGCTCGTGGCGGTGAGCCAATTCCTTTTTCTCGCTCTTTTCGGCATGTTTTTCTTCGGGGAACCCACCAACGCGATCATCTGGACGGGCGTGGCCCTCGCCGTTTGCGGCGTCCTGCTTTCGGCAAAACGATAGATTGTCGCCATAGACCCGTCGCCTCACGTCAAACCGATCGTCCGGGTATACCGCAAACGGCCTGAAAGTGTTCCCGCGCACAATCGCCCGCCGCCCGAACGATCCGTTTAAGTAATTTCCTGTAATGGCGTTGAGATACGTGAGTGCGGCAGGCAGACTGGACCGAATGTCCGTTTTCATCGCGTTCCCATATATACCATTCCCGGTTCGGTTTTCGGCTCATTTGCCGCCCTTGAAAAAGTTTTTCAGCAGGTTGGCGGCGGCGTCGCGACTGCTCGGCTGTTGGCCGGGTTTTTCGGGAGATTTCTCCGGCGGCGGCATTTCCTTGAGATTGAACGATTCCAAGGTTCCCCGCGAAACCTCGATCGTCTTGGTTTCCTGGTCCTGGTCGATTTCGTCGCTGCCGCTCAACCAGTCGCCGATATCGTTTTCGTCCTCTTTTTCCTGCGAGGCGCCGGATTGAATTTCCACGGTTCTGGCGACGGCATCCTGGACCGATTCGACTTTCGGTTTTTTGGGCGCTTTCGCGGACACGCTTAAATTGATCAGGAATTCCAACGGTCCCAAGCTCAGCTTGTCGCCGTTTTTGAGCTCCTGCTCCATCGTGACGCGTTCCCCGTTGAGAAAAACGCCGTTTTTACTGCCGAGATCGCGAACCGCGACGTATCCCTCTTCCGAAATGATCGCGCAATGATATCGGCTGATCAACTCGCTTCGCGGTTTCAAGTGGCAATCGTCCGCCCGACCGATGATGAACTTCGAACCGGTGATCGGGATCGCCTGCCCTGCCTTGCTCCCGCTTGCAACAACCAACTGGACATCCATTATAGCACCTTCCTGTTCACGAAATGGGCAAACAAGTTCCCGATGTTCCCGGGAATCGGCTTCGGGAAACCTGAATGATTTTCAACACACCGTCCACCGCCCGAAAAACGGACTTGCCGAAAGCCGCGAAGGTCGGTTCCGCAGCCAAGGCGCCCTTTTTTCGCGCAAGACCAATCAGCGGTCTTCAGGCCGACTACCGAACGTGAGGCGGCATCGTGAGAAAACCGCGCCTCGCTGCCTGAAGGCCCGGGCCGCCCGGGCCTTTGTGCGACATCACTGCCAAAGGTCCGGTGCGCCCCCGCCCCTTTTACATCCGGAGACCAAGTATATCCTAGCAGGTATCCGGTTTATCGTCAAATTATCTTGAAAAAAAAGCGAAAAAAAGGAGAAATCGGCGAAAGATTCGTGAAAAAAGGGCTCCTTGAGGGCACGACGGAGTGTCGCTTGATTATCGCTTTGAAATCCAGGCGTTTTGACGGTGCCGTTGGGTGGCGATTCGTTCGACTCCCATGTCGTCCCGGGTATTCCACGGGTACGGAAGAATCGTCGCGGCGAATGCGGTCGCCACCCGCTCTTCCCAGAGGTGGGACAGTCGATCGATCGGAATGTCCACGCCGGTAATTTCCTTAATGCCCTCCAGGTGCGGGACCGTCGGCGAACGGGACAATAAAACGCTGCCATGCTGTAGGAGACCGCCGTTCTGCCGATATTGCGCACTTCCGGCGATCTTGGGAAACGTCCTTTCCGGCGTCCCCGGGCTCCGGGCGGGTAGACCGAAATCACTTGAAATTTCCCGAAGCCGATGATTCGGGAGCTTGTTTTCCCGAAGGGTAAACGAGCGGCCGGCCGAAAAGCTTAACCGGCTTCGGTACAAAACGACGTCGCCGTCGGTGCGTCGTTCGAAACACAAAAACGGTTCCCGGCGGTTTCCGGGCGGAATGGCAACGCTCTTTTCCACGTTGGTCTTCCGGTCTTCGTCGGTGTTCCGGCGGACATTCCCGTATAATTCCGCCGCCACGCCCCATGAGACCAGCGTATCGATCAAGGTACGGTGGAACAGCGAATACAAGCGCATTCGATCGCCGGCCAACGGGTCAGACGCGGGAATCGCGATGCTGTACGTCAATTCCCGGTCATGGACGAGGGCGCCGCCGCCGCTGACGCGACGGACCACGGGAAGCGAACCGATTGCGGCAGTCCGGGTGTCGACGGTCCGGTCGGCAAAGCGTTGAAAATAGCCGAGCGAAAGTGTCGGTTCCGACCAGGAATACCATCGCAGGACGGCCAGACCTTCTTCGGCGGCGCGGTGGAGCAACCAGGCGTCAAGCGCCATATTCCACCAACCGGGAGCCGGAGGTGTTCGGAGGACATAAAGCGTTGTCATGAGGCGTTGTCATCAAGCATTGTCATCAGGCGTTGCCGTAAAATGAGTGCTGTGTTTGGAATGGCGGTGTTCGGAATGGCGGTACTTTTTCCGTTTAATCCGCCTGTTGACCCTTCAGGCCATACCGGAAACGCGATGAAAACGAACATTTCAGTATATGCCGTTTCCGGTGGGCAGGCGCCCGCATTGTCGACTTCGGGACATTTCAACCGCTTTCGGCATAGACGGCCTGGTGCTCCATCATGGTGCTCCATACAGTATGTACCGTAAACGGCATGATGATCCTCCCGCGAACAATCGCCTGCCGCTCGAACGATCCGTGTAAATACTTGCATACAAAAAAGTTGAGGGTGCGTGAGTGCGGCAGGCAGATTTGGCCAAATGGCCGTTTTCATCGCGTTTCCAGTATAACGCCTTGTTCGCATTAAAAAACGGGGCCAAAAAATACTCCGGGAACACGGCGCCCGGCTCGTGGCGTCCCTTTTCAGAGGCGCCCTTTGCCCATTCTTCCCAGAGCCGTCTGCCCGATTGACCGCAACCGCCTGTTCTCCGGATCCGCGGTCGGACCAATCCCGACCGATTGACAAATTTTCCGTCGTCTGGTCTATTATACTTCGAACGACGAGATATACTGCAAACGGCCTGAAACTGTTCCCGCGCACAATTGCCTGCCGCCGCCTGCCGCCCGAACGATTCGTTTAAGTGATTGCGTGGACACAAGTTAGTGATGATCGTGCAAGTGAGGCAGGCAGACTTGACCGAATGTCCGTTTTCATCGCGTTTCCGGTATATTTTCGGGCGTATGTTTCCTACGCAGGATACTCGGGAGCAGCCCGGAGGGAATCGAATTACATTTACGACGCTTCTCGGAAAGCGACATAACAAGTATGATAGACAACACTTACATATCACCAATCATTGAGGGGGCGCCGCTTGACGCACGCGTTGACGCGCCGATTGACCTTGTTCATTCCCCGATCGTCGACGATGTTTCGACGACGGCGATCGGCAAGTGGAACCGGCTGATCTCCCAAACGAATTGGGAAAAAGGGCGCATCATCTGCGAATGGCGTCAACGGCTGATCGACGCGGACACTCCGGAAGCGGCGTACTCCGACGAATCGTGGACACAGCGGCTTCGCGACGCCTCGAACAACGCCTTGGTGTCGAGCCGGCACATCGGTCGTCTCCGCCGGGTTTACGAACGGTTCGGCGAGGTTTACACGCAATACGCATCCCTGTACTGGTCGCATTTTCAGTCCGCTCTTTCCTGGGACGACGCCGAAATGTGGCTCGAAGGAGCCGTCCAGAACGGTTGGTCCGTCATGCAGATGCGGAATCGCCGCTGGGAATCGCTCGGCGCGCCGGCGGAATTGAAGCCGCATGAAAATGACATTCTGACCGCGGAACTGGATGAAGACGTCAATCCCCGCAACGATGCCGACGCCGTCCCGGGGCCGGGTGGAAATGCCGGCGACGGTTCCCGGATCGATCAGGCCGACAAATCGAAGGGCAACATCAAGGGAACCGAAAACGTCCCGACCGATCCTTCGGCCAATCCTCCGTTCGATGCCGACGGTCCCGTCCCCTCGACGGGCGAAATCCTTCTCGGGATGAAAGCGATGCAGGAATTGCCCGAGGATTTGTACGACGCCTTCGAGCAACTCAAGGTCGCGATCCTGAATCACAAGGCAGGCGCATTCCGCGACGTCGATCCGCAACGGATCATTCTTTTCCTCAACGCCATGCGACAGATGGTCCTGGCGAAAGAGTAAGCCTCGACGTCGAAAATCCGAGCGCGAAGCGGCCCCGAGTGTCGGCCGCGCGTGTTGGTCCCGGGTGTCGGCCCTGAGAACATCGCTCGAACATCACTCCTCGTTCCAGTCGTTCGGCAACTCTTCCTCCTCGTCGTTGTCGAGGGCGCCGGCGGCGGCGCTGGTCGTCGGAGCGGTTGTCGGAAGCGCTTTCAAGGTCGGCGCGCCGCTTCCTCCGGAGCCGTTTCCTCCAGATACCGTGCCGCCGATTCCCCGCTCATCCAACGCCTTTCCCATCGTCGTATTCGTATTGGCGTCCTCGGCCGCTTTTTTGAGCGCCTGGCTCGTCCCGGCCGGGTCCATGTTCTTGTTCACGTTGCAAATGTCCCAACCGCAGGCGCAGGGATTGCGGCCGCAGAATTTGCAGTTGTAGCCGTACACGGTCTGGCCGCGCCGCGGACCGGTCAGGCATTGGCATTCTTCGTAGTGGCAGTATTCGCAGGTCCAGCGGAAGGTGAACGGCCGCATGTAACCGCCCCACATGGCCGGATTCCAGGTCGGCCGGTAATACGGGGCCGGATTGTAATAGATCGGGAAACGGTGCGCCCCGTTGTTGAAGAACCCGGTCCAAAGACGCGACGGGGTCGAAAACATCGGGTTCTGGTGATACGGATTGAATTCCCCTTTGGGACCGTGCCCGTCGTCGGCGTGTTCACAGGGGGCACTGCGGCGTGCCATGCACGAATCACAAGTGCCACACGGTTCGTCGCCGGCGGTCAGGTCGCAAAACGAGCACGTGTTCAAATCGCGTGGCTGGACGCAATGGCGGCAAGGGGCGTATTCGCAGGGAAAGCCCGCCTTGCAGGAAGGGCATTTTCCACAAGGAAGCGTGAACCCCGTTTTGCACAACGGACAGGTACGGTCGTCTTCCGTCTTCCCGTTTATCGTTGCAGCGCCGTCCGTTGCGGCGCCGTACGTTTGGACCGGCACATTCGATTCAACCGGTTCGTCGCGCAAACTCAACCCCGTACCCGCCGTCTCCGTCGTCGTCGCGACCCGGGAGGCGGCCCTGGGGTTCACGGGAGCCGGTCGGTATTCCGGCCGAAATTGAAGGGCAAGTTTGTCGGCCGGTTTTGACGGGGTTTCCCTGGCACGGGTTTCCTTGGCACGGGTTGCCCTGTCATGGGTCGGCAATGTCGGCGAAACGAATTTCACGTCCGATCCCGCGAGAACCGTTCCGCTTGCGGCCATGACAATGGTCACGACGGCAGGCACGACAACGGCCGTGGGAAGAAGACCCGACAGGATCGGGCCGGATAGGAACGAAAAACGACGCATGGAATGGACTGTTTTCATGGGAATGCTCCGTGTACCCTTCCTCGCGGGAAAGGTTCCTGATATATTATGGGTCGTCAGGCTGAAAATCGAACGTCAACAAGCCGTTTCGCCGCATGAAGGCCCGGGCTTTCTCGGGCTTTGTGCGGAATGATCGCCAAAAGCCCGGTGCGCCCTCGTTTCGTTTTTTGTCTGAAGTTCAGTAGAATCGTTTGTCGTTGTTTTGAAATCCCTTTCGCGCAAAGATAGATTACCGTTTCCCGCGGTGTCGTTCGAAGGGACCGCCTTTTTGAAAAAACACGCGACGCTTGCCGTTTCAATCGTCATATCCCTTTTTATGCCGAAATATCGGCCGGGAACGAAGCAAATCGCAGTGATCGGAGCCACCCCTTTTGGAAATATGAGCGTCGATCTTCGTGAAGCGGTGGAAAAGATGTTGCTCCCCGATGTCATGCTCCCGGCACAATACATGGGCGGGGAACTCGGCAGCATTGTCAAGGAACATGTGCGACACCGGTTCTGTCTGGCGTTTCCGGACCTGTACACGATCGGGATGAGCCATTACGGATTCCAGCTTCTCTATTCGCTGATCAACCGGCGCGAGGACTGGGCCTGCGAGCGGGTTTTCGTTCCCCGGCCCGACATGGAACAGGCGCTCCGTCGGGCGGGTTTGCCCCTCTATTCGCTGGAAACGTTCACGCCGCTCCACCGGTTCGACGTCCTGGGCTTTTCCCTGCAATACGAACTTTCGTTTCCCGGCGTGCCCGCCATCCTCGATCAGGGCGGCATCCCGCTCCGAAATGAAAACCGGACGTTCGATCATCCGCTCGTCGTCGCCGGGGGCCCCTGTGTCTCGAACCCGGAACCGATGAGCCGGTTTATCGATCTCTTCGTCATCGGCGACGGTGAAGAAACGCTGCCCCGGCTTGTCGATCTTTGGATCGGGATTCGTGAAACCGTCCGTGCCGAAAAAGGCAACGACACGGCTGCGCGGCGCGGCGCCGTTCTCGAACTGGCCCGGCGGATGCCGCATGTCTACGCCCCGGCGTTTTACGAAGTCGCCTACGACCCGGAAGGGCGCGCACGGCGCCCCCGGCCCGTGGAAGACGGGTTGCCGGAGTTCATCTCCCCGGCTGTGGTCGCCGATCTGGACGCCTACGCCCCTGATGCGCTCCGGATCGTTCCGCTGATCGAAACCGTCCAGGACCGCATCGCCGTCGAAATCATGCGGGGCTGTCCCGGAACCTGCAAATTCTGCCAGTCAAACGTCCTGAAGCGGCCGATCCGGTTGCGGAGCATCGATTCGATCGTGCGTCAAAGTCGGGACGCCTGCGAGGCGACGGGAATCCGCGACGTTTCCCTCCTCTCGCTTTCGACGAGCGATTACCCGGAATTCGAATCGCTGATCGAGTCGTTGCGTACCGAACTGGAACCGCTCGGCGCGTCGATTTCCGTCCCGAGCCTGCGGGTGAACCACCAGCTCAGCCGGGTCATGGAAACGCTTTCGACGGAACGGACCGGCGGACTGACCTTGGCCCCGGAGGCGGCACTCGATCCGATGCGGCGGCGCATCGGCAAACAGGTGACCAATGAAAACCTGCTCGCCGGTTGTCGGTCGGCTTTCGAAAACGGCTTCCACCGCGTCAAAATGTATTTCATGGTCGGGCTCCCCGAAGAGACGGAGGAGGATGTCGAGGGAATCCTGCGACTTTCCTGCGAAATCGCCCGGCTCGGCAAGGAGGTTCGCGGCCGGCTGCCGACGATCACGACCAACGTTTCGAATTTCATCCCGAAACCGCATACGCCGTTCGAACGACTGGGAATGCGGACGGGCGCGTATTTCCAGGATGCCCATTTCCACTTGAAGCACGGCGGCAAACTCAAGGCCGACTACAGGGCCGAATGCAAGGCCGCATTCAAGGCCGAATTCAGGGCGGTCGCCGTCAAGTACCACGCGACACGTACCAGTTTGCTCGAAGGTCTGCTGGCCCGGGGCGACCGGCGCTTGGGCGACGTGATCGAACAGGTGTATCGTGAAGGCGCGCGGCTCGATGCCTGGTCCGAATACTTTCAGGCCGAGCGGTGGGCCCGAGCCTGTGAGGATTGGCGAATCCCGGTTGAATCGATCGTTCACACGCCTTATCCCGAGGATGTGGAACTGCCCTGGGAGCATATCCGGTTGGGCGCCGTCAAGTCCGGGCTGCGCTTGTAAGGAAGCCGCTCATTTACGCGATTTTTCGAGCCGGGAATCGCATGGGCACGGTACGGGAATGTCTTTCCGGACGGCCGAAACCCGGTAGGCGCTTCACCGGCCCGCCCAGGCGTCGATGATGAACGGCAAATTCGCGTTCCGGTCGATTTGCTCGATCGCGTCGAGTGTGCATTCGATTCGTGTCGTGAAAAACGATTCGTCCGAACGCTCGCCGTTCGCCTTTGTTTCGGCTTTTCGCAGTTCGGCCCGGTAATAATCGATTGCCGCGAGAAAAAGAAACCGGAGTCGCCGGCGTCGGAGCGGGGGGTCCTTGGCCAGCGCGTCGAGAAATCCGTTGACCCGGGCGGCGATTCCCGCCGCGTCGCCCTTGTCGACCGAAAGAAGCCGAATCAATTCTTCCCGCGACGGTTCCAGTCTTTCGTCCATCAAGTCCTTGGCGCCGTCGAGCGAACCGCCGGCGCGTTTGGCGAGCCGGAGCCCCTGTTCGAGCGAATCGACGAGTCCCCGGGCATGGAGGATCGTCGCCAGATTTCTGTCCGACAACGGATGAAAACGGACGGTCTGGCAACGGCTCCGGATCGTCGGAAGCTGTTTCGTCGCGGAGGAGCCGAGCAGGATCAACAGGGAATCCGCCGGGGGTTCTTCAAGCGTTTTCAGCAGGGCGTTGGCCGTTTCCGCATTGAAAAAATCGGCGTCGTCGATCACGGCGACCTTTTTTCCGCCCAGGTACGACGTCCGGGAAATTTCGAAACAGAGCCCGCTTTTGCCACGGTGTTCCTTATCCCCGACGAGCAGTTCGAGCGGCAGCGTCGCTTTTTCCTCCGGCTTGGCGACGTAAAAAAAATCGGGATGCGCGACAGGCAGACAACCGGCGACCGGATCGGCCGGGAACATGTGGCAGGAGGCACAAATCCCGCAAGGCAGAAACCGCGCCGCATCGGGTTGCTTGCACATCAGCGTTTTGGCCAATGCGACCGCGAACACGCGTTTGCCGGTTCCGTTTTCCCCGATAAACAGGAAACTTCCCGCCAAGCGGTTCCGGGACGCCGCCAGGCGAAATCGTTCCGCGATCGCATCGTGCCCTAAAATACCTTGCCAAGCCATTGTATCCTACAAACGGTTCGCCATGAGACATTTTTCAGCCACGGCCCGGGAGCGTCTTGGATCAGGACGTTTTTTTGACGCGTTTTTGGACGTCGATTTCAAGCGATCCGAACGTGTCCTCGTGCCGTTGGAGCGTGGCGGAGAGAGCGAGGAGGACCCGTTTCGCGGTGTAAAAGCTCATGACGACCCGCTGGTTGACCTGGATGGGGCCGATCGAGGGACCGGCCGGCTGGGGATTGAGGCCGAAATCGATAATCAATTCCTCAGGCGTCCCGGTGACGCGGCAGAAATTGGCATAGGCCGAAACCGATTTGGAATCGTCGACGACGACTTGTTGACGCTGCTGCGATTCGGCATGCGCGTTCTCGTTGCCCGGGGTGTTATTGTCGCTGGACATGTTGTTTTCCTTGTTGAAAAATAGTTAAGAGATATACTATGCACCGGAAGCGAACGCCATACCGCAAACGGCATGACAAGCCTCCCGCGCACAAGAGCCTGCCGCTCGAACGATCCGTTGACGTCATTCTCCAGGCGGAAGTCAGGGGCGAGTGAATACGGCCGGCGGACTTGACCACATGTGCCAACGTTCCCGGGTTATTCGCTCTCCCGTTCCCCGATCCGTTGGACCCATTCGAAACCGGCCTCGTCTTCAATCCGTTTCAACCACACTTGCCTTGCGTCGATAAACATGTCCTGGACGCCTGCACCCGCATACCGGTCGAATGCCGTGGTACGGAACAAATCGCGGAGCACTTCCCCGGACGGTGTGCTGCTGATCGGACGAATGATATAGACGACCGTTTCCGGTTGGTTGAACGAAACGCCGACCTCACCGATTTCAAGTTCATACGCGGTTTTCATGAAATTGTCGCCGGGCGCGAAGATCACCTTGTTTTCGTAGGACGCTTTTTCCTCGGCGACCCCTTTCTCACGCACTTCGCCCAGCCACGGAGACCGGCCTTCATACATCGCCATCATCGCCAGGTAAGGCGAGCCGTAGGTTTTCCACGTAAACGGTTCCGTTTCGGCGAACTTCAGATCGCTTTCCCCCGCCAGCGCCGTCGCAAACGGCTCCTTGTTCCCCCTGGCCTTCGTCGCCAGAGCTTCCGCGTGGGCGACGGCGAGCTTTCGGGCCTGGACCTCTTTCCAGCGATCCAGAACGGTTTCACGAACATCTTCAAACGCGGGCAGGCGTTCTTTCTGTTCTTCCGTACACCAGATCAGGTATTGCGCCTCCTGGCCGTACACCCGTTTCGGCTCGTACTGCTGGGCGCCGAGTGCGAAGATTTCGTCAAACGCTCCTCCCGCATCGCGGCCCATCGAAAGGTCCCGCGCCTCATACAGCGTGATCGGCGCGGTGGTGGAAACCAGTTCGAAACCGTATTCTTTCGCGATCGCTTCCATGTCCGGAGGCGGCGGAACGGTACTCGAAGTCCCGAACGCCTTGTTGAAAGCGTCGTAGTATTCGCGCATTTTCGTCTCGACTTCCTTGAGCGACTTGTCGAGTCTTTCCTGAACGAGGTAACTGCGAATCTCGCCTTCGACTTCGTCGAGCGGTCGGTACAAGATCGACAAATCGATCGGCGTATTGCCCGACGTTTCATCGGACGACGGCGGAGAAGCGGGCGCCGCCCCCGAATCCGCATCGCCGTCGGTTGCACCGTCGGTTTCAACCGGAGCTTGTCCGGCCGGTGTTTGGTCAACCGCCGCTTCTTCTGTCGAAGAACTGTCTTCCGAAGGTTCCTGCTGCGGTTCCTGGAAGACGACCGTATGATAAACGGCGCGCCGACTCAAGGAAGAAATATCCACTCCCTCGGCAGGCTGTTCTTCGACCGGTTGTGCGTCTTCGGCAGGTTGTTCTTCGACCGGTTGCGCGTCTTCGGCAGGTTGTTCTTCGACCGGTTGTACATCTTCGGCAGGCGGTTCTTCAACCGGTTGCGCGTTTTCGGCGGGTTGCTCTTCGACCGGTTGTACATCTTCGGCAGGCGGTTCTTCAACCGGTTGCGCGTTTTCGGCGGGCTGTGCGTCCTCGGCAGGCTGTTCGTCAACCGGTTGTGCGTCGTCGGCAGGCTGTTCGTCAACCGGTTGCGCGTCGTCGGCAGGCTGTTCGTCAACCGGTTGTGCGTCGTCGGCAGGCGGTTCTTCAACCGGCTGCGCGTCGTCGGCAGGCTGTTCTTCGACGGACCGGGTCGCTTCGGGTGAAATCGACGGAGCCGGGAAACGGAGAGTGCCGCCGGGAAGCGTCGGCAACGTCGGCATCGGCACCATGCCCGTCCCGAAACCCGGGCTCAACAGGTTTTGCCCCGAGGGGTTCGGTGTTCCCGGTACGTTCAGCGGTTGCCGTTGCCGGCGGAACATCGTATTCTTGTTCGCTTCGTAATACGTTCCGATTTCCTCTTGCGTGACCGCGTCCAGCATGGCCGGGGTTTGCGCGGCGACGAAGTACTGGAGCATCATTTTCCGCGGAATGTAAAAACCGCTCGCGGGCGAGTCAGGATCAAACTCGCGGTATTTGTTTTCTTCGAAAAAATTCCTGAGGACCTTTTCGGAAGGTTCGGCGACCGCCTTGGTAAAGGGTTCGACCGCAACGGCGGCGACTTCGACGCCGACCTGCCTATTCATCCGCTGAAACCATCCCCAGCGAAGCGACGGCGGAGTCGAACTGATTTCGATCCGGAACATCGTGTTCATCTGGTTGACGAGAATCTCCTCTTCCAGCAACGCCTGGAGTTGCCGCGAACTGATCCCGGTGTCCCGGAGCGTTTCCTCAAGCAGTTTGTTCGTCAGTTTTTCCTCCGTAATCAACCGCAGATAGTCGGTGACCATGCTTTCGCTGACCACCATTTCCTGATCCTTGGCATGGTTGGCGATCAACCAACGCTGGATCAGCGCTTCCGAGGACGGAATTTCGGCTCCGGCCAACATGCGCAGAACGGGAAAAGCGTTTTGATCTTCCGAAGGTCCGGCCAGCTTACCCGCGAGTTGCCGATAAAACCGGGAAAGCGCCGCCCGGCCCAAGCGGAGGTTCTCAAGCGTCAATTCGTTGATCGAACCGTATTTGCGCGAAGTCGCGATGACGGAAGGTCCACGCGACTGACCCCCTCCCATCAATTGTAAGGCGATCGGGAGAACAATGAAGCTGATCATCGCCATCACACCGAGCGCGGCGAGTGCGACCTTTCGGTTTTTACGAAACTCCTTAAACGGATTGAAACCGGCCATTCCTTGAATCCTTAAATCTGATCCTTGTGTTCGTTACGGATTGATGAAAACACCCGACACGGGTACGGATTTCGCAGATTATACCGATTGTCCGCTACTTAACCAACGGCAATCGCACGGCAATCGCAAAAAATTTTCAAATTTTACGTGTTTTATCACAATTTGGGCAAATTGGGGCGACCAAGCGGCTTGAGTCGCCGAGATTTTCCTTCTCTTTCCGTATGGTTATTTGATATTTTTACAAAAACAGGGCCAGCTTCCATTGACAAAAACCCGCAAAGCCGTTAAGAAACTCCTTGAACCGGGACGGCCCCCGGGCTTCGTGTATGATTTCCCCCATAAAAATACTATCGCTATCTGTTTTCCCAGATACTGTTTTCCCATGAAAAAATCGGACGGTCTGTCGTTGGTCATTGTCGAATCTCCCGCCAAAGCCCGAACCATCGGTCGCTTTCTCGGCGATCAATACTTTGTCGAAGCAAGTATCGGACATATCCGCGATTTGCCGAAAGGGACGAAAGACCTGCCCGAGCAGCACAAAAAAAAGCCCTGGGCCAGGCTCGGGGTCGATGTGGACGATGATTTCAATCCGATTTACGTCGTTCCCGACGATAAAAAGAAGCAGATAAAAAAACTGAAGGATTTGATGAAAGAGGCGACCGGCGTTTATCTCGCGACGGATGAGGACCGCGAGGGAGAAGCGATCAGTTGGCATTTGCTCGAAGTTCTCAAGCCCAAAGTCCCGGTGCATCGCCTCGTTTTCCATGAAATCACGAAAAACGCGATTCTCGACGCGCTGGCCCATCCCCGGAACATCGACAACGACCTTGTCCAGGCCCAGGAAACACGCCGTATCATCGACCGGCTGTACGGGTACGAGGTGTCGCCCCTCCTTTGGTACAAGGTGCTTCCCAAACTCTCCGCCGGGCGCGTTCAAAGCGTCGCGGTCCGGTTGATCGTCGACCGGGAACGTGAACGGCTCGCCTTTCACAGCGCGACCTACTGGGATTTGCTCGGAACCTTCGTCAACGGCAAGAATTTCGACGCGACGCTGGTTTCGGTCGGCGGACGTAAGATACCGAGCGGCAAGGATTTCGATTCGAACACCGGAAAGCCGATCCATTCCTCGCTCCTCCTGCTCGACGAAGCCGGGGCGAATGCGTTGAAAGATCGGCTGTTGAGCGGCACGGCGAGAGGCATCCCGCCCAAAGTCGCCGACATCGAGGAAAAACCGTACACGACAAGGCCCTACGCCCCTTTTACGACAAGCACGCTCCAGCAGGAAGCGAACCGGAAACTCGGTTTCACGGCCCGGACGACGATGAGCTTGGCGCAAAGTCTTTACGAAAACGGACATATCACGTACATGCGTACCGATTCGACCAATCTTTCCGGCGAGGCGATTCGGGCGGCGCGCGAATGGGTCCGAACGCAGTACGGTCCGGAATATCTTCCCGATTCTCCCCGGATTTATGCGACGAAAGTCAAAAACGCCCAGGAAGCGCACGAGGCGATCCGGCCGGCCGGGAGCGTGTTCACCCTGCCGGATTCGTTGCGCAACCAATTGACGTTCGACGAGTTCCGGCTCTACGATCTCATTTGGAAACGGACCGTCGCCGGCCAGATGAACGATGCCAAAGGCCATCGGACGACCATCACGATCGCCATGGAGGATGCGCTCTTCTCGGTAAGCGGAAAAACGATCGAATTTCCCGGGTATTTAAGGGCTTATGTCGAAGGTTCCGACGATCCCGGCGCCGAGTTGGCCGACCAGGACGTCGTGCTCCCGGCCCTCTCGGTCGGACAAACGCTCGATTGCCGGGAATTGACGCCGAAATCGCACACGACCTTGCCGCCGGCCCGGTATTCGGAAGCGTCGTTGACAAAGATACTGACGGAACGGGGAATCGGTCGGCCAAGCACCTACGCCTCGATTATCGAAACCATCTTGAACCGGAATTACGTTTTCAAAAAAGGCAACGCCTTGATTCCCACCTGGGTCGCGTTCGCGGTGTGCCAACTGCTCGAAGAACACTTGCCGGAGCTGGTCGATTACGATTTCACGGCCCAGATGGAGGATCAGCTCGACGCCATCAGCCGCGGCGAATTGGGGCATCGCGATTACCTGAGGGATTTCTATTTCGGCAAGACCGAGGAAACGCCCGGCCTGAAACCCTTGCTCGAAAACAAACGGGAATCAATCGACGCGAGGAATGTCAACCAAATTGAAATCGGAACACCCGTCCCGGCGGACGGCGGCCCGGCGGAACCGGTGTACGTCCGCATCGGCAAGTTCGGTCCTTTCCTGCAACAGGGAGAACGCCGTGCCAGCCTGCCGGACGACCTCCCGCCGGACGAATTGACCCTGGACCTGGCCCTGCGGATACTGGAAAAAGCGGAACAGGGCGACCAGCCGCTGGGGCTGTGCCCGGAAACCGGAAAACCGGTTTATATGAAAAACGGCCGGTTCGGGCCGTACGTCCAGCGTGGAAATGCCGAAGGCGAGGAAAAACCGCAAAATGCGTCCTTGCTCAAAGGAATGGAGCCGGAATCGGTGACCCTCGAAACCGCGCTCGCCCTGCTTTCGCTGCCGCGAACGCTCGGCAACAAAGAGGACGATGACGTACTCGCATCCAACGGACCGTACGGGCCTTACGTCAAATGCGGCAAGGAGACCCGTTCGATTCCGTCGGAAATGTCCCCGCTCACCATTTCGTTGGCGCAGGCGCTGGAACTGCTGGCCCAACCGAAATTCCGGGGACAGCGCGGCGCGGCGAAAAAAACGGAACCGCTCAAAACCTTCGGCGTTTCCCCGGTGACTGGCAAAGAGGTCCGGTTGCTGGCCGGCCGGTTCGGGGCCTATCTCACCGATGGAACGACGAACGTGACCGTCCCGAAAGGGATGGAGCAGGATGAGATCACGTTCGAACGTGCCCTTGATCTCTTGGCCACAAAAGCCGCAAAAGGGCCCTCCAAGCGGCCGACCCGGCGGAAAGCGGCCAAAAAAGCGGTGAAAAAAGCCGTGAAAAAGGCCGTGAAAAAGGCAGCCAAAAAAACGGTAAAAAAGGCCGTGAAAAAAACGATGGGGAAAGCGACGAAGAAAACCTCGACGACGAAAACAGCGAAAACGCGCAAGGCATAAGGGGCCGCTGACAAGGACGCGAGCCGGGAACGGTGTTTCCGGAGTATACCGTAAACGGCCTGAAACTGCGGCCTGAAACGGTTTTCGCGCACAACCGCCCGCCGCTCGAACAAAACGCTTATATCATTGTACAAACAGAGGTTATAAGCGAGTGAGTGCGGCAGGCAGACGTGACCGAATGTTCGTTTTCACCGCGTTTCCAGGATCTTCCCCTCACGGTCGCGGCTCCGACGCCGGATTTTTAGAGGTCCGGCGCGCGATCAGACCCGCCGCGTAACCGGCTTTGAATCCGGCATCGATATTGACGACAAGCACGTTGGCGGCACAACTGTTGAGCATACCGAGCAGCGCGGCGATTCCGCCGAAGCCGGCCCCGTAACCGACGCTGGTCGGGACCGCGATCACCGGGACCGAAACATAACCGCCGACGACGCTCGGGAGCGCTCCTTCCATCCCGGCGACGACGACCACGACGTCGGCTTCTTCTAGGAGCGACAATTTCGCTTGCAACCGATGCGGTCCCGCGACGCCGACATCCTGGATGAACACCACGTCGGCCCCGGTCCACAGGGCCGTTTCGCGGGCTTCTTCCGCAACCGGTAGATCGCTCGTCCCGGCCGTGATGACGGCGACCTTCCCGACACGCTTCGTCGATTTGCCTTTGTTTCCCCGGCCTTGGTGTTTTTGGTCCCGGTTGCCTTGACTTTTCGTCTCCGGCAGGCGGAACGTCCGCGCCGTTTCGTTGTACCGGCCTTCGGGAAATTCGGCCCGCAACCGTTCGGCTTTCTCAGGGGCCACCCGGGTCGCCAGCCCGGCGATTCCATGCGCCCGCATCAAATGAAATATCTTCAGCAGCATCTCGGCCGTCTTGCCTTCGGCGTACACGACTTCCGGAAAACCGCAACGCCGTTCCCGGTCCGTATCGAACTGGGTTTCCTCCAGGTCGGCAAAACCGTGACACGGCGGCGCGGAAATACGTTGATGCTTTTTTGACATGGCGTCATGATGTTCGGGGATATCGGGTCGCGAGCCGCGGCGGGCGGCAGGCCGATACTACGTGACGTCGCAAACCTCGATCGCCTGGCGGAGCGATTGGAGGTCGGATTTCGGGTGGAACTCGTGGGCGACGAACCCGGTAAACCCGGTCGCCAGGATCGCCCTCATGATCGGCGGATAAAAAAGCTCCTGGTGTTCGTCCAGGTCTTTGCGACCCGGGACGCCCGCGGTGTGGTAATGGCCGATCACGTCCTTGTATTCCTTGATCGTGTCGATGATGTTTCCTTCCATGATCTGCATGTGGAAAATGTCGTACAGCAATTTGAACCGCTCGCTGCCGATTTTCCGCGCGATTTCGGCGCCCCATTTCGTGTGATCGCAGTGGTAATCCTTGTGACCCCGGGCGTTGAGCAGTTCCATCTGGAGCGTCACGCCGTGCTTCTCGGCCGAAGGAAGAACCCGTTTGAGGCCGATGACGCAGTTCTCGATTCCTTCCTCGTCGCTCGTTCCCTCCCGGTTGCCGGAAAAGCAAATCAGGTTCGGGACTTTCTTTTCCGCGGCGAGCGGGATGACCCGTTCGTACGCTTCGACCAACTTGTCGTGGTTTTGCAACTTGTTGAAACCGACCGGTATCGAGGCGCCCGGCACATTTCCCATCGTCACGATCATGTCGTTCTTGAGCATCAGGTCCCACGCGTCCGGATCGAGCAGGTCGATCCCGGGCATACCGAGCTTCTTGCAGATGCGGCAGAATTCGTCGAGGGGATATTTTCCGAAGCACCATTTGGAGACCGATTGCCGGATTTTGCCTTTGGGAACATAGGTTTCAACGGCCTCAACGGTTTCGGCAACCTTCTCCGCGGCGGACACCGCCTTGGAAGCCCCGAGCGAAGGCAGTATGAATCCCGTTGCGGAAACGGCGGCGGTCTTTAACAGGGAACGACGCGTGATCGGAGACATGGCAACCCTTTCGTGATCGTATTGTATCGATGACAAAAAAAAAGAGATACTGGAAACGCGGTGACGTTGGTTGTTTGGTGACGACTGCTTGTTGCACTCACTCACCGCAACGTCCTTGTAAATATCGGGTTGCACGGTTCGTTCGAGCAACAAGCGCGTTCGAGCGACAGGCGATTGTTCGCGAAAACCGTTTCAGGCCGTTTGCGGTATAAAAACCGACGGACCCGCGAATCAGCGGCGACCGCTTCTTCAACCGGCTTCGACCTCGAACGTCTTGCCCGTGATTTTTTCGAACGCCTCGACGTATTTGGCCCTGGTCCCGGCAACCACTTCGGGAGGAAGCTGCGGGGGCGGCGAATTCCGGTCCCATCGGGCGGTAAGGAGCCAATCACGGACGAATTGCTTGTCGAACGACGGTTGACTTTTGCCCGGCTCATACTGTTCGGCGGGCCAAAACCGCGAACTGTCGGGCGTCAGCACCTCGTCGATCAAAAGGAGTTCTCCGTTCAGATGGCCAAATTCGAATTTCGTGTCCGCGATGATGACGCCCCGGCCCGCGGCATACCCGGCACCCTTGGTAAAGATTTCAAGCGATTTCCGCCGCAGTTGTTCCGCCGTGTCGCGGCCGACGATATCGACCGTCTGCTCGAACGAGATATTTTCATCGTGCCCGGTTTCCGCTTTGGTCGAAGGCGTAAAAATCGGTTCCGGCAATTTCGAACTTTCGAGCAACCCGGGCGGCAATTTCAAGCCGCAAACGGTCCCGGAGCGTTGATATTCGTTCCAGCCGCTCCCGCTCAGATAGCCGCGGACGACGCATTCGATGGGAACGACCTTGCATTTTTTCGCCAACGTCGAACGGCCCGCCAGCGCCGCCTTGTCCGTCCCCGGCGGCAACGGCATTCGATTCACATCGGTCGTCACCAGGTGGTTCGGGACGTCCAGCATGTCGAACCAGAATTCGGCCATCCGGTTGAGCACGCAACCTTTTTGCGGAATCCGCGTCGGCAGGATCCAGTCGAACGCGCTGATCCGGTCGCTGCTGATTAGGAGCAGGCTGTCGCCCAAGTCGTAAATATCGCGTACTTTGCCGCGCTTCGGCGACATTCCCGGAATTGAAAAATCGTTCTGCATAACCTGTTCGGTAGTAAAAAGTTTCGTCACCGGCGCATCAACACCGTACCGGGTGGCGCACGTCGTCGGTTTTTTCGAGCCGTTCGTTCACTTGACGATGAGTTTTCGACCTTGGATGCGGAATACCGCCCCGACCGGTTTGGTCGTCGCGCGGAACAGGTCCGCGGCCGTTGCGTTTTTCAGTTCGAAGGAAATCCGTTGTTCCAGGGAAACACCGCGTTTCTCCAGGGCGGCTTCGTCGATTTCCAATTCCAGCCCGGCCCGGTCGGCCAGGGTTTCGAGCAATCCCCGAGCCGGCTGATCTTTGATTGTAAGTGTAAAGCGTATTTTTTCAAGCGGTATCGGCAGTCGCGTTTCCGGTTTCGACGTTCCGGACGGGTTGCCCTTGGACGGATTGCCCCCGGATGGATCGCCCGACTTTGTTTCGGCCGGCCCCGCATCGCGCGAACCCGGTTGCCGGTCGGTCGCCACGGATTCCAGCGCAAAGGCGTCCAGGGAAACCGGCGCGATCCGGCTGCCGTCTTTCGATACGAAATCGAATGTCCGGTCGAACCCGATCAACAGCAGGGTCAGTTGTTCGTAAACCGCCAATGCCGGCAGGTCCGTGCGATCCCATAAATCGTGGGGAAGCGTCTCAAGCCGCTCCCAGGAAAGGCCCGACGATTTGGCAACGCGCCCCAGGGCGTCCCGGGGGTCGGTCAGCATCGGCAGCCGGAGCGGGGTGCGCCGAAGGTATTTTTTCCCGGTTTTTTCCGGCAGGGATTCGATCCGTTTCCGTTGAAATGTCAACAACGATTCGAGTTGCCGGGCTGCCGTTTCCGGCCCGATATAAACGGTATCGCCCACGAAACAAACGCCCGGTTTCAACGCGTCGTTGTTCGACACATTGCCGGACTCCAGCGAAACCACGAGTCGCTGTAAAAGCGATTCGAGCGGTTCCCGTTCGACGTCCAGGTCGACAAGGATTCCCGGATCGACCCGGCGGTCGAGCAGGACGCCGCCCTTCTGCGATTCCACGAGTCGGACGACCGCGTCCCGCAAGGGCACCTCCGACCAGTGGACCGATACCGGGCGTTCCCGAAACGTTGGCCCTTGACGTGTTTGCCCTTGAAGTGCTGGCCCCCACAGTGTTTGCCCGAAGCCGGAAAGCGTCGAAAAAGCGAGCAGGATGAACGTGACGATGCGCGAGGAAGGGAGAAGGGAGAGGAGACGCGGGCGGATTCCTTGTCGTGACGGCTGAAGGGCGTGTGTCCTGAAAAGCTCCTTTCTCATTTCTCCCCTCTCCCCCTTTCCCTTCCGGATTCCCTCAAAAAAACGACGTTTTGCAGGCATTCGGACCGTTGCGCCATGGTCGCGATCTTCCGGGCAATCGTCTCGGCCTCGTCGAATCGATCCTCATAAAGGAATTGATAGACGATCATCCGGTACAACCGGTCGCGCACCATTTCCTCGGTAATTTGGGGGATCGTCCGGATCGCGTCTTCGTGGAGGCCCAGTTTCAATTGACCGCGAACGATGGTTTCGACCGACGCTTCGCGCACCCGCCGGCCGAGGACGCCCCATTGTTCCGGCATCAACTCCACGCCGCTGTCGACCTGCTCGGAAACCGCCGAGGCTTCGAACAGCAGTTCGCTTGCGTGCGACGGATTGCCAAGGCGGGAATAAATGCCGGCCAGTTGGACGTACAGGGGGATCCGGCGCCGCGCATCCCGCATTTCACGAATCATCGCCGGAATGGTCGCCGCAAGCGTTTCCGCGCGCGCTCTCTCTCCAAGCAGGCCGAAGATTCCCGCCACGTCCGCCGTCGTCGTCGCGCGTAAAACAAGCGGGGTTTCGTCGACAAGGGATTCGAGCGCCTTTTCGAGCAGGGCCGACGTTTCCCGGAGGGTCGATTTGTTCTTGTCCGCGGACAGGACGGGCCAGGCATGGGAGAGCCGTTCTTCCGTGACGACGAGGAGCAGTCGCGCCTTTGCCAGCCGGGCGTACCATTCCGGCAGTTTTGTGCCGTATTCGGAAAAAGTGTCTTCGGGCAACGACCGGATGCTTTTGTCCGTTTCGCGGATCACCTCCCGCAGCGCCGAGCGGTTTTGCTGCGAAAGCGGTCCCGACGCGAATCCGGTGGCAAGCGATTCCAGGGCCAGGACGCGTCCGAGCGGCGTCTGCTGCGACGTCGCAAGTTGGAATCCTTCTTGAAGCATCCGGGCACGAACACGCCGCTGGTATGCGTCCGTCCCGACGTACGGTCGCCCGATCGCGACATACGCGCGAACGATCCGCATGCGCAACCGGTCCGCGACCGCCCGGTCTTCGATACGTTCGAGAAGTTCCACCGCCGCCTCGAACTCCTCGCCTCGAATCCGTTGTTCCGCCGTGTTGGCCGGGTCCGCCGCAAAAACGGCCGCCGCCTCGGTCGCCGCATCGACTACGGTATTGGCCGTGGTATTGACAACGGTATTGACCGCGACATTGACCGTCGTTCCCGTCGCCGCCGTTTCGTTTGCCGAATCGTCGGGCCGGTCTTCTTCGACATGATTTGCCGCCGTATTCGTCTCCGTACTCGTCTCCGCATTCGCTTGAGGAACCGGTTCCCCGGCGCCGAGCCGTCTCAGCATGTCGTTCTTTCGGGGATCGTCCTGCATCTGGTCCAGCAGTTCCTCGATACCGGCCGTTTCCCCGGTCCGGAACAACTCGCGGATCAGCAGGACGAGCAAATCGTTTTTCTGCCGCGAGGCGGGAATGAGGTGAACCGTTTCGACGGCGTCATCGAGAAACCGGGCCCGAATCTGGGCCATCCCGATTTCCACCGGCGTCGATTCGGTGATGGTGACCCGTGTCTGCGATTTTTCCCGGACAAATTCAAGATAGGATTCCCTGGCCGCCCGCAATGTCGATTTCGCCGCTTCCGGGTCCGCGGCCGTGATCTGGAGCGAACCGACGCGCAGCAAATTGTCGACGCGATTGAACAGGTTCGCCTGCCGCCCCGCCGGCGCCGCAGCCTCGTGCAACGTCCGTCGCGCCCCTGCCTTGTTACCGCATTCCAGGAGGGACTGGGCCATCGAAAGGAGCGTCCGGATCATCCGCTGTTCCCCGACGCCGCGAACCGTTTCGGCGTCGATCGGTTCGATCGCCACCCGGATGATTTCTTCGCCGAAGCCCCAGTTGTCGTTGGCCGTGTCCACGATGTCAAGCCGTTCCGGAAGGATCGCCAAACCCCGCGCGGCGCGAATCAGGTTCGAACGCGGATTGTTGATAAGGGCGATTGCCGCCCCTTTGATCCCCGGCTCGAACAGTTCCGACTCCTCCAGTCCTTTGAGAAAAAGCGGGTGGATTTCCGCGTCGCACAGGAGTCGCGAACCGGCCAGGTACAAGAGGACCGTCGCCTGCTCCGTCGCATCGGGATTGCGGGCGAGTTGTTCGAAAACATCCTTGATGCACTGCCGCGTTTCGGCGACGTTCCCCACCGGCGGCCAGGGTCCCGTCGTCGGTAGCGCGACCAACGTCGGTTCGATCAATTCGAGCGGTTCCGGTCGCGCAATCGTCGCGATAATCAATTGAAACGCACGCGACTGTTCGACCGGAAGGGATATCCGGCCCGCCGTTTCGAGCGATTCCCATTTGAAACCGGCCCAAGCCTGCCGGCCTGCGAGAAATCGGGATGCGAGACCGCGGACGGCTGTGTCCGGAATCCGGTCGTTCGCCGACGCCGTCGCCTCGAAAAGCCGGGTAAGCCGTGAACGCTGGTTCAAATGACACAGCACGCGGACGACCCCCGCATAGGCGATCAGGCCGTCTTCGTTGTCGAGTTTCAAGTCGTTGTCGTAGACGATCCGGTTGTAATCGTCGATCGCGACCAGGGCGGCTCCCGAATGGTTCTGGCGCGACTCCATCATCGCGATCGCCGCGATCACGCGGGTTTTCATCGCTTCCAGGCTCGGCGTCCCGCTCAACAGGGGCAGGATGTCCCGGACGGTCAAATCGTGATCGAGCGCCAACTGGGCCAGGGCGATGTCCGTCAGGGCGCGCGACCGGAGGTAGGCACCTGGAATTTTCGAGGCGTTGCGCTGCAACTGCGAAAGCCCCTGTTTGATCGTACGGAACCGGCGATCATGGGAAAAGGGCAGCGATTCCGCCCGTTTGATCGTTTCGGAAGCCCGGTCGAACCAATAACGGTCCGACTCCCGGTCGAATTCGTCGTCCGATGTCAACACCGGCAAACGCTGGTTTTCCTTCCAGGCAACGTACAGAAAATAACCCGTGGGCAACGCGAGGAGAAACAGGGCGACCGTCGCGACCGTTGAAAGCCGGCGCACGGCATCCCAATGGCGTATGAGGAACGTCGTCAAATCGTTACGTATGGTCCGGCGTGCCATTGCGCCCCTTCTTCATGAAATATACTGGAAACGCGATGAAAACGAACGTTCGG
>QMCD01000434.1_pt2 | contig 29731 bp, 20 predicted proteins | sample 1821841 | NCBI WGS metagenome assembly QMCD01 (sample SAMN01991225, study PRJNA193472) | Termite gut metagenome, whole genome shotgun sequencing project. | isolation source: worker | host: Macrotermes natalensis | reverse complement strand
TAGTCGATGAATAAGTTTTTCTGATCTTCTTCTGAAATCCCTCTGCCTGTATCGCTAACCTCAACTATCATCCAACCATAGTCCTCGTCTTTATCTTGACTTTTCTCAAAACTCACCGAAAGCTTAACGCTTCCCTCGTTGGTAAACTTAAAGGCATTGGACAATAGATTATTAATCATCTGCTTAATACGAAGCTCGTCTCCATAAAGGCGAGTCGGGAAGTTTTCGGATACCTCAACACTAAAATCAATAGGCTTTTCTTCAATACGCAAGATATTTTGAGTAATGGCATCATTTATCAGACTTGGAGTGTCATACTCGCCGGGTACCAGATTAAACTTTCCGGCCTCAATTTTGGATATATCCAAAAGATCGTTAACAATACTCAGCAAGGTTGTGCCGGAGTTAGATATTTTTTCCAAATTCGAAAAATCCTCGCTGCTTAAACTGCCCCCGCTGAGCGTTAGCTCACTTAGCCCTATCACTGCATTAAGAGGTGTGCGCATCTCGTGACTCATATGAGCCAAAAAATCGCTCTTAGCCTCGTTGGCCTTTCGCGCTTCCTCCAAAGCATATTCAAGTTTCACCGCCGAATCTTCCATGCTTTGCACGTATTCATTTCTAAGCAAGGCGTTGGTTATTAGAAGGCTGGCTGAGCGCACGATAGATTCTTCATCTAGCGTAAACGCTTTAGCACTGTGGCAATTATCAAAACCTACGTAACCCCAAAACTCATTGTGGATAAAAACCGGAACTAATAATACCGCTAAAATCCCTTGTGCTTCCAACCACTTTCTCTCAGCAACTCCCATAGCACTAACCAAGCTATTCACACTTTTACCGGCACTAAGAGCAGCAAATATCTCGGGAGTTTCATCTTCATAACACACATCTACTACAAGTTCATTGTCTTGCATCGATTCTACGTTTTCTGACCATTCATAAAGCTGAGTGCAATATACTTTGCCCTCTTTTTCGTAATTTTCAAATAAGTACATTCTGTCGGCATCTAAAGCAATGCACATCCGACCCATACATTTATATAAATCTTGTTCAAAGTCACTATCTGTCCTAAGTAACATGTAGGCTGTCTCATTTACGGTCTTTAAAAGATTATCCTGTCGCTCGATCTCAGCCATCATCTTTTTATATTCTCGCAGATCACGTATGTAGCCAATTACATAGTATTCGCCCTCAAACGTGATCCTGTATAAAGAGATATCTGTGGATATTGGTATACCGTCTATAGTTTGATGCACCCACTCTTGCTGAGCAAACCCTTCGTCAAATGCCTGTCGCACCATGGCAAGAGCGTATTTTTCGGAGTCCCTGCCGTCCGGCTGATATTGTGGCGACAATTTAAAAAAGCTATCCAAGTACTCCTGGTGCGTAGATACATTAAACAGTTTTAATGCAGCTTCATTAGCATCAATAAGCTTGATATCTTTGCTCCACAGATGAAATATAAATGGCGCTTTGTCCATGAGCAGACGTATGCGGTCATGTGCCTCTAGTATTTCTTGCGTCCGAACATTACGATTGATTGCCGCAACCATCATTAAGCTTACAGAACGTAAAATATCGGCTTCATCAGTGGCAAAACATCTTTTACTGGCACTATCGCTGTAAGTGACCAAGCCCCAAAAATCGCCATTATTTGTAACCGGAATTATCAACATCGAGCATGTATTGTATGGACGCAAAAAGTCTTGAATCCACTGCGGCATTGTATCTATTGGCCCATTTAGATACTTTTCACTCTTAGAATAACTTGACCAGTCGCACTCAGAACTATAATCAATTTGCATGCCGGACTTTACAGCCCTATCATCGTCAAGCTCACCGTCAGCCCATGCGTAAAGACAGATGAATCTCATCGCACCATCAACTATTTGGTTTTTCATGATATGAACATGGCTTGCATTCACACATCTACCCAACAGCTGCATGCTTTTCATGAAAGCTGCATCAAGATCTTTATCGATATCGGTACCTAATAATGTGGAGGCCGTGCGGTTAGAAACATTTAATAGTGCATCACGATGCTTGATATCTTCTAGCATCTTTGCTTGTTTTCGTAAGTCACGAGCGTAAGATGCCACCATATAATCATCACCGTACAAAACACGTACCAGAGTTAGCTCCGCTTGAATAATAGAGCCATCAGGCATTACATATTCCCAATCATATGTACATGAACCCGTTTTAAAAGCTTCGGAGATCATCTTATGCATTTTTTTAACACTATTTGCACCATCAGGCTGAAGCTTAGGAAGATAATCATAATAATGCTTTACATACTCTTCTTTGCTATCAATTCCAAAGAGCTTCATCGCACCCTCATTGCAATCCACAAGTTCATAGCGACGATTCCAAAGCCTGCAAGACAGCGGAGCAGCATACAGCATCAACTTCGTGCGTTCGATTTCTTCAGAATTGCTTTTATTGTGCGTGAGATTCTTGGTGCCTAAAAGCTTAGATATTACATTCATGGTTCCCCTTGCATATATATAATCAGCCCACGCCACGGTTAAAAATTGGTTTTCGGTCTGAAAATGCACTTCATCTGCCGCGTCGCTTTGCGCCTACCTTAAGAAGCGTTGCAGCTAAAGCATCTTTTCAAATCTCATTTTGTATATTTACCGCTACTATACTACCGTGTTTAATCAAGTTTATCTAGCTGCTTGAGGTAAATGGTCAGACGGTCAAGACATCTGTTATGGTGCCCCCACCGATTACTACATCGCCGTCGTATAGTACCAGTGCTTGACCTTTGGTGATTGCTTTTTGCGGTTCGTCAAACACCACCTTTAGCTTGTCGGTACCTATTTGGGTAACAATGACCGGCTTTTCTGCTGAGCGATAGCGATGCTTTGCAGTTGCCCGTAACTCTCCTTGGATAGATTCAAGCGAGATAAGATTAATGTCTTCGATGATCGCAGTATTTTGATATAGGTCTGATTCACTACCTACAACGACCGTGTCGGTCTGTGGATCTAGCTCCACCACATAAAGCGGCTGCGAAGCGGCAATACCAATCCCCTTGCGCTGGCCGACAGTAAAATCTATGATACCCGCATGTGTACCAAGTGTCTTGCCTTGCACGTTAACGATATCGCCACTCGCAACATCCCTCCCTGTATAACGCCTTATAAAGGCGCCATAATCATGATCCGGCACAAAACATATGTCTTGGCTCTCGTCTTTTTCTGCAGTTAAAAAACCTTGCTCTCTGGCAATGTTTCGCACCTCTTCTTTGGTGAGCTCACCTAATGGCAGCAATGTATGTTTTAGCTGCTCTTGAGTCATTCCGTACAATACATAACTCTGATCTTTGCTCTTATCCAAACCACGCTTTAGCAAGTAGCGACCTGAGACTGGATCATAAGATGTCCTAGCATAATGTCCGGTGACTATAAAGACAAAATTTGTATCCTGTGCACGTTTCAATAAACGCTCAAATTTTAAGAACCTATTGCAATCGATACAAGGGTTTGGAGTCCTACCGTTTTCGTAGTTGGCAACAAAACGATCTATGACCTGCTTGGCAAAAGTATCGCCAAAATTGAACACATAATATGGTATACCAAGCTCATTGCATACACTTCGTGCGTCTTCAACATCAGCCAAAGAACAACAAGTGCTTTCTTGCTCGATGCCAATTGCCTCATTGTCAAAGAGCCGCATGGTAACACCGGTACACTCATAACCCGCTTTTATAGTGAGATACGCAGCCACCGACGAGTCCACTCCGCCGGACATAGCTATCATAGCTCGTTTAGAATTATCTCCTTGCGTCAGAATTAGATCTAAATGTTGTAAAACTCCACTCACAAACTTGCCACTATTTCTGCCGCTGCTTGCTTGGCACCATGAATAGCTCGTTGGATATCTATGGTGAGGTACTCGCCATCACGGTACAATACTTCACCATCAACCATAGTTAAAACGACATCCGTGCCCTGAGCAGAAAACACCAGGTTGTTTACCATATTGTGTATTGGCTGCATCCACGGGCTACAAAAGTCCACAACAACAAGGTCTGCGCGCTTGCCCGCCTCTATAGCACCGCAGTCTGCACGACCTTGCGAACGCGCACCGTTTATCGTTGCAGCTGCCAGGGCTTGCTCGGGTGAGACTACAGTGGGATCTCCAGACACACCTTTATGCATTAAGGCCAGTAAATACACATCTTTTAGGATGTTATGTGAGTTATTGCTAGCCACACCATCTGTGCCCAGCGCTACGTTCACTCCGGCCGCAAGCATGCCCGGTATTGGCGCAAACCCACTAGCCAACTTCATGTTGCTTGCCGGATTACTCGACACTGTTACGCCGCACTCTTTAAAGATTTTCCAGTCTTCAGGCTCTGCCCATACACAATGTGCGGCGGTGCACGGAGCTTTAAAGAAATCTAGTGAGTTAAAGTACTGAGTTGGCGTAAGCCCACCACGACGTTCTTTGCACTCTTCATGCTCAGCCTTGGTCTCACTTACATGCACATGAGTTTGTACGCCCAGCTCCACCGCATGCTCGCCAACTGCCCTTACTACTTTGGGATTTGAAATGTATTCTGAGTGAATATTTAAGTCGATCTTGAGCCGTCCGTCTAACGTGTTGTGATGCTCGCGCACCAGATCTTCGTTGCGCTTGAAGTTTGGCAATGATGAGTATTCTGCTTCCTGATCAAAGACCATGAGACCGCTACAGAGATTGGCTTTGATGCCACTTTCTGTGACAGCACGAATACGCGCCTCGTCAAAGTAATACATATCGGTCACACCAACTACACCAAAGCGCAACATCTCGGCAATAGCTAAAAGTGTGGCCGGATATGCCGATTCGTTGTTAATCTTGCCCTCAAAAGGAAATATCTTGGTGTGCAGCCAGTCTTGAAGACTCAAACCCTCGGCATAGCCACGTAGCAGCGTCATTGGTATGTGAGCATGCGTGTTGTACATACCGGGAATTAGCATCTTGCCTTTGCTTTCGTAACGTTCACCAAAACCTTGTGGGTCTTGCGGCTCCGTGTTGCCAACGTAGGTGATTTTTGCTCCATCGGTGCCAACAAAGCCGCGTTTTACTTCAAAGTTAGGATCCAAATAATCTATATTTGCAAATAGCATAGCCGTTCCCTTTCGATATCATTTACCGACAACAACGCGCCCCCAAAAGTCTTGAAGCTTCACGGTTATAGCCCTGCCAGTCTAAGATACCTAGCAGGGCTACTTAAGATCAGAAGTAATTATAAGCCTTTATGCAAAGCTTGTTTGTCAAAAGCACTCCACAGCTTTTACTGAGTTAAACTTAGCCTGCTTGGTTAGCGGAAGCCAATGTATCAGCTGCCTGAATCTCAGAACTTTCTGCACTTGATTCATCTGCACCTGCCGCAAGTCTAGCCTCGCGCTCAGCCTTGCTTAGCCCTTTCCAATCAGGTTTAACACCATTAGCTCTATCTATCGCTCCCGCAATGAATCCTGGTACCAGATAACCCAAAACGCAAGCTATCAAACCGTAGAAATTGACTCCCAGCAGTGTGGCATACTTGCCTGTACCAATTGCAAGGAATGAAACTGTTGCAGGAGCAAAGGCATACAGCACACCAAGTGTAATGCCAATCCAAAACGCAAGGTGAAAACCTAGCTTGGTTGGCTTTACAAAACCGTGGAGTAAAAATATCGGCGCAAAACCAATAATCATTGTGCCCGATATGGTAGTTGCTGCCAAAATGTTGGTGCCAACTATCATCGGCAGATTGCCGACAAAGGCAAACACGACCATAACAATCATGCCTATAGGTCTGGCCTTATTGCCAAAGTCCTTGCCAAGAACCCTTGGCAGATCGCGCGCAGACAGTTTTGAAAGACTCGAGAATGTAGAGTCCAATGTAGAACCTGCGGCAAAAATCATCAGTATCGCCATCATAAAGAAGGCTGCTGTAGAAGTTACCGCACCAACCTGAGCCGGAACGTTTGAGGTAAGCGGCATGCCCTCAAGTCGAGCATGAATACCAATAAAGCTGAACAGAAGAATTGCCAAAAAACCCAAGATTCCGGAGACCACAAAAGCCTTAAGCATGGTCTTTTCTTTGGTGATAAAACCACGGTCTGTAAGTACCGGATCATGAAACGGATAGCTGAACAGCTGGAGTACGGTAACGAGCAAAAGATCGACACCGGTGTTGAGCTGCCAAACCCCTGACCCAAAGTATTCGCCCATAGAATGTTGAGGCAGTACCAAGAAAGCCACGCCAATGAGTACTACAACAAATAACACTGTTTGTACGGCATCGGTGACCAGCGAGCTTCGCAGTCCTCCCCACATTGCATATGCCAATGTGATCAAAGTAAACAACGTAGCCGCAACGATGAAAAACGTCGAACCTGATTCGCCATAATAACCACCCACAACAGACGAGTTACTCCACACCTCGTTAAAAAGCCTGATCAAAATGGCCAGCGAAAAAACAAAAGCTGCTGCGATACCATAGTTTTTGGTTAGGAAGCTGACTAGCCCTTTTGCCATAAAACGCGTGCGTAGCCGGTATATCGCAAAACCTGCAAGTGGAATACACAGCCAATATGTGGCATATGCAAAACCGCCAACAATTCCAAACTCACTTCCCAGATTTGCTGCGTTAGTTACTGACTTAGCAAATATCCAACTGATGAAGATACTTGTGGTCAGAAGAAACATCGATGCCGGTTTGCCATCTTTTCGCTCGCCTTTAAAAAAGCTACCGATGGAAACGGCTTTTGGCGAAATTGCAATCATCACAATTCCGTACACGACAAGAAATCCCCAGAAGAAAACTCCTGTAGCTCCTGACATATCTATCAAAATACACCGTCCTTTACTCTCTTGCTATTTATTACTCTGCCACATTGAGCATATGTAGAGTTCTCAAGTGACATTATTTAGCTTACATCTATTATTTGATTATGTCTAATATTTTGAGTAAAACTTGGAGAAACAGGTGTTTTCTGAACCTTGGGAGTTAGCTATTCTAACGGTTTCACGACATAAATGAAAGCCTTATATTGCGCAAGAAAAGATGGCAAATAGTAACTTTATGCTTTGCTCACATTCATAGACAATCTACTGTCGATGCTCATCATCTAAACCTACCTTATCCGTGCCAATAACATCGGCTGAGAATGACGGCTTCTCGGTACGCAGCCAAGGATTTTCCTTTTTGACTTCTGCGATTATCTCGCTGTCTGATTTATACATTGCATTGGCAATAATTGCCACTATGCCACAAAATACTCCACCTATAGGAAATGCAATCCAACTATACATAAATCCGCTTGTTGTTACGTCACTGCCGTCAAAAGGAAATCCACTGCCAGCTGTAAACCCAACTGCAAAAAAGAATATCGTGGCAAGGAGCATTATCACTCCACTGAACGCGCCGATGATGCTGCTTCGCTTAGCCGCTTTTACAGTAGATTCTTTTAGTTGAGAAATATCTATGTTATCTGTGGCAACATTGGCATCAGATATATCTTCAAACTCAGCAAGATCATACTTTGATTTCTGCATACCGGCATAAACGATAACGCCAACCCCAAGAGCTATCATAAATAAAAGTATTGCCAGTGCTAAAGACTCTAAGGAGAGAACGCCTAACAACACTATATCTGCGCTCTCACCGGGAGAAATAGCAATATAGACAATAACTCCCAGCAAAATTATTGCAATACCTGATGGTAAAAGCACAACAAATCGTCTGCCAAACTTATCAAGCAGTTCTTTTGGGTATGAGGGGTTAATATTGGGATTCTTACGTTTAAACTCTGTATGAGTGAGCCCCGATACCACCAACAACACCACACCGATCACTGTAAAAGAGAGCAGGGCTGCTATACCCACTCTCTCAACTACTCCAAATCCCTGAAGCAACAAATATGCAGACACTCCCAGAATATTCATCATTATGCCAAATACGATTCCAAGGCTAAAGCGATTCATGTGAGAGTCATAAAGCTCAGTGTCTCTGGTGTTAGCCACCCTTACATTACCGCGCATCAAGTCATCAAGATTAGTATGATACAAATCGCAGATCATTAGCAGCTTATCCGTCTCAGGATAGTTTATCTCCGCTTCCCACTTTGATATCGTCTGTCTGGATACACCAAGCTGCTCTGCAAGCACTTCTTGCGTAACACCATAATGTTGGCGAATATAAATCAAATTCTTGGCAAAACTCATTTTTGACCCCTCTTCTCGGGAAACCCCGATCAATTATTACACTACCATCCGTTGCCGTCCACGTGGCGTACAGCGTGACAATACTTTAAGAGAGCAGAAGCGCAACTTCTATAAACCTGGTGTTGCGTTTAACTAAAATTTGCGCGCGTCTAGGTTGCATTGCAGGTATTCACAAATATTTTGGCTGTTTTCAGCGTTGAGTGTAAGGAAAGTCAGGAGAGGACAAATCAAACCTTTTCTCTTACCTGGCTCATATAAATCGGCTACGACAATCTGTTTAATTTCGCATCAACTAAATAATCATAAGGACCGCTTTTTATGCGCTCTCTGTATGAGATTGCCGCAGGGCTGTCGGTGGGCCAAATATCATCAAACCAAGCAAGAAACGCCTCGTGGTTATAGCGTAGAGGTACAGCTTCGATATATACTCCATCTTTCTCAATATGATAAAGAGCGTCCGCATTAGGCTGCTTCGAGATTCGAGTAACTAGTCCGCACAACAAGCTTTCAAAGTTTGGCATGCCTGCTGCACCGTTATTTATAACAACACCATGCTCTAGCTGAATCATTGCCGGAGCGCATGTATGGGTGGTGGCTAGAATTGCCACTTCGTTTTGTTGCATCCAATCGCTTAGCTCTTTTTGCCTGACTACATTAGCAAGAGCCTCACGTGAGCAATCCCATCCTCCAACTAGTTTTTCATCTCCGTGAGTAATTGCCACTTTAACGCCACTCATTTCATCGCCCAAAACACACACTGCGGTAGCTGCTCGACTGAGTAGGCGCTCTTTCAAACTAGGGTTGTTGAAGACTGTCTCAGAAAGTGTTCTATGGATGCTGTTTGATCTCTCCACTACACCATCAGATACATACGCGGGGTAAGCACAACCACATCCGGCACCGATGTCTTCTTGCCGTCTTAGCTCCAGCTCCACATTTCCTACCAATGGTAAGTGCGCAGACAGCCTGTCTTCTATCGCTAAAAAATCCTCAGCCGGGTAATCAAACCAGTGAATATCGCCGTTAAGCACCACTGTTGTTTGCCCCTGTTCGCAAGCAATAAGTTCATCGAGTGCGTCAAATGCATATGAGTTTCCATAAAGACCACCAACTACGTATAAATTATCACAATACTGATCAACCTTGCCTATAAAAGCATCTGCAGCAATATGGTAGTCAATAGGGCAAAATCTACCGGCCGAGCTCATGATTAGCTCACAATGCGCGCGTATTTGCGTTTGCCAACTTGCACAACTTGACCGCTTAAGCGGTCAGGTACCACATTGTATTCCTTTGGCTTTAGCGCAACGCCGGCTGCCTTAACTCCACCACCATCTATCAGTCGTCTGGCTTCACCGGTACTAGAAGCAAAGCCCAGCTCGATTAGGATTGCCGGCACATATACCATGCCGTCCTCTCCGCAAGTCAACTCCAAAGATACATCTTCAATCTCTTCGGGCATCTCGCGATTTTTAAATACACGGTCAAAATCAGCTTCGGCTTGCTCAGCCGCTACCTCATTGTGATATGCAGTGACGATATTTTTTGCCAATTGCCGCTTTATCTCATTTGGATGTAGGCTGCCATCCTTTAGTCCGGCTACAATAGATTCAGTTTCTTCTACCGCACATGTTGAGGCCAAGTAGAAATATCTCTCCATAAGATCGTCCGGTATCGACATGACCTTACCAAACATGTCTGACGGCTCATCAGTGATGCCAATATAGTTGCCATAACTCTTGGACATCTTTTGCACGCCGTCTGTGCCCTCCAGGAGTGGCAATGTTAGACAGACCTGCGGCTCCATGCCTAACTTCTCCATAAGTTCGCGCCCGGCAAGCAGGTTAAACAATTGGTCGTTTCCGCCTATCTCGATGTCTGCACGAATCTGTACAGAGTCATAAGCCTGCATAATTGGATAAAGAAATTCATGTAATGAGATAGTTTGCTGGTTTTTATACCTATTTGAGAAGTCGTCGCGCTCCAAAATGCGCGCAACTGTAAACTGAGCGGCTACCTTTAAGATATCCGGCAAACTCATAATACTCAGCCAATCTCCATTCCACACCAGCTCAGTCTTGTCTTTATCGAGGATTTTAAATGCCTGGTCAACATAAGTTTGAGCATTTTCAGTAACTTGCTCGGCAGTAAGTGGTGGGCGCGTTGAGTTTCGGCCGGAGGGATCACCTATCAGAGCAGTACCATTGCCGATAAGCAAAACAACTTGATGCCCCATGTCTTGAAGCTGACGCAATTTGCGCAGCGGCACGGCATGACCCAGGTGCAGATCCGGAGCGGTAGGATCAACTCCCAGCTTAATACGTAGGGGTACCTTCCGATCCAACTTCTCTTTTAAAGCAGCTTCAGGAACAATATTGGCACCACCGCTTTGAATGATATGCATCTGCTCATTAGTTGAAAGCACTTGCTTCTCCTTGATCTGATTTTAATTATGAAACTTTCGTATGATACAAGTCTTTATTTTAGTGCAAACGCGGCGCCTAGCAGCACTAAAACTTAGAAATATATCAGACAATATTTCTTAATGTCATTTCATCTGTGACAAAATGGCGTAGGTGCGAGTTTTCTGGGTGACATCCGGTTTTGCACAAAACGCTCGGCTCAAAATGGCTACGATGCTTAATCGTCGTAGCCGTTTGGGTGACTTTTTGTCCATTGCCAGGCGGTCTCGATTATGCGTTCTACATTATCAAACTGTGGCTGCCAGCCCAGTATGGTTCTGGCTTTGTTGGAGTCAGCAATAAGTGTATCCGGGTCGCCTGGACGGCGCGGACCTATCACTTGCGGTATCGCTTTGCCCACTACCACCTCGGCAGCATCAACAATCTGCTTTACCGAAAATCCGGTGCTTGAGCCCAAGTTAAATACATTGGATACACCCTCTGACTGAAGATATTCAAGCGCCAACAGGTGGGCGCTGGCAAGATCTATCGGATGAACATAATCGCGAACATTAAAACCATCAGGCGTGTTGTAGTCGTCACCAAACATGGTTATCTCGTCGCTTTTGCCTAAAGCAGCAAACAATACATTTGGAACTAAATGTGTCTCGGGATTGTGGTCTTCGCCGATGGATCCGTCAATTGCAGCACCGGCAACATTAAAGTATCTCAGCGCAACACCTTTTATGCCATGCGCTGCATCTGCCCAAGCCATAGTTTTTTCCATCTGAAGCTTAGATTCTCCATATGGATTAATTGGTCTGGCTATAGTAGATTCCTTGATGGGAATCTCATCGGGTACACCATACACGGCTGCAGTTGAGCTGAACACCAGCTTGTTCACGCCCGTTTTAGCCATCACATCAAGCAAACACACCATGCCATATGTATTGTTGTCAAAGTACTTTAGCGGATCAGACATTGACTCAGCCACTAACGAGCTGGCGGCAAAGTGCACTACCGCTTCCGGTTTCTCGTTCACAAATACATCAGTCATCTTTTCGCGATCACGAATATCAAGTTCATAAAAGACAACGTCACCGGGCACAGAAGCACGGTGTCCTGTAACCAGATTATCGACCACGACAATGTCGTGGTCGTTTTCGCAGGCATATTTTACAAAGTGGGAGCCGATATAACCGGCTCCACCTACAACTAGTATTTTCACTAAAATCCCATCTAAGCTTATCGCAATGAGCGCTTCTTTATGTCTGTTTATCGCTCCCGCTGGATCCGCCACCTGAGCCTGAACCACTTCCACCGCCGGAGCTTCCGCTACCGGAGCCCGAGCCGCTACCGGAGCCGGATCCCGAACCACTTCCGGACCCGCTACCGGAACCCGAGCCGCTACCGGAGCCACTACCGGAGCCGTTATCGTCATCTTTATTGCCGGAGTCCGGCTTCTTGCCGTCCTCTTTCTCTTTCTCTCTTTCCTTGGCCTTCTCCTCTTCTTCTTTCTTCTTTTCTTCCTCTTCTTTCTTCTTCTTTTCGTCCTCATCATATTTCTTGTCAGCAGCAGTCATGAAAGTAAGCTTCGTGTCATATGGAGGATTTCCGGCCTCCGGAAAGTCCTCAGATTGCGTTCCTTCCAAAGCTCTGCTCATAAACTCTCTCCAAACCGGGCAACAATTTGCACCACCAACATTGTTGGAGATTGGACGTATTTCTGCCGGATCACCAATCCATACAGCGGTGGATAGTTGCGGTGTATACCCCACATAAAACGAGTCCCAGAAGTTATCGGTTGTACCGGTTTTGCCGGCAGAGACTTGGTTGCTAAGTCTGGCTGATGTTGCAGTACCTCCGGTCACAACGCCTTTAAGCACCTCAGTAGCTGCATGAGCAACTTCGGGGGTTAAGACTTGCTCTCCGGTCACCGTTGCTAAATGGTCATAAATCACATTGCCTTCATAGTCTTCAATCCTTGAGATCGGAGTTGTTGGCATATACTTACCACCATTAGCCAAAGTGCCAAACGCCGAAGCCATCTCTAGGGTATTTACACCCTTACCACCCAAAATCACCGAAGGCACTTCGTCTTGTTTAGTCTGGATGCCCATTTTGTATGCAACATCCAAAACGGCTTTGGCACCCAACTTCTCGGATACACGCGCATAAGCAGTGTTAAAAGAGTTGTATGTTGCATTAGCTAGCGTTGTGGTGCCGCCTTTTGTGCCGCTGTAATTGCTCACAGACCAACCTTCTGCAGTACCATCATCAATCTTGATCGGACTACGCGCTGACACTTGGGTGTTTGGCGAATAGCCCTGCTCCAGCGCAGCCACCAAGCCAAATACTTTAAAGGTAGAACCAGCCTGTCTTGCCATCTGCCAAGCAGTATTAAACTGCTGGGTATAGAAATCTTTTCCACCGCGCATAGCTTTGATGTATCCGGTCTTGGGATCGATACTCACTAAAGAAACCTCAGCTTTATCCTCACCATAAGAGGCTAAAAGTTGAGCTTCCTTGTTAGCCGCTGCTTCTTCGGCGTATAGTTGCATATTCAGATCGATAGTTGTATAAACGCTAAGACCGCCCTTGAACACACGCTCTGTAGCATCGCCTTCAAAGAACTTGCCCTCCAGCAGCATCTGGCGCACGTAAGAAGCAAAGTAAGGCTGAGTGATGATGCCATCAATCTTGGTCTCTTTTACGTTAAGGTTAAGATCTTGCGCTTTAAACTCTGTAAGCTCAGCCTCAGTGATGTATTTGTTTACGTACATGCGGTCCAAAACCATGTTGCGTCTGGCTAAAGCATTTTCCGGATAAAACACCGGGTTATTGTAAGTGGGATTTTGCGGAATGCCCGAAAGCACTGCTGCTTCCGGGATTGTTAGGTCAATGGCATTTTTAGAATAATAATGCTGAGCAGCTGATTGAATGCCCCAAGCACCATCACCATAGTTGATGGTGTTTACATACATCATTAAGATGTCTTCTTTGGTGTAGATTTTTTCAAGCTCAGATGCCAGATATATCTCGCGAATCTTACGTTTTGCCGATATGTCATTTGCCTCTTCTTGAAGAACCGTTTGACGAATCAATTGCTGAGTGATGGTTGAAGCACCTTGCAGGTCTCCGCCGGTAAGATCAACAAAGGCCGCGCGAGCAATACCGATCAAGTCGTATCCGCTATGCTCCCAGAAGCGCTCGTCCTCGATCGCTACGGTAGCATTTAAAACATTGTCGGATACTTGCTCTTTTGTTACAGGCTCACGATCTTGAGCGTAAAATGATGCCAATACTGTCTCGCCATCAGACGCGTAGACTGTGGTTTTGCGAGCGACGTCAAACTCTTTAACGTCGTTTACTTCCGGCATATCGGTAAGCCATGATTGTATTAATCCATACGCACCTGCGCTACCAAAACCTATAACTCCAACAAATACTGTGATTACTATAATGACTGCAAAGGGTATAATGTGACGTTTGGGCTCTTGCTTAGCCCTCTTCCTGCGTGACGACATTTTTAACCTCCATTCAGGAAAGAACTTATAATTTTGCCATAAAATGACCTTATTTGCCACCGTAAACGATTATGGAGTGAAGACTGTATACTAATGATTAACTTAGAAAACCTTAGAAGAAAACCGGAACTTTTAGCCCCTGCCGGAAACCGCGATGCTTTCCTTGCCGCGCTCACTGCCGGAGCAGATGCAATCTATCTGGGTGCCTCCGATTTTAACGCCCGCAGAAATGCCGACAACTTTAGTTTTGAGTCTCTAGCCGAGTGTTGCGATCTTGCACATTTAGCCGGACGCAAAGTTTATCTGACCCTTAATACGGTTATTCTACCGGATGAAATGAACAAGGCACTAGACACCGCAAAAGCCGCTTGGGACGTAGGTGTAGATGCTTTAATAGTCCAAGATCTGGGACTGCTCAAGCGACTTTTCTACGACATGCCGCAGTTTGAGCTACACACATCCACTCAGATGAACATTCATAACTCAGCCGGCGTGCGTCTGGCATCCAAGATGGGCGCCTCTCGCGTAACCTTGTCGCGAGAACTTTCTATTGAGGAGATCGCTCGCATTGCAAGTGAAGGTGTAGACGAAACCGGGCGTGGTGTGCCACTGGAGGTTTTTGCGCATGGAGCTTTATGCGTGTGCTACTCCGGTCAATGTCTCTTCTCCTCATTGGTGGGTCGCCGCTCCGCCAATCGCGGCTTGTGCGCGCAGGCATGCAGACTCCCTTACCAACTTATCGACACCTCCACCGGCAGGCGCATCAAAACTCCGGGCGAACACTTGCTGTCACCTGCCGACCTCGCAACTATCGATATTTTGCCCCAGCTCTGCGAAGCCGGAATAGCTTCGATAAAGATCGAGGGACGCATGAAGTCTGCCGCCTATGTAGCAACAGTAACACGCGCCTATCGTGAGGCACTGGATAGTTGTGCATATGAAATCAATGCCAACAATGTCACTCCTGCTTCCCCCTCTGTCATTCCCGCTTCCCCTTCTGTCATTCCCGAGCCCTCCTCTGTCATCCCCGCTTCCCCCTCTGTCATTCCCGCGCAGGCGGGAATCCACTTTGACAGCCCGGATAAAAGTATCAGCATCACCAACTCCCCCAACGATGCACTAGCCGAGACTTTTTCGCGCGGTTTTACAACCGCTTATCTTGAGGGCGATCGCGGCAACGATATGATGAGTTACTCGCGCCCCAACAACCAAGGCGTTACAGTAGGCAGGGTTGCCAAGCTGGCTAACGGCATAGTTGCAGTTGCCCTAACAAAAGATGTAAACGCCGGAGATGTATTGGAGTTCAGGACCTCGCGCGGACGGTCCACTGTAAAGTTGGAGCGCTTTTGGGGCAGTTTAGAGGTTGCTCGCAAAAACATTGAAGTAAAAGATCGCGTCCGCGATGCAAAAGACAACAATTCATTAACTCAGGCTGCTTCTAATTCGCAAATCTTTTTGCAAGTAAAAGATCCGGTTAGCATTGGCGATAGGGTGTTTAGGGTTCGAAACGCTGCTTTGCAAGACGCAGCCGAATCAACCTACGGAAACGACCTATTCAAAGGTAATAATGGCGTTGTTGAGATTGTTGCAAGCATTACTGCAAAGCTTGACGAGCCTTTGAGTATTGGATTTTGTTTAGCCAAAGATGTAAATGCATCGATTGCCTCTGTCGCTAAAGGCCACACCGTTGAGGTAGCCAAAACTCGCCCCCTCACTGAAGATGCCATACGCGAACACGTAGGTCGCATTGGCGGCACGCCGTTTTCAATCTGCTCATGGGATATCTCTTTGGATGAAGGAGTTGGAGCCGGATTTTCTGAGATCCATAAACTACGTAGTGATGCGCTTGAACAGCTGAGCAGTCTGCTGCTTAAACCTTGGCGAGAGCGAAAACTGGCGGCACGCGAAAAGCTATCCACATTGAGCGTTGCACAAAAAGGCAAGGTGCGCTTGGCTGTAATTGTTGCAGATGCTGCCGGAGCAAAAGCAGCTCTTCGCGCCGGAGCAGACCTGCTTTACTTGCACGAACTCAATTTCGAGGCCAACGACGGGGATATCATAAACCCATTAGATGCGCTAAAAGGCTTCTCGGCAAAAACACCAATAAAGATGTTGCTTCCGGCGATCACTCACGATTATGATCTTGAAGAACTTGCTGATGAGCTTGAGTGCGGTATGGCACTTGTAGCTAACAACCTTGGTGAGATAGAGTTGTTTGGCAATCTTGGCTTTGAAATCGATGGTGGGCAAAGCCTCAATATCACTAACGAGCAAAGCGTGAGAGCTCTGGCTCGTTTAGGCATAAAGCAAGCCTGGTTAAGTCCTGAACTTAGCTGCCACAACATCGCTGAGATATCGGCAAGCTCGCCGCTTCCTTTGGCACTTACAGTTTTTGGCAAACAGGAAGTAATGGTCACAGAGCACTGTCTATTGATGGCTCAAGGTCCGTGCGATCAGAACTGCGCCAAATGTGTACGCCGAAAGGCACCACGCCTCCTCGAAGACAGAAAGGGCTACAAGCTTCCGGTACAGACCGACAACAACGGACGCAGCCACTTATATAATGCAGTAGCCCTAGACCTGATACCATCAATGCCGGAGTTAGTAACATTAGGCATCTCAACTATGGTAGTTGATGCCACGCTGCTGACAACAAAAGAGATTAAGACAGAGGTAGAGCGAGCTGTAAGGGCACGCGACTTGGCAGTAAAAGGGGCAGGTAGCTTACCAAAGCGCGAAGGCTATACCACAGGACATCTCTTTAGAGGGATTTATTAGAATGTGGCATTTGTATAACGCCTCGCCTAAATACGTATAGTCAGACTGTCTAAAACTATTCATCCAACCCAGATTGTCATTCCCGCGAAAGCGGGAATCCATAACAAACGGTTTATTCTTTATGCAAAACCAGATTCCCGCCTACGCGGGAATGAAATGGAAAGCTGTAGAATGACATAACGAGACTTTTCGTACATTTTGATGGTGGGCCGTGAGGGGATCGAACCCGCGACCTTAGGATTAAAAGTCCTCTGCTCTACCAACTGAGCTAACGGCCCACATTTTTCACAATGTTTTTCTGTTGTAAAACACGAGCGAATACTTTACCACAAACTCTTGTGTTTCGCAGTAAATGTGCAAAGTTTTACAAAAAAGATTTTTACTCAGCCGATACCAGCTCTATATCAAATGTGAGTGCCTTGCCAGCCAGCTCGTGATTTGCATCAAAATGTGCATTGCCATCCTCAACTTTTAGCACTTTTACACGCATTGGTCTGCCATCAGGCGTAGGCATAATGATGAATTGCCCTACCGGAAGCTGTTCGGCGTTAGGAATGACATCCAACGGCACAACTGCCAGGTTTGATTCGTCATACTCGCCGTAAGCGTCTTTAGCTTCCATGCGCACCGTGCGCTTCTCGCCAACTTCCATCTCTAAAACAGCATTGTCAAATCCGGGAATCATTTGACCGGCACCGGCCTCAAATTCAATAGGCTCACCACGATCATAACTGCTGTCAAATACAGAGCCGTCATCGAGCGTACCTTTGTAGTGCACCTTAACTTTTTGTCCTTTAGTAGCCATTTGTCCTCACATTCTATTAGGTGTAACTACTTTACAGCATGCCCGGTAAAAATGAGACGAGAATTAATAAACGACACTATATCCAATAGGAACTGATAAACCCACAAAATACACGCGATAATCAAGCAAGAAATCGCTTTTGGGGCCACTTAAGTTGATTATCGCGTGTATTTAGTGGATTAAGGTTAGCATTTGACACTTACCTTGGCATAAACGCAGAAACTACCCTTGGTCTTTGCGTTAGATCTTCATGCACGTTAACGTCAACAAACCCTTGCTGCGCGCAGAAATCCTTTGCCGCGCCCAAGGTATCTTCGTGCAGTTCACAAGCTAGCATCCCGCCCGGTTTAAGCAAAACTTTTGCTTGAGCCACTATTTCTCTAAATGTATCAAGGCCGTCTTCGCCACCATCCAAGGCTTTGTGCGACTCGTACTCTGCCACTTCTTGCGGCAATTCATCTAGTTCACTAGTTGGAATATATGGAGGATTAGAAACGATGATATCAAAGCTTGCGTGGTTGGCAACTTCTTTGAGGAGTGAGTCAGCTAGGTTGTCTTGGATGATGCTCAAGCGCGGCGAATCACCATAACCCAAAACCTGCGCGTTTTCCGTTGCCAGAGCTATAGCTTCTTCGCTGATGTCGGTGGCAATAACATCAGTCAAGTTTGCTTCATGCACCAAAGACAGAGCTATGCAACCGCTACCGGTGCCAATATCTAACACTCGTGCAATTGGTTCAGAAGATGAGCTTGAATCGCCTTCGTAGCTTTGAGAAAGCCTTTCAAGTTCCTTTAAGACCACATCAACAAGGATTTCTGTCTCAGGACGCGGAATAAGTACCGGAGTCCTCACCATGAACTCAAGCCTGCGAAAAGCTGCTTTTCCAACAATGTATTGCAATGGCTCCCCCGCCAATCGCCTCTTGATGCCATCACGAACCTTGCCTAGCTGCTCTTGTTCTAGTGGCAGATCGTAGTTGGTGTAAAGTTCGATGCGGGAAAGACCGGTGGCAGCGGATACTATCCATTGCGCTTCAAGGCGAGGGTTTTGTGTGCCCTTGGACTCAAAGTGTCCTAAAGTCCACTCCAGAACACTTTTTATAGTCCAGATTTGTTTCAAGGATTTACCTTCTGATTTAGCGTGTATGCTTGATAGCTGTTATGACTGAAGGGCGCCGCAACAAGATTACACGGCTTCGTCAAGGCGCCTAGCTCTGTCGGCAGTTATTAGCGCTGTTGTGAGCTCTTCCAGACCGGTACCGCCTTTACCCAACAAAATGCTGTTGTAGGTGCCGCTAAAGCCTATGCGGTGGTCGGTCACTCTGTCCTGCGGACCGTTGTAGGTGCGGATTTTTTCAGACCTATCCCCCGATCCGATCTGCGAGCGTCGTTGCTGACCAAGCTCGGCTTGTTGCTGGGCAAGCATCTGGTCATATAGACGAGCGCGAAGTACCTGCATCGCTGCTTCTTTGTTTTGCAGCTGCGACTTCTGGTCTTGAGACTGCACTACAAGACCGGATGGCATATGTGTGATGCGCACTGCCGAGTCGGTCGTGTTAACGCTTTGCCCTCCCGGACCTCCGGCGCGATACACATCAATGCGCAGATCGTTTTGATTAATCTCAACCTCTACCTCATCAGCCTCCGGAAGCACCGCCACTGTAGCTGTTGAAGTGTGAATGCGTCCTTGACTTTCGGTATCCGGCACTCGCTGCACACGGTGCACGCCGCTTTCATATTTCATCACCGAGTAGACCTTGTTACCGGTTACCTTAAACTCTATTTGCGAGTAGCCGCCGGCTTCTGAAATGGAAGAGTCTAATTGCTCAACTTTCCAACCATGTGCATCAGCAAAGCGCAGGTACATGCGATAGAGGTCACCGGCAAAGATTGCTGCCTCGTCTCCACCTGCACCGGCACGAATCTCAACAATGATATCTTTTTCATCATTGGGGTCACCCGGGATCAGCATTATCTTGATCTCGTCTTCCAGATCGGTGATCTTTTCTGTGAGTTCCAAGATTTCTTGCTGAGCGAATTCCTTCATCTCAGCATTGCTTTCGGAGCGCAACATTTCGCGCGCATCTGCTAAATCCGAGCTGGCTGAGACGTATGCACGCGCAAGGCGCACTAAGTCGGCCTGAGACGAATGCTCTTTGGCCAGACGTGTATATTCTTTCTGGTCAGCCAAAACAGCAGGATCGCCAAGTTTTGCTTCCAGCTCAGAATATGTTTCGATGATGTGTAAGAGTTTTTCTAGCATAGCCGAGTAATGATACCAGATTCATGGCGATTTGGGAGATAAAATGTTTGAGGGATCCGGTCATCTCCCATCCGAATCCCTCGCTCAAAGGGGCTTGCCTGAAACCTAGCCTACTCCATAACCATAACCCGGTGTGAATTTCACCTTGAAGCTATATGTGCCTCCGGCAACTTTATTACCTGTATTGGGTGGCGTCCAATAGTTGAACATAGTTAAATAGTATGTTCCGGCAGATAAATACATTCCTGCAGTCATACCGGGATCTGCAGCGGAATCTTCAACAGCTTTACCTGTACCGTATGCAATACCCATATGAAGATCTTTTGCCCTGGATTTGGTATTAAACGTGTACTCAACCCACCCCGGCTTAGTGACAGAAAACCTATAAACATCATATGCATCAGTGTCATACTCTGAGCAATGAGCTCCAATTACGCCAAAATATGTCTTGTTGAAACCGATTTTGTTGGCTTTTGCCATCGTATTGTATTTGCTCTCGATACCGTCAGCAAAACTCGATTTAACTTTGGAATAACCTAGTCTTATCTTGAATCTATTAGCCTTCTTTGCTGAATTTGCTGCCAAAATATAATAGGTTCCTGCCTCCAGATAGTAGCTTGTAACCTTGTCGTCTTCAAAAGCCCATTCCAAAAGTATGGCACCTTTGCGTACCTTATCATATCCAAGTAGACATAAATCGGTGGACTTATTAATGCCCGAAGACTTGATAGTAAGCTTTCCCGGCTTGGCTAAAGTAAACTTATAAAAAGAATAACCGTATGCCAGTGTGGTCTTTTTGTTTGCTAATAGAGTGTAGTTCTTATTTGCTTTTATTATTTGTTTTGTGTACTTTTTTAGTTTATCAAACTTGATTATGAGTCCGTTAGAGTGCCTGGCATCAGCGTCATCAACCAATGACAGTTTTGACGTGCTTTGCACTTTGGTGAAAAGCGTGTCTGGCGCAACTTCGCTTTGTAACACCGGTGAGCTTGTCGGATATATGCTTGCAACCTCTTCTTTTTCGCCTGCAGATGCCACTGCTGGCATCAGCCCAAATGCCAGTGCAACAGCAAGCACTCCGCAAGCAACTCTCTTCTTCATTGTTTTTATCGTAGATTTCATGATCCCACCTATCTTTCATTGCTATTACGTTTTTGCATATGTACCTTCATAATATCATAACATTCTAAATATATTCAAGTTTTTATGCTGTATATTGGCTTTATTGCCCCCATAAGTTTCAAATTAACAGGATTTTTGAAAGTAGAGAGAACAAGAAGAAGGGGGCAGTACGCTGTTTTATCCGGCAGAGCCGCCATAAGGATCTTTTTTGTAGGTGATCTTAAAGTTATATGTACCACCGGCAACTCTTTTTCCATCGCTTGCCGCAGTAGAGTTATTCATCATGACCAAATACCATGTTCCCTCTGTTAAATAAACGGAGTTTGATTTACCGGGTTCTACACGTGATCCGTCAAAGTAATACCCATAAGAACTCCATATCCCCATAAAAGTGCCTTTTACTTTTGTTGAAGGTTTGTAAGTGAACTTAACTGTGCCTGATGCCGGAACCGTAAACTTATACATGTCACAACGGTCGGTATTGTAAAGCGAGCAATGTGAGCCGATAACTGCACGGTAGGTTTTATTAAAGCTTATCTTGGGAGCATTATTTGAGTCATTATACTTATTCTCTATACCGTCTTTAAAATTTGATGCAACCTTGGCATATCTCAGCCTTATCTTGAATGTGTCAGCAGCTCCTTTATTGAAAGCACGAACATAATATGTGCCGGCCTCCAAGTAGTATGAGGTCACTTTTTTTAGCTGAAAATCATACTCCATGGCTATTACCCGTTTTAGAGATTTTTCAAGACACATTAGATCCAGCGCGTTCTTATTGCTGATGCCGGAAGATTTAATAGTTAATTTACCTGGTTTTGTCAGCGTAAATTTATAAAAAGCGCGAATAACTTTTGAACTGGTTCCTTTCTTTACTTTTAGCGTGTAGTTTTTGTTCAACTTTAGCGTTTTTACAGTGTTTTGTTTTACGTAGCTGTAGTCGGAGTAATAATAATCCGCCCGAGGATTAAGGCTATCTAGGGCTGCAAGAGCGTTTATAGATCCGAGACCATCCGCTTGACTTACCTCAAATGCGCTACGCTCGATTTGCACTTGCAAATCCTTGCTTTGCTCTACAACCCCATCGTCAGCAAATGCCATTGCCGGAGTCAAACCAAAAGTCAGTGCTATAGCAAGGACTCCGCAAGCCATTCGATTTCGCAGCTTCTTAATTGTCAGTTTCATGATCCCACCTGTCTCTTATTGCCATTACGTTTTTACTAATGCAGCCTCTAATACTTGATCGTAGCATGGGATATTCGAAAAAACACTTCATCCTTTCGGGTGAATATGCATGTTTTTGCCAATTAACGTGTATTTATTTCATAATAAGCTTTGGTATTTTTAAGGAGAGTGTGATTGCGTAGCTCCTGGAGAAATGCCGATTAATTACCCTTAACTATTCGCTCCATAGCAGCACGTACATCTGGAGAAAGCCTGTCACCTAGCGTACGTTTTGAAACTTGCTTCTCGGACGCTTCCATAACTTCTTGTTCTACCACTTGCATCTCTAACGCAAATCCGGCTGCCGACATCCTGGTGACGTTTCCTCCAAGCACCGTCCATTGCGTGGCTGCATCAGATGTGACAACAAGTACTTCTCGACCTTTTGCGGCTGCTTTGCTCGCCAACTCCTCAATAACGCTATCGGCAGAGACACCGGTCGGAGAAAAGATCACATTGATCCCGGCAATCTTTTCTGCCTCCCCTGTTGATGTTGGATTACCGCCACCGTCAAAAACGATTGTTGCCTCGTACTCGCGCCCGGCATAAGTTGCTACATCAGCAATAAGTGCCTCTCGCCCGGCATTAAATGCATCATCGGTGTGATCCGGAACAGCCTTGGTCAAATGCGAGTAATATCCACTACTCCTAAGCACATTATAGCCATCAACAAGCAGCGTTTTCACAGTTGTAATACCTTTCGAACGTAAACAATTCACATGCTGATTTATAATTATAAATGCCGGCATTAAAGAAAGCTTTTGCACACTCTTGTTTTCTTTGCACAAGCCTTTGTCTGTTGTAAATCTGTAAACGCTTAAAGAGGAGTATAAATGAAAGCCCTGCTACTAAATGGAAGCCCCCAAAAGAATAAGAGTACCTACACGGCGCTGCAGCAAATTGCACGCGGTCTTGAAGACGGTGATATTAAACACGAGATCGTCTGGCTGGGTGCCTCACCCATTAAACCCTGTGTTGCTTGCGGTGTATGTGGCAAGACGCAGCGTTGTGCATTTGGTGATGAGGACGGAGTAAACGCGCTCATTGATGCCATACAGGCGGCTGATGCCTTAGTTATCGGTTCTCCCGTACACTTTGCCGGCATGAATGGGTCGCTCAAAGCAGCGTTGGATAGGATATATTTTGCCGCAGCTTCAACATTTGCATTTAAGCCTGCCGGAGTTGTTGTTTGTGCTCGTCGTGGCGGCACCACGTCAGCATTAGATCAGATTCTCAAGTATCCACTATACGCACAGATGCCGGTAGTGAGCTCGTTTTACTGGACGATGGTACACGGCAGAGATGGCGAGGAAGTCCTAAAAGATGAAGAGGGCGTGCAATGCGCATACCAATTAGGTGCGAATATGGCGTGGCTACTTAAGTCAATAGAAGCCGGACGCAAAGCAGGGGTAGCGCCAAAACCACTAGAGAATAGAGCTTGGACCAATTTTATTAGATAGAAGCCACCATTGAAAAATACGGCGGACGATCCGGATTCGTTCCGCCGTATGATGATTTGAGCAAACAATCAATTAAAAGTTGATAACACCAATGCCGTTGAGGAATATCCTCAGTCCGATAAGCACAAGGATGATACCGCCGGCCAGCTCGGCCTTGGCTTTATATTTGGTGCCAAAGATGTTTCCTATCTTTACAGCGATCATGGACAGCGTAAGTGTGATTATGCCAATGGATAGAATCGCAAACACTACGTTCATTTCAAAGAACGCAAATGTCACGCCGATAGCCAGTGCATCTATGCTGGTGGCAACTGCTAAAGGCAGCATCTTTGCCAGACCTAACGAGGCCTCTTCTTTTGGACACTGCTCGTCTTCGTCATCTTTCTTTAAAGCCTCCCAGATCATCTTTCCACCAATGAAGGCAAGCAAAATCAATGCAATCCAATGATCAATTGCCGTGATGAACGAGGCGAATGTGGTTCCAAGCAAATAGCCTATCAGGGGCATAGCTGCCTGAAACACACCAAAATAAAGACCAACGATAAGACACTTCTTTATCGTTACTTTCTTCATCGTCAAACCGATGGTGATTGACACCGCAAATGCATCCATCGACAATCCGATTGCCAAAAGTACCAGTTCTACAATTCCCATAAACCTATTCCTAACTCCTTAAGGAAGCACCGACAAACTGTTGAACACTCCGGGTGATATGCACCTCTCACACTCAGCCGCGAAACGCACATACTCGGAAAATAAAAAAACCCAGGCAACCTTACGGCATTACCTGAGCTTCACTTCATGAAGACCATGTATAGCCAAAAGTTATACATGAGTCTCGTTTTTTAAGACAAGCCAGGTCTCAAGAGACCAGTATGTTGACTTGCCACGCATTTTGGCGCTAACTACTCCCTCACGGGCATATTTTCATTTTCAACAACAGACAATATACCACAAAACCGCAATATATCCACAAAAAATCCATGAGAGCCATTGCTTGTTTATAATAGGAGAAACATGAAGGGAGGGGTACCTTTGCCCCAAATAAAACTGGTATGGCGTGAGTTTACACAAAACAAATTCTACTTGCTATTCTTGCTGGGATTGCTGGCGCAACTTCTCACTTATGGCTACTCGCTGATCACCGCTAACTTTTTTAGCAGTGCTTTCACATTTGAACGCCTTATGATCTTTATCGGCATTCTTGCCGGCTACTATTTTTTGGTTTCGCTATCAAATGGGTTGATCCGCGTGAAAAAAAGTCTCTTGTTTACAGACGCAGCTTAAGGCGCCGCTCTCTTGTCACCATTCTCAAAATGCCTTCCGAAAAGATTATTGACTTAGGTCAGCAATACATTAAAGAAATCGTCACCGATGCCAACAACCAGCTTTTCACGATGGTATCAAGTTTTTTATCTACAGTGGTGAATATGGCGGTAGGTTTGGTAGTGCTCACTTTTGCTCTTTCTCGCCAGTCTGTCTGGGTTGCAATTGCCGCGCTGGTGCTGATTGCTATTACCATGATCATTCAGTCGCTACTGATGAAAAAGCAAGTGCGCCTATCCAAGGAATACTTTACGATGAGCGCCGGTTATCGAGCTATGGTAAGTGATACGCAAAACAATACCCTTACTATCAAGAAGCTTGATTCAGAGGACTATTTTGCTAAAAAGATTGACTCCAGTTCTATAGACGTTGATGCAAAAGGTGTAGAAAAAACCTCGTACATTGTAAAAACACAATGGATATTTGATGCCTTTACTTATGCGATCTTATTGCTGATTATTGGCAACATCGCCTGGCTTTTATACCTTGATCCCTCATACAATGCATTATTTTGGGTGGTTTTCTATACCGGCATCTTTGGTCAGCTCAAGAGCCAGATAAATGCACTTACAGGATCTGTTCAGAGCGTGGTGGACTTTAGGGTATCCATGGAGCGCTACGACGACTTGATGAAAGAATGTAAGGTTGATGATGTTGATCCTCTGCATCATAAGTGGCGTGAGCTTACAGTGAGTGACATGCGATTTACCTACCAGTCCAGCGGGCGCAGTGTACGTATCGATAACTTCTCCATTAAGCGTGGGGAGCATATTTCTCTCAGTGGACCTTCGGGCAGTGGAAAAAGTACGTTTTTGAGCCTGCTGCGCGGAGAGTTGGAGGCTGAGAGCGGAACTATTTCATATGACACCCGCAAGCGCACACGCATTGTGCCATACATTGAAGACTGTGTGTTCATCTCACAAGCTTTAAATCTCTTCAACGACACACTGCGCAACAACTTGTGTCTAGGCAGAGAGTGTGACGATGAGCGATTATTTGAACTGCTGGATAGAGCCGGATTAAAAGAATGGGCATTATCTCTACCCGATCAGCTAAACACCATGATTTCCGAAAATGCTGCCAATTTATCCGATGGTCAAAAAATGCGCATTAAAATACTTCGTGGCATCATAGGTGAGCGCGAGATCATGATAATGGACGAACCATCGTCAAACTTAGATAGCGCCTCCAGCGAACGCATCCAAAAGCTGATCCAAGAGGACCTGGCAGAAAAGACCATGATTATAGCGACCCACGACCCGGAACTCCTACGCATATGCGACAGACACTACGTTAGCACCGCGGACGGAAGCATTGTGGAGAAGTAGAATAAAATTAACAAAATAGAAAAAAATATGCCACGCGAGCTGCAAAGCGGTACCATAGCAAACGCAAGTATTCCGAGTGAGAGGTAGGTGCCAAAAGGCATGAAAAAGTTTAAGACCGAGAGCAAGCGTTTGCTTGATCTTATGATCAATTCGATCTACACCAATCGTGAGATTTTTTTGCGCGAGCTTGTCTCCAACTCTTCTGATGCGCTGGATAAGCTATATCTTGCCAGCCTTACCGACCGCAGTATTAAGATAACACGTGGTGAGCTGGGCATAACATTAGCGTTTGACAAAGACGCACGCACTATAACAATCTCTGACAACGGCATAGGCATGAGTCAAGATGACCTCGACAAGAACTTAGGCACTATTGCCCATTCCGGCAGCTTAGAGTTCAAACAGCAACAGCAAGCTGATGCCTTAGATTTGCATCCTATGAGCGATAATGACGAAGATGCAACTGTCGACGAGTCCGCCGAGGATGATAAGAGCTCAAAACCTAAATCAGAAGTCGACAGCATCGATATTATCGGACAATTTGGCGTTGGTTTTTACTCAGGATTCATGGTCGCTTCAGAAGTGCGTGTTGTTTCGCGTGCATATGGTGCTGACGAGGCTTGGGCTTGGCAGAGTAATGGAATTGATGGTTACAACATTAAAAAGGCCGAGCGATCCGAGCATGGCACCGATGTGGTGTTAACGCTCAAGCCGGACACAGAAGACGACAAGTACAGCGACTTCCTTTCTGAGTTTGAGCTTAAGCAACTGGTAAAGAAATACAGCAACTATGTGCGCTACCCAATTCGCATGGAGGTAAGCAAAGAGCGCGAATTGCCTAAACCTGAAGACGCAGGCGATGACTACAAACCGGAGTTTGAAAGCTACACCGAGCTGGACACTCTAAACTCTATGACCCCAATTTGGAAGCGTCGCAAAGCTGATGTTAGCGAAGAGGAATACAACGAGTTCTACAAAAGTGACTTCCATGACTTCGCAAATCCAATATCGTCATTCACAATCAACGCCGAGGGCACGCTAAACTATGACGCATTAATGTTTATCCCCTCTCACGCTCCTTATGACTATTACACCAAAGACTACGAAAAGGGATTGGCGCTATATAGCTCCAACGTCATGATTATGGAGAAATGTCCTGATTTACTCTCGGATCACTTTAGTTTCGTCCGCGGCGTTGTGGATAGTGCAGATCTGGATCTGAACATCTCACGCGAGACGCTGCAGAAGAACAATCAGCTTCGCGCAATTGCCAAACGTATCGAGAAGAAGATAACCGGTGAACTCAAGGATATGCTTGGCAATGATCGTGAAACATACGAGGGTGTTTTTGAGTGCTTTGGTCGCAATATTAAATACGGTATTTACACCAGCTACGGAGCACTAAAAGAAACACTTGCAGATCTGCTTTTGTACTACTCCGCCAAAGAAGAGAAGATGGTTACTCTGCGCGAATATCTGGACAATGCGCCGTCTGAGCAAGAAGCGATCTACTACGCTGCCGGCGAAGATGAGGCGATGCTAGCTAAAATGCCGATGGTAAAAAGTGTTCTTGCCCGCGGTTACGACGTGTTGCTGTGCGTGCAAGAGGTTGACGATTTCTGCATGGGCGTTATGAATGATTACGACGAAAAGCCGCTCAAAAATGTAGCCGGTGCAGATCTTGGTCTTGAGACAGAAGAAGAAAAGAAAGAAAACGAGGAAAGGTCTAAAGAGTACAGCGAGCTTTTTGAAGCTATGAAAGAAATTCTCGGCGACAAGGTGTCTAAAGTTGCCCTGTCTAACCGCTTAGCCGACATGCCGGCCGGCATCAGCGCCGAAGGCCCGGTGTCTCTGGAGATGGAGAAAGTGCTCTCAGCCATGCCCGATGGTGGTCACATTAAGTCGGAGCGTGTTTTGGAGCTTAATGTTGAACACGCTGCATTTAGCAAGCTTGTCGCTGCTAAAGAAAACGACAAGGAAAGATTGTCTCTGCTCACAAACGTTTTATACAACCAAGCATTGATGGTAGAAGGTCTACCGGTAGCCGACCCAATCGAATTTGCAGAATCTATCGGACAGCTGCTATCGTAGCAAACCACACTTAGCCCTAAATCAAGCAAGCCACCTGGAAGAATCCTAGGTGGCTTGCTTTCATGTGTTTAGACCTTCTCCATTATATGACATAGTCTAGTAGTTGGCAATACCTAATTATAGTAAATTACACCAATTTTAGGATTTCATGGATCAAGACCAATTATCCTTACCTTTTACATATTGCCTAGCACACAAAATAGATTAGACTTTATGTGAGATTGTGGGCAAAGCGCACCACTTTGGATCAGGGAGAGATACGTGTCTATTTCGCTTTTGGGCATACCACTATTGCTTTTTGCAGCTTTTTTGGTGTTTTATAAAATTAACAGAGTCAGCCTTATTCCGAGCTTTCTGTTCACAGCCTCTTTGTTTTCAACCATACTGGTGCTCGTGCTGTTCTTATATCACAACGACAGTGTAGTGGCAGCATGGCTGTTGGTGTTGTTGTTCGTTTTATTCTTCTTTGTCATTGCCTTTGGCTTATATGCGATCATCGCGTTTCTGCTTATCAACACTTGGGCGATGTTTAAACGAGAGACTCACACCTTGGCGCACAGTCTCCCCCTTATATTGGCAGTTGCCTTGATCACATTTGTAATAATTATGCGCCTGATAGAAAACGCCGATCTCCCCTTTGCTTTGGTTGTTATCGATGGCTGGATACTGGGCATGGCTTTGTGTTACGCAATCCATGTTTCGCAGTTCATCATAGCTGTTGTATTGTGCAATTTTTCGCGCCCAAAATACGATCAAGCCTATGTGATCGTACTTGGTGCCGGGCTTAAAGACGGCAAGGTCTCTCCCCTTCTTGCTCGACGTATTGATAGGGCTGTGACATTTTGGGGCAAACAAGCAGAGCTTGGCGCTTCTCCCAAACTAATCATGTCCGGAGGACAAGGCTCAGATGAGCCTCGAAGCGAGGCAGAAGCTATGGCTGAATACGCAGTGGGGCTGGGTGTACCCAAAGACCAAGTGCTGCTGGAGTCAAAGTCCACAACAACTATGGAGAATATGCTGTACTCTAAAAAGCTTATGGATGAGGATGCGGGCGACACAGAGTACAAGGCAGTCTATGTCACCAACAACTACCACCTACTACGCGCCGGTATCTATGCCAAAAAAGCAGGTTTAGACGCGATCGGTCTGGGCTCCAAAACAGCATTTTACTACCTACCAACAGCGTTGCTT
>QMCD01000459.1_pt1 | contig 29743 bp, 24 predicted proteins | sample 1821841 | NCBI WGS metagenome assembly QMCD01 (sample SAMN01991225, study PRJNA193472) | Termite gut metagenome, whole genome shotgun sequencing project. | isolation source: worker | host: Macrotermes natalensis | reverse complement strand
CCGTGCCTGCGCCGGTGTTGGTAGCAGCAGCACAAGTGGGAGTGGTAGTGCTGTCTAAGCCCGCTGCTGAGCAGAAGTTGTATAAGTAGGATAGGCACCTGCTATTCATGGGAGCAGAACCGGTCAGATTGGTTGTGCATTGGGTGCCATCGTAGAGTGTTCCTGTCGTATTCTGGATTATCTGCCCACCGGAGCTTAGCACGTCAGATCCAGTGTAGTTATTGGTTGTCACGTATCTGGTGGTTAGGCCGGTGGATTGTGTCCAAGGTGAGGTGGATGTAGCGTTAGCAATAGCTGTTTGTTCCTCCATTGGAGGTCCCACCTGCATAGGCTAGGTTATCCATCATCCAACACTTTTCGTCGGGCATTTTGCGGATGTGGTAAACTTTATTGTCTCTTTCGTCGTAAAGCCTCTTTATTTCTCCGAGTTGCATGTTAGCGCATTGGCTCATGGTCATGGATTGCAGGGGAGTTACTGCTTCTTCGTAGGTATAGGCTGCTGTTTTGGTGTACCAACCACCAATACTGTCGATGGAGAGGTCGTAGGTGCCGATGGTTCTTGCTCCGGTGGTGCAGGTGGCGGTGGTAGGGGAAACCACTGTGAGGTTAGTGCACTGTGTTGCTCCGGTCCAAGTGCTGGAACTGTCGCCAGTTCCAGCACTTGGATTTCCGGTTCTGGTGCCACCGATGTAGGCGGCGGTGAGGTTCGGATTTGTGCTTGTCCCGAAGTTGGTGCCGGTGATAGTGATGGTGGTTCCTCCTGCGACAGGGCCGGTGGTGGGGGAGATGCTGGTGATGGTGGGGGTAGGGTAGGAAGTGATGGTGGTGGTGAGAGTGACGGTGCCTTGGTAGGTTCCCGAGGGTGGGTTTCCGCCTGTGCCTCCGGCACATGCGGAAATGTATAGGTTGGTGTTTTGGCCGGTTTGCCCGGTGGCGGTGCTGTGGCTACGGATGGTGGTGGGGGTAGTGGGTACTGCGGCGTAGCGGTAGGTGTTGCTAGCGTTGGCGGTGGGGATGTTGCTTTGGGTAGAGTAGGTTGTATTCCAATTGTTTGCAATTCCTTCTGCTTGAGCAGAGGGAATTGCAAATCCCCAAGAGTTACATTGGTTAGAAGTGAAGGTGACGGGGTTAGTGATGGTGCCGGTGGTGGGGATAAGGTTTTCGGTAGGGCTTGTGGGATTGGAGCTACCTTGACGGGTTAAGTTTCCGGCTGTTCCGCCGTTCACCGCCTTGGATTGAACGGACAACAAATAGCCTACTGGGCTATTTGTTGTCACGTTGGCAGTAAGGGTACCGGAAGAGATGTTGCCAATGGGGGTTGGAGTGATGGGTATGAAGATATTGCCGGTGGTAGCAATGGATAGGTCATAGGTATAGCTGCCCTCAGAGTCAGCGTGGGAAGAGCCGTCTAGTGGGAAGAAGAGGTTGGGGAAGAGGAGGGTGAATAGTAGGAGGGATAGAAAGAGAGATGGGATCAAGTGATAAGGAAAGCGAGAGAGAGGATGAAACTCCAAACCTCCGTTTACCCCCAAAGAGGGCTTGATGTGTGTGCAAACTCAAGCTCATGGGGGTATTATAGCATGAGGGGGATGGAAAAGTAAATCACCGAACGGACATGGTCTTCGCCCTGGATGGCACTCCCGCAACAATACACCCAATCAACCCAAACAGGGTCATCGCAACAGTCTCGTCGGCAAATACTGGCAAGAAGAATCCTATTACCAGAAGTCCCAACAAAGTTGCCACAGCCACCGCAAAGTAGCAGGACTTTCGGGGAATCGCTGTAAAAAGCCGGAATAGTATATAGACAAATAATGCTAATCCCATCCAACCCAGCTCATGTGCCACAAACAGATATTGGTTCTCGATAATCACCGGGCTATCCGAATAGAGCGAAGCCGAACCCGTCGAACCCACGCCCGCTCCGAACGGCTGCGTCGCCAATCGTCTTAATCCGGTTTGCAACGATTCCAAATGTTCTTCGTTGGATGAAACTTCCGCCCCAACCTCCGCATCGTCATGCAAAAATATGTTTGCTACAAAGCTTGAATCCCGAAACGCAAATAATAACCCGCCCAATACCACCAACAAAACCACTCCGGTCCCAACCACAGCTTTTATCCACTTCCGATGGCTCTTCAACCAAAAAACCACCAACACCACTGCCGCCACTCCAGCTCCCAACCACGCCCCCCGCGAATAACTGAAGTATAGACAGGTAATCGCCGCCAATACGCCAGCGCTCACACCAAGCTCTGCAACAAAGGGACGTCGTTCGCCCAACCTGTCGTCACAGGTGGACGCCGACTCGCCCTCGGCCGTAGCCTGCGGGATGCCCTTTTTTGCAGACTTGGTGCCCGCGCATTGACGTTCACGCAATGGCTTTCGCAATCTAGTCCAGAGCGATGTCTCGGAGGGCGGCAGCCCGAGAGAAAAGCGCGACCGCCCCGTGGCGACGGGTGCGGGCGACGCTGTTCGCGGCTGGACTAGATTGCGAAAGCCAAACCAGAATAGAAAAACCGCCATCAACGAATAAGCCCCTAACACATTCGGCCCCCGCAAAGTCGATTGCGCCCTCACAAACTCCGGATTATCGTCAATTAACTGAAACGGCTGAATAGTCTCCGGCCCATATCCAAACACCGCCAAGAAATCATCGGGCAAAACCGTCACCTGTAGCACACCGAAAACCACCACAATAGCCGCACCAACCATCGCGCCCCTCATAAATAACTTCGCGCTCCCTGGCTCCAACCAAACCGCCGCCATCACCACCAGCATAAACAATAAATATCGCCCATCAATCAAAACACCAGATAACACCGACAAGACTGGCTGCTTCAAAAATACCAAAGAAACTAGAGCCATGACCACCAACAGTCCGCCATAAACCGCAACCGTCCGCACCAACTTGGATCTAAAGAACCTGCCCACTCCTCGGCCCTTCACCAACAAAAAACCGGCAACCGCCCCCAGCAACACCATCAAAATCTCCTTCCAGGACTGCCAAAAAATCTTACCCTCCGGAAACCTCGATGTCAAAAACACCATCAACGGCGCATGTAAAACCAGTCCCACAAAAATCACCACGATCCCCCAGACTAAAACCCTGCGCAACACTTTTTGCACGGCTACAACTCGCCCCAGTTTTTGCCAATCGACGTCTCCACCGCTAGTTTCACATCCAATTCTGGCGCCACGCCTTCCATAATCTCCCGCATTTTTGCAGCCAGACCTTCCGCCCGGCTCTCCACGCATTCCAGCATCACCGAATCGTGGATTTGCAAAACCTGAAACGCCTCACCGCCTGACACATTTGCTTCCAGATATTTGTTCAGCAGTATCATCGCCCGTTTCATTAAATCGGCCTCGGTGCCCTGAATCGGCATGTTGACAGCTGCCCGCCGCGCCGCTTCACGCACCACAAAAGACGGACTGTCGATATCCGGCGTCGGCCTCCGTCGTCCATAAAACGTCTGCACATAGCCCCTTTCCTTCGCCTCTCTCAATACTCGCTCCGAGTATTCTTTTATCGGTGCTCGCAGTTCAAAATAATCGTTAATAAACTTCTGAGCTTCATCGCGCGTCATATCCGCGGCTGCCGACAATCCATGCGGTGACATACCATATAGCACACCAAAGTTAATCACCTTGGCCGCTCGGCGTTGTTTTTTGGTCACTTCCCCTATTGGCACGCCGAACACGTCCGCCGCGGTCTTTGTATGAACATCTACGCCAGAATTAAAATCTTCTATCAACTTTTTGTCGCCCGCCAGAACCGCCGCCAACCGCAATTCAAACTGACTATAATCCGCATTCACAAATACCCTGCCTTCGCCGGGCACAAACCCCTCGCGCACCCGCTTGCCCAGGTCTGTCCGCACCGGAATGTTTTGCAAATTCGGGTTCAACGAGCTTAATCGCCCAGTCGACGTCACGTTTTGCGTGAACGTCGTATGCACCCTCAAATCTCCATCGGCCAGCTTTGGAATTGTATCGACATAAGTATTCTTGATTTTCGCCAACTCTCGGGACCGCTCAATCAACTCAATAATCGGGCTCAAACCCCGTAGCTTGTTCAACTCTGACTGCCCGGTTCCAAATCCTGTTTTGTTGCGTTTAATCCCCTTTGTCGGCAAGCCTAGCTTATTGAACAACACATCCGCCAATTGCATCGGGCTGCCGATATTGAACTCCGTCCCTGCCACCTTGTAAATTTCCTGTTCAGTCTTTCCCAGCTCTTCCGTTAACTCGGTGTCCAGTTTTGCGAACCGCTCTGGGTCTATTTTTATCCCCACAGCTTCCATTTTGAACAAGATATAGGTCAGCGGAAAATCAAACTTCTCTGCAACTTCTAGCAACAATGGCACCTTTTTGAACTCGATTATCTGATCTTCCCTCACTCGCTTGAGCACCGGCAACGCCCGGTCACCCGCTGTGGTCAAATTAGCAAACGTAGTATCCTGCGCCAGAGGATTCAGCAAGAATGCCGCCTGCCCCACGTCATACGCCCGCCGAAACTCCACCTCAACTCCTTTATTAAACAAGAAATGATACAACCTCTTAACATCCGCCGCTATCACATGCCAATTCCGCAACTTTTCCATCGCGGCAGACAGCTCCTCAGCGCTCAGGGTAAAAACACCTTGCCCATCCGTCGAGCCGTACAGCTTATTCAGATCAAAGCTCAAGTAAACCTCGCTATTTTTTGACCAATCAACGTCCGCAAAATTCACGTTTTGGGTTTCATGCTCTACCACAACACCAGCCTCGCCATTCTTCCGAGATGAGATACTATCCTCGGTATAACCGATGGCACTTATCGCACCCCTATCTGCATCACTCTCCCCGCCACCCGTCAAAACCGGCAGAATACCCTGCAGCCGCCTAAGCAACGAACTAAACTCCAGCTCTTTCAATTCCTGCGTCCAACTCTCGATATCCGAATTCTGGACATCCGCTTCACCCAAATCCAACTTCACCGGTGCATCGTCCATTAATCTCGCCAGCTTCCGGCTCATCTCCGCCATTTCTTTCCCGGTCCTCAACTTCTCCCTCAATCTATCCGGAGAAACCCTGTCTAAGTTCTCATAAACCCCATCCAAACTACCAAAATCCTGCAACAATTTTACCGCTGTTTTCGGCCCAATCCCCGCTACGCCCGGTATATTATCCGACGCATCACCCCGAAGCGCCTTAAAATCCAAAAACTGCCTAACATCAATACCATATTTCTCTTCAAAAGTCTTATCCGTGTATTCTTCAATACTCGACAAGCCTTTCTTCAGCGCAAAGAACTGCACATGCGGCGCCAAAATCTGCAACATATCCAAGTCGCTACTAACTAGGTCGACCGAGAGCCCTTTTTCCACCGCCTGGTCAGCCAACGTCGCCATAATATCATCGGCCTCGTAATCATCACACTCAAAAAACGGGATACCAAAGGCCGAAATCATCTTGCGCAAAGGCTCGATTTGCTCGTAAAACTCATCCGGCGCCTTTTTTCGCCCTGATTTATATCCGGCATAGATTTCCTTGCGCCGGCGGATATTCGTGCCACTTTTATCCCATGCCACCGCCACGTATCGCGGTTTCAGACGCCTAATCGACTCAAACAGCAGACTAGCAAAACCGAAAATCCCGCCTGTCGGCTGGCCCGACGACGTCCTCAGCCCTGGCATCGCATAAAACCCCCGGTAGAACCAACTCTTCCCGTCAATAATCAAAATGCTCTTCCGCTCCGTCTTCATATCCCTAGTATAGCATATAGAGGGAAAGTGCGGGCGGGGCAGGAAAATACCCGGAATAGACCGGGTATTTTCTGCGGGCAGTTAGTTCTCTCGCTATTTATCCACCACCTCGCCCTCAACCGGACCGTCGCTATCCTTAGACTCTCCTTCGGACTTCGCACCCTCTGCACCGCCAGCATCCTGGCTCTGATCGCCCTGAGCAGCACCCTGCTGATACATCTTTGTGCCAATCGGCATAATCGCATCATTCAGCGCCTTCAGTGCCGCTTCCAGCTCATCTTTATCCTCCGAGCTCTGATGCTTTTTAGCCTCTTCCACCGCAGCCTTGACCGTCGCCGCATCCTCTTCTGAAATCTTATCCTTAAACTCGTCCGGCATCTTTTCCGCCTGATAAATCGCCGCATCCAACTGGTTCTTCGCATCCACCGCTTCGCGTCGCTTCTTGTCTTCGTCCGCATGCGCCTCAGCATCTTTTTGGGCTTTTTCAATATCGTCCTTGCTCATATTTCCTGAGCCAGAAATCGTAATTGAATTTTCCTTACCAGTCCCCTTGTCCTTCGCCGAAACGTTCAAAATCCCATTCGCATCAATGTTAAACGTCACCTCAATTTGCGGCACACCCCGCGGAGCCGGCGCAATCCCGCCCAGACTAAATACTCCAAGGGATTTGTTATCCGCCGCCATTTCCCGTTCACCCTGCAAAACATGAATCTCCACCTGCGGCTGATTATCCGCAAACGTGCTAAACACCTGCGACTTGGAAGTCGGCACCGTTGTATTCCGCTCAATCATCGGCGTGCGCACCCCGCCAGCTGTTTCAATGCCGAGAGTTAGCGGCGTCACATCCAGAAGCAACACGTCCTTTACGTCGCCCGCCAACACGCCGCCTTGAATTGCCGCGCCCATCGCCACAACTTCGTCCGGATTTACCCCCTGCATCGGGTCTTTGCCAAAAATCTTCTTGGCCCGCTCAACCACTGCCGGCATCCTGGTCATACCACCCACCAGCACCACTTCGTCAATATCCTTCGCCGTAAGTTTCGCGTCTTTCAGAGCCTTTTCGGCTGGTCCAGCCAACCTGTCCAACATCGGTGCCACCAATTCTTCCAATTTCGCCCGAGTCAATTTCGTTTCAAAATGCTTTGGCCCCTCGGCATCCGCCGTCAAAAACGGCAGGTTAATTTCCACCTGGGTCGTGCTAGAAAGTTCCTTCTTTGCCTTTTCCGCCTCGTCTTTCAGGCGCTGCATAGCCGCCGCGTCGTTTTTTATATCAATCCCACTCTGCGCCTTAAACTCGGCCAGGAAGTAATTCACAATCTCGTTGTCGAAGTCTTCGCCGCCCAGGTGAGTGTCGCCATTTGTTGATTTCACCTCAAACACACCATCGCCCAGTTCCAAAACCGACACGTCAAAAGTTCCACCACCAAGGTCAAACACCACGATTTTTTCGTCGGATTTCTTGTTGCCATCCAAGCCGTAGGCCAAGGCGGCCGCTGTCGGCTCGTTAATAATCCGTTTCACCTCTAGCCCAGCAATCTTTCCCGCATCCTTGGTCGCCTGCCTCTGCGAATCGTCAAAATAGGCCGGCACCGTAATCACCGCTTCTGTCACTTTTTCGCCCAAAAACGCCTCGGCATCCGCCTTCATCTTACCTAGGATCATTGCGCTGATTTCTTCCGGCGTATTCTCTTTGTCGCCCATTTCTACGGCCACTCCGCCACCTTTTTGCACAATCTTGTACGGCATAATATCAATGTCTTTTTGCACCTCCGCATCGCTAAACTTCCGACCGATCAAGCGTTTCACGCCGTAAATCGTGTTTTTCGGATTAGTCACCCTTTGGCGCTGCGCAACTTGCCCAACCAATCGTTCGCCTTTTTTATTGACTGCCACCACACTCGGTGTTGTGCGATTGCCCTCCTTATTCGTAATTACTTCTGGTTTGCCAGCCACCATATACGCCATGGCACTGTTGGTTGTCCCTAGGTCGATCCCGATGATTTTACCCATATTTTACTCCTTTTTGCACATTATTATTACTTATGCTAGCACTTTAACACTTCAAGTGCTAATAATAACTCCATTTTATCACGCCTAGCACTCGGCTGTCAAGAGCGCTAGACAAAAAAGAAATCCCCGGCCAAAATCGACCAGGGATCTGATAAATCAGGTTCACTACTACTTATTTCCGCCGCCCCACTCCGCCACCGCGGGTAAATCCTCCACCGCCAGTCCGGCGCGCAGGTGATTTGGACGCCGAAGGCCTCGGCCTACTCAGCATACCAGCAGCCATACCAAAGCCCATAGCCGCATTAGCTCTTCGCTGTTCTTCAGCACGACGGCGCTCCCGCTCCTCGCGTTCTTGGCGTTCACGCTCATGCTCCGCATCGCGCACATTGCCCTTGGCAATTACCAGCGCTGCGTCTGCCAGGGTATAAACCCTTCTCGCAAGAATCAATCTCTCATCATCGCGATCAGCCTTTTCCGCTGCGTCGAGTTCGGCCATCGCATCCTCCAACTTGCGTCGCGCCGGGGGTTTTATATCTCCGCTATGCCTCCCCATATACGTTTGCGCCTCTTCGATGCCGTCGGCCGCCTGCTTCAATGCGTCGGCGACCTCTTGGCGCAACGCCTCAGCTTCCGCAACCGCCTCCTTGCATCGTGCCGAAGCTCCCCGCGCCATTTCTTCCGCTTTCTCTGCTTTTGCTATGACTTCTTCGTAATTTGGCGGATTCGCTCTCAATTTTGCTTCCGCATCCGCCAATATATCCTCGGCCAAGTTAGCATCGCTATAGTACGGCTCCACATCCACGGCGCTTACGTTCTGGTTGCAATATGCCTTAGCCACTGCAATCGCCGCTTTGGCAGTTTCAATCGTCGCCGGCGCCCGATCAACCATCAACCTCAGCTCTTCGCGACGCAGGGTAACCGCTCTCAACAACTCTTCGGCCTCGCTCAACTCGCGCCGAGCCGAGCCCAACGCACCGAGTGCAGAGTTAAGCTCCAACCTTTCGGTAAAAGCCCCCTTCGCAGCTCCTATTGTCGCTTCAGCCTCGCTCAACAGCGAATCTACATCCTGCGCATTTTCCACCTGTGTTTTCCAACTGGACTTCGCATGATTCACGGTTAAATCCTCAATCACTCCGCCCATTTCGGCCCGGAGCAGTCTCAGCGCCTTCAAATCCTCTTGAGCCTCCGGAATCCCCGTCGTTAATTCCTGATGGTCCGAAAGCTTCTGGTCAATGCTATCCAATAGCGGATTCAGCGACTTTTCCAGCTGTTCCAGTTCCCGCGCAACAAGCACAACTCTTTCGGCAGCCATCAATTCAGTTAACCGAGTTTTCACCACCAGAATCTGCTGATTTTCGTCATCAATCACAAACCCCAGCTCGCGCAATTTCTCAATCTTCTCGCCGATGGTTTCCAGCTGCATATCGCAGCGAACGACCGTGGAGTCAATCCCGTCAATAACGCCCTGGATTTCATCGCAAATTATATCGATGTCCTCCACAGCATTTTTCGCCTTTCTCGCAGACTCCTTCGCCTGGTAGTAATACCAAGCCATCTGGTTATAAACACTTTCCGCCAAATTCGCATCATCCGGACTAACCAGAGTCGGTTCTGTCGGTCCCGGAGTCGGTTTTGTCGCTAGACCCTCGTAACCCTCTGCGTTGTCCAGAGCTCCTATGGCATCATCGAGCGCTTCTCCCAAGTCATCAGCTCGACCGGGGTCCATTCTTGCATACTCGGCAACTTTTGCCTTCAGGGCGGCCATGCATTCAGGATCTACGCCAACATCCGACATGACGGCCCGAAACTCTTTGCGCGCATCCAGCGCTTTCTGCCGTGCAGCCAGGCGAGCCTCCTCCAGCTCTGCCATCTTGCGGCGCTTCTTCATCGAGAACCACACGCAGACGCCCAGAACAGCCAGTACAAATACCACAATCGACAAGATTCCCGGCATTTCACTTGCCTCCTTCTTCATTTTCGCGACCACTGTCGCAAGGATTTTTGGCCGATTCTTCAGCCACCTTTAGCCTTCGCTTCACATACACCGACGAGCAGATAAATACCGCAGTCGCAAGCAACAGCATCACCAGTACAGCTCCAAACATCAACACCAGCAAGACGATGCCCGTCTCCATAACTTCGGCATGCCTGCCGTCGTAAGGGTAGGAATAGAATGCGGCTGCCACAGCAACCGACTGCAACAAGGCGGCGACAATAGCGGTCACCGCAAACAATAGAGCCTTGGTTCCGCGCATCTTCTTCATTTCAGAGCGCCTCCTTCATAATAGTAGTAACCAACTTTTAAAACTGCTTACCTAGTGGCCCAACACAAAATACTGCCCATAGTATAGCACCAATAGCATATAAAATCAATCGCCAGCCCACTTCCGGAAGCGTAAGCCAGCTGCACCTCTGTTAAGTCGTCCAATTTTTGTACAAAAAACGGCCGGCAACTCTCGCTACCGGCCTCGGACCCTAAACTACTCACACCCTTTTTTAGCCATCAGCTTGACCAACTCATCGGCTATCCGCACCTTGTTCTGCGGCCGCGCTACCACCTCGCCACTCGCCACGTCAATTATCAACGCCGGGTGTTTGCCGTCACGAATCTGCTCCAGGTCGTTCGCCACCACCAGCCAGCTGCCATTCTTTCTCCCATGCGCCAGAGCCACATCATACAGCTCCTGCTCGCTCACGCCGTTCAACAGCTTCCAGCTAATCATCTGGGTTTTATACCCCGCCGCCTCGGCAAATCCACCTATCTTCCCGATAATCTTCGGCGTTTTCCGCAGCCCCATGATCAATCCCCGCCCGTCCGACGAAAGCTTCCGTTGCGACGAAACACCGCCCCGCCGCTGAACTTTTCCCTGCGGGTCCGCAAACAGCCACTGAACATAATCTACAAGATACTTATTATGCGGATGGTCAAACACTCGTTTGCAGTCCAATAGACCCTCATCCCGTCGCTCCTTCAAGTAGTCAACAGTCATTTGCACCAGGTCATCCTGCGAAAGCACCCAGCTCGGAGTGTAATCCGCCACAGCCGCAGCGTGCAATACAAAGTCAATCCGTTCCTCGGTCATCACATCCTCAATCGCCGCCTGCAACGCCTCTGTCTGGGACCCGTGGCCCTTATAGCCATCTATCTCAACCAGCCGCACACAAGCCGGCACCGAGCTCCGCATACTCCTGAACTTCTTAATCGCCTTCTTGTTGCCCACCAGCCAAACCTCGCTTCCGCTAAACAACTCGTTGCCCTCACCCAGAATCTCGTAAGCCAGGGCATACGCAATCACAGCGCCAAGCGCCCCACTCGACTTATTAACAATCGCTCTCACCGCATCAATTGGCTCATCCGTCGGCCCAAAAGTTATCAAAAACTTCATTGCTCGCCACCTCCAAGAGTGTTTTTGCTGTTAATGTGCCGAACTGCCCACATCAACTCGTTCTATCTGCATCATATCACAAATAGTTCAAAAAGTCTATTCGTGTCTGAGCATCGTCGCGAACGCCTCGCTGGGAATATCCACCTTGCCGAACCGCTTCATCCGCTTTTTGCCCTTAGCCTGTTTTGCCAACAGCTTCTTCTTCCGACTCACATCTCCGCCGTACAAGTATCCCGTCACATCTTTACGAAACGCCCCAATCGTCTCCCGCGCGATAAACTTCCCCCCAATCGCCGCCTGCAAAGCCACCTCAAAGTTCTGCCGCGGAATCACCTCTTTCAGCTTCTTGGTGGTCTCCCGGCCAATCGCCGCAGCCTCGCTCCGGTGCGCCATCACACTCAGCGCATCCACCATCTCCCCCGCCACGTAAAAATCCACCCGCACCAGATCCTCCGCCCGATAATCTGCCAAATCATAACTAAACGTCCCATAGCCACTAGTCCGCGACTTCAACTGATCATAAAAATCTGTCAACAGGTTCGCCATCGGCGCCTCGAACGCAGTAATCGCCCGGTCCTCAATATAGCTCAGATTCTTTTGCACGCCCCGCCGTTCCACAATCAGTTGCAAAACCGCCCCCACATAACTCCCCGGCACAATAATCTCGCCCCGGATCCACGGCTCGCGAATCTCCGCCACCCTACTCACATCCGGCAGGTCCGCCGCCGATTTAATATCCACCTCCGTCCCATCACTCATCACCACATGATAATCCGTGCTCGGATTCATCACAATCAAATCCAGATTGAACTCCCGCTCCAACCGCTCCCGAATAATATCCATATGTAGCAACCCCAAAAACCCAATCCGTAGCCCGAACCCCAACACCGGCGAATTCTCCGGCTCAAACTGCAGTGCCGAATCGCTCAGCGCCAACCGCTCCACCGCCTCTTTCAAATCCTTATATTCCTCGTTCGATACTGTAAAAAACCCCGCATATACAAACGGCTTCACTTCCTTGTACCCCGGCAACGGTTCGGCCGCAGCCCGCATGGTCACTTCTTTTGTCACCGTATCCCCCACCCGCGCCTCGCGCGTCGTCTTTAAGTTCGTCACAATATACCCAATCTCACCCGTTTCCAGCACCGGCTCGGCAACCATCCCCGGGCTTAACCTCCCAATCTCCAACGCTAACCCATCTGCCCCAGTCGCCAGCATCCGAATCGCATCACCCTTAGCTAGTCGCCCATCCACCACTCGCACATATAGCACCACGCCCCGGTAATCATCAAAATACGAATCGAAAATCAACGCCCGCAGTGGCGCATCTTCGACCCCCCTCGGCTCCGGCACCTTTTCAATCACCGCGTCCAAAACCTGCTCTACATTCAACCCGGTCTTGGCGCTGATTTTAATAATCTCATCCTCGGAACACCCCAGCAAATTCATCACCTCGCTGCTCACCCGAGGCACATCCGCCGCCGGCAGATCCACCTTATTCAGCACCGGGATAATCGTCAGATTCGCCTCAATCGCCAAATATACATTAGCCAGCGTCTGCGCCTGAATCCCCTGGCTCGCATCCACCACCAGCACCGCCCCCTCGCACGCCGCCAAACTCCGCGAAACCTCATACGAAAAATCCACATGCCCCGGCGTGTCAATCAAATTCAACTCATATCCGCGCCAATTCATGCACACCGGCGTCAGCTTAATCGTAATCCCCTTCTCCCGCTCCAATTCCATTGAATCCAGCAACTGCGACTGCATCTCTCGCTTAGAAACCGTCCCAGTCAACTCCAGCATTCTGTCCGCCAAAGTCGACTTGCCATGGTCAATATGCGCAATAATACAAAAATTCCGAACCAACTCCTGTTTCATAGGCTACATTATACCACACTGCCCCACCTGCACTTTCCCTCATCGTGTTTGAGCGTTGTAGTTTTTACAACAGCTCATGGTTATTTCAGGTGTTTGAGCGAAGCGAGTTCTGAAATAACCATATTAGAGATGTTGTAAAAACTACAACTCTCTGGCGATAAACTGATGAGGGAAAGTGCGGGTGGGTCAGGTATATTAGTCAGTCTATCAGTTATGATATAATCAGACTATGCAAGAAAAAAGCCAAACACCGTCCGAAACCATCATCACCGCCAGCGGCATCTACAAAAACTTCACCATGCAGCAACGCGGCAACTCTATCAAAACCGCCATCGTCAACATCTTCAAACCCAAACAGCATAAACCCGCCAAACTCTACAAAGCCCTCCAAGACATCAATTTCCAGGTAAACAAAGGCGACTTCTTTGGCATCGTCGGCCGCAACGGCTCCGGCAAATCCACATTGCTCAAAATCCTGGCCGGCATCTATCAGCCCAGCAAAGGTAGCGTTAAGGTCCAGGGCAAACTCGTTCCATTCATCGAACTCGGCGTCGGCTTCAACCCCGAGCTCACTGGTCGCGAAAACGTTTTCCTCAACGGTGCTCTGCTCGGCTTCTCAAACAAAGAAATCGCCGCCAAATACCAAGAAATCGTGGACTTTGCTGAACTCGAAGAGTTCATGGACCAAAAACTCAAAAACTACTCCTCCGGCATGCAAGTCCGGCTCGCCTTTTCGGTTGCCACCCGTGCCGAAGCCGACATCCTCCTGGTGGACGAAGTCCTAGCCGTCGGTGACGCCGACTTCCAACGCAAGTGCTTTGACTACTTCAAAGAGCTCAAACGCAAGGGCAAAACCGTCGTCTTCGTCAGCCACGACATGACCGCCGTCCAACAATACTGCAACAAGGCGGTTCTAATAGAGGACAGCAAGATTATTGACTCCGGCAAACCCAGCAAAATTGCCCAAGAATATCTCAAACTCTTCGCCGATCAAGTCGAACAAGAAGTCAAACAAGAAGGCACCTCCAAACACCGCTGGGGCAATGGCAAAGCAACAATTACAAAATTATCCGTAAGCTCAACGCCCAAAGAAATCACTGTTCGCGAAGAGATCATTTTCAAAGAATCACTAGAAGACCCTGTATTTGGCATGGGCATCCAAACCGCCATGGGCGAAATGCCCACGGGCACTAATACTAAACAGCAGGGCATCAAAACCGGCTCTTTCGCTCCTGGCGACAAACTCCGCATCACTTGGCGCGTTCCTAACATCTTGGCCACTGGCAAGTTCTTCATCCACGCCTCAGTTATCGACACCAGCGGGGCTAGCGTTTACGATTGGTGGGACGAAGCCACCGAATTCAAAATCAATAAACTACACAACTTGCCGTTCACCATCGACCCAGGGTTCGATATTCAGTTCGACCACTAGCTGACCGCGTTCTTCGCCACTAGCAACATCACACTATCGTTTTTTGAAAAATCCAAGGCATCATAACTTTTAACAATTTCCAGCTTCCCATCCGGTTCGGTAATTTCATACACATAGTTAAAATCGGCCCTAAGTCTTTTAAAAAAGCCAGTTGCATCTTTATACCGTCCCGGCGTAAACTCAATAAACATTTTCAAATTCGGACTATTTTCCACCAAGCTTTTCATTCCTGTATAGGCCTCCGGTTCCAACCCCTCCACATCCAGCTTCACTACATCCGCGCGTTTTACCTCATTGCGACCTGCAATCGTATCTACCAACTCAAGCTTAACTTCAATTTGCTCCACAGTATCGTCCCGCACCACTACTTCTGCCCCTAAGTCAAGCCCGCTCGATGATCCATAGTGATTCTCCAAAAAATTCATTGTGATTGTGCCATTCTTATCGCCAACTGCCACATTCTCCACCACCGCTTTATCGAGCAGCCCATTCACCGACATACTCTTCTTTATATATGGCACTAATTTTGAGTTGGCCTCCACAAAAATCACTTTTTTCGGTTTCACTAAACTGGCGGCGATTACCCCAAAATAACCGAAATTCGCCCCAATATCAAGGACTATATCGCCCTCTTTCACCACTTCTCTCCAAGCAGTTGTCACTGACCATTCCCATATTCCTCTCATCATCAAGTGCGGAGCAACCGACAAATCTCGCGGATCAACATACATAATTTGCCCAGTAAATATCTGAGTCAACACCTCATGCTCGCCAGTATTTACCGTGGCGTTGTTCCTGCACATCTCCACAATTTCTCTCGTCTCGTAAAGCCTAGTCCGCAAATCATCGTCAAGTAAACCCCCCTTAACAGCACGCTGCAGTTCCTCTACTTTCTCAGCCATTTCATGCACGTCTGCGAATAATTTGCCATATCTAGCTTTCACCTGTTTTACAGTCAACACTCTGCCTCCTCCATCTTACATTCCCTTCCTTCCCACCATTGTATACGTCTCCGGTCCATAAACAAGATTGAACAAATTGTCCACCGCCGGGTCAGCATGCCCAATTTCTGGCTGCAATCGTGCGCCATAAATAATCTCGGTCGCAAACCCAGCTTTTTGCAATACAAAACCCAAAAGCTCCGGCGGCAACAAGTGCAACCGCGATGGATCAAGATTAAATAAATTCGAACTCACAAACAAAGCTCCCGGATTCAACGCTTCAAAAACCACCATGCCGCCCGGCATCAGGCTGCGATAGCATTCGTTAACAATCCTCAGCAATGTCTCAAAGGGAATACGCTCAAGTGTTCGCAGGCACACAATCGCCGCTATCGACTTTATCCTTTGTTTCAGCAAAAATGCCCGCATATCGCTCTCAGCTGCCGAAAGCCCCTTGCGCCTCATTGCTTCCACAGCCGCTCGGCTGTCAGCCACGCCAACCGCATGAAAGCCATTCTTTTTCAATAATTTCAGTAATTCACCTCTACCCGGCGCCAGGTCCACAATCGGTGTTTTCTGCAACTTCTCTGGCATACCTTTGAATAACGGCAAGTACGCTTCCAATCTCTCTCTATTCTGCTCATCGCTGCCGCCAAATTGCTCAGCTATCATCTTGTAGAAATAATCAAACTCGCGTGAAATAGACTTAGTTTTTGGCAACCCCACAGCCGACGAACTATTCACCCCGCCCAAACCACTGCCACCGGACCGTATGGCAATACCGTGCTGCAATTCAGATAACCGCTCGTCAACTTTCAACAAAAAGCCCTTCACTGCCTCCAAGTTTGCGCCCATTTTACCAAGAGCCTCCTCCGACCTCGCGAGCTCAGCCTTCAGCTCCTGGTTTTCCTCCCCAAGTGTTTCAACTTGTTTTTCTACAATCTTCAAATGTTCCGGCAGGCCGATTAAGCGAGCTGCCAGATTTGGTGATGCTGGACGTTTACTCCCCTTTGTCATAGGGATATTATAGCACACGTCATGAAAAAACGGCAAGCTTTGCAAAAAACCACTTCTGTGATAATATGGCTAATATGAAACGGAAGGTTCCACACATCATCGTCGATGCTTTTCCGCTAGTCGACGACCATTTTAGCGGCGTCGGCAACTACACCCTCGGCATTGTCCAAGGGTTCGATCAACTGGCGGCCGAAGGCAGAATCTCTTACGACCTCGTCGTCCCTTTTCACCGCAAAGGCCGCTTGTCCAAATACCACCTGCAGAGCTACCGCAAAATCAAGCGCAACATCATCCCCAATAAAGTCATCCGTCAGTTTATGAAGCTCCACATCCCGTTCCCCTGCGATCTATTTCTCGGCCGTGGCTACTACTGGTTTCCGTCATTCCTCAACTGGCCACTCTGGTTTAATAAATCTGGAGTAGTCATCCACGACATTACTTTCGCCAACCCCGAAACTAAAACCTTCGTGGACAAAGGTAATCAGGAATACCTTGAGCGAGTCCTGCCCTTTTCCATCAAGAATGCCAATAAGATTCTGGCCGTATCCAGCTTTACAAAAAAAGAACTAGAGTCATTCTACAAGATTCCGACCAGCAAAATTGTCGTCACCTTTGAATCCGCCAACCGCCGCCTATATTACCGTCGCCAAGCCGCTGAATCCCGCAAAATTCGCCTCAAGTACAACATCTTCGACGAAAAATACGTTCTATTTTTGGGCAATATCGAACCGCGTAAAAACCTCGAACGCATGATAGAAGCTTGGATGCAAGTACCTAGCTACATCACCAAGGACTACTCGCTCATACTTGGCGGCGGGAGCGGCTGGAATAACGATAGTATCAAAAAGAAAATCCAAGAAGCCAAAGAGGCTGGCTTCAAGGTCCTTACCATCGGCCAAGTGCCAATTACCGACACGCCCGCACTGTTTTCCGGCGCCGCCTTTTACCTATTCACTCCGCTTTACGAAGGCTGGGGAATGAGCCCCATGGAATCCTACGCCTGTGGCACGCCAGCTGTCGTCTCCAACACTTCGTCACTGCCCGAAGCCGCTGGCGATGCCGCGATTTATTGCGACCCATACAGCCCCAAAGACATCGCGGCCAAAATCGTCCAAATGCTCGACAAACTCAAAAAAGACCCTCGCCAGTTCGACGAACGCATGGAAGCCCATCTCAGCAAATACAACTGGTACGATTCGGCAGTGATTACCGTAGAAGCACTAACAGGAGAAAAACTAAAATGAAAATCGGCATCGATATTCGTCCCCTGCAAACCGGCCACAAATACCGTGGCATCGGCGAAGTCACCAAGCAGCTCACCGATCGCTTCATCGCTATGGCAGCCGCCAACGGCGACGAAGTAGTGTTCTATGAATACGATTACGATCACAAAAACGACAACCCCAAAACGCTCCTGAATATGCCCAAAGGGTTGCAGTATAGCGTTATCCCTCAAGGCCTTAATCCAGAAAGCAAAGCCTATGCGTCCAGCTCAAAAAGCGTTAAAGCCAAATACCGCCGCAACCAAACCTCTCACAACCCCATTGATGGCAGTAAAGAATCCGACGTTTTCATCCAATACGCCTACGAGCTAGGAGTCCCGACCAACACTAAGTCCATCTTGATTTTCCACGATCTCATACCCTTGGTCTTTTGGAAGGATTATTTTGAATCACCACTCGTTCCACTTTCGCACTTTGCCGCCCGCACCACTTTGCGCACGTTCTTTTCCAACTGGCTCTACAAAAAGCTAGTCAGAAACAGCCTGCGCCACGCCACCAAGATTATTGCCATCTCTCAAAGCACCAAGTCGGATATTGTCAAATTCTTCCACGTTAAATCCTCCAAAATCAAAGTTGTTCACGAGGGCGTAGATATCGAAGCCATCGAGAACTCCCGGGAACAGAAACCTACGCAACTACCTACCAAACCCTACCTGCTATTCGCCGGCGCAGGCGATCAACGTCGTCGTGTCAACGATCTCGTGGATGCTTACAACAATCTAAAAGCCGCTGGCCACGACATCCAACTAGTGCTAGCTGGAGAGAACTTCCAATCAGCAGAGGGTATCCCCAACGAAAACACTCGGCTCGCAGTCCAAAACTCTGGATACAAAGAAGACATCCTATGCGTTGGCTACGTCAATGGACCCGCAAAGGCTGACTTATTCAAAAACGCCCTAGCCTTTGTTTACCCCACGCTTTACGAGGGCTTCGGTATCCCCGTTGTCGAATCTTTTCTACTCGGCTGTCCAATCATCACCTATCGCAACTCCTCCATCGTCGAAATCGGTGGCGAGCACGCGGTCTTCGCTCGTGATTGGTGGGAAATCAAAACAAAGGCCGAGGAGATCATCGGCTGGAGCAGGTCAACCCGAGTAAGACGCACAGCCGCCGCCAAGAAATACGCCGAGCAGTTCACCTGGGCCAGCATGGCCGAAAGCATCTGGCAAGAAATCCCCTAATTGTAGCCACCAAAGAATCCAAGCTTTTCGGCATACCTTTTACCCGCCATGATATCATACTGAATCAACTCGTATTCGCGCAAAACTCCGGAAATATCATCAGGCCCATCATACGTCCCTCGGGTCAAATACGGGTATTCATCTCGCACGGCCTCTAACAAGTTGTAAAACGCCGGTTTTTCAATCTCCGCCGCAGTCAATATAAAATCAGAAACGTAATTTGCGCCAAAAACCTCAAGGTCTTCTTCTAACGTACCATCCAGTTCATAATTCGCATACAGTAAGAACGGTACCTCGTATTTTCGGATATCAGAATCTTCGACTACATCGCCGAACAAAACCGGCAAGTGATCTCCCCAAAAAGCCACAATCACCTTCTTATCTAGGTCGTTCAACTCCGTAATAAAGTCTCGCATCGCATCGTCAGACTCCTTGAGGCTCAGCAGGTAAATATCAGACGCCGGCTGCTCCAGTTCAGAGTTTAATGCATGAAACGGATTCTCTGCCGGATGCCGCACATACGGCATGTGATTCTGCATAGTAATCACATGCATAAACTGCTTCTGGTCCGTTTCCATTAATTTTTCCAGAGCAAAACGGAATGTGGCGGCATCCGAAACATTCGGACTCGTTGGTGTTCCCAAGTCTTCGCCCGGATACGCCTCAGTAAACGCATCGTCATCATAAAACGCATCAAACCCCAAGTTCTTATACACCAGGTGCCGTTTATACATAAACCCGGAATAAGGATGAATAGCGATAGATGAATAGCCAACCTGGTTCAGCGTTGATACGATCGACGGAAAGCTCCCGCTCTGTGATATCGTATTTACATATGGTGTTGACCGCAAAAAGAAATTGCTAAACCCCGTTAATACCTCAAACTCAACATTAGCCGTTCCCCCTCCGTACGAAGGTGAAACCATCAAGCCTGCTGGATACTCAGTCATTAAACTGTGCGTGAACGGAATCGCATCACCTCCTCTATACGCAAAAATATCGTCCAAACTGGCGGGGTCCATGAACGACTCCGACAGAATATTCACAATGCTCACCTCACCTGCTTTAGGACTCAAAGCAGCTTCGGAGCTTGACTCGTTTTTTATCGCTGAGCTTTGATATTTGTCCGCAATCTCCTTAATTCGTTCCTCCGAATAACCCTCGGGTTCCGCCATTTTACGGCTTGCGGCGTTATATAAAAAGCTTAGCAAAAAACCATTCTTCTCGTAGTTATCAATCTGGTCCCACTCCTCAAACTGTGTATCCAAAAAGTCCACTCGCTCTTTTGCACCGACTTCTCCCATAACCGGCCTTGTCATGGCCACCAACCCAGCGGATAGCGCTACTACCATCACCAGTCGGATCAAAATAACCTTCCCCGTCCACCACTTCAGCCGCAGCACAATCTTGAACAATATAGCCATCACAATAGCCACGGCAATAGTCACCGATACTACCACTATCACATTGTTTACTGCTGCTGGATCAACAAAGCTACTAATCTCACCCACCTCCGGAGTCATCGCCAATTCTTCGGGCAAGAACGGCTCACCCCGAATCTGCATCTTCGTCCTATTCACAAACGCCAGCAGATAGGCAACTACGAACGACACCGCAGCACCCAGCCAAGCCGAGCCCAGCACAGTGGCCAGCAACAACATAGCCAAGAAGATGACCAACGCACCGTAAATCAAAATCCTAAAATGCGACGCTGCAAAAACCGCCATCTGGGTATCGGCATCTGCACCGTAAGAATGGTACTGCACAAACCATGACAAAAAGACCGCGAACGCCAACAGAACAATACCCATAATCGCCAGATACATCAATCGCCTGGGTACAAGAACTTGCCCGGAAAAACGGGGTTTCTTGGAAGCTCTCGTTGGCAGAGCTTTTTCGGCACTAGCTGAAGTCGGGGCTTTCGCTTGCGTCCGCACTTGTGGCTTGCGCGCTACCCGTTCACCACGGGTTTTTTTTGATACCTGCGGACCTAGTGCTTCCTTGGTAGCCACTTTCTTACTCGCCGTCCCTGGTTTGCGCACGTCCTGCCGCATTTTGCTTACCGCAGACCTGGTCGTACTCGCACGCCCCACCGCGGTCGTCGCACCAGACTTTCCACCCTTCTTGCTATTAGTATTATACCTATTCTGTTTGTCTGACATACTGACCAATTATATCACGCTTCTGCCTAATCTATCTCAGAGAGCATCACCCAGCGAACTGACCATGCGTGAACAGGTACATCAAATACGCCTGCAACATGCAAGATCCCATGCACACAAACAACACCGCCCCAAGCGAAACCCTGCTTTCACCATCAGCCTTTTTACTCCTAAAAACCATGTGGATAAAGGCAATATAGGCCGTCAGTATCGGCAAAGCATACCTATGCACCGAAACTACATTGCTGTTCATGGTCAAAAAGACAATGCTCACCAACCCAAAAACTCCCAGGGGCACCCCAACCCTTTCGCCGTTCTTCGCCTTCATTCCAATTATCGCATATATACTTCCTATCAGCACCACCAATAGGCACACTATCGGCAACAGCAAATTGACAAACTGAAGGGTACTCAACCCGGAATAAGCCACATACGCCCCATCCATTTCCAAAAAAACTTTTTGAATCGTTTCGAATATATTGGGGTTGGTCGTATGATAAACCCAATCACTTGTCAAACTATACCCGTTAAACATTCCAAAAAAGTCACCCCGCACCACTTGCAGGTACACCCCAAAAACCACAAAACCTAAGAATGATAGCCCAAAATAAAGTATCTTAGGGTTAAACACTTTTTTTATCTTCCACCCATACGACCGCCAAAACTCCAAAAAGCACAGGCCAATAAACAGCAACGCCGTAATTCTGGACGCCGATAACACCGCTAGCGACAAAGCCATCGGCAACCACTTACGTTTCAGCGCGAAATAGTAGGCCAAGAATCCAAATGCGCAAAACAGCGCCTCACTGTAGAACATATGCATAAAGAATGCAGCGGGAAACGAAAGGAACACAACCACTAGCCAAAAGGCCTTCTTACCGCCGAAGAGGTGCTTGCCAATTCCAAACAACGCCCAAATCGCCACAGCCAACGCAAGAGTGTTCACAATCAATCCGCAAACATTGACACTCAACAAACCAAAGCTAACCGTCCGCACTAACCACACACAAAACGGAAACAACGGGTAGAAAACCGATGCCGCACTCCCCGGATCCGTATATTCACCCCTCAACACTGCCTCAAACCACCCGGCATCCCAGTGATTCGTGTGCGATAATAGCGACGGAAAGCCAGAGCTCGGCTCTATGCCAATCTTCTGTATTATTATCCCCATAAACGTCATCAAAACCTGCCAGGCAATAGCTACCACCAGTGGTGCTAATATATTTTTATCAATCAAAAAACGATAGAATCTCCGGAAAAGTGAAGTTGCTTTCGTCATATCCCTTATTATATCACAGCTTAATCAGAGTCCATTTTTGCGCGCCAGAAGAATTTCTGCCCCATATTCCAATGTTGGTGCCATTATACGCATTACCGCCATAGGCATCTAATGCTTTACCTTCTGCACACTGACTCACGAACGTGATTTTAGTCGTGTCGACAACCATCGGCTTCCAAAGCTGATTACATCCGCCATTACCATCCCAAATCGCCACATTCGCCCCATCTCTCGTATCTCGTCCCGCCACATCCAGATACCGGCCACTTCCGACATTCCTTATCGTATAAAACCCATCCCTACCGTGCTTGATTTCAAACTGCTGCGAATCACGGTTGTTGCGACCCCAAAGTTGTACATTGGTGCCACTAGGCTGCTTGCCGCCACCATTCACGTCCAACGCAAATTGATCATTGATGCCAGATAGCAACACATACGTACCGTCAGCAATCAAGCGCGGTGGCTCAACCCATTTCTCTACTTTCCACTTCTGTGCATTTCCATAGTTCACCGACCAAAGTTGGACATTCTGCCCATTTTTCACTTCGCCTGTGTTAATATCCAACGCCTTGCCAGAGCAATGCGAAATAAAAACACCGCCATCATAGTACCAAGTCTGATTGCAACCGCTATGCTTATCGTGAATCACAACATTCGTGCCATCAGCCACTCCATTTCCTGTCACATCCAAGTTTCGCCCCGAGGCCACATCGGTAATCGCATAGGCCCCGTCTAGCTGTCTTTTCAGATTGAATTTTTGGGTGTTCTTTTGCCAAACTTGCACATTCGTACCGTTCGGTTGCTTTCCGCCCCCATTTACATCCAGCGAATACGTCGGCTTAGCCTGCGACAAAATCGTGTATACATCGTCGGCCAGCGGCGCTTTTTCAAAACTCTCAAACACAAATTGCTGTGCAGCACCCTTATTGCTAACCCATAGGGCAATGTTCGTCCCATCTTTCACGTTCCCCCCAATAATATCAAAAGCTTTGCCGGAGCAGGCCGAAAACAGCGAATACTGTCCACGCGCCGCCCCCTGAACAATCGCCCAGAGCTGGTTACACTTTCCTCCATTACTTTCCCAGGTCAAGATATTCGTCCCATCCTGCGTCGATTCTCCCTGCACATCCAAATACCTGCCCGTCTCCACATTCCTAATCGAGTAAAAACCTCCGCTCTTTTTCAGCTCCCACTTTTGGTTTTTCTTGTCTTTGTCGTACGCACCCAGCGCAACATTATGCTTAACGGTGGCCCCTTTATCTTCCGCCGCAAAACTCGTACCAGCAGCAGCCTTTATTGCATACGTCCCGTCCGGAAAATACACATCGCTCTTTAACGTTCTTTGCGTATCGCCAAACCATTCCCGAAAATACAGGTAAAAGTTCCGGTTACCATACGCCCCGCAAGGCGCCGTTCCCCAACCCGCCGCCAAAGCCCCGGCATTCGGCTGGTAGGGCGTATAATTATACAACGCCATAGTCGCCCGGTTCTCAATATACACATTCGAGCCACCGCAGGTATAATTGCCGTTCGCATCACGGTTCTGATTATAATATATGAAATTATTGCCCAATTTATAGACCACGTACCAGTTCGGATCATCATCCATAATCTTCCGAAACATTTTTGCAGCGTTCTTTAGCTGATTCGTAAACCCATAGTACTCGCTATCGCAAGCCGCAGTATCCGGACATCCATAGCCCGTCGCCGAACGGTATTGCACCTCCACCGGCCACACGTCCGTCACCAATCCCTGCTCTTTCTCCAGCAACACTATCAGGACCTGCGGATTTATCCGATACTCTTGCGCCACATCATAAATAATCTGCGCCGCCGACCTGCCATTTTCTTTGTAGTTGTTCAAACAAGTAAACGGCACCTTATAATTTCGCGCCTCCGCCCATTGCCGCCGCGTACTGCCGCCATGTTCGCTCGGCTTTTCCCCCCACGGATCGCAATTCACAAGCTTGCCATTCAGGAAATCCTGAATCTGGCCCACGTTCATCGTTCTGTAGTCTGTAAACACCGTATCGCTCATGATATTCCCCGCCTTAAATCCGCTCGTATCCACGGCAAACACCGAACCGGTGCCCAGCGCCACAGCAGCCAACAATATAAAAGCTGAACTAATCAAAATCCCGATGCCACGTTTCATAGCATAATTTCACCCTTCCCCGTGCCGATTAACTCGCCCCGTTTATTCAAAACTTTCACCTTCACGTCCAAAAACCCATAATCCAACTCTTTCAGCGGCACATCAAACCCCTCGCAAGTTGACATGCTGGGCAGCGCCGCAACAGCCGCCGTCCGTGTCACCTGATACCCATCACCCGTCAGTACTAACTCGCAAGTTCCGCCACCGTCCAACAGTCCGCTAATATGCGCCGAAACTCGCAAATCCGCACCGACTACGCCCACCACCGGCAAAGACACGTAGACATTCTCCAAGTTTTCCGCCTCCATGCCGGCATTACCTTTTCCATCACTGGGCGTGGGCGATGGCGCCGCACTCGGGCTCGGGGTCACTTGCGTCTTCTCGGCCTCCTCTTTTTCCTTCTCTTTTTGCTCCTCCTCGGCAATAATCTCTTCCGCGCGCTCGCTACCTTGCTCCTCTAAGTTCTTCAACCAATCCGCCGTAAACCAACCACTTCCCACCATCACAGCAACGGAAACAATAACCAACAACACCACCGACCACCATCGCATACCGCCAGTTTTTTTCTCGTTTTTTTTGTTTTTATGCTTCGCACTCATTTCACCATCAATACTAGCACAGGCGGAATAAAAAGTCAAGGTCGCCGCTTAAACACCCACAATTTACTGAAAATATAGTTCAACACAATCACCACTACCTGCAACACCAACTTAACGGCAGTATCATTCCAGCCGAGCACCGTCACGCATATCGCGAACAATCCGGTGTCGAGCGCCCCGGAAAGCAATCGAAATTGCACGAATTTGGTCATCTCGCGCATCACCTCGCGCCGTGTTCTTGCTGGACTTTCAAAAACGTAAACCTTGTTGGTGGCGTACGCAAAAGCCACCGAAACTACCCAGGCAATCACATTACTCAGAACCTCGTTAACATGCAGAAGCTTTGCCAACCCAAAATATACCACCAAGTTCACCAAAGTTGTCAAGGCACCGAAAAACAAGTACAGGAAAATCTCTCGACGCTTCTTTAGCGATGCCTTTTTCCAAATCTTCCCAGAAATCTTGTCAAAAATACCCCAAAACCAGCCGAATACCTTGTTATTTTCCGTCATACCCCTATTATACCACCAAAAAGTATGCTATACTGACACTATCATGGAAAAGAGCATAAAAGAGTCCGCAGCACCAGTGTTGTACCTTGTGGTGCCGTGCTACAACGAAGAAGAAGTTTTGCCCGAAACCAGCAAGCGCCTACTCGCAAAACTCAAAGAACTTGAAAAAACCCGCACCATCGTCCCCTCTAGCCGTATCGTATTTGTGGACGACGGCAGCCGCGACCAAACTTGGAATAGCATAGAGAAACTCCATAGCGAAAACTCACAAATTATCGGCATCAAACTGGCACACAATGCTGGACATCAGAACGCACTCCTCGCCGGTCTGATGTTTGCCAAAGAAAAAGCTGATGTCGTCATCAGCCTAGACGCCGACCTCCAAGACGACATAGACGCTATCGACAAAATGCTGGAAAAGTTCACCGAAGGCAACGAGGTCGTCTATGGCGTGCGCTCATCGCGCAAAAAGGACACCGTGTTCAAGCGCCAAACCGCACTTTTCTTCTACAAACTCATGCGCGCCATGGGCGTAGAAGTTGTTCACGATCACGCGGACTACCGCCTGATGAGCAAGAGGGCGTTGAACGAACTCGCGGAGTTCAAAGAAGTCAACCTGTTCTTGCGTGGCATCGTGCCACTTATCGGCCTCAAATCCGCAACCGTCAAATACGAACGCGGCGAACGCTTTGCCGGCGAATCCAAATACCCGCTACACAAAATGGTCAGCTTCGCTCTCGACGGCATCACCTCTCTTAGCATCAAGCCGATTCGCTTCATCTTGGCCGTTGGCGTTCTAATGTTTATCGTTGGAGTCATCATGACCATCTACGCCCTCGTCCAAAAAATCCTCGGCAACACCCTTAGCGGCTGGACCTTCCTCGCCTGCTCCATCTGGGCTCTGGGTGGAGTGCAGATGATCTCGCTCGGCGTCATCGGTGAATATATTGGCAAAATCTATCGCGAGACCAAAGCCCGCCCCCGATACATTATCGAGAAGACGGTCGAATAGTATAAGGCGTCTATCCTTTGTCGTAAAGTAGTGAATTAGTACGGGCTCATTTGCGTGCAAACGTTATATATGCTACAATATATCTTATTCGGGTTAAGACCATTTTTTATCCCCAAAGCATTCAGGCTATCAGGCCTGACTATTAACAAGGAGAGGCAAATACGAGAAAGGATGTGAAAACGCATGGCGACGACCAAGCTTCTTTTATGCCAACTGTCCGTCACTCAGCTCGTCAATCTAAAGCGTGAATGGGTAGAATTTGCCGAAGTCAAGGCGCAGTTAGCAAAATGCCATGAACTGATAGTCGAACGCAAACCCGACATCACTGTGATGCCAGAAACATGCTATTTTCCGCACTTCGAAACGTTCTACACCACGATGTCCGTAGGACGGCTTATAGTGGCAGGGAGCCGCTATAATGAAGACGGCGTAAACGAAACCCATGTTTTTTGCGACGGCAAACATACGGCACTTAGAAAGTTGTTTCCATCACCGAAAGAAGTGATGGAGAACAACCATCCCAACTGCAATCGCCCGGATATGCTGTTTTCGGAGTGGGAAAACGAAGTGCGCCAAGGCCATTGGCCGGACTACTTTGTCCTATTGCCCGGCACCGATCAGGTAGTGGCAATCCTCAACTGTATGGACTATTACCGCCTCGGCTACTATGTGGCCAACAGCTCGGTCATTGCACCGAAACTATGGGGTATCGTTTCCCCATGCAGCAACGGGCAGCAAGATATTTTCGTTCGATTGAGCCAGGCAATCCACGACAGTAGTTCTCGAATCTACTCGATAGTTGTAAACTCGGCCAATGCTAGCCGGCACGACGATTCATCACAAGGTGAATCCTACGTGTACGGGCCAGTCACGCGAAATATCAAAGCCCATTTGGCAAAAATGCACAGATGGGACGAAAAGCATCCTGCTGCAATCTGCCACCTCAAAGCAAGTAGGCAAGCACAGGCGCTCCTAATGGACCTGCTGCCCCCGCGCAAAGTTGAATTCTTTGCGCGCGACAGCAGCTTCCGGAGCAACCCGATAAACGTAGAGCTAATCGATGGTATAGGAGGTGCTCAAGATGAATCTTAACGGAAAAAACGTATTACTAGGAGTGACAAGCAGCGTGGCGATATACAAAGCCTGCTCTTTAATCGGCAGACTCAGACATATGGGCTGCTCTGTGAAAGTTGTCATGACAAAGAACGCCACAGAGCTCATAGCACCGCGGTACTTCGCCGAACTCACAGGAAATCCCGTTGCAGTGGAGATGTTCGCGCCAATCAACGCCCACACAGTGGAACACATATCACTAGCCGAATGGGCAGACGTGGTCATAGTTGCTCCGGCCACTTTTAACATCATCAACAAGGTGGCCAGTGGAATCGCCGACGATATGTTAAGCACTACTCTCGCCGCCATCCCGCTAAGCAAAATAGTAGTCTTTGCCCCGGCAATGAATACCAGCATGTGGGAAAATCCAGCCCTGCAGGGCAATATCGCCAAATTGAAAGATAGCCATGGACGCTATCAGTTTGTAGACCCGGTGGAAGGCAGATTGGTATGCGGTACGACTGGCATCGGCAAAATGGCAGAACCAGCAGCAATCGTAAAATACATCGAGGAAAACATGTGATCTCTCCCCCTAACACCAAAGGTCGGCAATTATACCGGCCTTTTTTGGCTAAAAAATGTCTGCTTTATTGCATTTTATACTATCATGCGTTAATATAAGAATATAAACATAAGGAGGGTACAAAATGGGTATTATCGGTTGGATTGTAATAGGAGGTCTAGCGGGATGGCTAGCTGGGATTATTACAGGGCAAAAGGGAGGTATACTACGCAACATCATAATCGGTATCATCGGAGCCTTTGTAGGTGGATTCATAGTCAGCTTGTTTGACGGAGTAGGTGTCACAGGATTCAATATCTGGAGCCTCTTGGTGGCTCTAGGTGGCGCAATCGTGTTAATCTGGATCGGCAATCTCTTGTTTGGCAAAAAGAAATAGTTATGTGGTCGTGGCCTTACCACAACACCTTGTTTGATTTCATAATCCGGTATCTCTCCGGAGTAACTGCTCTGACTATAGTTGATTTTCGAAACGCTTGATGAGCCCTACTAATCCATCGTGGACTATGCCGTTGGATATTATTGCACCTTTTATTTCTCTGTCGTATCTCTGGTCTTGTCCGAATAGGTCTGTTACTCTGCCGCCGGCTTCTTCTACAATGATTTTGGCTGCGGCGATGTCGTAGGGTCGGTCGCCTGAGGCTATGGAGGCGACGTAGCCACCGGTAGCGACGAGCATGGCGTTGTGGACGAAGGACCCAGTGCCACCAATGCGGGATTTTTGAGACAGTTCGTAGTAGATGTGGGCTGTGTTGAATGACATTGTTGGGGAGTAGTCGTAGCCGATTGCTGCTTCTTTAGTCCCGAGTTGATAATTGTTAACTTGGAGTTTTTTACCGTTGCAGTACGCTCCGCCATCGGGTACAGCTTCGTACATTGATTTCGTGAATGGGTCATAGACTACGCCGAGTTGAGTTTTGCCGTCAACAACTAATGCTAGCGAGAATACGGCTACCGGGATACCTCGCGAGTATGAGGCTGTTCCGTCGAGCGGGTCGCAGACCCAAAGCACATTGCGAGTCTTTTCGTATGAATTTTCTTCGCCATAGATGCCGTGGCCTGGGTAAGCTTCTTCGGCCTTGTCGATTAGGAGATTGTTTATTTCGGTATCGGCTTTCGTGACGATGGTGTCGTCGGTTTTATATTGACCTATGTTTTCTTGGTTGAAGTATTTGAGCATAATTTCGCCTGCTTCTGTGGCAATTTGCTTGGCAAATTGTAGGTATCCAGAATTATTCACGTTTAATCTCCTGTTTTTAGATAAGTTTGTTCGTCCAATCTCTTTAGTGGAGATCTCGTTATTCTCGACCTGCAGTTGACGCTTTTTCTTCTTGAACATATCCCTATTATACCAAATGTCTCCTCGGGAAAACAAAGCAACAAAAAAGCACTAATAGCGCTTATGTCTATGGTCGGGGTTGTTAGCTCAGGTTATAACTGAACACGTTATAAATTAAGCCACTAACGTCTGTTGACGCTTTTGATGTCTTGCAGCTCAAACCGATGT
>QMCD01000431.1_pt1 | contig 29851 bp, 29 predicted proteins | sample 1821841 | NCBI WGS metagenome assembly QMCD01 (sample SAMN01991225, study PRJNA193472) | Termite gut metagenome, whole genome shotgun sequencing project. | isolation source: worker | host: Macrotermes natalensis | reverse complement strand
GAAGAAAGTCCTGAAAAAATAATTGCAATTACATTAAATTTTGATGCTGCTACTTCCATGCGATTGTTAAATCAAATAATAGATTTTATTCGCGATATTGAAGCAAAAAATATTATTATAATATATTCAGGTAAAGAAAAGGACTTAGTAAAACTTTTACAATGCTTAAAATATACTTATGTTTCAAACATCGAAATTCTTTTATTATTCGAACAATTTGAGAATGCAGTTATAGAAAATCTTATTATAAAAAATCCCGCTGTAACTAAAATAATTCTTCATGGAGCAACTGAAAAAAAACAAATCTTTTTAGATACTGCAAAACAAATATCTGTTTATTATATAGAAAACAAAATTTTGGATACTTTCCCACAATCAATCAAATTTGTAATCAATAAAGATTTTTTCTTTGAAGCTCAGTCATATAATCCATATTTTTACAAAAAATTATTTATTAATAAAAATGGAAATATAAGTAATTCTTTCCATTCCGAAATCATTTGCAATATTTCCAATATGAATTTAGAGTATTTTTTTAAGAATAAAGAATTAACGAAATATTGGACAGTCTCTAAAGAGAAGATAGACATTTGTAGAAACTGTGAAAATAGATATTCTTGTTATGATAACAGTTTACCACAGCAAAATCATAATGGAAATTGGTTCTATTCTATAAATTGTTTTTACAATCCTTATATTGCTAAATGGAAAGGAGAACAGGGTTATATTCCTGTAGAGGAATGCGGAACAAATAATCAGGAAACCGGATTTATTCCGGATTCAGAAAAAATAGCAGAAATAAACAAAAATATTTGGAAATAATTAGAATAACGCAAGTTCGGGGTTTATTGTTTATCTATTTGAATAAGAGAATTTACGCAAGTTAAATGAAGTTACAGGAAGTTAGAAAGGTAAAATGATGAAATGTGAAGGAGTAAGACGAATGCTTTCACAAAGTAACACGAAGGTTTTTACAAGAAGCTCAACCAAAACGATAGTACAAATAAGCATTAAAAACATTTTTACCATTGATCCCGAACTCACGTTAGAATAATAATTAAGATTGCACCTTGATAGTATCAAAGCCTTGCAAAAAAGTTGGACACAATATTATGAAATCCGCAAAATAACATTGTATGACTTTGTAAAGGATAAGAAGATAGAAGTGGAATAAGGGAAGTGGAAATATATATTTCCAAAAAGCGCAAGTACACAACCTAAAAGACATTGTAAAATACCGAAATGTGGATGAAAGAGGCGGAAATGCGGATGGAAGCAATCTGTTTGCCATTGTAAAACAGGGAAACACTATTGTAAGCAATGAAAAGACATCTGTAAGATGCGAAAAGACCCATGTAAGATGTCAATGTATGATTGTAAAATGCGGATATAGCAGATTAAACAACAAAAATTTCACTGTCACATACTAAAACATCCATACAAAAGCGTTCTTAAAAGAAAAAGAGATCCATTTGTGAAATGAAATAGTAACCTTTTAAATAATATTAGCATGAACGATAGACAAAACGCCAAACTAAATATGGCACAGAGAGTTTCAGAGACGTTTAAACGGTATGAAACGGTTTACAAAGGAATCGCCCCTGTAGTAGAGGCAATAACGGAATTGAATACGGAAATTGACAATATCCGCAATACCCAAAAAGAGGTTGAAGCTGTCAATGTATCTGCCTTAACATTGGAAAAGCGCGAGGCAGAAAAGCAAATGATTGACCCCTGTGTAAAAATGGCTAACGCCTTGTATGTAATTGGTTTTACAAGTGGGAACAAAGATTTGATTACTTTGCAGGGAGTGAGTGAAAACAGTCTTTACTGCCTGAGCAACAACGCTACCCTTGCTCTTGCACGGCACATTTTAGACCTAACCCAGAAATATGCCGCCGACCTCAAAGCCTACGGCATTGATGAACAAGAAATTTCTGCATTAGACAAAGCTGTCAAAGCCTATCAATCTCTGATTGCCAAGCCAATGGATGCTATCGGCGAACGCAAGCAAAAAACGAGTAATATTGCACAGTTTTTCGCAAGTTTGGACAGTATTTTTTACGACAGACTGGATAAATTAATGGTATTATTCAAGCAGTCTGCCCCTGAATTCTATAGCGAGTACCGTACTTCTCGAAACATCATCTTCAACGCCGAAAGAAAGAAAAAAGAGGAATAAAAATCAACTCCGGCTAATCAATGATATTACAATGATAGCCGGAGCTTTCTATAATTACACTCTTTCGTTCATTCAGTATTTAAACAAAAAAACAAGACCACCTACAAAGAAATAGTCTTGTTTATTATTTCAACTCAAAAGTAAAGTTATTCTACTTTCTTCTGATTTTTAAATGGTAAACCAAATTCTTTTAACAATGCCAGGCATTCTTGATCGGTACGGGCAGTTGTTACAATGGTAATATCCATACCATTAATTTTACTGATTTTGTCAATATCTATTTCAGGGAATATAATTTGTTCGGTTACACCCATCGAATAGTTTCCTCTTCCGTCAAATCCCTTATCATTGATTCCTCTGAAGTCACGTACACGGGGAATAGAAACAGAAATTAATCTGTCTAAAAATTCATACATTCTGTCTCCACGCAATGTTACGCGAACGCCAATAGGATTTCCTTTTCTTAATTTAAAGTTAGAAATATCTTTCCGTGACTTGGTTGCAACAGCTTTTTGTCCGGCAATCATAGTCATTTCGTTTATTCCTGTATCAATTAATTTTTTATCGGCAGTTGCAGCACCCAAACCTTGATTCAAACAAATCTTTGTGATTTTGGGAACACGCATTACTGATTTAAAGCCCAATTGCTTTTGCAATGAAGGAAGTATTTCCTTTTCGTATTTCTCTCTTAATCTTGGTTTATAGTCCATTATTTAATCTCCTCTCCCGATTTTTTTGAATATCTTACTAATTTGCCATTATCATTCAAACGGCGACCCACACGTGTAGCCTGTCCTTTTTCAACAAGCATTAAATTAGAGATATGAACAGATGCTTCTTTTTTAAGGATTCCACCCTGTGGACTTTTTGCATTGGGTTTGGTATGTTTAGATACCAAGTTAATACCTTCAACAAAAGCTCTGTATTTTTTCACCTCTACCTTGAGCACTTTTCCGGTTTGTCCTTTATCGTCTCCTGACAAAACTTTTACCGTATCGCCTTTTTTAATATGTATTTTCATCACTCTTAACTTTTCAATTGGTCTTTGTCAATTGTTTTTATCTTTATTAATTATAATACTTCGGGAGCTAATGAAACTATTTTCAAATATTGCTTCTCCCTAAGTTCACGGGCAACCGGACCAAAGATACGTGTTCCACGCAATTCTTCTGATGCCGTCAACAAAACAACAGCGTTATCATCAAAACGGATGTATGAACCATCACTTCTACGTACTTCTTTGCGTGTCCTCACTACAACAGCTTTTGTTACGGTACCTTTTTTAATATTTCCCGATGGGATAGCGGATTTTACAGTAACAACAATTTTATCGCCAATGCTGGCATAACGTTTTTTTGTCCCTCCTAATACCCGAATACATAATACCTCTTTTGCTCCACTGTTATCTGCTACAGCTAATCTTGATTCTTGTTGTACCATCTTACTTCGCTTTTTCTATTATTTCAACCAATCTCCAACATTTATTTTTGCTCAATGGTCTGGTTTCCATTATCCGTACAACATCCCCTATTTGGCATTCATCTTTTTCATCATGCGCCATAAAATGAGACGATTGTTTCAAAAACTTACCATATTTAGGGTGTTTCAATCTACTTTCTACTTTTACCACAATAGATTTTGTCATTTTATTACTGACAACAACACCTTCTCTTTGTTTTCTAAAATTTCTCTCCATGTCAAGAATTTATCTTTTATTTTCCGGCTTTGATTTCTGCAATCTCTCTTGCCCTGATCTCGGTTTTCAATCTTGCAATTGTTTTACGATATTCTTTTATCCTATTTGGATTTTCGATAGCAGAAACAACATGAGACAATTTCAATTTTGTCAACTGTTTTGCTTCCTCTTCCAATCTTTCATACAATTCTTTTGTTGAAAGTCCTGATACTACTGCTTGCTTCATTGCTCAATTATATTATATATCTTCTGAATAATCTCTTCTTACAACAAATTTTGTCAATACAGGCAATTTTTGTGCTCCTAAACGCATTGCTTCTCTTGCTACTTCTACAGGAACACCATCCGATTCAAATAATATTCTACCCGGAGAAATCCTGGCAACAAAATATTCCGGAGAACCCTTACCTTTACCCATACGTACTTCCGCAGGTTTTTTGGTTACAGGCTTGTCAGGAAATACACGAATCCACAATTGACCTTCACGTTTCATATAACGGGTAATCGCCTGACGAGCAGCTTCTATCTGCCGTCCTGTCATCCAACATTCTTCCAAGGATTTGATGGCAAAGGAACCGAAAGCAATCTCCGAACCGCGTTTGGTGTTTCCTTTCATCTTACCTTTCTGGACTCTTCTATATTTTGTCTTTTTTGGCTGTAACATTGTTATATATTCTATTTATCGTTGCAAATTAACTTAACTTATTTTCTTCTTTCCCTTCTTTGGAAAGGTCTGTCTCCCCTATCTCTTCTTTGTCTGTCGCCAACACCTTGACCCGGTTTACTATTATCCGAAGATGCTTGGAACAAATCATTTTTCCCGTAAATCAATCCTCTGCAAATCCATACTTTAACACCTATTCTTCCATAAGTAGTATGAGCTTCGGCATGATTGTAATCAATATCGGCACGCAAGGTATGTAAAGGAGTACGTCCTTCTTTATAATGTTCACTACGAGCCATTTCAGCTCCACCAATACGACCGGAAATAGAAACTTTAATTCCTTCGGCACCTGCACGCATAGTTGAAGCAATAGCCGTTTTGATAGCCCGGCGATAAAACATACGACCTTCAACCTGGCTGGCAATAGTTTGTGAAACAAGAACCGCATCCAATTCAGGACGTTTGATTTCTGAGATATTAATTTGAATATCCTTTTTAGTAATTTTTTTCAATTCTTCTTTCAACTTATCTACTTCCTGTCCCATTTTACCAATGATCAAACCCGGACGAGCAGTATTGATAGTCACGGTAACCAATTTTAAGGTTCTTTCAATGTAAATCTTAGAAACTCCGGCTTTCTGCAAGCGAGCATTCAAATATTTTCTGATTTTATCATCTTCAACCAGTTTTTGTCCAAAGTCTTTTCCACCATACCAGTTGGATTCCCAGCCTCTGATTATACCTAAACGTAGTCCTATCGGATTAACTTTTTGTCCCATTTATTCTTCTGTTTGATTTACGTTTTCTTCTATTTCTTCAACATTATTATCTACTCTGCTGTCCAAAACAACTGTAATATGATTGGAGCGTTTACGGATTCTATAACCCATTCCTTTAGGAGCCGTTCTTAATCGTTTCAACATGGTGCCACCATCAACAAATATTTCCTTTACATACAATGCACTGTCTTCTACACGTGCAGATTCATTTTTTTGTTGCCAGTTGGCAATTGCCGACAATATCAGTTTACGAATCTTCTCCGCCGATTCTTTTTTGCTGTACTTTAAAACATTTAAAGCATACTCAACATCTTTACCTCTAACTACATCTGCCATCAGACGGGTTTTGCGGGGAGATGTGCTATTATCAACCAAGCGTGCCATGCACACTTGCTGCTTTTGTTCTTTCCTTGCCTCAGCCGCTAATCGTTTCCTTGCGCCCATTTCTATTCCTTAATTTGCTTTATTTTTCCTATATTGTTAATCATCAATAATAAATCTCCCTATACTTTTTTCAAGAGGAGTGCAAAGATACAATTTTTTTAATTACGAATTACGAATTATCTCTTTTTTCTTTTCTTATTCATTATCAATGAATAAAACAGGTAGGAAGACATTTGAAATACTTTTTTATAAAAAATGATTTTGTCTTTTTAAGTAATTGAACAGCAATCCGGTGAAAAAATGATGTTATTACTGTCGAAGTAAACAAGGCAAAAGATGTTGATCTTTCTTTTGCTATAATAATGTCATATCCTATATTGAGAAAATGTAGTCCCGCCTCCAATTGAAGATGGAGACAAATACATTTACCCCCTCTCTTCCACCCATTTCCTTGCATTAACAAATGCTTCCATCCAGGGAGAAATTTCATCTGTTTTACGATTGGAAAGATAATGAGACCAATGCCAGCTAAACAAAGAACGTTCCAAATGAGGCATAATTGCCAGATGTCGCCCGTCTTCACTGCATATTGCTGCCGCATTGAAAAGGGAACCGTTTGGATTAGCAGGATATCCTGAATAACTGTATTTTACAGGAATATTATATTTACTTTCATCGTATGGAAGACTAAATTTTCCTTCTCCATGTGCTACCCAAATCCCTAAACGGCTTCCTGCCAAAGAAGACAGCATCACGGAATTACTCGGTAAAATATTCACATTAACAAAGACAGACTCAAATTTATGCGAATCGTTATGGAGCATTTTCGGCATTTTCGGGTGTTGCGGGTAAATCAATCCTAATTCCGTCATTAACTGACAACCGTTACAAACACCCAAACTCAAAGTATCCTCCCGTTTGTAGAAATCTTGCAAGGTTTTACGTGCATTTTCGTTAAACAGGAAAGCTCCCGCCCAGCCTTTCGCCGAACCCAAAACATCGGAATGAGAAAATCCACCCGGAAAAACAATCATTTTAATATCTTCCAAGGTTTCCCGCCCTGCCATCAAATCGCTCACATGGACATCTTTTACATCAAAACCGGCAAGATAAAGCGAATAAGCCATTTCCCTGTCCCCATTGGTTCCTTTTTCACGAATGATAGCAGCTTTTATACCGCTTGGTTTACGCTCATGTGAAAGTCCATATTGAGCAAGTTGTCCGGTAAAATTTTCAGGAAAACGATAATTTAATTCCTGATTTTTATAATTGTCATAACGTTCTGTTGCTTTTTCTTTTCCGCTCTGCTTACAATCAAGCAAATAAGAAGTTTCATACCAAACATCGCGCATTTGATCAATATCAAAATTGAAAGACAAATCATCTTTCTTCAATGTCAATTTCTGATGATGCCCTTCGATTTTCACTTTTGCAATTTCCGTAAAACGGATCCCTGCCTTTTGCAAAACAGATTCAACTTGCTTATTATTATCTACCTGAATTAATACCCCTGCATTTTCCGCAAAGAGTATTTTCCGAATATCTTTTTCTTTCAAACCGGATAAATCCACATTCAGATTTAAACGGTTATCGGCAAAAGTCATTTCAAACAAAGCCGTAATCATTCCTCCTGCCGAAATATCATGTCCTGCCAGAATCTTTTCTTCCCGTATCAACTGCTGAATAGCATTGAATGTTTTCTTAAAGTAATCAGCATCCACAATTGTAGGAGTTTCATCGCCTAAACGATTTTGAGTTTGTGCATAACTGCTTCCACCCAATTTCCATTCATCCGAAGAAAAATCAATGTATAATATTTTTGTTTCATCCTGTAATTGCAAAACAGGGGAAACAATCTTACGAATATCTTCCACTTCTCCAACTGCTGTAATAATAACCGTTCCGGGAGAATAAACCACTCTTCCGTCAGGATATTTCTGAGTCATGGACAAAGAATCTTTTCCTGTCGGGATATTAACTCCCAACTTACAAGCAAAATCACTCGCTGCCTCTACTGCGTTATACAAACGGGCATCTTCGCCTTTGTTTTTTGCCGGCCACATCCAGTTAGCACTCAAAGAAACTGCATCCAAACCATCTTTCAACGGAGCCCAAACAATATTTGTCAATGCTTCGCTGATAGCCATTACAGAACCGTGCTTAGGATTTATCAATGCAATAGCCGGAGCATGTCCTAGTGAAGTCGCAATTCCGCATTTTCCTTTAAAGTCCAATGCCATAGCACCCAAATTATTCAATGGAAGCTGTAAAGAACCACAAGTCTGCTGCATGGCAACCTTTCCGGTAACGGAACGGTCAACTTTATTGGTCAGCCAGTCTTTGCAAGCAACGGCTTCCAGGCGAAGAACTTCTTCTATTTCTTTGCTTAAATCCGTCGGAATGCCTGTGTTTATTTTTTCAAACGATTCTTTTATCGTTGTATCTGTCAAAACAGTCTTTGGAGGATTTCCCAACATATCTTCAACAGATAAATTTATAGGCATTTGCTTTTCATTTACTTGCTCAAATACCAATTGATTATCTCCGGTTGCTTCACCTACTACATATATGGGTGCACGTTCACGCTCCGCAATTTGTTCCAAAGTGTGAATATCTTCTTCTTTGAGCAACAAACCCATACGTTCCTGGGATTCATTACCGATAATCTCTTTGGCAGAAAGGGTCTTATCTCCGACAGGCAATTTATCTACATCTATCTTTCCTCCTGTACATTCCAGCAATTCCGAAAGGCAATTCAAATGCCCGCCTGCACCGTGATCATGAATAGAAATAACAGGATTTTCGTTCATTTCTGCCATCGCCCGAACTGCATTGAACACCCGTTTTTGCATTTCGGGATTGGAACGCTGAACAGCATTCAACTCAATAGACTTGGAAAATTCGCCTGTAGCAACCGATGACACAGCACCACCGCCCATACCAATCCGATAATTATCTCCACCAAGCACAACCACTTTCTCGCCTGCTTCGGGTTCTTTTTTAAGGGCATGCTTTTTATTGGCAAAACCAATTCCTCCGGCAAGCATAATCACTTTGTCGAAACCATATACTTTATTATTTTCCTCATGTTCAAAAGTAAATAAGGAACCGCAAATAAGCGGCTGACCAAATTTATTTCCAAAATCGCTCGCGCCATTAGATGCTTTTATCAAAATATCGTCAGGGGACTGATACAGCCATTTTCTGGGAATAATATTCTGTTCCCACTGCTTATCATCAGTCAAACGGGAATAGGAAGTCATATAAACCGCCGTCCCCGCCATCGGAATACAGCCTGTTCCACCTGCCATACGATCGCGAATCTCTCCACCTGAACCGGTGGCTGCACCGTTAAACGGTTCAACCGTGGTGGGGAAATTATGTGTTTCGGCTTTTAAGGAAATAACCGTATCAATCTCTTTAATTTGGAAATAATCAGGCTTATTTGGACTTTCAGGAGCGAACTGCCATGCTTTCGAGCCTTCAATAAAGGCAACATTGTCTTTGTATGCCGAAACTATTTTACCGGGATTTTCTTTAGAGGTTTTTTTAATCAAGCCAAATAAAGATGAGGGCTTTTCCTCCCCGTCAATAACAAATGTTCCATTGAAAATTTTGTGGCGGCAATGCTCCGAATTAACTTGAGAAAATCCAAATATTTCAGAATCGGTTAATTTGCGATTTAATTTTTTGGAAAGACTTTCCAGGTAAAGGATTTCTTCTTCACTCAATGCCAAACCTTCTTCTTTTGTATAAGCAGGAATATCATCAATATAACGAATCGGAGAGGGTGTGGATTGCTGCGCAAAAACTTCCTGTCCCGGATTTATATAAACTTCCTGCAACATAGGGTCATAAATAGAACGGGCATATTCTTCCGCACTCACATCGGGCAGCGGAGAAAATACTTTTTCAAACAATTCGATACGACCAATTCCTTCCAAACCCATGTTTTGTGTTATTTCCACAGCATTGGTACTCCATGGACTAATCATCTCATGGCGAGGTCCAATAAAAATGCCATCTAAAGCTAAAGATTCCACCTGTGAAGCATTGGAAAATAACCACGACAATTTTAGCCGGTCTTCAGCAGAAAATGCACTGCGAGCCTCAACTACATAAATTGAAACTTCTTTTTGAAAAAATGTAATCATTGAAAATTAATTGTTTGAAAATTGAAACCTTGTTTTGCAAAGGTACAAAAATTTAGGTTTCTAAAAAAATAAATCACCTGCTATGCTATCAGCCAGCAAACTTCCAGTTTCTGTCAGGAATAATTTATTGTCTTCCAAAAAATAATGATCGGGATGTATGTTTTTAATTTTCTGCTTTAAGGAGCAATAATTATCTTTGCCAAATTCATTGCTTATATAATCCAAATCGCAACCCCATATTGTACGCAAAGACGTCATTATATATTCATTTACACGCATCGTTAGCGTTAATGTTTCCTGTTCAAACAATGTATTTATTCCCTTTTGCTCCCATTGCTTTATTGTATGAACAGTGGATATTTGCTTGATGTAATTATCAATATCCGGCAGATTCCATTGCCGTTGAATGCGATTAAAGGAGTGTGCCGCAGGACCTAATCCGATATAGGGCTTATCCTGCCAGTAAGCCGTATTGTGCTTGGAGAAACATCCCGGCTTGCAAAAATTAGAAGTCTCATAATGAATAAAATCATTTGCTTTGGTAAAATCAGTTAATTGCCGGTATTGTTCTATCAGCTGTTCTTCATCGGGAAGGTGTAAAAATTCATCTTGAACCTGCCTGTATAGCCTGGAATTCGATTCCAACGAAAGACTATAGCAGGAAATATGTGGAATCCCTTTGACTTTTTGCAAATTTTCTTTCCATTGATATTCCGTTAACTGCGGGTATCCATACATTAAATCTACCGAAAGCTTAGAAAAATGATATTTATCGGCAAGCTCTAAAGCAGTTTCCGCCTGTTGTGCCGTATGGATTCTTCCTAAAACCGTTAAGTTATCATCAAAGAAAGATTGAATGCCGATACTTAAACGATTAATTGAGGTATCTATCAATTGCCTGAAATACTCTTCATTCAGATTATTCGGGTTGGCTTCAAGGGTAATTTCCGCATCCGGCTTTAATCCAAAAATATGCTTTAGAGAAGAAATAATCTGCTCAATTTCTTTTGGAGCCAAAACACTGGGAGTTCCTCCTCCAAAATACAATGTATCTGCCAATTGATTATTCAAATAATCCTTTCGTAATTCCATCTCCCTGTAAAGAGCTTTTAGAAAAGCCTCTTTTCGAGATAAATCAACCGAAGAATAAAAGTTACAATAGACGCATTTTTCTACACAAAAGGGAATATGAATATAAATACCGGCCATAATTATTAATAATGAGATCGCACCTGCGGTATAGTATTATCTAAAATGTATTTATTTATCATTCTAAATTTTCGTATATTTTTTATTTCTTTTGTTTCTTAAGACATGATTTAATTTTAAAAATCATCATTCTCCATCATATAATAAATAACTTCTCTAAGCATATCCCCTATTTCTTTTGTATCATTTACTATTGCACTAAGGTCTAAGATATTCATTTCAGCTTTTTTAAAAGCATGGGCTGCCTCTTTCGGTTTTTTAAAAAAATAAAATAAATCCTTTGATTTTCCATGTATAAAGATCCTTTGGTTTTCGTTTTAGAACTTCTTCACAGGCTTTAAGAGCATCTTCATTACGTCCTATAGCAGATAAAATACTTCCTTTTTTCTTCCAAAGAAAAGTATCATTGGGGTATTGTTCCAGAGCTTCTTCATACGCTGCAAGAGCATCTTCATTACGTCCTATAGTAGATAAAAAAAATCCTTTATTCTGCAAGGCAGTAAAATCATTTTTCTTTCGTTTTAATACTTCATTATATGCTTCAAAAGCTTCTTTATTACGTCCTAAAGCAGATAACGCCTTTGCTTTGTTCTTCCATGCAAAAGAAGTATTTATATCTATGTTCAGAGCTTCGTTATATGCTTCAAGAGCATCTTCATTACGCCCTAAAGCAGATAAAGAAAGTCCTTTGCTACACCAAACAAATTTATCATCCGGATTTCGTTTTAGAACTTCATTATATATTTTAACAGCTTCTTCATTACGCTTTAAAAAAAATAAAGTCTTTCCTTTGTTCTTCCATGCAGTAAGATTATCCGGAAATAATGCTATGGCTTTATTGAAACAGCCAATAGCTTCTTTATACCGTCCTTCTTTAACAAGTTCAAGTCCCTTATCAAACCATCTTTTACTTTCTTCTACATTATCATTCATGGGTATTTGTTTTGTGCTTATCGGTTAAATTAAAAACGTACGCACTTCCCTTTTCGGGAAGCACGTACGTAACAAAACAATAAAACTACAGCAGTTACATTTCCGGAAATTTTTCAATAGGAACATCCTGTAATTCTTTCTTTAATCCGGTACCCGAAACAAATACAGGTCTTGCTTTTTTCACAGAATCGGCACTTACTTCCTGGGGCTTATCCTTTCCTTCGCTTTGAAGAGTCAGATGGAACGAACCGAAATCACCCAAACTTACTGTATTGCCTATTCTAAGAAACATGGGAATAACATCGCAGAGATTGGTCAAAACATTTTCAATATCTCCTTTTGAAAGGGAAGAACGTTTTTCAATCTCCTTTGCTATTTCCTTAAGCGATACATTACCTATGCTTTTAGCAGTAGCATAATACTTTTCAGGAGCTTTCAAGTCCTGAGGATTCTTTTTTGCACGAACTACATATTTCATGATCTTAATAATTTAGTTAATAATATAATGCAAAAATATTTTTTCTTATATAACGATTATCATTAAAAAAATATTTCATCTTTTCGTCCTCTTTTTTTTAGGGAAATTTATACTCCGGCAGGTTTTATAATCGGAAAGATACAAGGTATAAAAAAAGAAATGCGTATCTTTTTGGAAAAAGATACGCATTTCTTACAAAAAAAATACGCATCTTTTTTCAGAAAGATGCGTATCTTTTTTTCAGGACAAGCTAAGCCCTCTTAACTTCCACTTCTTCAAATCCTTCAATAATATCTCCTATTTTAATATCATTAAAGCTTTCTATATTCAAACCGCATTCATAACCGGCAGCAACTTCTTTAGCATCATCTTTGAAGCGTTTCAAAGAACCTAATCTTCCGGTATAAATTACAATCCCGTCGCGAATGACGCGGATGCGGGTATTTCGCTGTACTTTTCCATCCAATACATAACAGCCGGCAATGGTTCCCACCTTGGAAATACGGAAAGTTTCCCGAACTTCAATATTGCAAACAATACTTTCCTTCATTTCAGGAGCCCGCATTCCTTCAATGGCATCTTTTATCTCATTGATAGCATCGTAAATAACAGAATATGTACGAATATCAATTTGTTCCTGTTCTGCCAGCTTTCTCGCTCCGGCAGATGGTCTCACCTGGAATGCCACAATAATAGCATTGGATGCGGAAGCCAATAAGACATCCGATTCGGTAACCTGCCCTACAGACTTATGAATAACTCTAACTTCTACATCCTCCGTTGTTAAGCGTAACAATGAATCGGACAATGCTTCAATAGAACCATCCACATCTCCCTTGACAATGATATTTAATTCTTTAAAATCTCCAACGGCTATACGACGACCAATTTCAGTAAGCGTAATATGCTTTTGTGTGCGTAATCCCTGCTCACGAATTAACTGTTGACGTTTACCAACAACAGACTTCGCTTCGCGTTCATCAGTATAAACCTTAAACGTATCTCCCGCTTGAGGAGCACTGTCCAAGCCCAATAATAATACCGGTGCAGATGGTCCTGCCGATTGAATCAATTGATTACGCTCATTATACATTGCCTTGATTTTCCCATAACTTGTTCCGGCAACCACAATATCACTCTTACGCAAAGTTCCGTTCTGAATTAGCATCTTAGCCACATATCCGCGACCTTTATCCAAAGAAGATTCGATAACTGTTCCCGTAGCATGCAAAGTCGGGTCGGCTTTTAATTCCAGCATTTCCGCTTCAATAAGCACTTTTTCCAGTAATATATCTATATTTATTCCTTTTTTAGCCGAAATATCCTGACTCTGGATTTTTCCTCCCCACTCTTCCACCAACAAATTCATATTGGCTAAAGCCGTGCGGATTTTATCCGGGTCAGCACCCGGCTTATCTATTTTATTGACAGCAAAAATCATAGGGACACCCGCCGCCTGAGCATGATTAATCGCTTCAACTGTCTGAGGCATGATGGAATCATCGGCAGCTATGACAATAATCGCAATATCGGTAATTTTAGCTCCTCTGGCACGCATCGCCGTAAAGGCTTCGTGTCCGGGTGTATCCAAAAATGTAATCTTCCGCTTATCCGACAATTCCACTTCGTAAGCTCCAATATGCTGAGTGATTCCCCCTGCTTCACCGGCAATTACATTGGCATTACGGATATAATCCAGCAAGGAAGTTTTTCCGTGGTCAACGTGTCCCATAACTGTAACTATAGGAGCACGCGGAACCAGATTCTCAGGATTAGAAACTTCTTCCTGCTTGTCTTCTTCGTCTTCAACTCCTACAAATTGAACCTGATAGCCATACTCTTCTGCCAGTAAAGCAATATTTTCCGCATCCAAACGCTGATTGATAGCCACAACCAGACCTATACTCATGCAGGTTCCAATAATTTTAGCTACAGGAATATCCATCATATTTGCCAAATCGTTGACCGTGATAAATTCGGTAACCTTCAAGATATTCTTTTCCTGTGCCTGACGCTCCTGTGCCTGCTCCATTCCCTGGTGAATCAAATCACGCTTCTCCCTGCGGTGTTTCGATGCTTTTGTTTTACCGGTAGGAGCCATGCGAGCCATTGTCTTTTTTATTTGCAAGTCAACGTCTTCCTCTGATATTTCTACTCTTTTTTCCTTGCGGAAATCCTTTTTCTTATTATGAAAGTCTTTTTGACTGTCCGTACGTTCCGGCTTCTTATCTTCGTCACTAAACGTTTTTATACGCTTACGTTTTCCTTTCTTAGCTTCGCTGTCGTCTTTATCTTTAGGCTTATCCTCTTTCCGGGCAGGCGAAGAAATATCAATCTTATCAACAACCTTTACTCCCGAAAGCTTTTCAAACTTCGTCTTAATAAAATTATCCGGCTTTGCACCTTTTGCATCCTGTTTAGATTCTTGCTCTTGCTTAGCTTTAGCAATTTCCTGCCTCTTAGCTTCACGTGATGCTCTCTCTACCCTGATACGCTCTTCTTTTTCCTTCCGAAGCTCTTCTTTTGACTTTTTCTTCGGCTTTGTTTTGGCATTGATCGATGCTAAATCCAATTTTCCAATAATAGTAGGAGCTTTTAATTCCGGAATTTCGGTTTTTATCATTTCCGGTTCCTTCTTAGAAACAACTACTTCCGGTTTTTCAGGAAGAATATTTTCCTGTGGAATTTCCAAAACTACAACCACCGGTTCAGGTTCCGGAGTTATTTCTTCTTTTTTAGCCTCGAAATCAGATTCGGTTACTGTTATTTCTTCGGGCTTTTGTTCCGATTTTTTAGATGCTTTAGCTTTTTGAGCTTCTTTTTTCTGTTTTTGGGCTTCTTCCTTTTCTTTCTTAAGAACCTCTTTTTCCTTTTCCTTCTCTTCTTTTGATTTTTTCGGGGGCTTTGTTTTGGTATTCAATGAATCCAAATCTACTTTGCCCACTATTTTCGGTTTGGAAGCAGGAGTTTCTTTTTCTTCCTCAATAACAGGTTCAACCACTTGTTCTTCAACAATTACTTCTTCGCTAATCTCAAGCGGTTGTGGTTTTTCTTTTTTAGGCTCTTTTTTAGGAACAGCTACTTTTTCCTCCTTAATTGTTTCTTTCTTTGTCTCTTTTTCTATTTCTTCCTTTTTAACTTCGTTAGATTCTTCCTTTGGAGGTAATGCCGACTTAATACTTGCCCCCATATCCAAACGCTGAGCCTCTTCTTTGATACTTTTTTCCGATTGGTATTCTATCGTTAACAGTTCATACATATCTGCTGTCAACTTGGTATTAATACTATCTTCTACTGTGAATCCCTTTTTAGACAAGAATTCCACAATAGTAGTGGTCGCAACATTAAACTCTCTGGCCGCTTTTCCCAATCGAGGTATTATTTTCTTTTCTTCTGACATTAACAAATATTTTTTAAACTGTTGTTCCTTTTTATTTATAGATGAAGTTCTTAATCTAATTACTGATTACTGATCAAATTCTTCTCTAATAATCCGAATTACTTCATCTATAGTTTCTTCTTCCAAATCGGAACGGCGAATTAATTCATCCCGACTTAATTCCAAAACACTTTTTCCGGTATCCAAACCTATGCTTTTCAAAGTATCAATTATCCATTGATCGATTTCATCCGAAAATTCCTGTAATTCGATATCTTCTTCTCCAATAGCATTCTCACGGGTTACATTAATTTCATAACCGGTAAGCTTATCCGCCAATTTGATATTATTACCATTTTTCCCTATTGCCAATGAAATTTGGTCGGGACGCATATAAGCTATCGCTATTTTATTTTCTTCATCAACCTCTAAAGTGGTAACTTTCGCAGGACTTAAAGTTCTGGTAATATACAATGCAGGATTGGTAGTATAATTGATTATATCTATATTTTCATCCCTTAATTCACGAACAATACCATGAATACGGGCACCTTTCATTCCCACACATGCCCCAACAGGATCAATTCTGTCATCATAAGCCTCAACAGCAATTTTCGCCCGTTCGCCCGGCATACGTACTATATTGCGTATGGAAATCAATCCATCGTAAATCTCAGGAATTTCTTCTTCCAACAGACGCTCCAAGAAAACAGGAGATGTTCTCGAAGCAATAATCAAAGGAGCATTGGTTTTAGGCTCAACTTTCATAACCACTGCACGAATGGGATCGCCTTTTTTATAGAAATCATGAGGAATTTGCTCGCTTCTTGGAATCGTTAATTCTATTCCTTCATCATCAACAAAAGAAATATCTCTTTTCCAAATCTGGCTTACCGTCCCATTGATAATCTCACCAACACGTTTATTATATTTCTGATAAACAAGTTCTTTTTCGTATTCCATAATCTTGGACATCAAACTTTGCCGCATGGTCAAGATATCCCTTCTGCCAAAATCCTGTAAGCGGATAGTCTCAAACAATTCTTCGCCCACTTCAAAATCAGGCTCTATTTTCACAGCATCGGAAAGTTCGATTTGAGTACTTGGATCGGTAATTTGCCCATCCTCAACAATCTCCAGCCAACGCTGAAACTCAACATCTCCCTTATCCACATTTACGATAACATCTATGTTGGCATCTACGCCATACTTTTTTTGCAGCATTTGCTTGAAAATATCTTCCAAGATACGCATCAATGACTCGCGTTCTATATTCTTGAATTCTTTAAATTCTGCAAAAGTGTCTATTAGATTCAGATTTTCACTCATGATTTTTGTTATCTATCCGTAAATTTATTATTTAAATACAACTTCAATTTTCGCCGTTTTAATATCGGACATTGGAATTTCGATTTTTACAGGACTATCTTTCTTGCTTTTAGCCGGAATCTCCAGTACAATTCCTTTATCGTCTGCCTCCAGCAACTGCCCAATATGTTTTGCATTTTCATTTGTAGCAACCGACAATTGCTTTCCTACCGCATTTTTATATTGACGCAAAAACTTCAATGGTTGCCCAATGCCATAAGAAGAAACATGCAATTCAAAATCTTCTCTCGCCCTGTCCAAATTATGTTCTATATGACGACTGATATCAATACATTGGTCAATAGTAATACCTTGATCTCCATCCATAAATACAAAGATAATATTGCCGGACTTAACCTTTATCTCTCCAATGAAAAGGTCAGAACCTGCAATTTTTTCTTCCACCAAATCCGTGATCAATTTAACCGTAATATATCCCATTGCTACAAAATAAAAAAGAGGGGGACAAACGAGCTCCCCCTCTAAACCCTAAAAAAACTCACTACATCCATGAAAAATGTATGTCCCTCATTTGTTGACCAACCAGGATTCGAACCTAGACAGGCAGTACCAAAAACTGCAGTGCTACCATTACACCATTGGTCATTTTCAAATGCAGTGCAAAGATATAATATTTTCAAATATGATTTTATAAATCGGCTAAAAAAAATATTCTTTCGATAAAGCAGAAGAAATTATTATAAATCAAACATATATATACGTCCAAAGTGCAAGATATTAAATTAATAAATTGAAAATTGAAAACATATAATGATTTTTCCTGCAGAAAAATTATTATTATCTAATAAATTTATAACTCAGATTATCTAAATCTAAATTCTTTCCAAAACTGTATCTATCAATTTATCCATCGCCGGATGATAATCTTTGCTAAACGTTTTATTTGCCCTATTGGCAATTACAACACAAACAGTCAAAGCATTATGCCCCAACAATCTACTAAGACAATATAAAGCCGAGGATTCCATTTCCATATTAGAAAACAATAAATCTTTACATCTAACATTAATCAACTTTTGAGCAAAATCATCTATTCCCAAAGGCAAGCGCAATACTCGACATTGCGGGGCATAAAAGCCAGAAGCTGTTAACGTAATTCCCTTAGGCATATCAAAAGCTACTCTTTTTAGCAATTCGTCTGATGCAGAAACAGCATAGGGATACGGTAGATTTTTATTCCAAGAAGTCTGTTTTACAAATTCATCTACAATACCTTTTTCTATTACAGATGAATCATATTTATAGTAGTGTAATAAGCCATCCATTCCCAAGCTATAAGCAGAAGCAATATACGAATCAATTTCCATATCAGGCTGCAAACCGCCGCAAGTCCCCATACGAATCAAATTCAATGTTCTATGTGAAGATTTAACTTCTCTTTTTTGTAAGTCAATATTTACCAATGCGTCCAATTCATTGATAACAATATCCAAATTGTCTGTCCCCATTCCGGTAGATAATACCGATATGCGTTTCCCTTTATATGATCCGGTATGTGTAACAATTTCCCTATTTTGTTTCCTTATTTCAATTGTATCAAACCGAGAAGAAACAACAGCTACACGCCCCGGATCACCTACCAATAAAATATTCTCCGCAATTTCTTCCGGATGCAAATTCAAATGGTAAACACTTCCATCTGCCTGCAAGGGCATTTCGGAGGATTTGATTTCCATCTTATCTGAATTTCTTGTAATACATAAAATATAATCCGATAAAGGCAATGGAAAGGAATAATCCGCCTACAGAGAAACCGTTTTTCATCACTATGGCAGGCAACGCCAACACCAAAATCTGTCCGATAACATACAAATGAAAACCAAGTTTCCGCATTGCCAACATAAAACCCGCTCCTGCAATAGAAAATAAATACGGGATGGTTAGCAATAAAAATGAATTTCGATTCATACCGGCAAGCATCTCAGCAGATTGTTCATACATTTGCCGATACGTATCACCCATTGTATTTCCCATGGTTTCTGCCGCTGTTAACATCATTTGTGGAAGCACATCATACATTCCAAATAATATTACATACATCATTAGCATAAAACCGCTTCCAATAAACGTCAATACTGCCAAAACGGTTAATCCGGTTGGGCATTTTTCTTTGCTTTCAAAATTTTCGTACGGTTGATAATCCAATTCGTCCATATTCTTATTATTTGATTTTTGATTTACAAAAGTACATATTTTCGCTTATATTTTCTTCTTCAATATCTTTGTAATAATTTTATATGTTAAAACGGCAGCAAGAACATCGGAAGACTTTTCCAAAGGATTGGGACAAAGTTCAACAATATCAAAACCAACAATATTTTTCGATTTATTTACTTCCGAAATCAAATCCAACACATCCCACCATGAAAGTCCACCAGGCAATGGCGTACCGGTAGAAGGAAGTGTTGAAGGATCAAAGCAGTCCAAATCAACAGTGAGATAAACATTTGATGTGAGACGACTCACAACATCAGAAATCCATGTTTTGGAATTTCGTATTGTGTGAGCGTAAAATATATTTTCCTCTTTGATAAAATCTTTTTCTTCCGCACATACACTACGGATTCCTACTTGCACAACATTGGCAACAGATTGCGCTCGCCGCATCACACAAGCATGATTATAGGACGAGCCATGATATTCTTCCCGCAAATCAGCATGGGCATCCAATTGTAAAACTGTTAAATCGGAATATTTTTCCGCTGTTGCTTGTATGGCACCGCAGCTTACAGAATGTTCACCTCCCAATAATCCAACCAATTTATCATCACTCAAATAATATTTAATACGCTCATAAACATTCTGAACCATCTTTTCAGGTGAAGAGTTTTCCAATACAGGCTTGGCTGTATGGATTCCCTGAAAATATATTTCTATATCTTCTTCAACATCATACAACTCTATACTATCGGAAGCCTCAATTATTGCCTGCGGTCCTTTATCCGCTCCTTTTACAAAAGTACTGGTTCCATCATAAGGAACAGGCAACAAAACAACTTTCGACTGTTCATACAAAGAATATTGCAAAGGCATATCCAAGAAATAATCCATCAATTATATTTTTGATAAATCTTGTTTTATCTGCTTGTATTTTTCTTCATATCCGGGCTTATTGAGCAAAGCAAACATATTGTTTTTGTATGCCTCCACGCCCGGCTGGTCAAAAGGATTAACACCCAATATGCTTGCACTTATCACACATGCATATTCAAAAAAATAAACTAACTGACCAACATTGTATTCATTCAACGTATCTATCGTAATTTGTATAACAGGCACTTCTCCTTGCTGATGTGCCAATATAGTTGCCTGTCGGGCAGCTTCGTTAATTTCCCCTATCCTTTTACCTGCCAAGAAATTCAGTTCATCAATATTATCTCCTTTGTATGGAACCTTGCATTGTTTGCCCGTCTTTTCAACAGAAAGAAAAGTTTCAAAAAATATACGTTGCCCGTCTTGCATATATTGTCCCATAGAATGTAAATCGGTGGTGTATATCATTCCTACAGGAAATATCCCTTTCCCATCTTTACCTTCACTCTCACCAAAAAGCTGTTTCCACCATTCTATCATAAAATGTAACTGCGGATCAAAAGATGAAAGGACTTCTATATTATAACCTTGTTTCAATAAATAATTCCGGCATAATGCATAACGGGAGGCAATATTAGCATGTGTTTCTATCAATTGTTTATACATAACCTTAGCTCCATTGACTAAGGAATAGATATCCAAGCCTGCAACTGCAATGGGCAACAAGCCTACCGGCGAAAGCACAGAGAAACGACCACCAATATTATCGGGAATATCATAGGTAAGATAGCCTAACTTATTGGCAAGTGTACGCAAAGCCCCTTTTTTATTATCCGTAATACAAACAATTCTTTTTCTCGCTTTATCAGCACCATACTTCTGCTCACAATGAGACTTTAACAAACGAAAAGCAACAGCAGGTTCAACCGTAGTTCCTGATTTAGAAATAACAATTATAGAATAATCAACCCTATCCAGATACTTCATCAAGGAACAATAATAATCCTCTGATAGATGATGCCCTGCATAAATAATATGAGGATGAGAATCTCCGCAAGCAAATGCACTATCTTCCAATGCTGAAATAACAGCTCTTGAGCCCAAGTAAGAACCACCTATACCAACAATTACAATACATTTGGAATTAGTCCGAAGATATTCTGCCGTACGGGAAATATCCTGTAATTGCATCTCCGATATTTCTTCAGGCAAATCAAGCCAGCCTAAATATTTGCCGGCATTTCCTACTTTATTATGTAAGTCGTCAACGGCTTGCTTCATTTCTTTTTCCAAAGAGGAAAAAGCATTTCTATATATATCTTGATTGACTTCTAAATTAAACATAATTTATATAAATAAAAAAAGAGGTTATTTGCAACCTCTAAACAATACCTGAAATGAAATGTTTATTTTATCCCCAATTTCTTCTTAACTAACTCTATAATATTATCACCTTCATCACTATAAAGCAACACACCCAAACCGGAATCAAAAACATAGGCATAACCCTGTTCCTTGGCAACTTCTGCAATAGCTACTTTAGCTTTGTCAACAATAGGCTTTAATAACTCTTCCTGTTTGGTCTGCAATTCTTGCTGAGCCTGTTCTTCAAAAGAACGAATGCGAGATTCCAATTCCTGCAATTCTTTCATTTTAATCTGCTGCAAACTTTGCGACATAGTTGCCTGATTATTTTGAAAATCCAAAGCTTTCTTTTCATATTCGCTATACATGGCTTTCATTTCATCTTCCAATTGCTTCGCGTAATCTTGAATAGCCTGCTGTGCAGTATCTATCCCCGGCATTACTAACATTAAATCATTAGAATTTACATGGGCAAATTTAGATTTTGTCTGTGCAGAAGCATTAAATCCCAAAACTGTAACTAAAACCAAAACGGCAAAAAACGATACTTTCTTCATTGTCATTTATTATAAATAATTTTTATTATTAAAAGTTGCAAATTTACAACTAATTTACCAATACCTAACGCAGTAACTATAAAAAACGTGCACTGTATCAAAAAAAATCAAGACAAAGCACACACAAGTATATAAATTTTAACAACATACAAAAGAAATAATACAAATAAATTTCTTTTAAACAATTATATATAATGTGAATTCGGGATGAGAATAGTAAATAAGTAAATGAGTCGACGGTAAAGTGGTGCAGTGGTAAAAGGTACATTGCTATTTGTTCAGAGTGTCCTGACGAGGCACGAAACCCGAAGGATTCGGCGTAGCCAACCCATCCGGAACAGGAAGATATGCTCTTGAGTGTTACTGATGATATTTGTTGGTGTCATTACTTTTATGCTTCTTATTCCCGCCCCTAAATCCCCTAAAGGGGACTTTTGGTTCAGTGCGTTATTGTTAGTATTTAGCTCTTATTATTCTTTTGTTATTGTCTATTATATTTTACATTAGTACGCTCTAAAAGTCCCCTTTAGGGGATTTAGGGGCGGTTCCGGGTACTTCGTGCTTCGCCATATCTATACTTCCCTTCGTTGGGCAAAGGTTTTTACCTTTGTCGTTTTATTCCAACGGCTCTGCCTGTTTTCTTTTTACAGGTAAAAAACCTGTTGGGATAGAACGGACAAGGCAAAGAGCCATCGTCCGAACTTCACGCCTTTTTGCAGCTCCTTTGAGCAGGCTGCTCAAGCCTCGTTGAGCAAGGTGCTCAAGCCCCGTTGAGCAAAGTGCTCAAGCCCCGTTGAGCAAGGTGCTCAATAAAAAGAGAGGGATAGCCACACCAAAGCCTTTACATAACAATAAGCGGTTTATCATACTCGGCAGTGACTGTATGTTTTAACAAAGTGCTTCTATTTGAAGATAATCTTGTCACTATCCGCAGCGTATAGCTTCCCTGCCTGAGTCCCGGTACGCGGGCAATTACCCGTGAGGGATCGTTTTGCGTCAGGCGGCGAGTAACCGGAGCGACTGTTCCGTTCTCCGCAATAAAGAAGATACCCACTTCGGCATCCGAACCGTCATCAGGAGCTATACCGATACAGGTACCTTGTATCAGAATATCCTCATCAGGTGTAATGGTGCCGTCTTCCAGACCGGTAGCCGTATCGGGTGAATGATATTGTTAAAAAAAGTTTTGATAAGTAAAAAGCTTCACGAAGTAACACGAAGGATTGCACAAAATAACACAAAGAGACTACCCCTAAATCCCCTAAAGGAGACTTGAGTGAGTACTCAAAAGTCAAACAAGACTCTAATGAAAGATGGTTGAAAACAAATAATAAACTTAATCCCTGACATAACCCACTGAACTAAAAGTCCCTTTTAGGGGATTTAGGGGTTGTCCCTGAGGCTTCGTTCCTCGCCAGGACGCTCTTAGGTTTCATCTGTGCGTCTTCCTTATTTACTTATTTCCTTATAAAAAAAAGGGATTGCTTTAATTCTCGCAATCCCTTTTTATCAGATTTTGTATATTCTACAAAACAGATCTATCTATTAAAAATAAACTGCTAAATGCAGACCCCATCCCGGAATAAGTCTGAAAGAAGACTCAACAGGTGTAACACGTTCTTCTGCAGTATAAGCCCGTTGCATCAACCATGTCTCAGTTTGCATGCTTCTTTCTCCCCAACGGGTATATCTTCCTTGCAGGTCAAATTCCGCACCAATAGACAGGTTTCTGCAAATAAAAAAGTCCGCACCAAGAAAAATAGCTGCACCTAAAATCATGGCATTACCGCCTTTTGATTCCAAAGGACGATAGCTACCTGTACCCAATGTTGTACCCCATGAAGAAGTAGGAGTCTGGTTGGTTTCCGTCATAGGATTTCCATATTCATAACGGTCTTTATTAAAGGCAACGCCTCCGAATACTTCTCCTCCAGCATATCCCTGTACTCTCCACAAGTTTCTACGATACTCATATCCGATACCTAACTCCAAAGTTGTATTTCTTTGTTTCCAAACATCTACAACTTTTTCTTCGGTAATAGGATTATTTCCAAGCGGATTTAATAAATTAGCAACATCATCTCTAACAAATCTACGGTCAGTAGCATTATTAATTCCTATACCCAAACGAGCACGGATTGCACTTCTATCCGTAAGAAAATACTTGCCAAATAAATCATTCCTAAATGCCCAAGTTGGGTTATCCGCTCCTGCATTTGTAATACTGTTGTTAATAGACTGAATAAGCCTTGCCATATCCAATCCCAAAGAAAAATCCCCTGCATGAGGCATTATTTCCGAGAAGTCTTTTCCGGCTCTTTCCTTCTTTACAGTTTGTTCCTGAGCAAAAATATTGCCAACAGCAAAGATAAGAGCAATAGTTGTAATTATTATTTTTCTCATTGTATATTATTTTTATCAGTTAAACAATTATCGGATGTTATTCAACATCGTTAATTTTTGCTCCTTGTGTATAGACAAAATCTTTCTTTGCCTGAGTTGCATAATTATAGATACCACCTATTGTCGCAGTTAATTCGTAACGATAGATAGCACGTTTATTACCATTATAGATATCCATAAACTCCCAGAAATTTTCTGCAGATAACTCAACCTCTGCTACTCCTCTGTCTACCATGGGAACTCTAATAGAATAAGTACCTGCTGCACCAACAGTAATTGTTTGAAGTTCCTTATATTCTCTGCCACCGGCATCTGTTAAGGTAACTGTTGCAAGTATCTTTGTGTCTGCCGGAACACTTCTTAAAGTAGTATCATCAGCTTGGTATTCCAATTTTCCCGATACGGTTACAGTTGTAGTAGGAACTACAGTATTCGAATCATTTGGATTAGTTTCATCATTCGCATACTGAGCATCAATAGTAATATACGAACCTTCTCCATTTCCGCTACCTAAATTGCCTCGTACAACATCAAGTAAAGCAAAATGCTTCAACATTGTTGTTGTTTGCCCAACAGCGTTTAGTGTTTTCACATCGTAGGTAAAGTCCCCAAAGGAAATTGTAGCAGTTACTCCACTTGTAACGACAGGGATACTAATAGAATATTTACCTTCTGCACCAATGGTTGTTGTTTGGATGTAATTTCCATTGGACTCATTAGCTAAATCATAGTTAGCATAAGGAACAGAAACACGAACTACAGTCCCTGTAGGAGCAAACTCCAGCGTGGCATTGGTTTCATCCAAATCGGCATAAACTGTCCCTGTAAGGGTAACTTTAGGTAAGGATTCCAAATCAAGAGGTTCGGAAGCCTCATACTTCTTACATGAAGTAAAAATCATAGCAACAATTGCTATTGGAATAAATAATTTTCTCATTTTTAATAATTTTAAATTTAATAATAATATGGCTGCAAAGGTAGTATTTTTTAGAAAACAAAATAACTTTATAAGAAAAAATTATAAATTTTTAGGGAATGCTCGGAAAAGAACTGAAATATAATAACGTGAGTCCGGGACCAATGGTAAAAATGTTTTTAATGCTTATTTGTACTACCGTTTTGGTCGAGCCTCTTGTAAAAACCTTCGTGTTACTTCTTCACCATTGTACCTTTATAACTTCCTGTAACTTCATTTAACTTGCGTAACTTCTATTAATCAAATAAGTAAATCCCGAACTCACGTTATATTAACGCGAGTTCGGGATTTCACCTTTAGTTAAAATCACCTACAAACCAGCTTTTGACAAGTTTATTTACTATCACTTCGATTTTTTTCTAAAATACAATTCCATTGGAGCACCCGAAAAATCCCAATGCTGGCGAATTTTATTCTCCAGAAAACGCTTATAAGAATCCCGCACATACTGGGGAAGATTGCAAAAGAAAGCGAAAGCGGGTGTTCGTGTGGGGAGCTGTGTAATATATTTAATTCTAACAACTTTATCTTTTTGAACAGGAGGCGGATTTTCCGATATGATTTCCAGCAGGACATCGTTGAGTTGGGAAGTGGAAATTCTGCGTCTACAGTTTTCATATACCGCAACAGCTGTTTCCAGGACTTTGAAAATACGCTGCTTGTTGATAACAGAAGTGAAAATAATCGGAATATCATTATATGGAGCAATCTTCTTGCGGATTTCTTTCTCAAATTCAAGATGGGTGTTGGCATTTTTTTCAATCAAATCCCACTTGTTGATAACCAAGACAACACCTTTTTTATTCCGTTGAGCCAGACTTAAAATATTCAAATCCTGGGCTTCAAATCCATTAGTTGCATCGCACATTGCAATACATACATCGGAATTTTCTATTGCACGCACGGTCCGCATTACCGAATAAAATTCCAAATCTTCTTCCACATTCTTTTTCCTACGTAATCCGGCGGTATCTACCAGATAAAAATCAAATCCAAATCCTTTATAGCGGGAATAAATAGAGTCCCTTGTTGTTCCGGCCAAAGGCGTTACAATATTGCGGTCGGTTCCCAAAAATGCATTGACAATAGATGATTTCCCAACATTTGGACGACCAATAACCGTAATTCGAGGAATATCTTCATCCAATTCTTCTTCTGTATTGGAGAAATGTTTTACCACTTCATCCAGCAATTCTCCCGTTCCACTACCCGAAGCAGAAGATATTGCATATAATTCGGGGATTCCCAAGGAATAAAATTCCATTTGGTCGGTATAATTGGAAGGGGAATCAATCTTGTTTACAACCAGGAAAACAGGCTTTTCCGAAGGACGAAGCATCTCGGCAATGTCTTCATCTAAAGGCGTAACCCCATCACGTCCATCTACCAAAAATAAAATAACATCGGCTTCATCAATGGCAAGTTGCACCTGCTTACATATCTCACTTTCATAAATATCCTCGGAGTTAAGCACGTAACCACCCGTATCAATAATTGAAAACTCATATCCGTTCCAGTCTCCTTTTCCGTAGTTACGGTCTCGCGTAACCCCCGAAGTTGCATCAACAATAGCATCCCGTGACTGTGTCAGCCTGTTGAATAATGTCGATTTTCCGGTATTGGGTCTTCCTACCAGTGCAAGGGTATTTCTCATATTGCTATTGTTTTATTTAATTACGCAAAGGTACAATTTTTTGAGGAGCTGGTTGATGCCTGTTTGTATGAGTGACTTCAAATCGCAAATAAATTCCAAATAAGAAATCCGGAACTCCTAACTGCGCCATTCGCTTTGGATTTCGGTATCTATTCCTGCACAGTCTGTTCTTTCACTCCAAGTCTTTTTGCCGTATGGCGGGCTAAAATGAACAGGTAGTCCGACAAACGATTAATATAGGACATTATTTCCGAAGGCACAAAAGATTCCTGTGAAAGTGTAATAAGTATACGTTCCGCACGTCGACAGATACAACGGGCGATATGGCATGTTGCAACACTTACATGACCGCCCAAAAGGATAAACGACCGCATGGAATCCAACTGGGCATTCATGACATCAATGTGCCCTTCCAAATCATTTGCATCAATTTTATGTAAATCGGGAAGTTGAAAAAAACACTCTTTATCAGGGTCAATAGCTAAATGAGTCTGAACATCAAAAAGGCGGTGTTCTATTTCCAACAATTCTTTTTTACTGTTTTCATCTTCAATCAAAGACTCCAAAAGAGCGATATGAGCATTAAGTTCATCCACTGTTCCATAGGCTTCTACCCGAATATGGTTTTTGGCTACACGTGTTCCGTTCATCAACGAAGTAGTTCCTTTATCTCCTGTTTTTGTATATATACTCATAACTTTATTATTTTATATTCGATTCCGTATTGTTAATTTTGTCTTACTTTTTTATTAATTTTCCCGAACCTGCAACATTCTGCCTGACAGAAGACGGATTTCCGGTATAAATAACACTTCCGCTTCCGGCAATATCACAGTTAATACTTTCGCTAACGTCTATTTCCACCTTTCCGCTTCCGGCAACATCGCAACGAAGATGCTTTACACTCAAATTGGGAGACAGCATGTTTCCCGAACCGGCAATATCAATATTGCACATTTGTACTTTCCCTTGCAGGAATACATTGCCTGAACCCGCCAAATCAATATCCAATATACCAATGTCAATAGTTTTTTCTGAAAAAAGGTTCCCGCTTCCAGCCAAATTAAACTCCAATTTATCGGTATGTATATCCGAAAGCAAATTTATATTCCCTGAACCGGCAAGGTCAATATGTCTTATTTGCCTGGAATTGGTATTGACTGTAAATTTTGTCGGACTGATATTATACGACCTCACTCCGGCTTCATTTTTTGCCGGCTGAATATACAAAGTCCTATTTTTTACATAAATATCCAAATATTCCAATAAATTCTCGTCAATAGTAAGCTGCAAATAGGGTTGTTCTTCTAACTGTTGATAGTTCAACTCAACACTTCCGGCTATTTCGATTTGGTCATAATCGTCAATGGAAATTTCTTTTGTAGTAAGCGCCCCGTTTCCTTTGACTTTTTTTGTGGCGATATTAATATCTTCCATACAACTTTTTGCTGTAAAGGAAATTACAAGAAAGATAATCGCGTAAACTAATTCTTTTGATTTCATATTTATCTATTTTTAGAAATTAAACTTGTTTTTTAGTAGACGTATTTTTAAGTAAAATATAACATCATTACAAAATTAAATTAAATATCAATCAAATCAATGGTAAATCAGAAATAATTTTACAGCAATGAGGTTACGCAAGTTAGAATAGGAAATAAGGGAATAAGTAAATGAGTAAATAAGAGGACGCACAGACAAAACCCAAGAGCGTCCTGGCAAGGCACGAAGCCATCCAGAAACCCCTAAATCCCCTAAAGGGCAGGGCTGTTAAGTTATTTTATATTTAGCAACGGTGAAATGGTAAATAATTACCAATTATCTAGCGTTAGACTGAAAGGCTTTATTTTCGTAACCTTCTTATTCTCGCCCCTAAATCCCCTAAAGGGGACTTGAGCGAGTGGTAAAATGGTACAACGGTACAACGGTGAAAAACGGTGAAATGGTAAATAATTACCAATTATCTAGCGTTAGACTGAAAGGCTTTATTTTCGTAACCTTCTTATTCTCGCCCCTAAATCCCCTAAAGGGAACTTTGCACAGTGGGTTATTGTCAGGATTTAGCTCTTATTATTATTTTATTATTGTTTAGATTTACTTGTGGTTTCACAAAGTAACACAAAGGATTTCACGAAGTAACACAAAGGTATTATTTCGTTGCTTACTTCATCATAAGCAAATCAACAAATAAGCAAATTTTCACCTTTCCAACTTCTTATTCCCTCATTCCCTTATTTACTTATTCTCTTTCTTAATTATTTTTTCAAAACTTATTTATTTAAATACATTTTTATTACATTTGCAAAATCATTTAAATGATGATGATGGGCTTGTACCTGCGTTATTGTTCCAAGTCCGCGGATTTTGAGAGCAAAAAACCGGTAGCCGATACGGCAGAAAGTTGTTTTAAGAATAAAAAAGTACTTTCCTAATGTCGAGAAAGCAGTTTTGAGGATAAAAAAGTATTTTCTCAGTATTGAGAAAGTAGTTTCGAGAGCAAAAAGATGCTTTCTCAATGTTGAGAAAGCAGTTTCGAGAGCAAAAAGATACTTTCTCAATGTCGAGAAAGCAGTTTCGAGAGCTCCTGCTTTGTGGCGCTGTGGACGATTCACAGGC
>QMCD01000714.1_pt1 | contig 29876 bp, 22 predicted proteins | sample 1821841 | NCBI WGS metagenome assembly QMCD01 (sample SAMN01991225, study PRJNA193472) | Termite gut metagenome, whole genome shotgun sequencing project. | isolation source: worker | host: Macrotermes natalensis | reverse complement strand
AACGATCCGTTTATGTCATTATACAAGCAGAAGTCAGGGGCGAGTGAGTACGGCAGGCAGCCTGCACCAAACAACCAATTTCACCGCGTTTCCAGTATACCGCCATTACACCATGTCTTACGATCTTTTGTTTTCCGGCGACACACCGGGCCCCGAAGCTATTTTGACCTCGCTCGACGATATTTCGTTGCAGATTTCCGAACTCCGGGTCCAAATCCAGAACATGGAGCGGGATATCAGCCTGCTTTCCGTCAACCTGGAAAAAACCAAGGGGTTTCTCGGGACGGTCGGTAATGCGCTGGAAACAGTCCGTCATCAAGCGGGTGAGCGTTTCCGTTTGCTTTCGGCGAGCAAATCGGCGGAAGACGAGATGCGGGATGCCGTGACAACGAGTTTCAGCGACATGTTCCAGGCGATTTCGCGGGCGTTTTCAACGGCCCAGAAATTGGGGATCAAGCTCGAAACCGGCGAAACGAAGCTGGAAATGAATGAAAAAGGGAACTTCGTCGCGGAGCATCCGGGCGAAACCTTGCCGGCCGAGGGGGAATCGTTCGTAGCCGTACCGGTTTTTGAGGAGCCCCCGATGAACGTCCCCGCGGTCGAAGAACCTGAGGTCGAGGAACCTGAGGTCGAGGAACCTGAGGTCGGGGCGTCTGAGGTTGAGGCGCCCGGGTTTGAGGAACCCGCGGTTGAAGAACCGGCTGCCGGAGAAATATCGGGCTCCGCCGTCCCCGGGGAAGAAATCGCTGCCGAAGAAACCAGTATCGAGGAGCCGTTGATCTCCGCTCCCGTCCTTGAGGAACCTGTTGCCGCAGAAGACGCCTCTCCCGCACCTTTCGCGGAAGACGTTCGTGCCGAAGACGTTCATGCTGAAGCGACGGATGCGGCTTCGGTCCCGGCTGTGGAAGACATCTCCGGCGCCGAAGGGACCACCGCCGATGGGGATGAGGCGGTTCAAGCGGCGATTCCAACGTATCCCGGCTTTGAAGCGGTGATTGCCCCGGTTCCAACCGAATCGGAAAACGAGGAAAACGAAGAATACGAGGACGAAGATTCGGCAGCGGTCGCCGATCTGCTTAAAAGCATTACTTCGAGCATCTCCACTGATTTGCCGGAAACCCCGGTCCTGCCGGAGCCGGGACTTCTTGACAACGCGAAACTTCCGGACAACGGTTTGGCCGATGCCGCCGCCGATCTGGAGAAATTGCTCGATCAAATCGATTGAACGGATATCCGGGACTCCCTTGCTCTCCGCGAAAACCGGGGCCTTGGTGCCAGGCTCAACGTTCGCGGCTGCCGGGGATTTTATACCGAAGCCGGTTGAGTCGTTGGTAAACACAGCCCGTTTCAGCCGCCCGTTTACCCGCCGGGCTTGTGCTGTTTCCGGTGGGCGGGCGTTCCGGTACGGCGTCGAATCACGGGCGATCGCCGTGTACTCACAGCCGGTCGCCTACCGCCCGTCGCGGTACGCGACCGGCTCCGGGAAATTTCAATTGTTTTCGGTATATTACCCTATATTGCTCTCCGCGAAAAATGTGAACCGTGGTCTCCGACCCGACATTCGCGGCCAAAAGGGCTTGCATCACAATGTGCGGAAAACACCGTGCTCCGGCAGTCCCTTGGCTCATCTTATGCGGAACACGGCGGTTACGAAATGATTTGCTACGGCGCGATTTGTTGCGGCGCGATTTGAAACACGCGAAGCTCTCCGGGACCGGCGACCAGCAAGGAGCGACCGTCGGACGAAAAGTTCAGGCCGGGCAACAGCGATTCCTGGAGCGGCAAGGTCGAGACCGGCTTGCCCGATTCCGTCTCCCACAGGATGACCCGCCCTCGTTGGGAACCCTGTTGGGAACCGGTTGCGATCAAGGACGCATCGGGCGAAAAGGCGACCGAGTCGAGGGGGACGCCGGATTCGATTTTTCGCACAACCTTCGGTTTCGGCGTCAAGGCGTACAGGACGAGGAACCCGTCTTTGCCGACCGAGGCGAATCGGGCTCCCCCGTTTTCGACCGCGAGCGCCGCGGGTCCGTTCCCGTCGTGCTCACGGAATGCCAGTTCTTCCTTCATCCGCGACAAATCCCAGACGATCAACCGTTTATCCTCCGCGACGCTGATCGCCTTGGAACCGTCCGGGGAAAGCGCCGCCGCGCGAATCGATTGCGCATGGCCGTTGAGTCGGCCGATAAAGTCGCCGCGATTGTTCCACAAAACGAGCAAACCGTTCGCGTCGCCCGAAAGAATCCGGGTTCCCTTCCCGTCCGTCCCGATTGCCGTGACAGGGGCGCCGTGCAGTTTCATCAATTCGACCGTGTGATCGTCCCACCGATTCCATAACACCAACCGGCCGTCTCCGCGACCTGCGACGACGGTCGAATCGTCCAGAAAACAAACGACCGGCACGGTTTCGGGAAAAGTATGGTTTTGCGGCGCCGCTTCCGTCTCCTCACGGGGACCGGGCTGAAAACACAACACCTTTTTTTCATCCAGGATACCGAGGACGAACCGGCCGTCGGGCGAAAGACACGGGCCGGTACGCAGCGATCCTTCCACCGGAAGTGGCAACGTGCCAAGTTGTTTTCCCAGGGGGAGAACAGCGTAGGGATCGCTTCCCGCCGGCGCCGCGGGAGACCCGGTCGATACGGTGTTCGCGAGTAAATTCCAGACAAACAGGGAATGATCGCCGGAAGTGTACAGCCGGGAACCGTCGATGCTGAAATCCATCGCACAAACCGGTTCCGGCACGAGAAGCGGAGGAGGTCGGTTTTTCCGGCCCGGCGGCAAAGCGGGAGACGGAGGAATCAGTTCGAGCGTCCATGCTGGAGTCCCTTCCCGCATCTCGAAGAAAACGACGCGGCCCTCGCGGCTGCCGACGGCCAAATAACGATCGTCGGGATGGAAACGGGCGCAGAGAGTTTCTGCGTTGAACCCGGAAAACGTTTTCCACAACGCCGGATCCTCGGTTGCGCCTCGGTCGCCCGTTTCGCCGTCATGCGCATTCGGTGTGTTCAAGGCTTTGAGCACATCCCATATCCGGACGGTTTTATCGTCCGAGACGGAAGCGATCAACGTTCCTGCGCGATTGAAGCAGGCGTCGGTGAGGGCTGCCTCGTGTGCCCGAAGGATGCGCAGGCATTTTCCTTCCCGATCCCAGATGCGAAGCGTTTTGTCCCTGGAAGCGGTAAGGATCGTTTTTCCGTCGGGATGGACGGTTGTCGCGATAACCGGGCCGACATGACCGCGGAAGATGGTTCGGACTTGTCCGTTCACGGCATTCCAGAGAATCGCCGTATTATCCGCCGAACCGGAAAGGAGCTCTTCGCCGCTCGGGCTGAACGACAGAGAAAGCACGGGGGCCGAGTGGGCGCGAAAACGCCGGAGCGACCGGCCGTCGGCGCTGTTCCAAGCGGTGAAGGAACCGTCCGGAGCCCCCGTAAGAAACGCGGAGCCGTCGGGATTCATACATGCCGAAAGAATGGCGGGCGGGATCGACAGGCTCGCACGCGGTTCGGCGGTTTTCCAGTCTCTCAACGAAATCGCGGAACCGCCGTCCGATAACAGCAGGCGATTCCCCTCCGGAGCGGTCGGATCGCACTGGAACGCGGCCCGGATCGCTTTTTTGCCCGGGATATGCGATTGAAGGGGCAGCACCGGCAAGGTCGCATAAACGGAGGGAGGAGGCCGTTTCACGGGAGCGTTTCCGGGAAGAAGCAGGTCCAATTCCTCCGAAGTCAACAAGGAGGCTTTTCCGTTTTTTCCGAGCAGCGCGAGCCGCTGAAAATCGGGGCGCACCGCGCCGCCGACGTTCGGTCCCGCGCATTCCTCGAAGACGGCGATTCGTTCGGCGGTGACGGCGTTCCATTGAATGACACGACGGTCTCCGCCTGCGGAAAGGAGCGTCGAACCGTCGCTGGAGAAGGCGAGAAAATCGACCTGTGCGGTATGGCCCCGGTACGTCTGGACTTCTTTCGTTGCGGATGTGCGCGGATCGAACTCCCAAAGGATGATTGTCCGATCCTTGGCGACCGAGGCGATCCGGTCCGACCCGGGCTGGAAGGCGATCGCCGTAATCGCATCTTCGTGTCCCTTGAAAACGGCGGTCGGGGTGTTCCTCTGGGGCGACCAGACGGACACCTGTTTATCGTCGGAAGCGACGGCAAGCGAGAGGCGACCCGGTCGAACGGCAAGACGGTTGGCCGCTTTCGTATGCAGCCGGAGCAGGTTGATTTCATTGCCGAGCCGGGCGTCCCAGACGCAACAGGCCCCGTTTTCAAGGCCGGCGATTACAAAGGAACCGTCGGGCGTCAAGGCGAGGGAGCGCACCTCGGCAGGGGTCGCCAGCGTACTGAGCTTCGTTCCGGAACTCGTCGCCCAAGAACACACGGTCTTGTCGCGCGAACCGGTCCACAAAACGCTCCCGTCCCGGTTGAGAAAAAGGGTGGTGATCGGCGACTTGTGGACGTTGCGACCTTCCATTCGCGTGTTCGGATTCCCGGTCAGGCCGTCACGGATAATCACGGTCCGGTCAGAGGAAACCGTCGCCAGAATCTTACCGTCGCCGCTGTAGGCAAGGTCGACGATTTTTCCCGAATGCCCGGAAAGCGGCGTTCCCGGAAAAGGCGTTCGAGTCGCCGTCGTACCCGCCCGGGGATTCGCCTGAGGATTCGCCTGGAGAAAAAAAAGCGAGGGCAAGGAAGAAAACGACGACACCGGAAATCGGGACACGGCGAATGCTCCGCCATTCCGGGGAACGGGATTTTGGGACCCGGTGTTCCGGGGCGTGCCGTCCTCGATCCGTGTTTTCGCGCATCCCTGTTCCAAGCGGGGGCGGGAAGGCGCGAAAAGAAGCAACGCGATAAGGATGCACACGAGAAGCGTCAGCCCGATGCCGAGAACCATCCAGGCGACGGTGGAGTACGAAAGCGGCGGAACCGGGTCCGTGGAGCGACGCTCGAAACGAGGCGGCATCGTCGCCACCGAATCCCGGCGAGGGGGAACATCGACGATATCCGCCTTTTTCGACGCGGCCAGGTTGCCGGGTAATTTCGGCGGAACGAGGGAAGATTTCAATCCCATCGGCGGCGAGGCGATTTCCGCTCCCTGCGCTTCCCCCCGTTCTTTTCCCGGTTCTTCTTCGGAATCCTCCGGCAGGAGCAACTGGAAGATCGAATCGGACAGTTCTCCCTCCGGGTGGGACGGAATATCGGCTGCCGGATGGGTTGCCGGATCGGCCTTGGCCTGGTCGCCCGAGGAATACGGAACTCCCGGCTCGGACGCGGGTAAATCGAACAATCCCGGCTTTGCCGGAGGAGGAACCGAGGGCGGGATCGGCGGATTGGGACGATCGGACGGAGAAATCATGGCATCGACACGACATCAACACGTTGGACGCGTTCACGCAGGGAGACCGGATACGATCCGGCGTCTTTCCGGGCGGAACTTACAGGGAACCTCTAAAAAACCGCTTGCGAGCCGCGGTCTGCGGCTGCTTGAATGACGACAGTTGAATTATACTGGAAACGCGATGAAAACGACCATTCGGTCAAGTCTGCCTGCCGCACTCGCTCACCTCTAACTTCTGTTTGTATAATGACATAAACGGATCGTTCGAGCGGCAGGCGGTTATGTGCGGGATTGCGCGCGGGAGAATTATACTGGAAGCCATTGAAATTTCCCGAAGCCGACGATTTAGGAGCCTGCCCACCGGAAACGACACTGCCGAAGGTAAACAGGCGGTTTGACCAGAAAACTCAACCGGCTTCGGTATATCACGCCGTTTACGGCATACTACAGTATTTTCCTCTCTTTTTCCGGCAATTTCAACATTTCCATGCGGCAAATTTCGCAAAGCGTGCGCATCGTTTTGAGCGGGAGCGTCTCGGCCCGGGTCGTATCGTCGAAATTCATGGTTTGCATGATTTCGTCGATTTTCGTCTTCGGGATCGTTCGTTTGAACATACTGCACAGCTCCGCGCGGAGAAATTTGCGCCGGTGAAAAAAAACCGCCCGGGAAAACTCGTGCCAAAACGCGAGATCGGGAATTTTGTCGCGCCGTTTTTCCTCCAGGTCAATGCGGATGATCGCGGAATCGACTTTCGGTCGCGGCCAAAACACGCTCGGCGGCATGATGCGAACGGTCCTTGCCCGGGCTTGCGATTGGACCCAGAGCGAGAGCGAACCCCAATCGGCGGTTCCAGGTCGGGCCGTGATCCGGTCGGCAAGCTCTTTCTGGATGGTGACGCACATCATGCACGGCGGACAATCTCCGGCAAGCAGGTTCGTGATTAACGGCGTCGCGACACTGTACGGGAGATTGGCGACCAGCTTGAAGCGGCGCCCCGGGTCCCGACCGAGTTCCTCACGGACGGCCGCGAGTACCTCCGCGTTGAGGGTGCTCTTGTTCCGCAGGATATCACCCTGGAGGAAGCGGATATTGGGCCGACCGAACATTTCCTGTTTTGCGAGTTCATGCAGGATTTTATCCAGTTCGACCGTAATCACCACGGCGGCTTTTTCGGACATCGCCCCGGTCAGCGAACCCGTCCCGGTCCCGACTTCGAGGACGACATCCCGATCGTCGATTTCGGCCGATTCGTGGAGCATCCGTAAAAGATTCAGATCGATCAGGAAATTCTGGCCGAGTTTTGTGCGCGGATTGATCCCGATCGACTCGAATTTTTTCATCAAATACGAGCGGGTTTGCGCCGTCGGGGAAGGAGCGGAGATATTCATGTTCATCCCGCCATTTTCGCATGTTTTCCGCTTTATACAAGCCCCGCACGCCGGTTCGCGACGCACCCGAAGGAGACTTATTTGGGCTGCACCATGCTCCAATCGGGGAGCCCGGGAATATTTCCGCCTTCATGCAGTTTTTGGAGTACCTCGTCGTTCAAATCGTCGCTGACGAAGGTGCATACAGCCGGGAACGCCTCGGCGAGTTTACTGCTGTGGAGATCGAGCCGGGCTTCGAAAAAGATGATTTCGTGCCCGAAATCCTCGTTGGCGGCCTCGAAAAACGCGCGGTCGTAATTTTTCGTACTGTATACCGAAGCCGGCTCAGTTTTCCGCTCGGTCCGCCCGTTCACCCTCCGGGCAGTGTCGTTTCGGCAGTGTCGTTTTTCGAGGGCAGGCTCTCGAATCGTCGGCTCCTGCAAATCCAGGGTCTTCAGTAGACGTCACACGATTCAGCTCGTTTTAACTCGACCCGTTTTAACCTTCTACTGTTCCTTGTTCCTGACTTTTTCCATGACGACCGCGTTGCCTTTTTCGTTGTAATCCACGTTGCTCATGAAACTTCGGATCAGCAGGACTCCCCTTCCGGAGGCGATGTCGATGAATCGCGGATCGGTCGGGTCGGGCAGATTCGCCGGCTCGAAACCGGGCCCCTCGTCCTCGATACGGAACCGGGCCACCTCCGGTGTGACCTGCCGAGCGAAGTGGACCATTTTACCCTTATCCGATTTGTTTCCGTGCGTGATGGCGTTGATAAATGATTCTTCGAGTGCCAACTGGACGGCGAAAACTTCCCGATCGGACCAGCAAGCCAATTGCCGGAGTTCGGCAAGACTTTCCTCGATCAACGCATGGGCATGCTCTATCGAACTCGGAAACGAGGTTTCGTAAGTCCAGTTTAAGCCGGCAGTCGACACGGAACGACCTCTGGGAAAAGAGAGAACAAAGAACGGAAAAACAAGACGACGGCGACCGGCCCGTTATTTCGCGTCACCTGCAACCGTAAAACTTCGAATCCCGTCGTCTTCCGTTTTCTTGATCGTGAAAACGGTGTCCAGCCGTGTAATCCGAAACGCTTCCATGATATTGTCGTCAATCCCGCAGAGAATCAACAAGGCCGCGACATCCTTCGCCTTTTTATTGAGCGTGATGATTGCCCGGAGCGCCGAACTCGACATGAAGAGAACCCGTTCGAAATTGATGAGCACCTTTCGGCAGGATTTGTCGTCCAAAAGGGCCAAAAGCTGGTCTCCCCATTCCTGGATGACCAAGTCATCGTTTAATTTCATGTCGCGACATACGGCGATGGTGATATCGGCGACTTTTTTGACATCGATTCTCTGTGTTGACATTTCCGGATACTCCCTAAGGTGAACAGGTGAAGATGGCGGCTCGCACACGATTTCGGGAAATTCTCAACCGCTCGCGGCACACATTACATCCAGAACACCGTTATACCGTATCGCGAATAAAAAGCAAACCCCCGGCACTTTTCCGGAAGGCGAATTTTTCGAATAACCGGCATTCCGGGAGGTTTTTGAAGACCAGAGTTCGACGCAACCCGTACGGTTCCGATTGTTACGGTATCGGGCAAGAGTCTCCCGGCGCGTCGACGTGTCACGTATTTTTGTACCCGTTATTGTTGATTCTTGTTGAAAACATACAAGGTGTCAAAATGGGCAAATGCCGCCTTTTCCCATTTTGATAAACAATCTCATAATCTTTGAAAATTGATCTTGACTTGACAAAACGGGATTTTTACAATGAGGTGAGAATCGGTGGCCGCCGGACGGAGAATAAAGCCCGAGATATCAAAACGATAATCAAACGGAAATCGTTCGGCGAGTCGTCACAAGGAAGTCGACGTCCCCTCCGAAGGAATCGGTTGGTATTCGTGATCGTAATGGTCACAGGATCCGGGAGAATGCTGCGAGGATCCCTTTGAATTCGGTTGTCAAGGAAACGCCGGTCGTTTTGCCGGTGTTCCGATTCCGATACCACCACATGTTTCGAGAGGAGGATCCCATGGTCATTACGAAAGTCAGGAGGAGCGTCCTCGAAAGGAAGATCGTGCGCGAAGCGCTTTCACCGCTCCTTCCTGAGAGGCACTATCCCGATTACGAGAGAGCCAATGGAAGAAATACGGACGAATTGGTCTCCCGTATCACACGGGCGATACTCCGGATAACGAGCCGTGGTGTCCGGGAACTCCGGGTCAGCTTTGAGGAAGGCGTGTTCTGCCTGTATGGTTATTGCAGGACTTTCCATACGAAGCAGAAAGCGCAACAGGCCGCGATGAATCTCCTGAAGGAAGGGGAGAACCTGGACAATCGAATCCGTGTCCTCTATACCGAAGCCGGTTGAGTCGTTGGTATGCTGGAAACGCGATGAAAACGGACATTTGGTCAAATCCGCCTGCTTACCTTCGGCAGTGTCGTTTCCGGTGGGCAGGCTTCCCGGGAATCGGCCTTGGGAAATTGCCTCGGGAAATTTCAACCGCCTTCAGTATAAAACCGCGGGCCGGTTGCGGGTTTCGCATCCCCGTCATCGACGGCCGACTCATTGCCAACGGAACGTATGAACCGTTTTATGGCGATATTTTTCGCCGGGTCGGAGAACGGTGCTCGGGAAATCCGGCTCGTTGGGCGAATCCGGGTAATGCTGGGTTTCCAGGCAGAGAGCGGCGTGTTTGACATAGCTGTGTCCGAAGGCACCCTGTGAACCGTCGAGGAAGTTGCCCGTGTAAAGCTGGACGCCCGGTTCCGATGTCCAGACCTCCATCGTGCGGCCCGACGGCGGATCGACGAGTTTGGCACAAAAACTCATTTCGCCCGGTTTCTTCTCTTTCAGGACCATGCAGTGGTCGTACCCGCCGGCAAAACAGGGTTCTTTGATTTCCCCGATCCGTTCGCCGACGGCGTGCGGGCTCCGGAAATCAAACGGCGTTCCTTCCACACTCTTGAGTTCCCCGGTGGGAATCAGCGTCTCATCGGTCGGCAGATAACGGTCGGCGCCGAGCGTCAGTTCGTGATCAAGGATCGTCGCCCCGAAACCGGCCAGATTCCAAAACGTGTGGTTTGTAAGATTAAGGACCGTGGGCTTGTCCGTTTCCGCGCCGTAGTCCATCGTCCAGCGATTGTCGCGGTCCAGGGTATAACGGACGGTCACGGCAAGCGTTCCGGGATAACCTTCCTCGCCGTCCGGTGAAACGTAGGTCAAAAGGAGCCCGACGGACGTATTCGTCACAAATTCCTCGACCTCCCAGATTTTCGTATCGAAACCGTGAGCGCCGCCGTGGAGCGAGTTTTTGCCGTCGTTTTTCGGCAGCGTGTATTCGTTGCCGTCGAGTGAGAAGCGGCCGTCTGCGATCCGGTTGCCGTACCGTCCGACCAGGGCCCCGAAAAAGGGCCTCGCTTTTTCATATTCGGAAATCGTGGCGAGATTGGCCGAAACGTTGACCGGATTCCCGTTTTTATCCGGGACTTCGAACGAATAAATGATTCCGCCGTAGTTGAGGACTTTGACCGTGATTCCGTTCCCGTTGACAAGGGTGTAAACGAAAACGTCCTCGCCCTCGGCCGTTTTACCGAACAGCGCTTTTTCACTTCCCATTTCGGCGACCCCCCGTGTTTTTTCCGTCGGCATCCGCTCCGCCCGGCGGCGTGTTTGCCGTCCCCGGTCTCTTATGCCCGCGAACAGGTCGGCCGGGGCAAAGACGATTGTTTCAACAAGCAAAAGCGAAACAATACCGATCGCCGAATAGAAATGTTTTTTTTTCATCGTGAACATGATTGTGATGCTGAAAGTGTTTGAAAATTTCCCGAAGCCGACGATTCGGAAGCCTGCCCATCGGAGGTAACACTGCCCGGAGAATAAGCAGGCGGTTGAACGGGCCGTGTTTACCAACGACTCAACCGGCTTCGGTATAACGTACGACCGGCACGACGCATTGTCCCGAGTATCTTCGATTTGACATCGGTTGTCAATGGGCTTATTCCCAAGTCGAAGCCGGTTGAAGGTTCCGTCCGGCCGCCTGTTTTCCGAAGGAAAACGAGACGATCCCGTCGGCGGCGCGCAGCGGGGACGTCCGGGGGACATCGGCCAGCGAATCGATTCGTGAAGCGGCACGAATGTCGCGGTCGAGGCCGAGATCCAACAGGTTTTTGCCGCCACGGCTCGTTCGTAATTCCCGGGCCAACGATTTTTCCGGCAACGGTGCGGCACCGAGAATTTCCGGGAGGGAAAAACTCCGGCTCCAAATGTCGAGTACCGTCCAGGCTTCGACGTTCATGGCGTAACGTCCCCCGGACAATCGGTGAAGCCTTTCGACCAGACAACCGGCCAAGAGCATGTCCTCTTCCGTGTACTGACCGTCGGTTCCCGCACAGACGATTTGGATCGACTCGAAATTCAAAAGCGTTTGAACGACGGCGGCGGCATTGACGAAACCGGCAAGAATCAGGACATCGGCTTTCCGTACGCGATGAATGGCTCTCGTCCCGTTCGTCGTCGTGAAAAGGAGGGTTTTTCCGCCGACTCGTTCCGGCGTGTAATCCCCCGGGGAATTGCCCGCGTCGAAGCCGTCGATCAACGTCCCGCCGCGTTCCCCGCCCAGGAGAATCGACTCGGGCTCCTCACCGGCGGCGATCCTTGCCCGTTTCATTTCAAGGGTTTCCCCGATTTCAAGGAGGGGAACGACCTCCTTCGCCCCGGCGGCCAGGGCGTACATGATCGTCGTCGTCGCCCTGAGAACGTCGATGACGACGGCGGCCTCACCCGGTTTTCCCGAAAGCGTCGCCGGATCGAGAAGGGCGGGCAGCGCGTAAACGTTCAATCGGGGCAACGAAGGCGCCGTGGCGTTTTTCATGTTCATTTCCGTTTGCGTCGTCTTTTCGGGGAAAACCGTTTGAATCTCTCCCGTTCTTTGCCGCGGAAAAAGATGCCGATTTCGCGACCGCCGAAGATACGGTAAAGTACCAGGTACACGCACAGACCGACGGTTCCGCCGCCGACGATATGGAGGATATCCGCGATCGAATCGTTTCCGGGAATCGCTTTCATCGTCAAGGCGACCGCGACGGCCATGAAGAGCGAGGACACGAGCGCGGCGACCACGCGGGAAGCGATGTCGCGAAAACGGAGCAACCCGTGTTTTTTCGAATAGCGGTTGATCAGCAGCGTCGCCTGGACCATGGCCGAGAAAGCGATGCCGATCGCGATGCCTTCTTCCTGGAGTGGCCAGATCAGGGCGAGGCAGAGCAGCAGGTTCAGGAAGCCGCATCCGATCGCGATTCGAAGGGGCGTTCGCACGTCTCCGACCGCGTAAAAACCGCGCACCATGACGGGGATCGTGCAGATGGCCCAGACGGCGAAGCCGAACCAGAAAATCATATCGGCCGTCCGGAACGTATCCGTCGGCGTGAATGCGCCGCGCTGGTAAAGGAGGTGTGCCAAGGGAATCCGAAACAGGATCAGCCCGATTCCGGCGGGAATACCCAGCGCGAACTGGAGGCGAACGGCAAGTCCGAGATCGTCCGAGATCGCCTGGAAGTCCTTTTTCGCCGCATGTCGGCTAATCAACGGATAAATCGCCGTCGCGATGGCCATGCCAATCAATCCCTGCGGAAATTCGAACAGGCGTTCGCTGTAATAAATGGCCGCGACCGAACCGGCGTGGAGCGGATATTCGACGATCCGGCCGAGCCAACGGATCGGGACGCCCGGCGGTCCCGAAAAGATCCATGCCAGTATGCTGGCCGCGAGAATGTCGAGCTGCACGCTCATGAGTCCCAACATGGTCGGCAGCATGTTGCGAAGCATCGTCCGCATTTCCGGGGCGACCGCTTTCCCGTTGAAATCGAACCGGCCCCCCAGGCGTCTCAACACGGGAATCTGGATCAGGAATTGCGCGAAGCCGGCCAGGAGGACGCAAAGGGCCAGCAGGTAGCAACGGCCGGCCGGATCGTCGCTCAGCATCGGTGCGACGACGAGTATCCCGGCGAGCCAGATGATATTCAGCACCATGGGGATTGCCGAGACGATGGCGAAATAACCGAGCGTCTGGAGCGTCGCCGCGCAAATCGCCGCCAGGGAGATCAGGATCAGGTACGGCAACATGACCGACATCAGGTGGGCCGCGAGGTAGACTTTGCTCGTCGGTTCGAAAAGCATCAGGCCCAACCAACAGGCCAGTTCGCCGAACAGGACGAAGGCGGTGAGGATCAGGAAAATCCGGCACAGCGCGACAGTAAACAGTTGCCAGGCCCTGGTCCGGTCTTCATTCCAAAGTTTCGCGAAAACCGGGATGAAACTGGTGGAAAACGAACCTTCGCCGAACATGCGGCGCGCGACTTCCGGCAATCGAAAGGCGAACACGAACGCATCCATGACGCCGCCGCTCGACATTCCGAGCATCGCCGCCGTCGCCGCGTCGCGCAACATGCCGAGAAACCGGCTCAGAAGAGTGCCGATCCCGGTCACCAAACTGCCGCGAAGCATTCGCTTCTGCTGTCTTGTTTTTTGCTCTTGTTGCCGCACCACGACCTAGTTGGCTCCAGGTTGAAAATCGGACGTCGTCAAGACGTTTTCCATTCGGTGTCCGGTCCGGATGCCGGAAAATTCCCCCGAAAAACGCAATGATCTTTGATGATCTTTGATGCGATTTTCGGTGCGCCGGGAATTCATTCTCCCGTTTTTACCGTGATCGTCGATTTTCCGCCGCCCGGAACAAGGACGTCGAAACGAATCCCGTCGGACAAGGAACCCTTGTTACGGACGGCGACGAAAGCGGCCCGGTTCGGGGTCGTTTCGCCGTCGACACCGACGATGCACATTCCTTTTTTGAAGCCGGTCTTTTCGGCCCGACCGCCGGGCGTCACATCCACGACGGTCATGCCCGTCGTCCCGCCGAAACCGAACCGGTCACTGATCTCCGCACCCATTTCGAGCAGGAGCAGCCCGATCGCCTTGTCCTGGTATCCCCGGGCGATGCCGCCGCCGCTTCCGAAGACGCCGGGACTTCCCTGGCGACGTTTTTTCAGCGCCTCCGGAAGCGGGACGAGGGAACAGCGCAGCGTCGTTTTTTTTCCGCCGCGCATCAAGGAAATCCGGTGCGGCTTTTCAAGTTCGGCCTGTTCTTCGACGCGTTGAAAATCGACGATCGCCGAAAGCGGTCGGCCGTCGAACGCGAGCAGGATGTCGTCTTTGCGCACCCCCGCTTCCAATGCCGGCGACCCTTGCATCACGTAATCGACCAACACCCCTTCACGCGGGGTCGCTCCCAGCCGTTTGGCGGTCGCGTCCGAAACCGGGCGGACGATGACGCCGAACCAGGCCCGATCGACCCGGCCCTTTTCGACCAGTTGTCGGAGCACCCAACGGATGGTGTTCGAGGGAAGCGCGAAGCCGATTCCCTGGCCCACACCGCTTTGCGACATAATCAGGGTATTGATCCCGATCACTTCGCCGCGAATGTTGACGAGCGGTCCCCCGGAATTGCCCGGGTTGATGGAAGCGTCGGTCTGCAAAAAATCGCCCCGCTGCACCGAGCGCACCGCCCGGCCCCGGGCACTGATGATCCCGGCGCTGAGCGTCAGGTCGAGATCGAAGGGATTGCCGATCGCGAGAACCCAGTCGCCGATATCGAGGCGGTCGCTGTCGCCGAAGCGGACGCTGGGCAAGCGTTCCGTCGGCTTGATCCAAAGGGCGGCAAGATCGGTTTCCTCGTCGGTCCGGATACGGAGCACCTTGAAACGGCGACCGTCGGCCAGTTCGACCTCAATTTCCCTGCCTTGGCCGAGAACATGCCGGTTCGTGAGGATGATCCCGCGGGCATCGACGATGAAACCGGTTCCCACGCCGTCGCCCGGCAGGCGGCCATCCTGCGAGGATGGGATCAGGGACGGCTCGACCCGGAGCGCTTCGCGCTCCTCCTCGGTTCGAATATGGGAGATGACCTTGAGTGTTGCCGGAATCACCTTCCTGGCCGCTTCACGAAACGCGGTCGAAACGTGTTCGACCGTCGCGACGGCCGCGGGTTCGATCGTTTCCCGCCCGGTTTGTGCCGCTGTTTCCGACACGGTTTGTGGCACTGCCGAAATCGTTCCCAAAACGAATACGATCGGGGTAAATGATTGAATAAGCTTCATACCGAATGGTTTTTCGATGGTCGAGGTGTCATTGCGTCAGGCCAAGCGCGTCCGCGTTTGTCGTTCTCTTGTCTTTTTCTGAAGACCAGTCGATCAGTATACCGAAATTCGAACGGCCTTTCCATCGGGTCCGCCCGTCGGGAATAGACCGGAAACACGGTGAAGACGGACATTCGGTCAAGTCCTGGTCCAGTTTCAGGACATAGGTGGCGCTTTAGGTTCAGGACATGGGTAACACTTTAGTGTGAGGTAAATTCTCTTCAAGGAGGATTTGCCACGCCGTGTCCAAGTTTCACGGAATTTTTTCAGCCGATGCGGGAAGCCAGGGAAAAAGGCCCTGCCGATCTCTGTCCGACCGCCAAAATGCCCGGCTTCAGGAAAATTTGTTAGCGGCGGGCGATGCGGTCGGCGATTCTCGATTCTTGTCTCGACAACGGGTTTCATTACGTATAGAATCGACGGTGATCGGATATTTCTCAAATGGGGGAAAAACCATGCCACGATCGGTCAAAAACAAATGGGCCTGTCTTTTCGTTGCGATTGCGGTCATTTTGGCCGGGGCAGTCGGTTGGTTCGTTTACCGTTCCGCCGATGAAAGCGGCCCGTTCGTTTTGCCGCGCGGAAGTGTCCCGTTACGCATCTCCAAAGAAACATCCTTCGTTCTCGATCCGCTCAAAAAGGATGGAAAGACGATCGATTATCTTCTCGCGTTGGAAGAGCAATGCACACCGACGGACCGGCCGGAGGAAAATGGATTTCGCGCAATCGTACAGGTGTTCGGGAGAAAGTTTCTCGGCAACATCTCCGACGAGCATTGGAACGAGCTTTGCCAAAAACTATCGCTGAACCCCTCCGACACCCCTCAATTCGAGTATGTCCGTCTGGTCGATTACATCAAAAACAAACTCGATGCGACCTCGCCGACGGTGCAAAAAAGCGAAGCCTACCGGATTTCTTTTTCCTACGAGGAGCCGGGAAAGAGCACGCAGGAGGAACTCGAACACCTGAAATCATGGCTCGATCAAATGGAACCGGCGTTCCCTGCCGTCGAACAAGCGTTGCACAAGCCGGCCTATTTCATTCCCCCGTGCCGAACGGATGGACGGCCCGACTTGATGATCGTAGTCCTCGTGCAGCGGGAAATGCTCTATCTGCTCAACGATCGAATCATCTATCGGCTTTCCGTCGGGAAGGGAAGCGGGGCGTGGGATGATGTCCTGTCGATGTACCGGGCGGCGAGATTTTATTCGCGACAGCCGTTCCTGAATTCGTTTGTCTTGGGAGTGACTTTCGATGCGATGGCCTCCGCGTTGGCTCAACGTGTTGTACAATCCGGGCTGCTGAATGCCGAGCAACTGCGGCAATGCCTTGCCGATTTGACCGATTTGCCGGAGTGTGCATCCTTTGAATCGAAAATCGACGCGGAACGACTGGGCATGTTGCAGTGTATTTCGGAGTTCCCCGAAAGAGGGCCGGACGCTTTCCGAATCGCTTTCGTCGAGAAGCCGCCACTTTTGGGAAGCACGCAAGAAGCCAAGGATATTTTCGACAGCGTTGATGCCCACAACAAAGCCGCGAAAGAAGCGATTCGAATTTATCGAAGAATTCCTTTCGACTGGAATATCGTCGCCGAGCTTGTCAATGCGGAATACGACGAAACGCAGGGCAAAAAGACGAAGGAGGAGTTGTTCCTCCGACACCCGGATTGGAAATCGCCTTACGATAAGGAGCACACTGAACCCGTGACATTCGCTCAATACCGGAAAATGTCGATAGAGGAACGCTCCGTTGTGTTGGCGAAGATGTTCTACTATTCCTATGTTCCCAAGCGTCAGCAATTCGATTTGGTCCATGCCAAGGGCACGGCGGCGTTGGAATTGACACGAACGATGCTCGCCTTGGAGTGTTTTCGAGCGAAAAACAACCATTATCCGGAAACGCTGGAATCCCTCGTCGAAGGAAAGATTCTGGACAAGATGCCGGTCGATTCCTATCGACAAAACGAGACGGCGAGTTTGATTTATCGCCGCGAAGCACCGGACCGCTACATCCTGTACAGCGTCGGCATCAACGGAGCGGATAACGGCGGAAAGCATTGGAAACATATTCCGCCCGACGACCGGGAATGGGACGACGTCGTTGTGGAAATGCCGTGATAGCCGGGGAACATATTCTGAAAATTGGAGTTTGGTCATGAAAATCATCGTTTCCGCTTCCTCGATTCTCCGGGTGTTTACCGCAATCACGCTTTGCCTGCCGTTGTTCCTGGGCGCCGATTGGCCGCTTTATCGGGGAGACCCGGAGGCGACCGGGCGCGTTCCCCTTTCAGAGCCGGTCATGGCGGCCCCGGAGGTGAAAGAGGGCCTTTCCCGGCCGAATGAGCTTCGGATCGTTTGGCAGAAAACGCTTGAAAAAGGTTTTTTCGAGGCATCTCCCATCGTGGTCGGCGATACGGTCTATGTCGGGTCCGCGGACGATTATTTTTACGCGTTCGATCTCGAAAACGGCGATGAACGTTGGAAATATCCCGTCGAAGACGGCGTGTTGGCCACCGCTTCCTATTGGAAGGGGGAAACGGGCGACGGGATCGTCTCTTTCGGCGATACGGCCGGGGTGCTCCATGCACTCGATGCGAAAAGCGGGGAAAAACGCTGGACATTCAAAACGAAGGGCAACATCCGTACGGCGCCCAACGTGTATAAAAACCGATTGCTGGTCGGTTCGGAAGACAATTCGTTGTATTGCCTGGACGCGGCCGATGGAAAAGAGCTATGGAAGTATACGACGAAGGACATGATCCAATCCTTTGCGACGGTTGCCACGGACTCGGCCGATTCCGGAAAAACCGGAAAAGTTCGGGGTTTTGTCGCCGGGTGTGACGGGCAATTGCATGTCGTCGATTGCGAAAGCGGTCGGGGAATCGCCCAAGTGGAATTGGAGTCGCCGACCGGTTCGACCCCGGCCGTTCTGGGCGACCATGTTTTTTTGGGCACGGAAGGAAACGAATTTCTCGCGATCGATTGGAAGAAACACGTGATTTCGTGGCGGTTCCCTTCGAAGCAGGCGTTTCGGGCTCCCGCGGCCGTTATGCCCGGCATGGTCGTCTGCGGCGGATACGACAGGAAAGTCTACGCGCTCGATCCGGCAAGCGGTAAAGAATTGTGGCGTTTTTCTTCGCGAAAAACGATTGACGGCGGGCCCGTCGTTTTCGGAGACCGCGTTTTCGTCGTCTCAAACGATGCGACCGTTTCGTTGCTTGATCGCCGGGATGGTCGCAAGATCGCTTCCTTGGAATTGGACGGCGGTATCAAGGCGTCGCCCGCGGTCGTCGGCAATTCGCTTCTCGTCGGAACACTCGAAGGAGTTCTCTACCGCATTGCCTTTTAAGGCGTCTCAAAAAGAAATCGGCGTCACGGGCCGGGAACCGGGTTCCCGGGGCATTTTTTGACTAAAATTGCTCTTTCCTGAAAATCGCTTTTCTGTTATGGTGAACGGGCGTCGGTCCCGCGCGGGAACCGGGAATCGCCGTCGGATTACGGCGGCGGTTGCGCCGGAGGATGACGCCAAGAGGTTGCGGGAATGGATACTGGAAACGCGGTGAAATTGGTTGTTTGGTGACGACTGCTTGTTGCACTCACTCACCACAACATCCGTGTAAATATCGGGTTGCATATTTCGTGCGAGCAACGAGCGCGTTCGAGCAACAAGCGATTGTGCGCGGAAACCGTTTCAGGCCGTTTGCGATGGATTGAAAGGTGCGTAAGGACACGGAGGAAAGGTAATGACGACACTGAATCACACGACGACACCGGGCATCGGCGCGGACTGCCTGCGGCAATGGGAAGAACGGATCCTTGACGAAGCCCGACGGAACCGGGTCGGTTTGTTGCTCACCGACGATGAAAAGGACTTGGAAACGCTCCTGGCATCGTTATCCGAACGATGGGGAGAAGAAGCTCCCGCCTGCCTGTGGATCGATTGTTCCGCGTCGGATTCCCGATCATTGACGGAACGCATCCTCGAAATGACCGATATGGAGGAAGCCGGCGCCGGCGACGGTCCGGATGAAAATCCGTTCGCCGTCCGCACGGAATACGGAGAGGCATTTCACCCTGCCGATGCGGCCCGCCCCCCGTCTTTTTCCCTGCGTGAACCCTTCGACGCGCCTGTCTCCTCCGTGTCCCATGCCGTCGGTTCGCCGACTATTCCGAGGGGCAAACAGGCTTTCGTTTCCAAGGCCATGGCATGGTTGCGACTTTCGGATGTCCTGATCGCGGAAAATCGACAACCGGCCCTTCCTTTCCTTCTTTTGAGCGGACTCGGAAGAGCCGATATCGAAACACGCCGCGAGGTTTTCCGTCTCCTCCGGCTTTACCTGACGCATCGTCCGAACAGGACCCTGTTGATCGCGGAAACGGCGGAGGACGTTTCCCTGATTCCTCCCGAATACCTCGACGGCATACGGCTCCAACTCTTTATCCGCTGATTGTGGTCCACGGACGGCGAAACGCCCGTTCACGGTCGGTCCGGTCGAAGAGGATTTCCCGGTCACACGGAGCGCCGTCCGTCCGCTCCGTTTCCGCATGAGTTCGGGACACCGCGAACAACGGTCCCGGTGTCATTGTACCGTACTTGCGCCGTGTGCTTGCGCTGTGTGACTGCGCCGTGTGATTTCACCGTGGTTTTGCGGCGTTTTCAACCGCACGTTTTCAACCGCACGTTTTCAACCGCGCGATCTCAACCACCCTGCGCGGAACCGATGATCGTTCCCATCGGAACGCAATTCGGCATGCACGGATCCGGGACGACCGCATCGCAGGGATTGCAGCCCACTTCCGCACAAGGATTACAATCCGAGCCGCCGGTGAGATAAACCTGGCTTTGGCTCGTGCGGGAACTGGGCCACAACGATCCTGAACGGCAAAACGACGACATGCCGGAGCTCGTGCAACCGAGCGACATGACGGCAACGCTCAAGAGGAGCGAAGCGATCGCGATTTTCTTTTTCATGGTTCTCTCCTGGTAAAGGGATCAATGGAAACATCGAGTTTACGATAAACCGGTCCCGGCAAATAGCGTAACCATGTGGAACTCCGGGGCCGCTTTGATGTCGGTGAACTCTACCCCACGCTTCACGAAATGCAATTGAAAACAGCCTGAATTTCCTCTTTCAATCCGTTCACGCACCATAAAATCGAAGCGACATTCCTTTTACATATTATCCGTCATGTTTTTCTTTTAATCGCATTCTCGCCAAACTCACAACTTGATTTATTTTGTGCGATTTATGGAAAATTCTTGATTTCTCTCATATCAAGAGTTATAATGGTTAAACTTTTCGCGGACACGATGGGGTCACTCTTCGGGGTCACCTCTTCCATTCGCGACGTGTTCGCGGCGCGTTCCCAATGTATACTGGAAACGCGATGAAAATGAACCTTTGGTCAAGCCTGCCTGCCGCACTCACTCGCTCCTAACGGCTGTTTGTCTAATGACATAAACGTTTCGTTCGAGCGGCAGGCGGTCATGCGCGGGAGGATTTTCATGCCGTTTACGGTATATCCACAATGTTTGTCCATGCTTCAGTGTTTGCCCATGTTTTGCAAGCCTTTTATTTTCAAGAGTATCCGACTTTTCCTCGCGCTATTCCTTTTTGTGGGAATAACGCGGGCCCAGGCAGGCGGTGATCTGTGGATTATCGACACGCATTCCGCAGGCGAAGATTCCAGCCGGCTACGCTTTCTGCAATCCACGGGGCACGGCTGGGAGCATTCCGATCGGGAAACGTTTCATGCGACGCATGACCCGACACTGCCTTTGTTGGTCGTGGTTCACGGAAACCGGACGACTTTTGCGGAAGTGGCGGCATGGGCCGGGATGTTTTCCCGATCCATGGGGTCGCAAGCAAGGAGTTCGCAAGCAGGAAGTTCGAAAGCAGGAATTTCGAAAGCCCGGCGACTGGTTTTTTGGGTCTGGCCGGCGGAACGCGTCGGCCATAAAATCCGTCGCGACGCCCGAATCAAAGCGGCACGATCCGACAAGGAAGCCGACCGTCTTACCCGCTTTCTGCACGATCTTCAACCGGAAAGCAAGGTTGCCCTGATCGGTTTCAGCTTCGGAGCCCGGCTGGTCGGGGGCGTTTTGGAGCGATTGGCGACGGATGCACCGCTTGAACGGCCGATGCGGCTTCGTGCTGCGCTGCTCGCCCCGGCCGTGGATTCGACGTGGTTTTCCCCGGGCGGAAAATTCGGAAACGCTTTGAATGCCGTCGAACAAATGGGCGTTTACTATAATCCGGAAGACAAAGTGCTTCGGTTTTACCGCCTGCTGTACGGCTGTCACGGCCCCCGACCGGAAGCGCTGGGCAAGACGGGGCCTCCGCTGAAAACGTTCGCCCCGGAAAACGCGGTCAAGGTCATTCCGATCAACGCGTCGGGAATGCTCGGCCGGAAACACGATTTCATGGCATCGTTGGCCGCATTCCGCTCAAGCCGCCGGTTCGGGACGATCGCCCTGTTTGAGGACGATCATTAGACCGGTTCAGCAACCGTCTTCCCCGCGCAGGGCCTGCCCTCACTCGTCTTGCGTTTTCACGGCGGTTCCGTAACAGAACAATTCGCAGGCGCCGGGGGCGATGGCACTGGTCGTAAATCGCACGTTGATGATCGCGTCGGCACGCATTTTCTTCGCCTGCTCGATCATTCGTTTCATCGCGGTCGTGCGGCTTTCCTCAAGCAGCTCCGTATACCCGCGAAGTTCTCCGCCAAAAATTCCTTTGATTCCGGCGGCAATGTCACGACCGATGTGTTTCGACTGAACGCAACAACCCTGAACCAAGCCGCAAGCCTGAGTGATTCTCTTGCCGGGAACAAAACCAAGATTCAAGACATCCATGACATCCAAAGCCGTCAAAGGGGAAAGGTTATACTGGAAACGCGATGAAAACGTACATGCGGTCAGGTCTGCTTGCCGCACTCGCTCGATAGAACATATTGCTAATTAACAGGTTACGCGTTTCATTCGAGCGGCAAGCGATTGTTCGCGTTGAACCCAAAGCGACGCTATTGCGCCCGGTCGACGACGAAGTCGATTTTCGCTTCGCTCGGAATCGTAATTTCCAGCGGTGTGGTTTCCCGGGACGCATATTTCGCGTCGATCAAGGGCTCTATGATTTCGAGGCTGGGATCGGCCGGATCAGGATAGGACTTGACCGCTCCGATGATATAGACTTTATAGACGCCGGGCGGAATGCCGTCCGCTTCCTTGAGGGATCCCACGTCGAAGCTGCCGTCTGGGCGGATAAAAGACCGGGACAAGGATGTTCCCGAAGAAAACACGATCGTGCCCGTGGTCAGGACCTCGCCATCGGGAAAAGACACTTTCCCCGCCAGTTTCTGGTTGCCGCAACCCGTGACGGCCAAACACAATACGATGCACAGGACGACGCAAGACGCAACGGCGGCTTTCAATGTTGAATTCATGGACGTTTTCCCGGTGATGTTTCCATCCCGGACGATACGGATGATCCTGAAAAATTCCTGAAACTCCTACGGAAGGGTCACCGTCACACCGTCGTCGACGATCGCCAAGGGCCGAAGAATGGCGGTATCCGTTGTCACGCTCATCCCGCGAACCGATCCGTCGCCGAGCAAAAAGGGGCACGTCCCGGGGTGGTAGCTGCCGAAGGCGATTCCGCGGAGCGGCGCATGATACGCGTTGTGGGCGGGAACATTGTCTTCGGCATAATCCGAGGGGCGGCAAATGGCCGTTTCAACGATCTGCCCCGACTTGAAACTACCGAATCCGCCGTAGTTTTCCTTGAAGACGAGCGCGCGGCCCGCCGAGCCGGTACGTTTATCGCCGACCCTCAAAAAACTACAATCCCCCATGTTCCGGGCAACATCCGGATTGGCTGAGGCATAGGCGGTATTGGGGCATTTCCCCACGCGCCCGAGCGGAATGTGTTTTTCGCCGATCATAAGCTGGTTTGACAGACCGTCGAGCAAAAAGGAAAAAGAATCGGTGGGTTCCCAATCGGGATATTGGGCGACATTCTTAAAAATGGCTCTCCGATAAGGGCTGCGCGTCGATTTCGTGGGGTTCGTTTTTTGAATGACCCACCAGTCGTCCGTCAGATTGACGAAGATCATGGCGTAGTCCCCGAGCGGTCCGGCCGAGTCGGGCGCATCAATTTTTTCCCCGTCGGATGTGGCGTTGTTGTCGATGGTCGTTTCGTTGGTTTGGAGGCCGCTGCGCCGCGAGGGGCACTGGTAACCCGGAAACGAGCCGAAGGCTTTGCGCTGCTCTTCGTTCAGATTGCCGTTCCACCAGGTGTTGATGACCACAAAACCACCCGCCGAGTACGAATAAGGAGCTTGCAGAGCTTCATACAGGGCGTCCTGTTCCAGAAAAGGATAGAGCAAACCGAACATGCTGGAGCGCCTGGTTTCGCCGTCTCTGCATTGGAGCATCGCCGGCGGAATGCCCTTGCGCGCATCGTGAAATTGATGGGTGGCGATTCCGATCTGCTTGAGATGGCTCGTACACTGCATCCGCCGCGCGGCTTCACGCGCCGCCTGGACGGCAGGCAAAAGCAAGGCGACCAAAACGCCGATAATCGCGATCACGACCAGCAGTTCAACGAGCGTGAACGCCGTTCGCACCGTCATTCCCGTCACACGCCTTTTCCACGTATTCAATCGCTTCCATAATCGCTTTGTCATGACATTTCACTCCCATACAGACGGACGATCGACAGACGGATGATCGAGCCCGGATGGTCGGTCCCCAAGAGAACCGGCCCAGGAAAACCCCAGGAAAACCGGCGGCCTCGCCGCCGTGTGAAGACGGTCGTTTTACTGGAAGTCATTTTACCAAAACCCTGGTGCTCCTGGAATACCGCCTTGACGGAATCAGCGCTTTTGGGGCCGGAATTCGACATTGGCAATTCGCGACGCTGTTTTCGTCGTGTTTTTCAGCGTGTTTTTCGACTGTGAAGCGTCGCTGATCGACAGCGGGGTTTTTCGCTCTTCGGATTGCCGCGCATTATTTTTTTCCGGCATGACCGTCTTTTGATCGGGTTGTTCCGACATATCCACCCTCTTCGGATACAACGTTTTTCGGGAAATTCCCTGCTGGACCGGCGCGTTGCCGGGAACCGGGGGAGCATTGAACCGGTACGCCGTACCGTGCCGCTTGTCCTCGACGTGAAAAAGCGAATGGAGCGGGGGCACTTCCACAACCGGCGTTTTGGGCCGAGCTTGACGTTCTTCCAGTGCGTGAAGTTCCTGGGCGACCACATCGTGCAAGGTGGAAATTTCTTCGAAAAGTTCGCGGCAGGATGCGTCGCCTCGGGTCCGGACATGATCGGCCGACTGGGTGAACCGGGTCTCCGCATTGCCGAGCGTCGCGGCGATTTCTCCGCTGATTCTATCAAAACGTTCGGCGATTTGCTCCATTCGTTGGGCCGCCGTATCCACGCGCCTCACCGCGTTTTCAACATCGGGCTCGCACGCATTCCCCTTTCCCGCAACGAGGGATTCGTTCCCGGTCACGGCGCCGTTTCCTGAAAAAGGGGCCGTTTCCGGCAGGAAACAGGACAGCGACGCCGCGTAAATCTCATCGATCGGACGTCCCTGGAACGGAAGCGGAATCGTCTCGTCGAAATGTTCGTCGATGGCCGTGCGGATGTCGTTCGAGTCCCGGATTGCCGGCATGGACGCACTTTCTTGTTCTCGGGGCGATACGGTTACCTTGGGCGATAAGGTTGCCTTGGGCGATACGGTTGCCGTACTCCGCTCAGACGACCCGGCGGCGACGGGCGGCATGTCCCTTACGCGATTGTCGCCGCTGCTTTCCATGATGTTTTCGGCCGTGTTTGCAGTCATGTTTGCACTCGTGTTTGTAGTCGTGTTTACAGTCATGTTTTCGACGGTGTTTTCTCTGAAAGGTACCATGATGTTGTGTCTTTCCCGGTCCGCATGTGCGCTCGGCGTGGTGATCGGCGACGCTGGGATCGGCGACGCTGGGATTCGGTCGGGAGTCTGTTCGTAAGCGTTCGATTCCCAGGATTCCCGTTGCCGCGTTTTATGGGAATACGCCCTGTATGCCGTTCCCGTCCCCGAGGAAATTCGATGGCCCGGGGCGAGCCAGTTCATCATCTTGATGTTTTTGTCGACGTAACACGGAAATTGCAGGACGACCGGGGTACTCGTATCGTAGACGTAGCCGGGCGATTTTCGTCCGGATTCGAAATCCCTCACGGAGTCCTCCACTGTATCCGACGCATTCGCATCATCGCTTTCAAAACCGTCGTTTACGGAATTCGGCGCGATTTTCAGTCCGGTTGCGACGTGTCGATCGGAATTCTCCGCATCGGGTTCATCTGCCGTCTCTTGGCGATCGTTCCAAGAAAGCGTACAATCGATATCGAAGGAGGCCAGCTCCTCGTCGTCGCCGTTTTCGAGACAGGAATCCTCGGCGTAAAGATCTTGGTACACGTCCGTTTCAAGGGAAACCGCGACATGTTCTTTGACATGTTCTTTTCGATCGGGAACACTTTTCCCGGTTTCACCATCGTCGCCGGGATGCCCGGAGCCGCTATCGACGACTTCCCGGTAGTGTTGCATTTTGTTCCACGCGATATCCACCATTTCCGCTTCGACGGAATGCCGTTTCCTTTCCGCCGCATGAAGAAGCGTCGCGTCGCAAAGTTGATTGATTAACCTGGGAATCCCGTCTGTATACCGGTAAATGGCGTTTTTTGCTTCCCTGGAAAAGATCGGGTGGCCTCCCGTCGTCGAAACGGCGGCAATCCGCCAATCGATGTAATCCGAGGTTCCGGTGCGCCCGAACGGTTCCAGGTAAGAGCGGGAAATAATCCGTTGGTTGAACGCTTCCAAGGCGGGCAACGTCAACAATTCCTCCAAAGCCGGCGTCCCGGCCAGGACCGGGCGAAAAACAGACAAACCGTTTTCATAATGGTCCGACAGACCGTTGATTTCCTTGAAAACATCGACCGGGATGTTTTGCGCATCATCGATCAGGGCAAACACGGCAAAAGAATCGGACCGTTTGTCAGTCTCTCCCGACTGCTCGCAACGGTTTTCCGGAAGATTATCGGGAAGGTTTTCCGGCATCGCATCGATTGTGCCGTTTTTTGCCGCGCCGTTTTTGACGGGCCTGTTTTTTTCGGAACCGATGAACGCCTGAAACGCCTCGAAAATCTCCAAACGCAATTCCATTTCATCTTTTCCGCCGAAGGAAAGCCCGAGTCCCCGGGCAACCAGCCGGAGAAAATCCCGGGCACTTCGCAAATGAGCCCCGTCGAGTAAAACGACGCGGGAGACACGGTGGAGTTCATCGTGGAGTTCGCTGTGGAGTTCGCTTTGCAAACGACTCAGAAGTAAGGATTTGCCGATCCCATGGGCGCCGACCAGCAACGACACCCCTTCGGCCCGTAGCAGGGTTCGCCGGATGGAACGGCGTGATTCCTCGGCGACCCGTTCAGGATAAACCGTTTCTCCAGTAGGATTAACGAGAAAAGGACGTTTGGAAAACAGAAAAAATTTTTCGTACATGGATCAATCCATCTGCTCTATACCGAAGCCGGCCCCGTCGCAGGTATACTGGAAACGCGGTGAAATTGATTGTTTAGCGACGACTGCTTATTGCGATCACTCGCCACAACATCTTTGTAAATATCGGTTTGCACGTTTCGTTCGAGCGACAAGCGATTTGTTCGCGGGAACCGTTTCAGCCGTTTGCGGTATAAACACCGTCCGGGCAAGCCGCCCGCCGAAAAATAACACAACCTCAAAGCCAACCTGTTTTTAGGAAACTTTTCAGTCGCCCGATACGCCCTTGTTCACCTCTTTTTCCAAGGCTTGCCAAGTTGATTTACGCAAAATGCGGACTTGAGCAAAACCAGAGGCACTGAAAAATGGAGTGTTTCGACTAAGACACAACTTATCGGTCTTATCGACAAAACCCCCTTCTTCACTTCAATCCGAATGTTGCTTCCCTTTTCCTCCTGTGAGCACGTCGCACCGAAGCCGGGAACGAAACGTGGCGCAATGGCCGGAAAACAGGGCCGACAAACAGGGCCGGAAAAAAGCTCAGTGACCGGATTTTGCGTAAATCCCCGTCGCTTCACGCGGTTGCGTTCCAGGCTCGCATGAATCAAAAATGGGCGCAAATCCCCTTTCCGTTGCCGGGATACTCCTGTATAATCGTTGGTGTTTTCCGTAAAAACCTGAATTCACTTGAGATTGCGTATTTTTCGTTCGGCTGCTCTTTTCAAATGAAAGCTTTTTAAGGAGAAAAACGTGGATAGACCTGCCCTGTTCCAAGCCGTGGTCGAAGGCGATGTCGGGACCGTCGTCGTCGAGGTCAATGCCGCAATCAAGGATGGAGAAACACCGCAAGACATTATGGGGAACTACCTTATTCCCGCGATGGCCGAGGTCGGGCAAAAATTCGAGTGCGAGGAGTATTTTGTGCCCGAACTGCTGATTTCCGGGCGTGCGATGAGTGAAGCGATGAAAATTCTCAATCCGCTCCTGAAATCATCCGGGGTTGAGAAAATCGGTCGCGTCGTCATTGGAACGGTGCAAGGGGATTTACATGACATCGGCAAGAATTTGGTCGCTTCCATGCTTGAAGGCGGCGGCTTCGAGGTCGTCGATCTGGGCGTGGATGTTTCCCCGGCCAAATTCGTCGAAGAAGCGAAAAACAAGCCGGGAACGATCATCGGCCTGTCCGCCTTATTGACGACGACCATGCCGCAGATGCGACATGTGATTGTCGCGCTGGAAGATGCCGGGATTCGCCGGACGACGAAGGTGATGATCGGAGGGGCGCCCGTGACCCGGGAATATGCCGATGAAATCGGTGCCGACGGGTATAGTGAAAACGCCAGTGCCGCCGTCAGTTTAGCCCGACAACTCGCCGTCTGATCGCCGTCAAATCGCCACGCCATTGCCATGATCGATCATGTTTTCGCCGATTTCCCGCCTGACGAAACACCGGCTTACGGAGTACGACCGGCAAAATCGCGCAATTCCCTGACGCTCCTCGCCGGTTTTTTCGCGACTGCGCTCCTTCTCGGTTTCGGAATCGTTTTCCTGATGACGATGGCGGAACGACCGGGCCGTAAGGCGGTTCCGTTTACCCCGGAAGAGCTTGCGGCACTCGACGATCACTATGCCTTCCGGATTCTCGCTTCGCGCGACTATCCCGAAGACGCCTCCGTGATTGAAGAAGCCGAAAAATTGCCGGCCGATCAAAACCGGGTTGTCGACGATTCCGGCAAAGCGATTGCCGTCTGGGTGGATGTCGATCCGATAGAGCGAAAAACGACGTTTTCCGCGCCGGGGGCCGTTGACGACACGGTCAGGAGAATTGTTCCGCCGAGACCGGGTACGATGGATTCCAACAGCCCGCCGGACCGGCTCCAAATACTCCTGTTGATCGGCGAAAACGACCTGGCCGGCAGGGATTTGGTCGTCGGCGCGCAATTCGAAGCAAGCATACGACCGCATAATATACGACCGGTTGATATTATGGCGATCACGTTCCGTTTGACGCCGACGGCCGGGGCGACTTTTTCACGTTTGACGGGCGGAAACCTGTCGGACCCCCATTCCCCGTTGATCCGGCGGCTCGGAATCGTCCTGGACGGCGAACTTCAATCGGCGCCGGCCGTGATGTCGACGATTTCCACCGAGGGCGTGATTGCGTTTTCCCGGCCGACCAACACGGCGGAGCAGGAGGAAATGCACGAAAAAATTCAACGAATCGTTTCGCGTTTCCGGAAGCACAACGAGCGGGCAAGACCGTGACGACAACATGTGGACGACAACATGTGGACGACAACGTTTTGAAGACGAGTGATCCGGCGATTTTTCAGGCAGAGACATGCGACACATAGAAGTATACGATACGACATTACGGGACGGTTCCCAGGCGGAAGGAATCAGCTTTTCCCTGTTCGACAAGGTCCAGATCGCCCGGCGGCTCGACGAGATGGGCTTCGATTTCATCGAGGGCGGGTATCCGGCGTCGAACGAAAAGGATTCGCAGCTTTTCCGGGAAATCGCCGCCGCACCGCTGAGCTCGTCGAAACTGTGCGCTTTCGGAATGACCCGGCGAAAAGGGATGAAGGCCGGGGATGATGACGGTTTGCTCGCATTATTGAACGCCCAAACGCCGGTCGTCACGATCGTCGGCAAATCCTCATCCTTCCAGGCGGTCGAAATCATCCGTTCGACCCGGGAAAAAAACCTGGCCATGATCGCGGAAACCATCGATTTCTTCCGCGAGCGAGGGGGCGAGCCACTCCGGGTGCGGGCGTTCGTAGTCGGTAAAATCACGGATCGATTGTTGCTGCGAAAAAGTCAGTTGACGCCGGATGTCCGTATCGTAGAGCGGAATCATCAGGGGACTCGAAGCGATCCGCATCCGCCGATGCCGCGATGCCGCGTCAAGTAGCAGCCGGGTCGATGCACGTAACTCTCCCGGTGTCGTGAAATAATCGGCTTGGATGTGGAACACCGTGTAATCCTGCCGCGTCGCATCCAGCGCTTCGAGCACGGTTTCCAGTTGTTCGAGCGTGTGTCGCTTGTTCCAGCGCCGCAGCACGTCCGGGTGGAACGATTCCGCACCGAGCTGAATCATCGGCTTGAGCCGGTCGATCCACGCGAACAGTTCCGCGTCCGCTTCATAGGAACCGTTCGGTTTTTTCACGAGGAGTGTGCGCGGGTTGCTCTGGAAGGAAAGCCGGTAACGCCGGGCGTGCGGGAGGGCGGCGAACCGACGGAAGAAATCCGTTGCGCGATCGCGGTCAAGGAAAAAATCTTCGTCGAAAATCGACAGCCAGCGAACCGGTAATCCCGGCAATCCCGGCATACGGGGGTCCTCGACGTGCTCGACGCTTTTGCAAAATGTTCGGCTTTGACCAAAGCGAAGTCAAATGGCATTATCTAGGCGATTTATATA
>QMCD01000407.1_pt1 | contig 29904 bp, 13 predicted proteins | sample 1821841 | NCBI WGS metagenome assembly QMCD01 (sample SAMN01991225, study PRJNA193472) | Termite gut metagenome, whole genome shotgun sequencing project. | isolation source: worker | host: Macrotermes natalensis | reverse complement strand
AAAAAATTAAACAATAAAGATTTTTTATCTCAAAGCAAACTGAAGCTTTCTTTTGTACTGTCCTTGTCCGGTTCATTCACTCAGGCTCTGGAAGAATTAAACAGCATAGATTATAAAGAACTGCCTACGCATCTGAAATCCATGTATTGCTGGACATATATACGATACTACGAAAACCTTATAAAATATACCGACGATCCTCAATATGAGAAAAAGTATCAGACAGAGAAAATGCATTACAGGGATACAGTCATGTCCTATCTTGGGGTAGGGACAGATATGTATGTAAAGGAGGAAGCGTTTAAGCTTCAGGATGAAGGTCGCTACAATGAGGCTCAGCAGATACTATCCGATATATTTTCCAAACAGGAACTTCGGACACACAACTATGCAATGTCTGCAATGAGTCTGGCATTGGTTAATAAATATCTGAAAAATAGCGAACTGGAAGAAAAGTATCTTATTCTGGCTGCAATAACAGATACTCAGCTTGCCGTGAAAGAAAACGAGGCGCTTTTGGCATTGGCTATAAACCTATATAACAAAGGTGATATAAATAGAGCATATAATTATATAAGAGCGGCTCTCGATGATGCAAACTTCTATAACTCCCGTTTCAGGAATACGATGATTGCACGCGTACAGCCTATTATAGAAGATACATACCTGAACAAAATAGAACAGCAGAAGAAAAACCTGAAAGCGTATGCTGTTATTATCAGCTTGTTTGTTATTGTACTGGCAATCGCTTTATTCTTCATATACAAGCAGATAAAAATAGTATCCCGGGCAAGGAAAAACCTGAAGGCTATGAATGAAAAGTTGGCCAGTATCAACCAGAAACTGGACGAAGCAAGCCTTATAAAAGAGAAATATATCGGTTACTTTATGAATCAATGTGCCGTATATATTGACAAACTGGATGATTACAGGAAAAATGTAAACCGTAAGATAAAAGCAGGCCAGATAGACGAATTGTACAATATGACTGCTTCCACCCGCAGTTTTGAAAAAGACGTGGAGGAACTTTACACCACCTTCGATAAAGCATTCTTTAAGATATATCCCAACTTTGTGGAAGAATTCAATGCCTTACTCAGAAAAGAAGAGCGTTACAAACTGGAGAAAGAACAATTAAATACCGAGCTCCGGATTTTTGCCCTGATAAGATTGGGCATAACGGATGTCAACCAGATAGCCGTCTTCTTACGTTATTCCATTCAGACGATCTATAATTATAAAAGTAAAATAAAAGGAAAAGCTATAGTAGAAAGCGAAAGTTTTGAAGAAGAAGTGAAGAAAATAGGAGCTTTTTCTCTCAAAGAAGGTTCTATCTGATTTACCAAAACAAATAAAAATTAAATTGATAAATTATTGATACACAATACTTTCATCATATTTTAATCTAAAAATAACTTACTTAAAGGCTTACTTCGAACAGGGGTGAGCTTTTTTTGTAAATATATTTGCATATAGCTTCACGAAGCGGTATTATGTTAACCATATAAGTATAACTTAAAAACTAAAATTTAATACGGATGAAAAATATACTTGCCATCGTAATCTTTTTCACTTCACTATGTTTTTGCACAATCTCAAGTGCACAGAACGTCACTCCTTTCAAAGATGGAGAAAGAGTAGTATTTCTGGGAAACAGTATCACTCACGCCGGCCACTATCACTCATACATATGGCTTTATTATATGACTCATTTTCCTGAAATGAGGATTAAGATAATGAATTCCGGAATCGGAGGCGACAGGGCCATTGACATGGTAAAACGGCTGGACGGTGATGTCTTCAGTAAGAATCCTACAGTCATAATAGCTACTTTCGGCATGAACGACTCGGGTTACTTCGAATACAATGGTGATCAACCCGAAAAATTTGCGGACGAAAAGGTCAAAGAATCTTATGATGCTTATAAACAGATGGAAGCCAGGTTCAAAAATCTGGAAACCGCGAAGGTTGTGCTCATGGGCAGTTCTCCTTACGACGAAACTGCTGTTATAGAAGGGAACACTCCTTTCAAGAATAAGAATAAGGCAATGCTCAGGATAGTCGATTTCCAACGCGAATCGGCAAAAAATAACGGATGGGAATTCTTCGATCTCAACGGGCCTATGACTGCCATCAATCAGCAATTCCAACAAAAAGACCCTAAGTTTACCCTTTGCGGGACCGACCGCATCCATCCCGATAATGACGGGCATATGGTAATGGCCTACCTGTTCCTCAAAGAGCAGGGATTTGCAGGTAAGGATGTTGCTGACATAAATATAGATGGCTCAAAGATGAACGTCGTATCTTCTTCGAACTGCGAAATTACCAACCTGAAAAAAACATCGACAGGAATTACATTCGACTATCTCGCAAAATCATTGCCATACCCGATGGATACAATATCCCGCGGATGGGGATATAAGAAAAGCCAGGCCGAAGTGGTAAAATCAGTTCCGTTTATTGATGAAATGAACAGAGAAATGCTGTCTGTAAAAGGACTGAAAGGAAATTATAAACTAATGATAGATGAGGAAAATATAGGAACATGGTCGGCGAAAGAACTGGCAGAGGGCATCAACCTTGCCACACTTACCAATACGCCACAGTACCAACAGGCTCTCAAGGTTATGTTTCTGAATGAAGAACGCTGGGAGATAGAGTGCCGTTTTCGTGAATACGCATGGGTGCGGTTCAATTTTTTCCTGAACAAAGGCATAACCGATCCGAATACCAGGGAAGCTATCAAGGTACTGGATAAATATAAAGGTAGCGATGGCTGGCTTAACGGCAGGCGCGATCTTTATTCGAAGGCAATGTATCCCGAAGTAAGACAGGCATGGCAGGATGAAATGGATTTACTTCTTTCAGCCATTTATGAAGTAAATACGCCTGTGAAAAGAAAGATAAATCTTGTACGCGTAAACTAAGACTGTGAATTGAATATTAATTGTAAGTAAGAAAAAAAATCAGAGAGTAATTATATTAAAACCACTTCACTTACGCTTGAATGAGAACTATAATCTAAATTCAAGCGGAGGGTGAAGAACACCCGAAGTAAAGGACTTCGACAATTTCATAAACCAACGTATTCGAAAAATAAACCCCCAATTAATATATGAAGCGGATTTTTGCTTTTGTACTGATATCTGTATCTATACTCGGAAAAGTATCTTCCCAGCAGCAGGCATACTTTGTCGACGGCTACCATGGCGGTGTCTACGGGCATTACCCGATGTGGGTAACCCAGTTTATGACAGATAAACTGTCCCAATACCCCGAGTGGCGCATCGGGCTCGAAATAGAACCTGAGACGTGGGATACAGTGAAAGTAAAAGAGCCTGTAGCATATAACAATTTCAGAAATATCGTAACGGATAAAAGAATCGAGTTTACGAATCCTAGCTATACCCAACCCTATTTATACAACATATCAGGGGAAAGTATCATACGTCAGTTCGAATATGGAATTAAGAAGATACATCAACATTTCCCGGATGTGACTTTTACAACATATTCTGTAGAGGAACCCTGTTTTACAAGCAGTTTGCCACAAATCCTGAAATCGTTCGGATTCAAATATGCCGTACTTAAATGTCCGAATACCTGCTGGGGCGGATATACGGCAGCCTATGGCGGTGAACTGATTAACTGGGTAGGGCCTGACGGGACTGCAATCCTTACTGTGCCGCGCTATGCCTGCGAAGAATTGGAAGAAAACTCCACATGGCAAACCACGGCATGGGGTAACTCTGAAGCCTATCTCAAGGCATGCTTCGACTATGGAATAGAAAATCCTGTCGGGATGTGTTATCAGGATGCAGGATGGAAGAACGGGCCGTGGATCGGTCACGGAAATAAGATAAGGAACAACTCCGTATACGTGACATGGAAAGAGTATATAGAAGGTAAGTCAGTGGGTAGTACCTCTGATAATCTACACTTTTCACAGGAAAATATGCATATTAATCTGATGTGGGGAAGTCAGGTACTTCAGAAGATTGCACAGGAAGTACGCACATCCGAAAATAAAATTGTGATGGCCGAGAAGATAGCAGCTATGGCAACTATCGAGAATAATTATGCCCCGTTGCAAACATCACTGGATGAAGCGTGGCGTACCCTGATGCTGGCGCAACATCACGACTCATGGATAGTTCCTTACAACCGTCTGCATAAAAATCGCACATGGGCGCAGGAAATCACCCTGTGGACAAGCAAAACAAATAAGATTTCGGATAATATCATCAAAGAGGCTGTCAAAACATATGATTCCGAAAACGGATCACTTTCCCGTAACTTGTCTTTTGTAAAAGTATACAATACACTGGCTACAAAAAGGTCGGAGTTAGTAACCGTAAGTCTGCCCGCTACCCGTGTCAGGCAGGGATTAGCGGTATATGATTCGAAGAAAAAAAGAATTTCTTCCAGCTTCCGCTATGAGGGAGATTCTATCTGTCTCACTTTCACAGCTGAGGTGCCTTCTTTTGGTTATGCAACATACAGTTTACAGGATGAGAAACCAAATAAGGAAACATATTCTTCTGTAAAAAATAATCCGAAAGGCGATTATATATTGGAAAACGATATGTATAAAATCGTTATCGACGCTGCAAAGGGAGGAACAATAAAAAGCCTGATAGCAAAAAAAGAGAAGAACAAGGAATATATCGATGCTGCCAACCAATATTGCTTCGGGGAATTGAGAGGTCATTTCTATGAGGAAGGAAAATATTACTCCACTGCCGACTCTCGGGCAAAAGTAACTGTATTGGAAGACAATGGTCTCAGAACCATCGTGAAAATAGAAGGGAGTATTTCTTCCCACCCTTTCACGCAGATTATTACACTGAATAGTGGGCAGAAACGTATCGATTTCGATCTGACGGTAGATTGGAAGAGCAATGTTGGCATAGGTGAATACAAACAAGGTAGTAACTGGCGCGATAACAGGAGGGCATATGTAGACGACAGGTTCAAATTGAATATAATGTTCCCTGTCGGCTTATCTTCACCCAAATTGTATAAAAACGCTCCTTTCGATGTATGTGAAAGCAATCTAAAAAATACATTCTTCAATACATGGGACAGCATAAAGCACAATATAATACTTAACTGGGTAGACCTCGTCGATAAGGACGAAACATACGGCTTTACCCTTTTATCAGACCATACAACCTCTTATGCCTTTGGAGAGAATTATCCGTTAAGCCTCACCGCACAGTACTCAGGCATCGGACTATGGGGGATGGATTATAAAATAACCGCGCCACTGAAAATGAAATATGCTATCATTCCGCATACGGGAAAATGGGAAGAATCTCATGTATCGACCGAAAGCAACAAGTGGAATGAACCGTTAGTAGTTTCGCTTCTTGATAAAACTGCTACAGAGGACAAATCCTATTTCGACATAGGTAACTCAGGCTATGAGGTAACTGCATTTAAGGCTCACGGGGACGATCTTATCATCAGGCTGTTCAATGCCGAAGGAAATACTTCCGTACAGAAACTGAAGTTCGGATTTCCCGTATCATCAGTGGAAGAAGTTGATTTAAGAGGGAATATAATCACAGAAAATGCAATTGACAAAAACAGTATATCGCTGTCAATACCCCATTTCGGGATTAAGACATTATTAATAAAAAGATAAGATAGGAAAATAATTGAAATGATTGATACTATGCTAAAGATGACAACAGCACTTATAACGGTTCTTTGCCTGACGATAACGGGATGCACCACGGAAGTCAAAACAAAAAGTTCTGCTCCTTCCGATTATGTCAATCCGTTTATCGGAGCCAGTACCAGTGTCGGTGCTGCCGGAGTTTACCACGGACTGGGAAAAACATTTCCCGGCGCGGCCACACCATATGGAATGGTTCAGGTTAACCCCAATACGATAACAGGAGGAGACAATTCGCCGGGTTACAGTTACGAACATAAAACTATCGAAGGTTTTGCGTTCACACAAATGAGTGGTGTGGGTTGGTTCGGCGATCTGGGAAATTTCCTTGTAATGCCTACCACCGGTGACCTGAAGATAATTGCGGGTAAAGAAGACGGGAGCATAAGCGGATACCGCTCGCTGTACGATAAGAAGACCGAAACCGCCAAAGCAGGATACTATTCGGTAAACCTGACCGATTATAATATCCGGGTAGAAGCCACGGCTGCACCGCATAGCGGAATGTTACGATTTACATTCCCCGAACATAAACGGTCGCGCATACAGATAGACCTGGCTCGAAGAGTTGGCGGGACATCTACATATCAATATGTAAAAGTAGTCAACGACAGCACTATACAGGGATGGATGAAATGTACGCCGGATGGTGGTGGATGGGGTGATGGAGAAGGCAATACTGATTATACTGTGTTTTTCTATGCGCAATTCAGCCGTCCGTTGAACAATTACGGCTTCTGGAGCGCCGATATACCTGATAATTGGAAACGTAAACTCAACGATGTAACAAGCATACCTTATCTGAAAAGGATATCGGAAGCTAAAATTATCAAAGATGTTAAGGAATTGGAAGGCAAACATCTGGGATTCTTTACCGAGTTCGATACGAAAAAAGATGAGGAGGTGACTCTGAAAGTGGGAATATCTTTTGTCGATATGGATGGTGCCGGCAAGAACTTCGAAGCGGAGATAGCAGATAAGAATTTCGACCTTGTCCGCAACGAGGCAAAAGCAAGCTGGGATAGGGAATTGGGCAAAATAAATATTATGGGAGGAACCGACGATCAGAAAACAATTTTCTATACATCCCTTTATCACACAATGATAGATCCGCGCATATATACCGATGTAGACGGACGTTACACCGGTGGTGATAACCGGATATACAGCGATTCCACATTCACTAAACGTACTATATTCAGCGGATGGGACGTATTTCGCAGCCAGTTCCCTTTGCAAACCATTATTAACCCCGAACTGGTAAACGATCAGCTCAACTCACTTATCACCCTTGCCGAACAAAGCGGACGCGAATATTACGAGCGCTGGGAAATCATGAACGCATACTCGGGCTGTATGATAGGGAATCCTGCCTTGTCAGTTCTGGCAGATGCTTATGTGAAAGGTATCCGCAATTATGATATAGACAAAGCCTACAAGTATGCCGTGAATACATCGAAAAAATATGGCAATGACGCCCTCGGGTATACAGCTTCGTCACTCAGCATATCCCACACGCTCGAATATGCTTATGCCGACTGGTGTATCTCCCGTATTGCCAGCAAAATGGGTAATAGCGACGATGAAAAACTGTTTTTGGAAAAAGGTCAGGCTTACAGGAATATCTTCGATAAGGAAAAGGGTTGGTTCCGCCCGCGGAAGGCAGACGGCTCTTGGGAAGAATGGCCTGAGAATGCGCTGTTTAAAGAATGGTACGGTTGCATAGAATCTAATTCTTACCAGCAGGGGTGGTTTGTGCCTCACGATATTCCGGGTATGGTAGAATTGATGGGAGGGGAGGATAAGGTCGTTACCAATCTTATCAATCTCTTTGAAAAGACTCCCGACAATTTTTTGTGGAACGATTATTATAATCACGCCAACGAACCCGTACATCATATTCCTTTCCTGTTCAACCGCCTGAGACGACCCTGGCTTACACAAAAATGGACCCGTCACATATGCGATAAAGCCTATGCCAACAAAGTGGAAGGCATAGTGGGTAATGAAGATGTGGGCCAAATGTCGGCCTGGTATGTGCTTGCCGCTTCCGGAATACATCCTGTGTGCCCGGGAGACACACGTATGGAGATAACAAGCCCCGTATTCGACAAGATAGAATATAAGCTGGATTCGAAATACTTTAAGGGAGGGAAGTTTACCATAATAGCACACAATAATTCACCTGAAAATATATACATACAAAAAGCTTTGCTGAATGGAAAAGAATACAGAAACTGTTATATAGATTTTTCAATTATTGCAGACGGAGCCACATTAGAATTATTCATGAGTAACAAACCAAACAAAGACTGGGGTATATGAAATTTGAAGAAGTTTAGAAATATAATGCGGAGTAAATCACAAATACACTTTCTTATGGAATGAAAATAGCGGCTATAAGGGGATCATAATTTGATATATCCAAACAATGTTGATTGATCGACAGCTAGAGTTTTCCGGGTATTTAAATAGAAAGTTTTTATTAACCTAATACATTAATATGTATGAAAAACATTTTATATTTATTATTAACGTTAACAGTCGTATGGGGATGTTTTTCCTCCTGTAACGACAAAGGGTTTCTCGACGAAACCGTAACGACAGACCTTAATTACAATAGGGTTTTTTCCGACAGTGCGCTTACCGAGGGCTTTCTGGCCGAAATCTATCGGGATGTGGGTTTTGACGTGAAAGGTAATCGTTTCAGTACTGTATCGGATCAATTGGGCGGTCTTCAGACCGCATGCGACGAAGCCGAATTCAGGATGTCTTCGGACGGTATAGCCGATGTGCAGTTTGCTTCAGGGACTGTCAATCCGGTAATTATAACCGATGACGCGTGGAAGATACCTTACCAGAATATCAGGAGGGTAAATATCTTCTTTAAAGGGATTGAGCAGGCTCCCCTGCTAGGTTCCCGTAAGGCTCGCCTCAAAGCCGAAGCCCGTTTTTTGAGAGCATGGTACTATCATATTATGGTCAGGCATTACGGGGGCGTGCCTTTAATCGGCGACACCATCTACGCTGACGGAGATAAACCGAAAGATACCCGCGATACATTCGAAGACTGCGTGAATTATATTGTTAAAGAATGTGAGACCGCCGCTACTGAAACCAATCTGCCCGTAAAACCTACGGGATCATACTATGGGCATGTGGGAAGAGGCGCCTGCAGGGCTTTGATCGCCCGCATAAAACTATTGGCCGCCAGTCCTCTTTATAACGGGAACAGCGATATAGTTGCCGGAACAAACGTTCCTGCCGAATTGGTCGGATATCCCGAGTATAGTAAGATGCGATGGAAAGAAGCTATGGATGCTGCAAACAACGTAATCTCTTTAGGGCAATACGGTTTGTATGTATTGCACATGGATCCTTTCAACAACAATAATCCCGATTCGGGACATGGTTTCTATGCTCTGTTCCAATCATTAAAAGACGAGTATAAGCCCTCATCCCTCGTTGAATCAATACTCGATGACCGCAGCCTTGGCCGGGTAGCAAGAGAAAGCTGGTTTCAGCCTCCATCCCGTGGCGCTGCAAAGAGTGGATTTATCTATCAGAATCTGGTAGATGCGTTCCCGATGAAAAATGGAAAGCCAATCAGCGATCCGGCTTCAGGGTATGATCCAAATAATCCATATGCAAACCGCGACCCGAGGTTCAATAATACCGTGGCCCACGACCAGACAATGATCGCATTAGCACCTAACAATAACCCCGACCCGATAAATGTTTATCGCAAAGCCGATGGTTCATCCAGTGGAAAAGACGCCGTGCATCAGGGTACGCCTACTGGCTATTATATCAACAAAATGGTCAGCCGTCATTTGGCAGCCAATGCTGTGCATGGTGAAAATGAGGCAACTCCTATCTTACGCTATGCCGAAATTTACATGGCCTATGCCGAAGCTATGAACGAATATGAGATGGGTGATGGCAACGGATCTCAACTAGTATCGCCAACTGATAAGACATACGAGGTACTGAAAGCGATCAGGGCACGAGCTGGAATAGAAGCCGGCGCTGACGGAATGTACGGGTTAAAACCGGATATGACACGGCTGGAAATGCGTCAGGCCATCCGTGACGAAAGACGGATCGAATTTGCTATAGAAGGCCATCGCTTTTTTGATGTAAGACGTTGGAAAATAGCTGAACAAACAGACAGCCAGATGATGACAGGTATGGAAGTCCGGCTGACAGCTGATGGAGGTAAGTCGTATACACGTTTCAATGTACGTCAACGTGTGTTCAGGAAGGCAATGTATTTCTGGCCTATCCCATATAAGGAAACCTCCAAGTCTCCCAACCTGATCCAAAATCCTAATTATTAAGATTAAACCTTTTTTCTAACTCTGTAAACAAAGATTCATTATGAGAAGATTAAATATAAAAATGATGTTTATGCTTTGTATTATGGTATGCTCTTTCCTTTCCTGTGATAAATTTAAAGATTCGAATGGGTACGACATCGAAGAACCTGCGAAAAATCTTGCCGGTTCATGGTATATTACCAAGGCGGCCAGGAATGGAATAGAAATCACCAAAGCTGTCGATTTCAGTGCCTTCAGAATTACCTTCAATGACGATAATACTTATACCATCGATAATTACCTTCCATTTCTGGTCCGTCAGAACGGGACATGGAATGTAAACGACCCCCAGTATCCCACACAACTACTGTTTAAGGAAGGAACTTCTACCGAATCCAACATTTCCCTTTTCGAATATCGGACAGTGAAAGGAGAACGCCAGATAACCCTCTCGTTCTCACCGGGATGTCAGAATAATGTATATTCCTATGTATTGGAACGCGCGTCTAATAATTAAAACAGAATGCTATGAAAACAAAATGCAAAGATAAAACATTGATATATAGAATATTGGGATGTATAATGTGTCTTATTGTATTTATCTCCTGCGGCATAGAATGGTTCACAGACCATGGGAGTAAATTCGATGATGAATATAAGGACAACAACTCGCCGGTCATTTATAAGACAAATTCCGTGAAGGCAGGCGAATACGCCGAATTTGTCATGTATATAAAATGCGGGTCGAATAAAGACGGTCAAATAAATAAATTGATCATAGCCGTTAATGTTCCAAAAGTATGGACAGACGCCAAAAACGCGATAGTAACATGGGAAGGTACCGGCAATGGTAAAAATCTGGAGGGAGAACATAAGATGTCGCCGATCCCTGATGGAACCTCCCCTGCGAGAAAGCCGGGCCTGACTTGGGATCAAGCGCTCCTCAACAAATTCGGAGGGGAAAACCCGAATGTACTGGACGATACCCAATGGGTGGCATTTGTGTCTGATGACGCAGCCACAATCGATAACGGAGGCGGTGCGTATGATGTATACGTAAAAATAAAAATAAAAATGAAAACCGGTCCGGACAACCTGAGGGCGAAAATCGGATTCTTCGCAAACTATGAAAACGATGGATTAAGTGAGTATGATCCAAATAGCAATGAAGTAGGGCCAGACCACTGGAAAGCGATGTGGAGCCCCGATTGCTTTGAAGTGACGGATGGCGAAGGCGCCGAACCGATAGACTTCTGCCAGTATCATTTCTATCAGGTGACTCCGGGCAATGCTACTCAAAATGATATTCTTACATTCAGGTATATTGGTGATTATTACAATAACCAGTTGATTAATGAAAGTAATATCTACCTGAATGCCAAAGCCCACACCGCTAATGGTAATACATATACAGTAGACGAAATATCAGACAAAACAAAGTTGCTGAAAGATTCCAGATGGGGAGTAATGTGGAGTGCGACACTGTGGCCTGAAGGCTTTTTCGGCGTACCAGCAAACGAGACTATCACTCATATCGAATATTATTTTACAAATGCGGACGGTTCCCGATATGTCGACAAATATGATGACGAACAAGCAGGAAAAGACGATCCGGCCGGAGACGACGATCATTCGACAAGAGAGAAAAAACCGTTTGTCTACAATTTCATTTGTAAATGAGATCAATGTATAATTTTTTTATAATTAAAACCGGAATTTATGTATAATTCAATATATAAAAAGATGAGTAAGAGCTGCTACTTCTTGCTTATGATCGTATGGTGGTTGTTGTCAGGGTACGGAACCGCTTATGCCCAGGAAAAGGCGGCTAACGACGCATCCGGCTTTTCGGGTGTAGTTGTCGACCAGTATGGGAGACCTGTACAGGGCGTGGAAATAGCCATAAAAACGAGCGGGTACAAGGCGGTAAGCGATGAAACAGGAACATTCGGAATCGATGCCGTCATTGGAAATACACTTGTTCTCACACACCCTGATTATCTGATAAAAGAGATCAAGATTCCCAAAGACATCAAAAAGGGAACGGTATTCAAGGTAGATATAAAAGACAAGAAACTAAAAAATCCGGCCAATCTGGATGTCCCTTACGGAAAAACGATAGACAAAGAAACTTATCTGGGTGCGGCATCCACTATCTATACGGACGAAATAGCTCCTGCATTATCAGCTAATATACTGGGTGCATTATCGGGCAGGTTACCGGGCTTGTATGTTTCCCAAGGCAGAGGATACAGGAATACTTTCACCAACCAGAGTACAGTTAGTAATGCTTTTCTGGGCGGTCAGGCCGACGATTCCAGAGTAGGATATAACGACAATACGCAGTATGGTTTCTCATTGCGGGGAGCTTTTTCTCCGGTAGTGGTTGTCGATGGATTTCAGAGCGAACTCTTCAACCTCGATGTGGAAAGCATCGAATCGGTTTCGGTACAGAAAGACGCCTTGTCTTCCATGTTTCTGGGAGGAAGAAGTTCGCGTGGCGTAATGTATATTACTACTAAAAAACCGATAGCAGAAGGATTTAAAATATCATTCACCGGCAGGTATGGCATACAGGAACCAATAAAGACACCTAAGCCGCTCCCATCTTACCAATGGGCTTACCTGCTGAATGAGGCTCTGGTCAACGACGGCAAAAGTGGAGTATATACAGCCAATAACATAGAGTCGTTCCGCTACGGGAAAGATCCGATAGCATACCCTGATGTAAACTGGTACGATCAGATACTAAAAAACAACTCCGATATACAATCCTATAACTTAAACGCAACCGGAGGAAATAAAACAGCCCAATACTTCGTTAGTTTGGGATATTTCACCGAAAACGGGCTGCTACGCGAAAACGCGCAGAATACCTATAATACCAACCTCTCATACGACCGGTACATGGTAACTTCCAAGATTAACGTAAATGTGTTACCGGGGCTCAAAATGGGAGCTACCGTTATAGGGCGTATCGAGGAGGGGAATCAGCCGGGAGCAGGCACAAGCAGTATTATGAGCGATATATACACGCTTCCCGGAAGCGTATATCCGGTTTACAATCCAGATGGTTCTTATGGCGGAAGCAACAGCTACCAGAATAACCTGATGGCGAAAACTATTGGTTCGGGTTATATAAAAGATATTATGCGCGACGGATACGGTAATATTGTTATCGACCACGACATGGCATGGCTTGCCGAAGGCTTATCGGCGCGTATGGTAGGAAGCGTTGTTTCGCAAAGCCGCAGTGCCTTGGACCGCAGCAAGCAGGAACCTGTCTATCTTCGTACTCTGAATCCCGATGGGTCGTTGAGAGGCTATGAACGCTTTGGGAGTATAGTTCCGCAAAGGAATGGCTTCATCGGTGTATCAAACTTCCAGTATATGTATGGGCAGGTTGTACTGGACTATAAAAAAGTGATAAATAAATCGCATACTATAGAAGGAAATGTATTTGCTGACGTAAAAGAGGTTTTGGACAATTATCAATTGCCTGAAAAACCTGCAAATCTTAATGCAGAAGCCAAATACGACTATCAGCAGAAATATTTCGCCCAAGCGGCCGTATCCAGAAGCTACCTGAACAGGTATGCGCCGGGTAAAAGATGGGGGACGTTTTACGCTTTCGGCTTAGGATGGGATATCAGTAAGGAAGCATTTATGCAATCCATAGACTGGGTAAACAAACTAAAGCTACGTGCGGTGTTCGGACAAACGGGAAACAGTATCGGCCGCGACAATTATTACACATGGCGGCAACAATATGAAAGTAACGCTGTGAATGTTGCGGGTACAGGAGCTTATTATCCCCAGGGATCGAACTATACGGGCTTGTATGAAAATGTAGCAGTCGGACTTATCGAAACAAATCTCAGCTTGTCGAATCCGAACCTGACATGGGAAAGAGCCAATAAACTGAATATGGGACTCGATGCCAACTTGTTCGATAACAAACTTTGGATTACAGCTGATTTATACAGCGACAAACATTTCGATCTTTTAATGACCAGGGGGAAAAGCATAGAACTCATCGGGTTGAACTATCCTGCTGAAAATATTGGGAAGGTCCAGTATCAGGGTGCCGACCTCTCAGTAACTTATCAGGATAACATTGGAGATTTCAATTATTACGTGACCGGAAACTGGAGCATAAATCAATCGAAGATTTTATTCATAGACGAACAGAATGTTCCCGAAGAATACATGCGTAGGACTGGTAATCCCGCCGGAACCCGCTACGGACTTATTGCCGAAGGATTTTTCCAGACAAGGGAAGAGGTAGCAAACAGCCCGGTTATTTCCGGCTATAATATCGTCCCGGGCGACCTTAAATATAAGGATATGAATGGCGACGGAGTAATCAACGAATATGACCAGACTGCAATAGGCGGCAATAAACCTCTCTGTTTTTTTGGTCTGAACTTAGGATTTGAATACAAGGGATTTGAACTGTCAGCCTTATTTCAAGGCGCTTACAACCGTGAAATTTACTTCCCGGATGCAGGCTGGGAATATGCAACAGGGTTCATAGCATGGGGCAATACTTACAGTCAGGCATATGAACATGTGCTGAATCGCTGGACTCCCGAAACAGCTGAAACAGCTCTCTTCCCAAGACTTTCCACAAGTCCGAATTACAATGTTGCTCCTAATGGCATGAATAATTCATTCTGGTTGAAATCAGGAAATTACATACGATTAAAAAACCTGAATATAGCCTATACCCTCCCCGATTCATTTTCGCGAAATTATCTTGGCGGAGTGAAAGTAAAAGTATTTGTCGGCGGTCAGAATTTATGGACACAAGCTGCTTTTGATCTGGTTGACCCTGAAGTTGTAGATTTCAGGAACTATCCGGCGCTACGTGGCTTCAACACAGGGATCAACATCAAATTTTAGCATTTTCTAAAAAATGAAAGACATGAAAAATAAATTATATATCATACTGATAGGCCTGTTCTGCACGTTGTGGTCATGCAATGACTATGAAGATGTTCCTGTGGAAAAGCATACGCTTGAGTATGTGTTCTCAACTACAGATTCACTGGGTGTAGACGCAAAAAGGTATTTAAACAACATTTATAGTGTTTTGCGATACGGACACAATGGCATTGACGGAGACTATCTGGATGCAGCTTCGGACGATGCTGTCACATCGGTCAATTCGGAAAATCAAATCTATCAATTGCAGGTAGGCCGTTATTCACCTTTTGTACGCCTTACCGACATGGGATGGGCTAATTATTACAGGGGCATTCGCTGGTCGAATACGTTCATTAATAATATAGACGTGGTTCCATTCATGCAGACATATAACAATCACGCCGGTACAAAAATACCTCTCAACAGAGCATTAAAGGCCGAGGCTCGTTTCTTCAAAGCTCTTTATTATTTCGAACTTGTAAAGCGCTACGGCGGTGTGCCTTTGGTAGGCGATATTCCTTACGAATTGGGCGAACCGATGGAATTTCCACGTAATACGTTCGACGAATGTATAGAGTATATCGTAAATGAGCTCGACAATATCAAAGACAGCCTGCGATCGGTTCCTATCGCCAATGTAGGAGCTGACGGCCATGTGGTGACATCAGGAGCGGCTATGGCTCTCAAAACAAGGGTATTGCTATATGCCGCAAGCCCATTATTTAACGAATCTCCTATCGAAGCCGGAAATCCGTATGTAGGCTATGATAAATACGATCCTGCCCGCTGGAAAAGGGCAGCCGATGCAGCAGAGAATTTCATCAAAGACTGGGGCCCTGGAGGAAATTATGGCGGATATGCTTTAATGAATGATTTCAGGGATGTATTCCTCTATTATTACGGGCCGTCTACAAATGAAGTCATATTCCATGTACAAGTACAGGACGGCCAGAAAAAAAGAGACGTGGAAGTAAACAACGGGCCGATAGGATTCTCCAGTGAAGCCAAAGGCAACGGACGCACCAGCCCTACACAGAATCTGGTAGATGCTTTCCCGATGAAGGACGGAAAACCGATAAGTGACATGAGTTCGAAATATACATATTCGGAACAATCGATGTACGACAACCGCGATCCCCGCCTCGATTACACAGTATTACATAACGGTTCACGCTGGCTTAGTTCGGTACTGGCCACATACATCGGCGGACGAAACAATCCGAGCGGAACTACCGAAACCACCACAAAAACAAGTTATTACCTGCGCAAGTTTATGGGTAAATACGAAGATAAGGAGAAATATGAAGAGACTCTCCGCAACTGGGTTCTATTCCGCTATGCAGAAATATTACTAAATTATGCAGAAGCCAAAAACGAATATGACCTTGCTTCTTCGAAAACAACAGCCGACGCCAAAGTGATCGAATATATCAGAGAAATAAGGAAAAGAGCCGGTATTGACGGTGACGACGGTACTTACGGCATAGCCGGTAACACAACCTGCGTAGCAATGAGGGAACTCATCCGCAACGAAAGAAGAATTGAAATGGCATTTGAGGAGCAACGCTTCTGGGATATACGGCGTTGGAAAACCGCTGAAGAGATTTTCAACAGCCCACTAAGAGGATTAGCACTGGTGATGAGGACAGGGAATATACAGATTGAACATATTGATGTTCTGAATGCAAAATTCGATCCGAAAAGATACCTATATCCTATACCATACAGCGAAGTAAACAAAAACAGTAACATGGTTCAAAACCCAGGCTGGTAACAAAGCTATGTTTATCAATTCTTTAATAATCGATTGATATGAAAAGACTAACTTTATTATTTATAAGCATACAACTCTTTGCCTTTGCTTTCGGGCAACAACAGTTCCAACTGAAAGGCAAGGTGTCATCAACTGACGGGGAACTTCTCGCCGGAGTGAGCGTCACTATTGATGGAACAACGAATGGCACAATGACAGATTCCGACGGAAACTATACATTAACAGTAAAATCCGGCGATCAGGTAACATTCTCTTTTATCAGTTTCACAAAGCAATCTGTCAAAATAACCAATCAGAAGATTCTGGACATTATACTCCGACCCGATCAGACAGCTTTAGACGAAGTTGTGGTTGTCGGTTATGGTAAAGTAAAAAAAATCACATTGACCGGAGCTGTAAGCGCTATGTCGGCCGAAGATATACGAACAGTTCCCACATCCAGTGTACAAAATGCATTGGCTGGAAAGCTGCCCGGATTCTTTTCTCAACAGCGTTCGGGACAGCCGGGTAAAGACGCTTCCGACTTCTTTATCAGGGGAGTCTCTTCCCTGAACGAGGAGGGCAATCAACCGCTGATCATTGTAGACGATGTGCAATATACATATGACCAGTTGCAACAGATCAATGTGAACGAAATCGAAAGCATTTCGATCCTGAAAGATGCTTCTACTACAGCTATCTATGGTATTAAGGGTGCTAACGGCGTTTTGGTAGTAAAAACCCGCCGTGGTGAAGAAGGCCGCCCCCGTATAAATGTACGGCTCGAAGGTGGTTTGACCATGCCTATCCGTACACCTAAGTTCCTGAATGCTTACGAAGCAGCATCACTTACAAATGAGGCTTTTGTAAATGATGGGCTGGAAAGCAGCAAGCCGTTTAACGATACTGATCTTGAACATTTCAGGCTTGGAGACGACCCTTACGGCCATCCTGATGTAAACTGGTATAAAGAGATTTTTAAAGACGTAGCGAGCCAGCAGAACGCAAATGTGGATATTTCGGGCGGTACCAAAAGGCTGAGATATTTCGTTACGGGCGGATTTTTCTCCCAAAACGGTTTGACACGCAATTTCGAAGACCCGTACGGAGAAGTGAACACCGATTACTTTTACCGCAGATTTAACTTCCGTTCCAATCTGGATTTCGATGTCACTTCTACCACAAAAGTCCGTCTCGATATGTCGTCCCGTTTTATGAATATCAATGAGCCAAACGGTTTAAATGCCGTAGGGGAGATCTATAATTTCAAGAATATGACCCCATTCTCGGCTCCATTGAAAAACCCGAACGGAACCTACGCCTATCATAATTACTTCTTTCCCGACAGTAAAGACCCTACTTTGAATGCACGTCTGGCAAATGAAGGTTACAGCCGTACAAGGAGATTCGATTCCAATATACTATTCGATGTATCCCAGAATATGGACTTTGTTACTAAAGGGCTTTCCGGTATGTTACGTGTAGCGTATTCCAGTATAGATGAAAATTCCAGAAGAATGTGGCGTGCCAAAGATATGTATCCTACCTATCACTATACCCCTTCTGAGGATGGAGGTACATATACAATCAACCCTACGGTGAACTCCTATGCTTATGAAAAGTATGTATCGGGCGCCGGTATCAACAAAGCTATCAGGGATTTGAATATACAGACATTCATCAATTACGAACGTACCTTTAACGAAGACCATAATTTCAGTGGAATGTTGTTATATAACAGGCAAAGCCGTACAAGGGACTGGGAAAACGTGCCTTTTTTCAGCCAGCCCGACGTTCCTGCAAAATTTGTCGGATATACAGGCCAAATCAAATATAACTACAAGAACCGGTATCTGTTCGACCTGAACACTGCCTATAACGGTACCGACCGATTTAGCAGAAGCAAGCGTTTCGGCTGGTTCCCCTCTGCCGCAGCAGGATGGAATATTGGAGAAGAACCATTTTTTCAGGAAAAATTCGGCAGCAAGATCGATATGCTGAAAATCAGGGCCTCATATGGTTTGGTGGGATCAGATGCAGCATCGGGCGGCCGTTACCTCTACAAGCAGTATTATGAGCAAGGAGACGGATATAGTTTCGGCGAAAATTATAACAATACGATGTCTTCATATAAGGAAGGCTCGTTGGCCGACGAATCGGTTACATGGGAAAAAGCCCGTAAATTCGACGTCGGTATAGATGCCAGCCTGTTAAATAATAAGATATCCTTTACTTTAGACTATTTCTATGATTTCCGCTACGACCAGTTGGTAGAGAGAAGTGACGTATCCCTGGTTTTTGGTCTGGGTTCGGCCCGCAAAAACATAGGAGAAACTTCTAATCAGGGTTTCGACGGGCAAATCGGCTATACTGATAAATTCGGGGATTTTAATTTCAATACCAACCTTGTATTTTCCTATGCAAAGAATAAAGTGAAGTACAAAGCCGAGGCTCAGCAAAGATACCCTTGGCTGGCCGAAACCGGCAAACCTATCGGTCAGCCATTCGGTTACACATGGCTTGGATATTACACCCAGCAGGATATAGATGAAATCAACGCAGGCAATCCGAATAAGATCCCCGTACCTTCAGTTCCTGTATCGGCAGGCGACCTGAAATATATGGACCTGAACGAAGACGGCGCTATCGATGACTTCGACAAAAGTGCTATCGGTAAACCTAACCTGCCGACCACCACGCTTGGATTTACGATAGGCGGATCGTATAAAGGTTTTTCACTGAACCTGTTGTTCCAGGGATCATTCGATTATAGTTTCAGTGTCGTAGGAACGGGCATAGAATCTTTCAAAAGCCAGTTTCAACCTATCCACTTGAAACGCTGGACACAGGAGAGGTATGATAACGGTGAGGTAATCGACTTCCCACGCCTGACAACGAACCCTTCTACCGTAAGCAGCAGCGAAGCATACATGTCGGACTTCTGGCTGGTAAACGCATGGTATATCCGTCTGAAAACGATTGACTTGGGCTATGAGCTTCCTAAGAGTGTATTGCCTAAAGGGATATATAGCACACGCTTCTATATGAATGCTTATAACCTGTTTACTAAAACAAACTATGATAAATATCAGCAGGACCCTGAAATAAAGACAAACTCGGCAGGTGATGCATATATGAACCAGCGAGTGGTAAACTTTGGTGTGCAGATGTCGTTCTAAAAAACTACTGTAACAGGGTTATCTATTGTGTATATGAATGATAACCCTGTACATTTTTGCGATACACATTCATAACCTTAATTTATAATGCATATGAGAAGATTTTATGAGTTTATTAAAGCTTCGCACAGATTATATATATTCGCCCTGTCATTATTTGTTATCAGTATTATATTATATGGTTGTTTCAGATTGAGATCGCTGAACCATCCCACAACGGCTGAGACTAATAGTTATTTCGACGTGACATTTGTATGCGAACATACCAATCCTACCAAAACAGAAGGAAGGGGGTATTTCGGCGCGCTTTTGCCTAAAGGATGGAGGGCGCAGGATTACACCGAATATACAGTACATTTTCCTAATCCCGATGAAAATATTTATGGGCGCCTCGCTTTCGACCAATATTATACGGACGCTTTAAATGTTGCTTTTCCCGCTCCTGCAGGTTATTATTGGTGGGGTGGCCGTTCGATCGATATACTTGAGCTTTTGCATAGCGACAATAATAAAAGCGATGATTTTACTTTTACGTTCCGCATCTTTACCGATAATCAGACCGGGGATTTTAGCCTTAGATACGTGGTAGGTACCGATGGGAATGACGAAAATCCGGCCGGAAACGGAAAGTATATCGATGAAACGCGTACAATATCTGTTACACAAGGCAGCGAATATCCGATGCAGAAGACTCCGAACTGGGTACTTTTGCCAAACAGAGGCGAAGATGCCAATGTACAGGTCTATTCCGATAAGGATTACGACGGATTTTTCACCCGCTGGCACGGATGGACAGGCGGAGATATTGGCCGGTCTGAGCCGCTGGGCGACGGGCGGAGTATCTGGGTATGGGGCGACTCCCATACAGGTACTGTGCTTTCCGGCCGTACCAGAGTGGGAACAGGAGATAACCAATTCGAACGCAACTTCGTCATGGTGCAGGACGGTGAGGACTTTAGCGCTTTCAGGCTGTTGAATGAAGGTTCGCCGGGTGGCAATCCTCCGGTAAAGGAGGTACTGATACCTACCGATGATAATGGAAATCCTTTGAACAAGAATAGTGTATGGTACTGGCCTGCGGGAAGTTCGGTTTATTATCGCAATGGAGTTCCCGAACTTCAGATGATCCTCAGCCGTGTGCAAAACGATGGCTCAGGAGGGATGTGGGGTATGAACGGCGTGTCGGCGGATGTGGCTGTATTCTCCCTGCCCGATCTAAAGTTGAAGGAGATAAAAAAATATAAGCATATGACTCGGAGCCTCGCAAAAGGTGATAGCAAATTCGGGCTGGATTTCGGAGGATACGTATTTAAAGATGATGACGGAACTGTGTATATATACGGTTATGCTGATATTGAAGGTATCTGTACACGGTACGGCCTTGTAGCCCGTGTTACTAATGGAGACCTTACGGGTAACTGGGAATTTTATAATGCCAGAACAAAAGAATGGTCTACCGACACATCATGGCAGAATGATCTTGCCAATTGGGAAGGAGCGACTATAGTGCAGGACCCTGTGTTTGTATTTAAAGATGCCGGGAAATATTATGGAATTGCCCAGCCGGGAAAATGCTTTAGCGATGAAATCATACTTTATGAAGCTGAAACTCCCTACGGGCCATTCAATAATAGGAGAACAATAGCGAAATTACCGGCCGAAATAAGCACGGAGAACTCATTTTTCTGTTCATTATTAGCCGTTCATCCGCAATATTCCAAAAACGGAGAAATATTCTTTTCTGTTTCCAAAAACTTTCAGGACGACAAGCCATGGTATGCGACCGGAAATGCTGACACATATCTGCCGTACTTCTTCCGGGTGAAAGACTGGCGCGACAAGTTAAGTATTGCAGACCAAGATGCTACAGACAATAAGGGCATTCTTACCGCCCAATACGAAAATGATACGGAAAGTGCGACTGATAATGATGCCGCGACTATCTATTCGGTCAGTGCAGGAAAAGCATGGATTCAATACGAATCTCCATCTCCGGTTAATTTAAGGCGCTATACGATTACTTCTGCGCCGGATTCTCCCGGCAAAGACCCTCTGCACTGGAAGCTATTGGGTTCGAATGACGGAACATCATGGACTGTACTCGACGAGCGTTATTACGCCGAGTTTGAGCACCGTTCGCAGACTGTGAACTACAATGTGCCTATCGATGGTAATTATACTCATTTCCGCCTCGATGTTCTGGCATCGAAGGAGGGAGGGGAATTACAAATAGCCGAATGGCAGCTTCTGGGGAAATTCAAATATGAGACCGGCTCTGTCGCCGAATTGGAAAGCGTGAGCGTAGATGGTAAGCCTGTGGCTGTACAGGATGTTATGACTATAGATTTGCCGGCTTCAAGCGGAAATAATTTTACGGTGAATCTGGTAACGGTTGACAAAGGGACTATAAACGGTAACGCCGGTGAATATACATTTTCTGCCGGACTGGACAGGCCTGACATCAAGAAATATAATATAAAAGTTATATCGGAAGACGGAAAAGCCGAAAAAGAATATACATTAATCTTCAACAAGCGTTTTGCCTTTAACGACCTTATTAAGGTGAAATGGAATAATACCCTTATGTTGTATCTTAACAAATTGAAAGATTACGATATAACGGGTTACCAGTGGTGCCTCGACGAAAGCCCGATTGCCGGTGCAACAGGAACCAGCTACGTGGCCGGTTCGAAGAAGAACGACCTGCTGAGCCAGACATCTGCCTATCACATTGTATTGAAAACCCCTGATGGAGATTTACGCTCCGAAGCTGAACGGATAGCACTGAAAAGCATGGATATACTTACTCATCCGAACCCTGTAAAATCGGGTGAACAAGTAACTGTGGATGCGGATATTGACGAAGATTTACTCCAAAATGCAACGATTGAGGTCTACAACATTTATGGCAACAAACTCAATGCTGTTAAAGCCCAGGGACGTTCCACTATGGTAAGTATGCCGTTCACATCGGGTATATATATGATCCGGTTCAAGGCAAAAAATGATTTTGAAAAAACACTGAAGGTTGTTGTTAAATAGAAATGTTTTAATTAAACATATAGTAATGAAACAATTATGAGAAAAACGAAAATAAAAGTCTTTATCGCTATTTTCATTTTATTCGCTTCGGCTACTCTTGTTTCGGCTCAGCAAAAGAAGTCTGAACTTTCGGTATCTGTAGCGGGAGGATTGTCGACGTTGGATTATGAAGCCGCTTTTGGCAAACACAAGAATGGTGCCGGAGGTAACTTTGGGATAGGCTATACCTATTTCATTTCCGAAAATTTCGGTTTGAACACAGGAGCAGAATTCTCCCTATATCAGGCGGAGTTGACTAAAGATAAGTTTAATAATGTGTCCCGGTCTCTGGTGGACGCGTCGGATGGAGAATTGTATGATTTTTATTCCTCGGTGAAGGATTATAAGGAGAAACAAAATGTGGCATATCTGAATATTCCGCTCATGGTGCAGTTCCAGTCCGGGGAAAAGAATAAGCTGTATGCGCAGGCTGGAGTTAAATTGGGTATTCCCGTGAAAGGTAAATACAAATCTTCGGCTTCTGAAATGGTAAATAAAGGATTCTTTCATGATACTGAAAGCTGGGGTGAAAGTCAGGAATTTATGGGATTCGGAACATTTTCAGGCTATTCGGGTAATGAAGATATCAGCCTTAAAGTAGTTTGCTTTTTCAGTGCCGATCTTGGTATGAAGTGGGCTTTATCGGATAAGTTGTTTCTGTATACGGGCGCATATCTCGATTATGGATTGAATGATATTGTAAAAGACAGCCGCAATCAGAACTTTATCAAGTTCGGGAATACAACCGAAGGATTGGTTCCGCTAAATAACAGCGTCCTTAATTCATCGATCGGGTATAGCAGTAATACACTAACCCAAACGTTGAGTGACAGGGTAATACCTGTAAGTATCGGGTTTAAGGCCAGACTGGCTCTGGGTTTATAGTTGTTATTATCCACAAAGTCCGGGTATGAGGATGTTTTATATCCGGATTTTGCGGATTCGAAGAAGTCAAAAAAATGAATCGTAAAAAATGAATAAAAAAGTAGGTCAATAATTGCCGGAGGATAAACTTTAGTGCTGCACACATAAATAATGTATAATATAATTAGGAGAATGTGCTTATATCTTAAAATTAAGAAATTATGAAAAAGAAAATTTTATTATTAGCATTTTTTGCATGTGTGTTAATATCTGTTTCTGCTACAGCACAAACAACCTATCGGTTAGTTATTAACAATGAACTGAATATTTCCTGTCAATTTGAGGTTTATGCAAGACTTAAAATGAGTAGTAGTACCCCGGCCATCGATGCCAACACCTATGATCTAACAGGAGTCAATGAGCCGACTGTGTCTGCATGGTCTTCCGTATCAGGGCAATTAAACTGTTATTCGTTAGAAGGTATTGTAGTTCGCCTTAAACCGGCAATATTTAGTAATTGGTATGGTGATTTTACCGGAGTATCTATGGGTTCATTCGGATCTCATACCATAGACACCGGAATATGGACACAGGGGAGTTCTCAATTGAGTTTTACCTGCCGTATGTCCTATAGCAATAATACCGTTAATGTAACAATTGGGCATTGATGCAGCTTCGCTGATTTCAATGATTTACAACACGTTCTCAATATAACTTTTTTATTCGATTTATAATCATTTAAGTGTATTCTTCTAATTATATTATACATTATTTACAGGAGTTTTGCTTATAGATGTTTTCAAATCCCAATAGTATAAACTGTACTTACAGATAATAAAATGATAATAGTTTGAAATAATAATATATATAATAATGACAGTACGAATAGCCATATTTACGGCCATAGCATTATTGCTGGCAACGTTTACCCAAGCCCAGATAAAAGATTTGGTGCAATATGTAAATACGCTTCAGGGAACCGATTCCAATTTCGGGCTTAGTTACGGTAATACATATCCTACAACAGCTATGCCTTTCGGGATGCACACATGGGCAGCTCAGACAAACAGGAATGGAGAAGGGTTCAAATATATGTATGCCGATAATAAAATTCGGGGATTCCAGCAGGCTCATCAATGTAGTCCGTGGGTGAGTGACTATGCTGTTTATTCCTTCATGCCGATGATCGGAGAGTTGGTTGTAAATCAGGACAAGAGAGCTGCTAAGTTCAGCCACGATAACGAAACCGGCAAACCGCATTATTATAAAGTTACATTCGACAATGGTATTACTACCGAAATGGCACCTACAACGCGCGGAGTACATATCCGCTTCTCGTTTCCTAATAACGGGGATGCTTATCTCGTACTCGATGGATATACCAATATGAGTGAAGTAGAAATAAATCCGCAGAAAAGACAGATCAAAGGCTGGGTAAATAACCAGCGTTTTGTAAATCATCCGGAAAACTTCCGTAATTATTTTATAATACAATTCGATAAGCCTTTTGAGGCATATGGTACATGGGAGAATGAGAAAGACGGAATTTTTCCTGACGAATTGCATCGCGACGGCAAAGGCGCGGGTGCGTACATTAAATTCAAAAAAGGGTCTACGGTACAGCTAAAAGCTGCTTCATCTTATATAAGCCCCGAACAGGCATTGCTCACATTAAACAGGGAATTAGGCAACGATAAGAACCTGGAAGCGACAAAGGCCAGAGGAGCAGAAACATGGAACAAATTACTGAACAGGGTAATTGTAGAAGGAGGAACGGATGAGCAAATAAGAACTTTCTATTCGTGCCTGTTCCGTGCGAATCTTTTCTCTCGTAAGTTTTACGAACGTAACGAGAATAACGAACCTTATTATTATAGTCCTTACGACGGAAAGATTTATAGCGGTTATATGTACACCGATAACGGATTCTGGGATACGTTCCGTACACAATTCCCTCTGACTAATATTCTCCACCCTACTATGCAGGGACAATATATGAATGCCTTACTCGATGCACACGACCAATGCGGCTGGCTGCCTTCATGGTCGCAACCCGGCGAAACAGGCGGTATGATCGGCAACCATGCGATCTCGCTTCTCGCCGATGCATGGGCAAAAGGTATCCGCACATTCGATCCCGGACGAGCTTTGAAAGCCTATGCACACGAAGCGATGAACAAAGGCCCGTGGGGCGGCGCTAACGGACGTATTTTCTGGAAAGAATATTTCCAGCTGGGTTATGTCCCATATCCGGAATCGTCCGGCTCTACTGCACAGACACTAGAATATGCTTATGATGACTGGTGTGGCTATGAACTGGCAAGAATGACAGGAAACCGTTTCTATATGGATGTTTTTGAAAGACAGGTATATAATTACCGCAATGTATTTGACCCGACCGTAGGATTCATGAGAGGAAAAGATAAAGACGGTAAATGGCAGGAACCATTCGATCCGTTTGTCTGGGGAGGTCCTTATTGTGAAGGCAACGCGTGGCATTATACTTGGTCTGTTTTCCATGATGTACAAGGCCTGATCGATATGTTTGGAGGTCCCGATAAAATGACGGCGAAGATGGACTCCGTATTCACCGTGCCTAATATTATCAAACCCGGCACTTATGGCGGTGTAATCCACGAAATGAGAGAGATGGAACTGGCCGGCATGGGACAATATGCACAGGGCAACCAGCCTATCCAACACATGATTTATATGTATTCGTATGCGGGGCAACCATGGAAAACCCAATACCGGGCACGCCGGATAATGGATGATCTGTATAATCATACCGAGAGAGGCTATCCGGGCGACGAAGATCAGGGAGGTATGGCATCTTGGTATGTACTCAGCGCTTTGGGAATTTATGCCGTTTGCCCTGGAACGAATGAATATGTATTGGGTAGTCCGTTATTCAAAAAGGCGACTATTACGATGGAAGACGGTAAGAAATTTACAATCGAGGCAAGCAACAACAGTAAAGACAATGTATATGTACAGTCTGCGACACTGAATGGCAGCCCGTGGAATAAGAACTATATCACTTACAAAGACATCGTAAACGGAGGAATAATCAAATATGAGATGGGTAGTCAGCCGAACAAAAGCAGGGGTACAGGTAAAGATGCAGCACCATTCTCTCTTTCAAAAAAATAAAAACAGATACGACTTGAAGTTATGAGTAAAAAGATATTGATATTGACTTGTATGCTGGCTGTTTGGGCGGTTCATTATATAAATGCCCAAAACACTAAAATTTCACTGAACAGCGATGCCGGTAATATACACTGGAAGGTCAGAGCGCAGGATGAAGTAGGCGGGAATGGCCGGCAAATAATGTCTTCCGGATATAATATGTCCGATTGGATAGCGGCAGTAGTTCCGGGTACCGTTTTCGGATCGTATGTAGAAACCGGACTTGAAGAAGACCCGAACTTTGGAGATAATGCCTATAAAGTAGATAAATCGAAATATGATAAGAATTTCTGGTATCGCGGCGAATTTGATACACCTGCTTTATCAGACGGAGAATTACTCTGGCTCAACTTTGAAGGAATAAACAGAAAAGGTGAAATTTACCTTAACGGAAACAGGCTGGGACTTCTCGATGGTTTTATGGATAGGGGCAAATTCGACATCACCGGACTGGTAAACAAAAACGGCAGGAATGTATTAGTGGTATTGGCGTATTGGGTAGGGCTTCCCGTCCCTAACCATGCAAGCCCGACTTACATTTCCAGCGCCAGCTGGGACTGGATGCCTTATGTCCCGGGCTTGTTGAGTGGTATAACCGATGATGTGTATCTCAGCACTTCACGGGAAGTATCTATGGTCGATCCGTGGATAAGGACAAAAGTACCAAACAAGGATAAAGGCTTAATCGAATTACAAGTAGAACTGAGCAATAACACCCCAACAGAACAAACGGGCGTACTGAAGGGAATTATCCGGCCCGGAAATATCGAATTTTTCAAAGAAATAAAAATCGGCGGAGGCATACAGAAACCTTTCAGAATAGAACCGAAAGACTTTAAACAACTGGAAATAGATAATCCAAAACTGTGGTGGCCTAATGGCTACGGCGACCCTAATCTGTATACATGCGATCTCACTTATATAGTGAATGGCAAAATATCCGATTCTAAAAAAATCACATTCGGGATAAAAGAGTACAGCTACGAAAGAGTGGATGATGTATTCCGTATCAAAGTAAACGGAGTACCTGTTTACGCCAAAGGCGGTAACTGGGGCATGAGCGAATATATGCTTCGTTGCCGCGGTGAGGAATATGACCTGAAAGTAAGGTTGCATAAAGAGATGAACTATAACATTATCCGTAACTGGATAGGTTCCACAACTGATGATGAATTTTACGACGCCTGCGATAAATACGGTATTATGGTATGGGACGACTTCTGGTTGAATTCCCATAAGAACCTGCCGGACGATGTGCAGGCATTCAATAACAATGCAATAGAAAAGATCAAGCGTTTGCGTAACCATCCCTGTATAGCTGTATGGTGCGGAGAGAACGAAGGCTATCCGCTTGCTCCGCTCAATGACTGGCTGAGGGGCAATGTGGAACATTTCGATGCCGGCGACCGTTGGTATCAGGACATTTCCAATAATGACGGCCTGTCGGGTAGCGGCCCCTGGGGAAATTTCCATCCGAACTGGTATTTTTCAAAGTATCCGATGATGTACGGTTTCAAAGGCAAGCCGGGTTGGGGATTCCGTACTGAAATAGGCACTGCCGTATTCACTACGTTTGAGAGCTTCCGAAAATTCATGCCGAAAGAATCATGGTGGCCTCGCAACGATATGTGGGATAAGCACTTCTTCGGCCCGCAGGCGGCAAACGCCTCCCCCGACAAATATGTTGGCATGATCACTGAAAATTATGGCAAACCTGAAGGAATCGAAGATTTCTGCCGTAAAGCGCAGCTTCTGAATATAGAGTCTAACAAAGCCATGTATGAAGGATGGCAGCATCATATGTGGAATGACGCCAGCGGGATAATGACGTGGATGAGTCAGTCCGCATACCCGTCATTTGTCTGGCAAACCTACGATTATTATTATGACCTGACCGGAGCATACTGGGGAGTAAAGAAGGCTTGCGAACATGTTCACATCCAGTGGAGCTATGCAGATAATTCAGTGAAAGTAATCAATACTACACTCAACGATGCTAAAGGCCTGACCGCTAAAGCGACAGTTTATAATCTCAACGGAAAAGAAATGAAGAAATATGAACAGCGCGTTGATGCAGATGCAAAGGCCAATAGCGTTACTGATCTGTTTTTTATGAACTTCGTCACCGATAATATCGCCTATCAGAAAAAGGTGATGGCCTCTTCCCGATCTATCGATGCAGAAGAAGCCGGGGCAGTAACAGACGGCAGCGATGGAAGCCGTTGGGTCAGCAATTACAACGATAATGAATGGATATACGTAGATTTGGGCGAACGGCAGGAAATTGGCAATATAACCCTTAAATGGGAAGACGCGCATGCCCAGGCGTATAAGTTGCAGGTTTCGGATGATGCTGCAGAGTGGAAAGATGTGTATCAAAACAATAATTCCAAAGGCAAGAACGAAGAGATAAAGATCAAACCCGTTATGGCACGATATGTAAAGATGCTGGGACTGAAACGGGCCACAGAATGGGGTTATTCATTATATGAATTTGAGGTTTACGCACGGAATAAGGCTAAGCCCGATTTAACTCCCGTTCATTTCCTGCGCTTCGAACTGACTGATAACGACGGCAATATTGTATCCGATAATTTCTACTGGCGGTCTACTGTTTTGGGAGACTACACAGCTTTAAACAAGATGGGGAAGGCTAAACTCAGCACGACTTCGAAAATAGAAACACGCGATAATAAGAAGTTTATAAAAGCAAAGGTTAAGAACATAGGTTCATCCGTCGCATTCGCCGTGCATGTACAGTCATATAGGATATCCGACGGAGAACGTATTCTTCCGGCTATTATGAATGATAACTATTTTACCCTGATGCAGGGGGAAAGTAAAGAACTGGAAATAGAATTCGATGCGTCTGTTCTACCGGATAACAACTATAAACTGGAG
>QMCD01000405.1_pt1 | contig 29954 bp, 32 predicted proteins | sample 1821841 | NCBI WGS metagenome assembly QMCD01 (sample SAMN01991225, study PRJNA193472) | Termite gut metagenome, whole genome shotgun sequencing project. | isolation source: worker | host: Macrotermes natalensis | reverse complement strand
GATGTGAAAATATATAATATAGGCACGAGAATATAAAGTGCGGATGCAAAAATATTCAATCAGGAGACAAGAATACTCAATTGGGATGCGAAAATGGGTCTATTTGGTGGTCTATTCAATAAACTATCTCCTTTTACAGGTAAAACCTGTTTGGATAGAACGGACGAGGCAAAGAGCCATCGTCCGAACGTCAGTGTTTATTTTTGGACAGCCTCAAGGGAACGGAGTACAAATTTTCAAATTTACACAACACTTTCGGCGGTACTACTGCTACGATTTTAGCAAACTGCTTGTTAGATAGCTTTTTCGCCGAAAGCTAATTTATAAATACTTTCTTTGTAATTTATCAAGTTTTGATTCACTATTGACATGTCAATTTTAAGCGTTTCGTAATATGGATATTCTTGCTGTATTTGTTGAGGTGTTTTTTCTTTTTCTTTCTCTTTCTCTATATTTATTTCATACCACCGTTCGAATTTGGCATGCCATTGCGTCAAATGTGGTCTCAATCCTTCATTCAGAATTTTTGCTGAAACCTCTATTAACATTCGAGTGTCCTTGTCATGTCTTATTTTTGTTGCAGGCAATTCTTTGATCAATTCTCGTGTTATCGTGAAGAATTGATACCAAGATTTGTAAATCTCAATAATTACATCATGCTCAAAATCTATGGGAAGTCCTATTTTTCGGGTATTTAACTCAACCCAGATTTTATATGATATTTCAATGTTTGTATGATTCGGTTTGATTTTGATTTTTTGTCCTTGTATGCCGATTTCTGCACTATCTATTTCGACATTCTTAAATTTATAAATTCTGTTTTTTAGAATTTGGTATATCCAAAAAAAGAGTAATAGAAATAAAATCACATATATTATCCAATGAATCAAGATAACCAGACTGCAATTTTCGTCAAAATATAATCTGAATAATTCCATAATTATTTATTATTTAAGTGAACGCTCCAACTTGAAGGGTCTCCGTGTATTCCTATTTCAAATTTTCCGCTTAAATATTGGATAAATTGTTGACCCGTGTTTGAGCTTAATATTTTGTAATTTCTCAACTTAGCACTATTCATTTCATAAAACAATTCTTCAGGGATTTCAATGGCGTTATTGCCAAAATAATAAAATGTTTGCGAGATTAATACTTTTTTACCGTCAACATCTCTTTTTAAGTGATCTTTGTTCAGCTTCCCTTTTTCATTAGAATGGGCAGAGTTTTCTTGAATCCATTTTTTTGGATTCTCGTCATAGTGATAAAAATTATCACCATACATTTGCACTAAACTGCCATTTACTTTTGGTTTTTTGTTTTGAAAACGCTCGTCAGACCAATAATTGTTAAAAGACATAATTTCTTCAACTTGCATTGCAAAAACAATTCTATTTTGATTATTAAGAGCCTTAGAGCCTATGCCAATAATCCAATCTCCAATTTTAAGCCGAGAGCTATTTCTTATTTGTGATTTACATACTGCAAGAGTACAGTAACCATGAAAAGGGTTGGGAGCCAATCCATAATCATGTTCAATTTTATATAAAAAGTAAGTCATATTTTTAAGTTTAACATTTTACTCGAATAATATTATATATTGGCTCTCTATTGCCTCCAGACGGTGTTTCAACAGGTTCTGTTTTACCTGTCAAAATATCTCCTAATTTATCTGTAGAATTCCAGCCAATAAGAGGGCCTCCGTACTTTTTAAATGCTTCGGGCAGTTCTACAGAATCCAAGCAGCCATGTTTATATATTCCTACAATTTGCTTGCCTTGTAAATTTGCTTGTCTTATTTCATAATTTACCCATGGGCGAGTATGTGTATCTTCTCCTATAAGGCAAATGAAAGTACCTGCCCACTTGACAGCTCCCCTTAGATAGCGAGCAATTGTAGCATCGCTGGGAATGTACGATCTGTGTTTCGTGCTATCTATAGAGCTATTTCGGACATCGTATCCTTTGTCTTTCAAGCGTTGTTTCAAACGTTGAACATGCTCATCATCTTTGCCATAGTGGCTAATGAATATATTGTGTTTCATAACTAATCATATAAATTGAATATTTCCTTAGAATTATCCTCTCCACTTGACGATACCCTTTGTTTTTTTGTATTAAGTATATTAAAAGAATTCTGAGTGGAATCAAAAAGGAAAGAATATCTCATGTTTCTAAATCCTATAATCCATTCAAAAATAATTTTACGCTCAGAATCATCTTTTGCACTTCTTAAAAGACAATGGAGCATTTTAAACCTATTATCTACATAGTATTTTCTTTCTTCTTCACTCTTTGATATTTCGATCTCCTTATAATCCAATTCTATCGTAATTTTTTGAACTGGATCTGTTTCAAATATTTTCAGAAAAACTTCAGGTTCCGTTTTGCTTGCCCCATTAATAAACTCATTAAATTTTGGTCTGTTCCATTCTTGCAATTCATCACAAAGGATTAATAAAAAGGGGAGTGTGTTTAAGTGTATATGATATATTTTAGGACAAGTATGTCCAGCCATTGCTCTCAATATTTCCTTTCTTATGTAAAACTGTCTAGTATCTTCTGCTGATAGATTACTTTTTGAAATATAGTAGTCAGTTTCAAGAAAATAAGTTAGGTTCTTAAACAATAATAAACTGGAAAAAACTCCATGCCGATAGTCTTCTATTGATTTTGAAAGTTTATCCCTATATTTTGTTTGAATGGAGGTATATCCTTCATTCCCAATATCATTTATAGTAGCTTTTGAGGAAATAATATCAATGAATTTTTCCACCAAGAATGTATTAAAAATATCAAAATTATAATTCAATTCCGTAAACTGTATATTCCCAAAATGAGAAATAATCTTTTTGGCTTGTCGATTTATTTGAGATGTTTTTTCAATAGGGTATCCTAAATCATGGCATAAAGCTACAATTGTCCACATTGACCATAATTCACTTTTTGATATAGATTTTGGTTTATCCTGAGGTGCGTCGTCAGCAATCATAAAATGAAAATCATTATTTATTTTAAAACCATCATATAAGGAGATTTTTTTATTTACAATGAGACTTATCCCAATAGCCCATACTTGTAAAACATGTTCAACATGATTTCGATAATGTTTGTCAATTCCATATAAAACAGACTCAAATTCAATAAATTCATCAAAATACTTGTCAATTTCATTTATTCCATACGAATTGGTTTTTCGTATATCTTCAAATGCAGCGAAAAATCCGTTATTGTCTTTTTTTGCATCATTATATATTTTCTCTCTATAATCGTTAATTTTTAATATAGCAATTGCATCAATGAGAAGATCTTTCCATAAGTTTTTAGATGCTACTATATTAGAATCATCAACGTATGCTCTAAGGCTGTTTTTAGTGGACTGGCTTATGAAATTACTGTTTTCAGAATCCGCAATTTGCCTAAAAACAGCCTCTTTTAAGTAAGCGACATCCAGTTTCTTTCCTACAATATCCTCTATTTTAGTCATATCTTTTCTCCCTTTAAAATGGTTAACCCTATAATAGCATATCCTATAATATCAATTAAAGTATCCTCTATGGATTCAAAATTAGGAGATTGCCCTTCGTTTGCTTTTTCAACTAATGAACGATACCTATTGGCTTTATCATAAATGTGAACCATATTGCCATTTAGTCCTAAGTCGAAACTAGCACCACCATAATCTTCATTCTTTTTCAGAAGGATTTTTGTTACTTTTTCTGTAATTTTATCAATACTATCTTTATTCATGTTTCATATATTTTTGAAATAACTTATTCAATATGGGATTCTTAAAATCAACTTTTTTCTTCAGATTGAAGCAGTAAAAAATTTTGTACCAATCATTGAAGAAGTCATCTTCAAAATCAATAATAGTACCATGGTGCTTATTTTCCCTTAGTTTCGTTTCTTCCGAACTAAGTCTGAGTAATAACGAATCGAAGTTTTCTAACGAATTAAAGTTCATTTCATAATTATAGTATTCCTCACTGACTTCATTTGAGGCTGCAATATTTATCAATTGCTCTGTGAAATTTTCATAAAAATGAAAACAATTAGAAATATGGTAATAGTCACCAACTTCGAATCCCAATATATGAGAAAAATACTCTTGTATCAATGTGTAATTGAATATATTTACAGCACTTGCACCCCATAAAATGTCATTCGACCTCATATATACAGTTAAGTTGAGTTTATTGCTATTAGCTTGTTTTTGAAAATGGAGCAAACGTGTGCAAGGGTAGTCTTTTGTACTTTTCAAAACTCCATTTTCTTCAAAACAATCTTTTGGCGGGTCTCCTATGGTAATAATTGCTTGTCGAGTGTTTTCGTCCTTAGCAAACACTTTCAGCACGTAGTCAAACTGGTCTAATTCTGTTTTTCGTAAAGTGGAAAGTTTATGCGAGAAGGTGGAGCTATTTATTTTGTAATCATCAGAAATTCCGTTATATTTACGCAATCTAGGCCCATATCCACCTCTTAAAAAGAGACCATCGTCCGAGAAGTTTTTCATGTTTTCTAAATAGTGTCCTATAAAGTTGAGATCATTTCGACCTGTTGCCAACCATAATGATTCAGCAAATGGAAGTATTGGGTTCCATTTCCGTTCTGGGATTGTAACAAATCTTGCACGCGGATTGGTTATTTTAAATATAAAAGGTTCTGGAAGTTCTATACATGTAAAACCACGTGTATTGCGTTTCATGCCGTGTTTTAGCAATAAATTTGAAGCCTCTTTCAAAAAAGAGTTAATTCCAGCATATTCTTCGGTAAACATAGTTTTTTACATTTAGAGTTAATATTCCATTTTGGCGGAAAGAACAATGGGTATGGTTCTTTTGGTTTTTTGAATTTTTGTTTGATTCGTACATTATTTATTTGCAATTCAGGCATTTTTACTCTTAAATATTTATCTGTCTCACAAAAGCAATTTTGTATATCTATTAGTGTCGGATTTCTTCCAAATAGATTTTTAAAATCGGTAAAACCGTATTGTTCTTGATATTTTTCTAAATTCTCAAGAGTAAAACGAATAGCATCTTCGCAATTCTGATTTTTAATATCCCAAAAGCACTTCTTTATTCCACGAATAGCTCCGATACCCGCTTTCACAAAAGAATTTTCATCAAAATCAATTACGTTTGAATAATTAAAATCAATTGCATATTGATAAGATAAAAATCCGCCAAGAAAAGCACAACTATTCAGTATATTATAAACTTCTTCTAATGATTTCGCTTTAATTACTTTTTTAAATTTTCCACCAAAAACAAACTCTTTTTGAACCATATTGAGCCATTTCTCGTGTTTGGAACTGAATATCTCGTAGTCCGAGTGAGTTCCTGTCATCATATATGCAGAACTAAATATCGGTTTTTCTTTGATTAACTTTGATAAATAAATTGATATTAGCTTCGGGTTATAGTTGTTAACTGTAATATGTCCAAATTCTTTTTTCAAATTCTCCCATGTTTCAATTTTATTGAAAATTTTGAATACCAGAATTTGTAATAAAATATCTTCTCCGTCTAAACTCTTATTACTTTCATCATAAATTACATCTTTAATAAGATATTGACTAACTCTATCCGAGGCTCTGTAAACATTTGTGAATTTATTATTGGCTAAGATTGAGTCTTTGCTGAATGGATAATTTCCTCCTTCATATCTTTTCCAAAAGATATTCATTCTTTCTTGCATGAAGTAGAAGTAATATTGATATGCTTCTTCTCTTATTTTCATTCGTTTATTTTTTTATCATTTCTCTTGTGCATTGTATTTTGTTTTTTTGGTAAATATACAACTTTTTACTCCACTTGACACAGTTTGTTGAATAGACCCTTAAAACATTCACAAAGATACATGCTTTATCTGTAGAAAACAAAAATAAAATAAAAAAACAATAACAAAATATATCATGTTGACTTCCGGACATTCGCCGTTGACTTCTTGATACTTTCCGTCAGGGTCTATTCGGAGTTTATTTATTTGCTTAAGAGAAGTTATGGAAGTTAAGAGGTGAGCAATGAGAGGTGTAATGGTAAAATTGATTTTTTTATCTTTTTAATCCCGAACTCACATTAAAATAGTAAAGAAGTAAGACGAATGGTTTCACAAAGTAACACGAAGGATTTTCACAAAGTAACACAAAAGTATTAGTTTAGTTGTTTATTTCGTTATAAGCAAATCAACAAATCAACAAACGGTATTGGTAATACTCAGCAGCAAGTCTTTAAATCCAGGATGGCTTCGTGCCTCACCATAACGCTCTGAACAAACAGCATTGCACCATTTTACCATTGCACCGTTCACTTGTTCACCTGTTTACTCCTTTCCTTATTTACTATTCTAACTTCCTGTAACTTGCGTAACTTCTGAAATTATTTATACCTTTGCAAAAAAAACTTATTATGCTCTCGAAGATATTCTTTTTATTTGCTTTATTATCATTTTCTACACAAATAGTTGCTCAGGAGACACAAAAGAAGATGAGGTATTCCGGTTATTCCGGTGGAATGATGATAAATACAGGATACCTCTTTGGCGGAAAATATGAACTGGATAATCAAACAAAATCAATAAAAGGCATTCCTTTTGGCATCGGCGGTGCGATGAAATTTTGCTTTGGCAAACATTTGCGTGTCGGGATGGAAGGCTATACAACGAGTTTGGGCTATAATTCAAATGGCAGTTCTGTAAGTTTGGGTTGGGGCGGTGTGCTTGCCGATTGCAAATGGGATTTCAAAAAAATTACTCTTTTTGTTGGACTTACTTTCGGCGGGGGCAGTTATAAGCATATTTTGAATACCGAGGCACAGAATACAAACGAGGATGAAGATGTATATTATCTTCGGAAAACAGCTGTTATGCTTGGCGTGCCTTTTGCCGGAATTGAATTTTCGGTTTCACCAAGAATACATATCGTTACAAAAGTTGATATGATTACTTATCTTTCGCAATGGAAAAATGATTTCGTAAAGGGTCCGAGATTATATGTCGGATTTTTGTTTCACAGACAGAAATAATGGAATTCTCCTTGATGTACTTCTAACGTGGGTTTTGGGTTTATTTACTTTAAAAGAAGTTATGGAAGTTATACGAAGTTACAAGAAGTTATAAAGGTACAATGGTGAAGAAGTAAGACGAATGGTTTCACAAAGTAACACAAAGGATTGCACGAAGTAACACAAAGGTTTTTACAAGAGGCTTGACCGGAACTATAATACAAACAAGCATTAAAAACATTTTACCATTGATCCCGAACCCACTACTTCTAAGTTATTTGCACCTCGCATACGTCCATATTCGAACCTCACACTCGAGCGAGTGCGAACCTCACACTCGAGCGAGTGCGTGCCTCACACTCGGGCGAGTGTGTGTGTCCCACCCGAACGGATGTGTGCTGACAGGAGATGAAGTGTTTTCAAATGAATAATGCGAATCAAGGCATGAAAAATAATCTGTCATGATTTTAGAAGAGTTACGCAACTTATAATAGTAAATGAGGGAATAAGTGAATGAGTAAATAAGAGGGCGTTATGGCGGGGTACGGAGAAGATACCCGAAGGCTAAGCAAGTGAAAGAATAAAATAATAAATCACAAAGTAACACGAAGGGTTTCACGAAGTAACACGCAGGGTTTTACAAGAACTTCGATCAAAACTATAGTACAAATAAGCAAATAAGCAAATCAACAAATAAGCATTTTTACTACCTTTGCATTCATTTAAACAATATAAATTGTTATGGCTTTGTATATTAAAAATATAAAAGAATTAGTTCAGGTTGAAGATCAACCGGTTTTGTATCGTGCGGGAAAAGAAATGGCGACTATGTATACGGTTAAAGATGCGTGGTTGAAGATAGACAATGACAGTATTGCCGATTTCGGGACGATGAGTGGTTTTGATCCCGACCATTCCGATACGGTTGTTGATGCCGACGGTGGAATGGTTTTTCCTTCATTCTGTGATTCACATACGCATTTGGTGTATAAAGGAAGCCGTGAAATAGAATATATTGACAAAATAAAAGGTTTATCTTACGAAGAAATTGCCAAGCGAGGCGGTGGAATCCTCAATTCGGCAAAGCGTTTGCATGAAGCGTCGGAAGATGAGCTTTTCGGTGAAGCATGGCAACGCCTGGAAGATATTAAGCGATATGGAACGGGAGCTGTAGAAATAAAAAGCGGTTACGGACTTTCTACCGAAGATGAGTTGAAAATGTTGCGTGTCATCAAATTGTTGAAAGAAGAATCCGAACTGACTGTTAAAGCTAATTTTTTGGGAGCTCATGCTGTTCCGCTGGAATACAGGGGTAGGCAAAGCGAATATGTTGATTTGATTATTAATGAGATGATTCCTAAAGTAGGGGAAGAGAAGTTAGCCGATTTTATTGATGTTTTTTGTGATAAAGGATTCTTTACTGTTGAAGAGACCGACCGGATTCTGGAAGCAGGAAGCAAATACGGACTTATCCCTAAAATACATGCCAACGAATTGGACTATTCGGGAGGAATACAAGTGGGAGTAAAACACAAAGCCTTATCGGTTGATCATCTTGAATATACGGGAGAAGAGGAAATAAATGCTTTATTAAATTCCGGCACCATGCCGACTCTGTTGCCCGGTGCGGCTTTCTTTTTAGGAATGGTTTACGCTCCTGCACGCAAAATGATAGAAGCCGGTTTGCCGATTGCTTTGGCAAGTGATTTCAATCCGGGTTCAAGTCCTTCAGGCAATATGCAGTTGATTTTATCCATGGGATGTATTAAATATAAAATGTTGCCCGAAGAAGCCATCAATGCTGTTACTATAAATAGCGCATACGCAATGGACTGTAGTAAAACACACGGAAGCATTGCCAAAGGTAAAAAAGCAAATATATTTATTACGCATCCTATTTCCACATACGAGTTTATGCCTTACGCTTATGGAAGCAATAAAGTCAAAACGGTCATTTTAAACGGTAAGATTCAAAAATAATGGCAATCGCTTATCTTTTAGTTGGAGGGAATTTGGATAATACAGTCGAGAAATTCGACCGATTAAAAGATATGCTGCAAAATCAGATAGGCGAGATTCTTTGTTTTTCAAAACTGTATCATTCGGCACCTTGGGGATTTGAATCTTCCCATCCTTTTATCAATCAGGCAATAGCTGTTCAAACCGCATTAGCTCCCAAAGAGCTTTTGGCAGAAATCCAAGAAATCGAAAAACTATTTGGACGGAAAAGAAACAATTCCAATCAGTATGAAGACCGGATCATGGATATTGACATTATTTTTTATGATAATGAAGTAATCAATAAAGAGGATTTACGCATTCCGCATCCTCAAATGCATCGTCGTAATTTTGTATTATGTCCTTTAAAAGAGATTGCCCCAATATATATTCATCCGGTTTTGAAGAGAACAGTTACAGAATTATTTCTGGAATGCGAGGATGAGGGTAGGGTAGGAGAAAGCCTATTCTAAAAAGCAAATATGATAAAATAAACCTATTTCCCGGTCGTTAATCATTAAATATAAACATGTTTCTATGAAGCGAATATTATTTCTTGTTCCCATTTGTGTTGTTTTATTTTTGCCTGAAAGTCATGCTCAGGTGCAGGTGAGAGTGCCTAAGGTGGATTCCGCATCTTTGTTTGTTATGCTGGCTCCTAATTTTACATATAATTTTGTGGGAGGAGATCTGTATAAAAACTATGGCAATAATTTTGCCATAGGGATGGACTTGGCTGTGAAATTTAAAAGCAATTGGACTGTTGATTTTGGGTTTAAATATTATTTTGGCGGTCAAGTAAAAGACGATTTCTTTTATGAAACATTTAAGCATCTGATGACCGATGATGGATATTTTATTCAAAGCAATGGACAGGCAACAACTGAAATAGCTGATGGCGTAGAATTTAGAGGACTGTCTTTTCATTGGCAGGCAGGGAAAATTATTCCGGTAACTAAAAAATACCGCAATTCGGGAATTTGGATAAAAGCGGGATTAGGGGTTACGCAACATTTTATGTATATCAAAAATTCGGAAGATAATGTTCCTTCCTTGCAATCCAATAATAATTTTAATTACAAAAGAGGCTATGACAAACTGACGATTGGTTTTTCGCTTTATCAGTTTATCGGTTATGCCCACATGAATCGCAGGAATTTGTTTTGCATGTATGGCGGAATAGAACTGTTTGAAAGTTTTTCCAAGCGGCAACGTGATTTTGACTATAGCCTGATGAAAAAGGATGATTCAAAATTTTTTGATGCAATGCTTGGTATTAAAATCGGTTGGATTATTCCGTTGTATAGACACAATCCGGATGCAGTATTTCAGCTAAGATAAGTATTATGCGGCTTATTTACAATCTGTCCATTCATCTGTATTGTTTTGCAGCTTATTGTTTTTCTCTATTAAATAAGAAAGCAAAACTTTGGATAAAAGGAAGAAAAAACATATTTCCTCTTTTAAAGGAAACTGTTCAGCTTGGCGACCGTATAATTTGGTTTCATTGTGCGTCTTTGGGCGAATTTGAACAGGGACGACCTTTGATGGAATATATCAAGAAAAATAAACCTTACTATAAAATTTTACTTACGTTTTTTTCTCCTTCGGGATATGAAATCCGAAAGAATTATCCGGGTGTTGACCATGTATTTTATTTGCCTGCCGATACAGAATCTAATGCCAAGAAATTCATAGAAATAGTTCGTCCTGAATATATCTTTTTCATTAAATACGAATTTTGGCTAAATTATATTCATCAGGCATATTTGCGGGAAATTCCTTTTTATTCGGTGTCTTCCATTTTTTCAGAAAGACAGATTTATTTTAAATGGTACGGCAAATGGTTTCGGAAACAATTGCAGCAAATAACCCATTTTTTTACGCAAAATCAGGATTCTGTAGATTTATTACAGCGATATACTATTTTGCAAGCGAGCGTTTCAGGAGATACCCGTTTTGATAGGGTTTATGAATTGAGCCTCAATAAAAAAGAAATCCCTTTATTCTCCTGTTTTCGATCGAATAAAACAATTGTTGCCGGAAGTACATGGCGAGAAGATGAACAATTATTATTTCAAATGATTGGAAAATATAATTTCAAATTAATTCTTGCTCCTCATGAGGTAGATTCGCAACATATTAAACATATTGAATCCCTTTTTTCCGGTTTTCGTACCATTCGTTATTCTCAGATTTCGGATAATATACAAGGGGACGATATACAGGTTTTTATTATTGATACAATAGGAATTTTAAGTTCTTTATATGCTTATGGGAAAATTGCCTATATTGGCGGAGGGTTTGGTGTAGGAATACATAATATATTGGAAGCGGCGACATACGGGATGCCGGTTGTTTTTGGTCCGAACTATAGAAAGTTCAAAGAAGCCAACGATTTGATTGCATTATCTTCCGGCTTCCCGATTTTCAATGCAGAAGAACTGGATGCTGTTTTTAATAATTTATTTGAGAATAAGGAAAATTTGGAGATTGCAAGTCGACAGGCAAGACAATATGTATTAGACAATATTGGAGCTTGTAATCGGATTTATTCTTTTATCTTTGATGAAAAGGATAAGAATATTTGAGAATTTTATCCTTCAAATATTTGAGTTAATTTTTCACTACCTATAATCTCAATTGCTTGTTGAGTAGTTTCCTTTGATGAAAAATAAACAAAGCTTGCCGGAAATGCTGTTTTTTGCAGAGTCGCTTTTCCATTTTGAATAACAATTATATATTTTTCTTCCTTGTCATCGTCCCAGTTTGGAGACCAAGTATTATTCAAAAAACGGGCAACATTCAATAAATCATTTATTAATAGCCAACGTTCGATATGTTCTCGCGTTGAGCAATTGTTTCTGTCATTATATAATGTTGTTTGATTGCATTTTACTTTCCCGAACATATCTACAAAATATGCTTCTTTCTTAAAATACAACGATTTCATGATGTCATTGAGTGTCATTTTCAGCTTTCTTTTTAATATAAATAAAACAACAGGGCAAATTATCATAAAATCAGCCCTGTTGCATTATGAAAAACAAAAATAATTATGCCATTCGATTAACCTTAATCATCAATCCTGATTTAAGGTTAGCCGCTTTATTTTTATGAATAACTCCTTTTTTTGCAACTTTATCAATCAAAGAAACTACTTGAGACATTTTTGTTTTTGCTTCTGCAACATCCGCTGTATTTCTCAACTTCTTGATTGCATTACGCATTGTTTTTCCCCAATATCTGTTTTCTAAACGTCTTTTTTCGTTTTGTCTGATTCTTTTGAATTGCGATTTATGATTTGCCATTATCTATCTGATTTTACTGTTATTTTTATCCAAAAATTTCGGAATGCAAAGATACATTTTTTTTTAATATGATTTTCTTGTCAATAAAGGAAATTTCCGATTCGTTGAAAAAACTGTTTCTTTTTCCTGTTCTTGTATTTTGTATTGAAAAATGTTATATCTTTGTGATATTATTTTAATATTACTTTAAATATATATAACATGAAAACAAAAGAAGAAAATTTCAGCAAATTCAAAGCAAACGGCATCTTACTATTGATTCTTAATATTCTGTTTTTAGGGGCGATTATCTGGTTTTTTGTATGGCTTGTGCAAAATGTAGAAATTAATATTTCATTGACTCTTTTCGGGGTGTTATTAGGTATTGATATTTTTCTGTTAATTGTAAATTGTTTCATTTGGAATGGTTTTGCCATGATAGAGCCTAACGAAGCCCGTGTAATGATATTTTTTGGGAAGTATGTAGGAACACTGAAAGAAAATGGTTATTTTTGGGTAAATCCGCTTTATACAAAAAAGAGATTAACGCTTCGTGCACGCAATTTGGATGCCGAACCTATCAAAGTGAATGACAAAATGGGGAATCCTGTTATGATTGGGCATGTGATTGTCTGGCGTGTAAAAGATACATACAAAGCGTCTTTCGATATTGATAATGGTTCTACTACTTCCAGTATCTCAGGAGTAAAATTGCCGGATAATGTGAATGCTAAAATGAAATCATACGAGCATTTTGTATTAGTCCAGGGTGATGCGGCATTGCGAAGTGTTGCGGGAATGTATGCGTATGATAATCTGGAGCACGAAGGTGAAAAAATTACACTTCGGAGTGGAGGAGAAGAAATTAATGATATTCTGGAAGCCCAACTTAACGAACGTTTATCTATTGCCGGAATTGAAGTCTTGGAAGCCCGTGTAAATTATTTAGCTTATGCTCCTGAAATTGCCGCTGTAATGCTTCGTCGCCAGCAAGCGGATGCGATTATTTCGGCTCGGGAAAAAATTGTAGATGGAGCCGTAGGAATGGTAAAAATGGCAATAGACAAGCTTTCCGAATCGGGAGTAATTGAATTGGACGATGAGAAAAAGGCAGCCATGGTCACCAATCTAATGGTTGTTCTTTGCAGTGACGAACCTGCTCAACCGGTGGTAAATTCAGGAACATTGTATCATTAATAGAGTTGAAAGTGTTGGCTGAAAGTTTTAGGTGTTATTAAACAAATAAACAATCAGCTTTAGATATTTAAATTTATGAATTCAGATATTTTGTATTACGAACGACAACGAATGCCTTGGCTGTGGGCGACATTGCTGTTATTAATAAATATTCCGTTTATTTATGGAGTGGTTAAGCAATTGATTTTTAAAGAACCATGGGGGACTAATCCAATGAGTGATACGGGACTAATTATCGTTTCAATGGTGATTTTTCTTTTTAGTATTTCGATGTTTTTTGTGAAATTGGAGACAATAATTACTCATGGTGGCATTTATATCCGTCTTTTCCCTTTTTTGATCCGGTATAAATTTTACCCATGGGAAAAGATAAGCAAGATGGAAATCAAAAAATATTCTCCGTTAAAGCATTATGGCGGTTGGGGATATAGAGTAGGGGTTAAAGGCGTTGCTTATAATATGCAAGGAAATATTGGCTTGGAATTAATTTTGAATAATAATCGGAAAGTTCTTATCGGGACAACTAATCCACAAGAATTGGAAGAAGTTATTTCTCCGTTTAAAAAATAGAAAATACATTGAATGGCTAAAGAAAGTAAAAATAAGAGTTTTGTCCTGCGTATTGACCAAGACAGAATGGAAGCCATTGAAAAATGGGCAGCTGATGAATTTCGCAGTACCAATGCTCAAATCGTGTGGATTCTTGACCAGGCTCTCAAAAAGAATAAACGTATTAAGAAACAATAATTTTAACGTGAGTTCGGGATTTACTTATTTGATTAAGAGAAGTTACACAAGTGAAATAAAGTTACAGGAAGTTATAAAGCTGAAAGCTTAAACACTGTACCATTATATTATTGTAACTTCTTTAACTTCCATACTATTTCAGCATTAAGCTATAAACAACTTCTTTTAATCCCGAACTCATGTTATTAATATTCTAAAATGAAAGACAATGGAAAATAAGCATAACGAAGCCATTCCGGCTGAAGAACCGGTAAAGATACAGCTACAAATTAAGGTGCTTGAAAACGTGAAACCTATTGCTGCTTGGAAACAAATTATGGCGCAATTTATTATTTTATTTGAAAAAAGATGATGTATTTGCTAAAGCTACCTCTTGACACAGTTTAGCGAATAGACCCCCTATCACTTGACACAGTTTGTTGAATAGACCCTATCTCAGAGATACTAAAAAGTCACTCGGAGGTACTAAAAAGTCACTCGGAGGTACTAAAAGGTCGCTCAGAGATATTAAAAGGTCACTCAGAGGTATTAAAAGGTCGTTCGGAGGTACTAAAAGGTCGCTCAGAGGTATTAAAAGGTCACTCGGAGGTACTAAAAGGTCACTCAGAGATATTAAAAGGTCACTCAGAGATATTAAAAAGTCACTCGGAGGTACTAAAAGGTCGCTCAGAGATATTAAAAAGTCACTCAGAGGTATTAAAAGGTCGTTCGGAGGTATTAAAAGGTCACTCGGAAGTACTAAAAGGTATCTCAGAGATATTAAAAGGTCACTCAGAGGTATTAAAAGGTCGTTCGGAGCTATTAAAAGGTCACTCAGAGGTATTAAAAGGTCGCTCGGAGGCACTAAAAGGTCACTCGGAGGTACTAAAAGGTCGCTCAGAGATATTAAAAAGTCACTCGGAGGTATTAAAAGGTCGCTCAGAGGTACTAAAAGGTATCTTAGAGAGTGGAACTATATACGACAAAGAAGAAAAGCGTCTTTCTAAATCAAACTGCATACTTTTACAGATATATTTCTATTTCTCGAAGAGTCCTAATCTACAAATCAATTTTTGACAAGTTCTAAACTAACGCTGATATATGACAAAATCTTCGAGATAAAAAAACTCGAAATCCATACACAGGCACTTTCATTAAAATTGTTGTACCTTTGCAACTTTAAATAAAGTAAATATAGAAATGAAATTATTAGAAGGAAAAAATGCTCTTATTACAGGGGCTTCGCGTGGGATAGGAAAAGAAATTGCTATCGTTTTTGCTAAGCATGGCGCTAATGTCGCTTTTACCGATTTGAAAGAAGATGACAATGCTAAACAGGTATTGCAAATGCTTTTGGATTTTGGTGTAAAAGCTAAATTTTATGCTTCTGATGCATCTTCCTTTCCATCTTCGGAAGAAACAGTAAAACAGGTAGCGGAAGATTTTGGAAGCATTGACATTTTAATAAATAATGCTGGAATTACCCGTGATAATCTCCTTATGCGGATGAGTGAAGATGACTTTGATTTGGTGATGAAAGTAAATTTGAAATCGGTTTTCAATCTTACCAAAGCCGTTCAGCCATATATGCTAAAACAGCGCAAAGGATCCATTATTAATATGAGTTCTGTCGTTGGCTTGCAGGGAAATGCAGGGCAAGCTAATTATTCTGCATCTAAAGCGGGAATGTTGGGCTTTACCAAGTCAATTGCTCGTGAGTTAGGTTCAAGAAACATCCGCTGTAATGCCATTGCTCCCGGATTTATAGAAACGGAAATGACCCATGTTCTCAATGAAGATGTTCGTAAAGCATGGATACAAAGTATTCCTTTACGAAGAGCAGGAAGTGCTCTTGACGTTGCAGAAACAGCCGTTTATCTGGCTTCTGACCTTTCGGCTTATATTACAGGGCAAGTGCTAAGTTGTGATGGTGGAATGCACATGTAGTTAGTGCATGATTAATGATGCTCTGGATAATCCTACGAGCGTCTGTTGCAGGAACAAAGCAATCTAAGAAGACAGAATAAACAAAACCAAAATATTCAATGAATAAAAACTTCAAAACAATTATTCTTTGCTGGGGTGGAATTCTCGCTCTTGGAATGGTTTTGATTCATTTATTGATTCATTATGCTATTCCACAGGGAGAGCTTGCATGGAAAAATATTTTGGATATTGCCGGATTGCTTTTTTCCTTTTTTTGTATTTATAAAGCGGTGTATGCTTATCGTGCTATACAAGAGGACGGAAATCCTTTTGTTGCATTGCAGGGGATAAAAGTATCCATAGGGGTGTTGTGTGTGTTTTCTGTTTTATTTTTTGCATATTCGTTAATTTTTTATAACTTTGTGAATAAGACTTTTGTAGAAGATTATAAGCAGAGGCGGGTGGAATATACTCAGAAAAGCGATTTGCCTGAAAAAGAAAAAGAGCAACATCTCAAAATGATAACATCTATAACAACAATGTCTTATACTGTATCAAACTTACTTCAATTGTTGGTTTTTCCTATGGTGGGAATGCTGTTTATCGTAGCGTTTATGCAACGGAAGCCAACAAAAAAAGTTGAGGTGAAGAGCAATGAAAATCAACAATATTAAAGAAAGAATTTTATGGATATATCAGTAGTCATACCTTTGTTGAATGAAGAAGAATCCTTGCCTGAATTGACCCGATGGATTCAAAAAATAATGAATGAGCATAAATTCTCCTATGAGATTATTTTTATTGATGATGGAAGTACTGACAAATCATGGAAAATAATTGAGCAATTACGTTCAGAGAATAACAATATTCATGGAGTACGTTTCAGGCGAAATTATGGAAAGTCTGCTGCTTTAAATGTCGGTTTTGAGCAAGCGGAAGGAGATGTCGTTATTACGATGGATGCTGATTTGCAGGATTGCCCTGAAGAAATTCCCGGATTGTATAACATGATTAAAGATGAAGATTATGATCTTGTTTCCGGTTGGAAGAAAGTACGATATGATTCCAAATGGGCGAAAAATATTCCATCCAAATTTTTCAATTGGACAACCCGCCGGATGTCGAAAATCAAACTGCATGATTTCAATTGTGGATTAAAAGCCTATAAAAATGAGGTGACTAAATCTATTGAGGTTTATGGAGAAATGCACCGTTATATTCCTGTAATTGCCAAATGGGCAGGGTTTACCAAAATAGGAGAGAAAGTAGTTGTTCATCAAAAACGAAAATACGGCACAACCAAATTTGGTTGGAATCGTTTTATAAACGGCTATCTGGATTTAATTTCCATTTCATTCGTAACGCGTTTTGCCAAAAAGCCCATGCACTTTTTCGGTTTGGGCGGAACATTATCCTTTTTAATAGGATTTATTATTTCCATCTGGCTTATTGTTGATAAATTTCGGAATATGGCTTTGGGAACTCCTTATCGTCAGGTGGCAGATCAGCCTTTGTTTTACTTTGCATTATTGGCAATGATATTTGGAATTATGCTGTTCTTGGCAGGATTCTTGGCTGAATTAATTTCCCGCAGTTCTCCTGATAGAAATAAATATGTTATTCGGGAGAGGACGGAATAAAGTTTAGGATAAGCAGAAAAAATCCGCTTGGAAATAAGACCTTTTTTAGAGGATATAATTTTACATATAAAATCACACTCCAATCTTTTAATTCCGGATGCTTTGTCCCTTCGCAAGAACATTCTTGGGTTTTGTCTGTACGTCATTTCAATGAGTGTAAGGAACAAGCAAGAAGCAGCATCCGAACGCGAAGCAGGTGAAAGAATAATAATAAATCACAAAGTTTCACGAAGGTATTATTTAGTTGTTTGCTTCGTTATAAGCAAATCAACAAATAAGCAAATTTTCCCCCTTGTATCATTGACCCCGAACTCACGTTACTTTTTTATTATATTTACAAAATCATTTAAACGATGGTGATGGGGTAACACCTGCGTTATTGCTTCAAGCCTGTGGGCTTCGAGTGCAAAAAACTGGTAGCCGACACGGCTGAAAGTACCTTTGAGAGTAAAAAGATGGTTTCTCAATGTTGAGAAATGAGGTCTATTCACTAAACCGCGTCAAGCGATAGCTTTAGCAAATATCCCATCTTTTTCAAATATAATAATAAAAGGAAAATTCTAAAGGTAAAAAACTAAGAGTTGCATTCTTCCTTTAAGAAGCTCTCTATTGCCAGCCGATACGCATCCAGTCCAAAGCCGCAAATACTTCCTTTGCAGACTTCCGATAAATAAGATTTCCTGCGATACGCCTCTCTGGCATAAATATTCGTAATATGAACCTCCACCACAGGAATGCAAATCGAACGTATTGCATCAGCAATGGCAATCGAGGTGTGGGTAAAAGCACCGGCATTGAGGATTATTCCATTGTATCTATTTTCAGCCCGGTGGATAGTTTCAACAAGTATTGATTCTTCATTGGACTGTAAAAAATCAATCTTCAAGGAAGGATATGTTTTCTGTAACTTTTCAAAAAAAACATCAAATGATACGATGCCATATTTTGCAGGCTCCCTCTTACCCTGCAAATTCAAATTCACACCATTGAGAATAAGAATATCCATCTCAATTAATCCTCCTTAACAATACGGAAAATATCTTCGTTTTCTTTTTTGTAATGATGCTGCTTTCTGAAATATGCTTCTTTTTCTTCTTTTGAGCTATACGAAGACAAGGTATTCTGATTTTTTATATTCGAAACCATTGCATTATAATTTTGCAATTCCGACTCCAAACGTTTAATCTCCGTACTTAGCTTATGGCTTTGCATCACATTATTCTCTCCAAAAATCAAATAAGCAGCAAAAGCCAGCAATGTCAAAACATATTTATACTTTTTGCAAAGTTCTACAACTTTCATAATAATAAAAATAACTAATTAATATTTAATGTAAACAAGAGTTGAGAAATAAATAACAGAAGTATACAAGCCAAGAAGTTAAAGAAGTCATAAAGTTGAAGGTTTAAACATTGTACCCTTGTGCCATTTCACCTTTCCAACTTCTCTAAAATCATTATTAATTATTTTTCAATACTTGATTTGCATATTTAATTTACATTGCAAAGATAATCTTTTTTAATATGTCCGATTCAACATATAAATACAACTCTTAATTATTCAAAAACACCTTTGTTGTCCGTTCAAAAATTCCTGTCAGGTAAGCTATTGTCATCCCATAATTGGATACAGGGATATTTCGGCTTACAATCAGTTTAATTCTGTTCAAAAGTTGTTTTTCCGTAACCATACAGCCGCCGCATTGAATAGCCATCGCATATTTATCTAAATTTTCAGGCAAAGGAGAAAGATATGAAAGCATATCAAAATGAATATTTTTTCCTGTTTTCTTTCGGATAAGATTCGGAATTTTATGATGTCCGATATCTTCGCATGAAACAGGATGTGTACACGATTCAAGCATTAAAACTGTATCTCCATCCTTGAGTTTATCCAAATAAGGCGTTCCTTTGAGATAATTTTCAAAATTCCCTTTTGCTCTCGCCAACACTACGCTGAAGCTGGTTAAAGGAATATCCAAAGGAACAACTTTTGAAACCGTATCGAAAACCTGACTGTCGGTAATGACTATATCCGGACGTTGTTTTTGAAGATAAATCTCCAATTCTTCTGGCTGCAAGCCAATAGCAATAGCATTATTATCCAAAATATCGCGAATAAGTTGCACCTGAGGCAAGATCAACCGTCCTTCCGGGGCTTCGCTATCTTGCGGCATAACCAGCAGCACTAAATTACCTCGTGAAATAATATCACCAATCAATGTCTTTGCTTTATATGCAGTTGGCGGAGTTATTTCTACCAATTTAGCAATCAACTCATCAATTCCTGTTTTTTGGATTGCACTGCATTCTAAAACCGGAACAGAATAACTTTTTAACTCATCCGATAATGGGAAAGGTAAAGAAACCTTATCCGACTTATTATGAATAATCAAATATGGAATTTCAAAGGAGGATAATTCATTTATAATATCCTTTTCTTCCTTGCCAAGAACAGCATCTGCCAATACGACAATGGCAACATCAATGGTTTTGATAGTTTCTCTGGTTTTTTTTACCCGTTCTTCTCCCAGGCTTCCTTCGTCGTCAATGCCGGCAGTATCCACAAATACAACAGGACCTATGCCCAACAGCTCCATCGTTTTCTTTACCGGATCGGTAGTAGTACCTGCCTGAGAAGAAACAATAGCTATATCCTGATTGGTAATAGCATTTATTAAAGAACTTTTACCTACATTACTTCTTCCGAAGATACCAATAAATACACGTTTGGTTTTCATAAAATGAACGATAATTTTAAGAGCAAAAATAGTAAAATTATTCCATCATTACGACATATTCTTCTTCGTAATTTTGAAAAAACGTGTACCTTTGCAATCCTTATAAAACAACTGATAAAATATTATGGGAATAGGTTTTATTATTTTTTTAGCAATTGGTTTGGCAATGGATTGTTTTGCCGTTTCGGTAACAAGCGGAATAGCGATAGAGAAAATCAGGCTCAGTCAACGTCTGAAAATGGCAATTCTATTCGGATTATTCCAGGGGGCAATGCCGTTAATAGGATTTTTACTTGGGAAAGGCTTTGCCGAACAAATAGAACGGATTGACCATTGGCTGGCATTTTTCATTTTATTATTCATAGGCGGTAAAATGATTTACGAAGATATAAAGTCGAACAAAAATCCGGAAACCGAACAAAAGTCAAAAGACTTTTTCCGTTGGAGCACATTATTAACTTTGGCATTAGCTACAAGTATAGATGCTTTAGCTACAGGATTGATTTTTGTTCCATTCGGAAAAATGATTTACTGGGCAATATTGATTATTGGAGGATGCAGTTTTGTGTTTTCATTGACAGGTTCATATTTCGGGTCGTATTGTAATGGAAAATTTCGCATCCGAGCGGAACTGTTAGGAGGAATTATTTTGATTGCCATCGGAGCAAAAATTGTAATAGAACATCTTTGGAAGTAATCAACAAAAATTCGTGAATGATTTCAGTAAGAAACATAACAAAATCATACGGCTCCTTGCCGGTTCTCAAAGGAATTAACCTGGAGGTAGCCAAAGAAGAAATCATCTGCCTGATGGGAGCATCCGGAGCAGGAAAGTCTACGCTGTTGCATATTATGGGAACCTTGGATAAGCCGGATTCCGGAAGCGTTACAATAAACAATACTGATGTTTTTAAGCTCAATGACAAAAATCTGTCTTCCTTTCGGAATCAATATATCGGTTTCGTTTTTCAGTTTCATCATCTTTTACCTGAGTTTACCGCTGTAGAGAATATTGCTTTGCCTGCACTTATTAAAGGAAGCAGCAGAAAAAATGCCTTAAAGGATGCTGAAAGTTTATTGGAAATATTTCATTTATCCGACCGCTCCCAGCACAAACCTTCCGAACTTTCAGGAGGAGAACAACAGCGTGTTGCCATTGCACGGGCTTTGATAAATAATCCCAAAGTTGTCTTCGCTGATGAGCCTTCCGGCAATTTAGACTCGGAAAATGCGTTGGAATTACATAAACTGTTTATAGAACTACGCGATTTGCTGCATCAAACATTTATCATTGTTACACATAATCAATCGTTGGCTTCTATGGCAGACAGAATTTTACAAATCAAAGACGGACTGATTGTTTAGATACTATTCTTCAATGAAGTGGAATAAATTAAGCATACTTGATTTTTATATTATCAAAAAGTTTCTGGGATCGTTTGCCACCGTGATTGGCTTGGTAATCGTGGTCGTTTTGGTTATAGACTTTGCCGAACAAATCCAGAGTTTTCTGGATAATAATGTCCCAATGAAAAAAGTAATCACAGAGTATTATTCTAACTTTGTTCCCTACTTTATCAATTTATTCAGTCCGCTATTTACTTTTATCGCGGTTATTTATTTCACTTCCAAACTATCCCGCAATTCGGAAATAATAGCAATGCTCAATGCCGGAATAAGCTTTTATCGGCTGATGCTTCCATATATCATCTCTGCCGTATTTATTGGAATTTTATCTTTTTACCTGACCAATTTTTTGATTCCCAAAACTCAAAAAAACGTAATGGAGTTTAAGGAAATATATATGTCATCTCGACAGGTTAAAAGTAAAGATGTGGATAATCATATAAAAATAGATAATCATACTTATGCCTATGTTCGTTATTGGGACCATGCCAACAGCCTGGGATATGATTTTGCTTACGAATATATGGATGAAAACAGCATGCGTTATAAGTTGCGGTCACAAACTATTAAATGGGATTCTGTTAATAACATCTGGAAATTGCAAAATTATACTGTCAGGACATTCGACGGCTTGAACGAAACATTGACATCCGGTAATGAAAAGGATACCATTTTACCGATAAGTGTCAATGACTTTATTTTGATCAAACAGGGCTTTACCATGATGAATTATTCCGAAATCCGGAAGTTTATCAGAGAAGAAAAAGACAAGGGTTCCGGCGAAATACGCAATTATGAATTTGAAAAACACCGACGTATTGCTTTTCCATTTTCAGCTGTCATTCTTTCTATCGTAGGACTTTGCGTATCGAGTCGAAAAAGCAGGCAAGGCGTAGGATTGCATTTGCTGGCAGGAATACTAATAACTTTTTCTTTTATCATGCTGCTCCAGTTTTCGCAGGTGTTTGCTATCTATGGCGGTTTTTCTCCTGCTTTGGCAGCGTGGACTCCCAATATTATTTATACATTACTTTGTATTGGACTGGTAATTAAAACACCAAAATAATTCCTTGAAGCAACTTCAATTTTAAGAATTAGACTTCTTCAAAAAATAGAGCATTTCTTTTTATTCCGTATTATCTTCGCTTAAAAGTCTCAATACTCTCCCGGCTTTGTGTTCGGATGTTTTTATGGCAAAGGATGAAACAGCGATGCATCATTATTCCCATTTTAGCATTGTATCGTTTCACCATTATTTCTTTTCATTCCGAATGGCGTTATGCTTTGCCATAACGATACTTCTTTATTTGGTTCCCGATGGATAAACCGGAGCGGGGACAGGCTTGCGGAGCTTCCGCAAAGGCAAACTGAAGCGGGGACAGACTTGCGGAGCTTCCGCAAAGGCAAACTGAAGCGGGGACAGGCTTGCGGAGCTTCCGCAAATGCAAACTGAAGTGAGGACAGGTTTGCGGAGTTTCCGCAAAGGCAAACTAAAGTGAGGACAGGCTTGCGGAACTTCGGCAAATGCAAACCGGAGTGAGGACAGACTTGCCGAGCTTCGGCAAATGCAAACCGGAGTGAGGACAGACTTGCCGAGACTTCCAACGAGCTCTACAGAATTTCAAAACCTGCTTCCGGTCTTCATAAAGGACAAACAGCTTCGGAAAACAGCGTCATGGCACACGAACGAAATATAACCGTAGCATTTATAAACATTTTATTGATCTTTTATTTAAGCACCTTCATTTGATTCCGAATCATATAGTATCCCTTTTTGAAGTTAAAATTATAATGTATCTTTGCAAAGCAATATTTTAAATGATATATAAAGAATAATATATTTAATATGAACGATTTTCAAAAAGATATTTTACAGGGAATACCGGAAGAATTGCCACAGGTGCAAGTTTATGACACAATCGTAAGTCATGCTCCCAAACGGAAAGATATATTAAGCAGGGAAGAAAAAAAGTTGGCAATTTGCAATGCTCTGCGTTATTTTCCTGCAAAGCACCATAAAATATTAGCAAAAGAATTTGCCCGGGAATTGCATGATTATGGTCGAATTTATATGTACCGTTTTCGTCCGGCATATAGAATGTATGCCCGTCCGATTGAAGAATATCCTGCCAAAAGCCGTCAAGCTGCAGCAATTATGTTGATGATACAAAATAATCTGGATTATGCGGTGGCACAACATCCCCACGAATTGATTACTTATGGAGGAAATGGTGCTGTTTTTCAGAATTGGGCGCAATACCGCCTTACGATGAAATATCTGGCGGAAATGACCGATGAACAAACTCTGGTCATGTACAGCGGACATCCGATGGGGCTGTATCCGTCTCATGTAAATGCTCCCAGAGTTGTTGTTACCAATGGAATGATGATTCCCAATTATTCCAAGCCGGATGATTGGGAACGCTTCAATGCGTTGGGCGTAACCCAATACGGGCAGATGACGGCAGGTTCATATATGTATATTGGTCCGCAGGGAATTGTTCACGGGACAACGATTACCGTTTTGAATGCCGGACGCAAGATTGGGAAAGACGGTTTGGGCGGAAAATTGTTTGTTACTTCAGGATTAGGGGGAATGAGTGGTGCTCAACCCAAAGCAGGAAATATTGCAGGCTGCATATCTATTACGGCGGAAATAAATCCGGAGCCCGCTCAAAAACGCCACAGTCAAGGCTGGGTAGACGAAATGTATGATGATTTGCCCACATTGATGAATCGTGTGGAACAAGCCCGTAAAAACAAGGAAGTTGTTTCATTTGCTTATCAGGGAAATATTGTAGACTTGTGGGAATATCTGGCAGAAAATAATATTGCTGTTGATTTGGGTTCCGACCAGACATCCTTGCATAATCCTTGGGCTGGTGGTTATTATCCGGCTTCATTGTCATTTAAAGAATCCAAAACGATGATGGCGGAAAACCCGGATTTGTTTAAACAAAAAGTACAGGAAAGCCTTCGTCGCCATGTTGCAGCCATCAATAAATTAACGGCTAAAGGAATGTATTTCTTTGATTATGGAAATGCCTTTTTGTTGGAAGCAAGTCGTGCCGGTGCCGATATTATGAAAACGGATGGTTCGGGGTTCAAATATCCGTCGTATGTTCAGGATATTATGGGACCTATGTGTTTTGACTATGGCTTTGGACCTTTTCGTTGGGTATGTACTTCGGGAAAAGCGGAAGATTTGGATACAACCGATGAAATTGCCATGAAAACACTTGAACAGATGGCAAAGGAATCACCGCAGGAAATCCGGCAGCAAATGCACGATAATATCCAATGGATAAAGGGAGCAAAAGCCAATAAGTTGGTGGTTGGTTCGCAGGCTCGTATTTTGTATGCTGATGCCGAGGGACGGATAAAAATCGCGGCGGCTTTCAACAAGGCGATTGCAGAAGGACGTTTATCGGCTCCTGTAGTTTTGGGTCGCGACCATCACGATGTATCAGGAACGGATTCTCCATTCAGGGAAACATCCAATATTTATGATGGTTCTGCTTTTACAGCGGATATGGCGATACAGAATGTTATTGGTGATTCATTCCGCGGTGCAACCTGGGTAAGTATCCATAACGGTGGTGGCGTTGGCTGGGGAGAAGTTATTAACGGTGGCTTCGGAATGCTGTTAGATGGAAGCGAAGAATCGGATAAACGATTAAAAATGATGCTTTACTGGGATGTCAACAATGGTATTTCCCGCCGTAGCTGGGCACGAAATGAGGGTGCGATATTTGCTATTAAACGAGCGATGGAAGAAAACCCGAATCTGAAAGTTACGCTCCCAAATTTGGTAGAAGATGAGGTGCTGAAAGGATTGGTGTAAGTTTTTCACAACAAAGGAATATAAAATCGTAATCTGTTAATAGGGAAATCGCTCATGCGCGAAACAAGAAGAATATTAATAAAAGTGATAGGGAGATGATGTATTCCTTAATTCTTTTTCCTGTATATTGTTTTTGTTTTGTCTCCTTCTTTCTCAAAAAATCCATGTTCAACACCTTTTTTTAAGTCTCGACTGGCTGTTGCCGTTGAAATTTCCTTGAACATATTCATGTAATCTTTTCGGGTAAACTCATTTCTTCCATGTAGCATAAAATAATTGATTCTGTCGATATCTTTCAAGGTACGACCATTGTAATCCAAGAGTTTTTCAAGAGATTGATCTATGATTTGAAGCATAAATTCAATAAATTGCGTTGATTTTCCTTGTTTATCACATTGAGATAGTATTGTATAATAGTCGTTTTTATTTTGATTGATCAATGTTTCAAAAGGCAAAAATTCAAAAACAGGATATTGCTCCATAAGGATTACGCTTTGCCATAATCTCCCCATTCTTCCGTTTCCATCCAAAAAAGGATGGATAAATTCAACTTCATAATGAAAGACACAACTTTTTATTAATGTGATTTCATCTTTATTTTTCAGATATTTAAATAGATCTTTTATCAAAAAAGGAATATTTTCGTATGGAGGAGCAATATGTTTGATAACATTTCCCTTTGCAATTCCGACTCCCTTTTTTCTGTAATTTCCGGCATCTTCAACCAAGCCATTTAGTAGCTTTTTATGAGCGAAAAGAAAATTTTTTTCAGAAGTTGATTTTAAGTTTGATAAATTATCATATACTTCAATGGCATTTTTGACTTCAAGAATATCTTTTTTTAGTCCGATAACCCGTTTGTTTTCTATAATTGCCGTTATTTGTTCTTCACTCAGTGTATTCCCTTCAATTTGCAAAGAAGAGTGAATTGTTTTTATCTTACTTTGTTTTCTTAACTGTGGGGTTTGTTTGTTTAAATAATTAGTATTTACGGCTCCCGTTTTTTCAGAAATGGAGGAAACAAGTTTTAGAATGCAGGGTGTGATTTCGTATGGAGGTCTCATTTGTCAATAGTATCATTTGATAGTATCAAAAGTAATTGTTTCTATTTATTTTATTGTTTTTTAATTATATGTATAGAGTCATCTTGAATGCAAAAATAGCATTTTTTTGTTTTGTACTAAAAAATGATTCTAATTTTAGGATAATATTATTCTCCCAACGCCTTAAAGTCTTTAGGTAATAAACCGTCCGGCTCTTTTGAGGAGACAGAATGAAAATCTCCATAGTATATTTTTCCGTCTGAGCAATCCAGAATTATTTTCAGGCAGACGGAATTTTTTATTGCAGGATTTCCTACTTTGTGGACAATAACTACATTATTTTGATTATTATCAACCGCTTTTTGTATTTCTTCTTCTGATTTTATTGCTACTTTATAGGGATAATGTTGTTTGATTTTATCTATCGTGTTGACAGAAGATGATAAGTCATTTTTAGTAATCCACAATTCTTTTGTTTTTACTTCTGCTTTGTTGGTGTTGAGAATATCTTTTACATTTGTTATGGTAATTTTTTGACTTAAAATATTCTCAACCGCATATTGCATTCCTTTTAGTATGCCGCCGAGTTTGTATCCGTAATCTTCTTCATCTCCATCTTCCGAATAATAGGAAAGCGGAACCGATAGAATTTCCGGCATTTTGTTTACATCACCCGATTTATGTCCCATCATCAAGGTCAAGACGTTAAAAATGGTATTTTTTGGCAAGCCTGTATATTCTCCAATCACAACCATCAAAAAAGAAGCATTTTCCTGCTTATTTATTTTTTCAAATGTTGATAATGGAATAACTTCACAGGAAGTTATTTTCCAATGTTTTTTTGCTTCTTCTTTTATGTTGCTGTTAAAATCAGAAAACATGACATCTTCCAAAACAATATAGGTTTTAGACTTTTTGAAAGCATTCAAAATCTCAACACTGGGAAATTTGATTTGGGCAGGTAGCTTTATTACAATACCCAACAAAATGATTATTATAAGGCGTTTATTTTTCATTACATCATTATTAAATATTCTTTTATTAGCAGAAATTACACAGGTTAGGAAGAAGTCAAAGAAGTTATTTGTGCACATACTTTATTTCTTTCTATGGATGGTTTTATTTAAAGTCATTTCTATCAGATTACAAATTTCAACAGAAAATTTGAATCTATAGATAATAAAACCGGCAATAAGAGCCATCAATATAGAACATAATCCACGATTTAAAACGGTAAGAAATAGTTGGTTGGCATCTATATTCATAATTAATGGTGATAATGAAAAATTCCACAAGAGATTCAACAAAAAGAGCCCAACAAGCAAACCTACAACAGCCAATTGTTTTACGGAGAACGGACTGATTTTTGTTTTATAATAGGTTAATCCCAAAAGGGAAAAATAATAAACAAGATATGAAAATAAAGTGGCTAATGCAGCACCACTAATCCCCCAGAGAGGAATTAATTTCAAGTTTAAAAAGATGGACAAAGCCGTTAATCCAAAGCTGAAAACAAGAGAATAATAATAATATTTTGAAAAATTAAGTACGGTTGTTCCCACGCTAAAAGCCGAATTGAAAAGCCGAGATAAACCAATAATACAAACAGCCCACTTGCCTGCTTTATAGAAATCTCCATTGGGAATAATGTCAAAAATAGCATCTATATTAATCCAAATGAAGAAAAACACCAGCGAACCAACCAACAGTTGATGAAAGGAAATACTTTTACAGAGAATGTTTGCTTTTGCCGTATTATTCTCTTTGATGGCATGTGAAATTTGAGGTTGTGAAATAGCTCCTAATGAACGATACGGGATTTCGATAATGGCAGCGATGTATGTAGCAACCGCAAAAATGCCGTTGAAATCTAATCCCATTTTTCCGCCAATAAAAAAAGTATTGAGCATAGGAGTAATGGTAGTCCCCAAAGAGGCAATAATTAGAAAAATAGTATAAAAGCCAATATTTTTGGCTAATTTTTTATCAATAAATTTAATATCGGGCTTGAGTGAAACTTTACCCAATGAAAACATATAAATAACATTGAGCAAAAGTGCCAATCCGTAAACGGTACAAAAGGCAACTACAAACTGATATTGTGTAAATATCTCGAAAGCATAGAGCAAATAAACACAAATAAGCATTAATCGGATAACTACTTCCCGGATAAATTTGGGAATAACAATACGCATCAGCACATTAGAATTCGTTTCGAAAACGGCTATGTACATCAAAAAGAGTGCTAACGGAATAACAAAGTTAGAATAATGAACAAAAAGCGGTGATTCATCTATAAAAAAGTCGATGATAACATTCTTAAATATGAAAAAGAAAGCCAATACAATGAGAAAGCCAATCAATGGAAACAATAAAGTCCAAAAGAAAAAGCCGTGATCTCTCTCATTGGGATTTTTGAAATAAGGATAAAAACGGATGATAGAAGCATTGGTGCCTAAAGAAGCTAATCCGGCAAATAATAATGCCGCATCCAGCAAGACACGTGTCAATCCTACTTCTTCCGGTGTCAGGAATTTAATCATGATAAAGAAAGTCATGATAAACCCGATGAAAGAGCCGATATAATTGACTATTGTTCCTTTAATGCTTTGCCGTATGACAATTCCCATAAATAATTTCTTTCTGAATTTTTACTCTTACAAAAATGAATGGCAAAAGTAGTCAAATATTGTATATCGGGAAACGAAACAGATATTTTTCGGGATTATACCTTACATTATTGTACATAATTTATTTTAAATCCATTTTGAAACTATTTTACAATTCCCATTTTTGTACATAAGCGGTATGTTTTGCGGGATAAAATTGCATCGATTTTTCCTTTTACTACTCTTTTATTTAAATATATAACTGTTTATCTTTTGACCCCAAACGTACCTTACAAAATAGTAAGTGGAAAAAAAATTCCGCCTGATATAGGAAAGCAAAAAACCTCTTCGGAAATGGTTTATTTTCCGAAGAGGTCTAAATTGCACTCGAATTTACCTTGTGGTTACACTTTCGCTTCGATACCGAACTCTTTCCACTGCTCTTTTTGGAACTCGATTTTGACAATTTTGCGTGCTTCGCTCACTTGAGCCTTGAGGACTTTCAATTGTGCATCGAGGGCAGCGGTTTT
>QMCD01000404.1_pt1 | contig 29957 bp, 23 predicted proteins | sample 1821841 | NCBI WGS metagenome assembly QMCD01 (sample SAMN01991225, study PRJNA193472) | Termite gut metagenome, whole genome shotgun sequencing project. | isolation source: worker | host: Macrotermes natalensis | reverse complement strand
CGGCTGGCCGGGCCCGGAACCTGGCGGACACCACTTCCCGGGGGTCGGCTGACACCAGGAACGATTGCCGTCCGTACAGATTACACTGTTACCTACATTAAAACATAAACTTGGCCTGTCAAAATCCATATAAACTCCAAAAAAACTCTTTTTTACATCATATGACAGGATTCGAGCTCTGTTACTTTGCCGACAGTTAATGAGCTTCCGGCGTTACTGGGCGCAGTAGCTTGATGACTACGGCCAGGCGTCTATAATAAAGGTGCCGCCAACCTTAGCAAGGAATCAAAAAGGCGTCCTGGGAAACTGGTTTTAATATCTCCGGCGGCAATCTGCCGGCACTTAAGTACTGTCTCCAGAAAATCAGCCTTAAGATCGGCGATCATCTTGGTCCGGTACATATAGACTCCGCACTCGAAATGTAAATATAAACTGCGGTAATCCATATTGATCGTTCCCACTACCGCCGTCTCATCATCACACACAATACTTTTGGCATGCATAAAACCCGGCGTATATTCATACACCCGGACACCGGATCTGATCAGTGGGCCATAATAGGAGCGGGTAAGGCGGAATACCAGCTTTTTATCCGGTATTCCCGGTACTGCCAGCCGCACGTCAACCCCTCTTTTGGCTGCCATGCTAAGGGCTCCTTTCATTTCATTGTCTATGACCAGATAAGGCGTGAATATGTATACATAATGACAGGAACTGTTCAGAATATCAATGTATAGATTCTCGCCTACGGTTTCCTCATCCAGTGGACTGTCACTGAAGGGCTGAACATAACCGTCTGTGGTAAATTCAGCCGGATGGAAAACGTGCGGACGAAAGTTAGCCAATACATCCTTCTCTTCCCGGAACGCATGCCATATCTCCAGAAACATCAGTGTAAAGCTCCAGACCGCATCACCTTTTATCCTTACTCCGGTATCCTTCCAGTGCCCATATCTTGTCACCGCATTGATATATTCATCGGCAAGGTTTATCCCGCCTGTATATGCCGTGTGGCCGTCAATTAACATGATCTTCCGATGATCCCGGTTATTGATCACCAGCGAAAAAAGCGGGATAAACGGATTAAAAGCCATGCATTTTATGCCCTGTGCCTCACACTCTCTGGCAAAGCTTGCCGGCAGATTGAACAGCGAGCCGACATCATCATAAATCAGACGCACCTCAACCCCCTCAGCTGCTTTTCTTTTGAGAATCGCCAAGATCCGGTTCCACATGATGCCTTCCTCGATTATAAAATACTCCATAAAAATAAAATGTCGGGCTTCTTCCAGATCGGAGATCATATCAGCGAACATATCTTCCCCGATCTTATAATAATCCGTAGCGGTATTTTGATAAACCGGAAAGTCACTTTTTCTGTACAGATAATGTCCGGTACCAGCTACCCTTGCATCCCGGTTTCTTATTTCCGCCATGACATCCGCATCCTGGCTCAAACCGGAGATCAGCCTACGGTGTTCTTTTTCTAGCTGGCCGCGCAGTCTACGGGTAGGCCGCTTATTTCCGAAGAAAAGATAAAAAAGTCCGCCAAATAGCGGCACTGCCATAATAAGTACGATCCAGCCGATTTTATAGGCAGAATTGTCCTCCTTGATGATAATAAACAGGATAATTAAAATACTTAATATACGAAAGACAGCGCTTACCGCCGCAGAATATTCCGTCAGGCGGACCAAGAAAAACAGCGACCAGCCAAGCTGCAAGATAAACAGGGCGGCGGTCAGCAGTATTTTACTGATAAATATCTTCAAGTACTTCATGTTTCTTGCAACCTTCCCATCTGGCTCTGCCGCATCAAAATTAATAGTTGAAAATGCTTTTAATAACAATATAATATATAACTGTCAGCACTGCAAGCACTTATACGGCCAAGGAAAAATCATCGGTTTACAAGGTTATCGCAAACGTAGTATACTGTTTCCAGAACATCGTATACCAGTCATGAACGGAGGAAAACTTATGAATTTCTCACCAAACAGTACTTTTCTATATTTTATAGCGGTTCTGGTTATCTTGTTTATCATTGTGCAATCTTTTTTCTTTCTAATAAGAGCCTGCCGCCGCGCTAAAAGCCTAGGAATGGATATGCGGCAGATTAGAAAAATCATTACATCCACTGCATTGTTTACCATTGCACCGGCTGTTTCCATTCTGCTCGGCGTTATTTCTCTGTCCAAATTCCTAGGGCTCCCTTTACCCTGGATCCGTCTCAGTGTGATCGGGGCGATTACCTATGAAACTCCCGCTGCAACCTCGACGGCAACGGCACTGGGCATATCCTTGTCAGAGACCATCACCGACGCCAAAGTGTATACGGCCATCGCCTGGGTAATGACTCTTGGTATTATGCCCAGCATAATACTGGTCCCGCTCCTGCTGCGCCGGATCCAAAACGGCCTGATCAACCTTAAGAACAAAGATTCCAAATGGGGAGACCTCTTTATCACCTCCATGTTTCTGGGCATGATTGCCGCTTTCTTAGGCATGGTCTTTGCCGATATCCGCAGCGGGCTTCCTGGTTTTATACCGATCTTTGTTCTGTTGTTTTCCGCCCTGCTGATGGCTGTCTGCGGACTGCTGATCAAAAAATTTCATATTAACTGGCTGGAAAATTACGCATTACCCTTCAGTATGCTGGGAGGCATGATCTTTGCCGTTATAATCACCCCGGTCATTATGCGATAGGAGGAAGACAGAATGAAAAACACCAATAATACTTATATTGATAAAACACATCTGTACGGTAAAATATGGATATGGACAGCTGCCATACTAATCCTTGCTGTCCCCGTGGCCATCTGCATCGCCTATGATGCCTGGCCGGGGCTCACTCCGGTTTTTAAAGGCTTACTGGGGGTTGCTCCGATCTTCTGGACCGTAGGCACGATTGAAGTCATTACTTTTACCCCAATGCTGGGAACCGGCGGTTCCTACCTCGGCTTTGTGACCGGCAATCTGACCAGCCTGAAAGTACCGGCCGCCTTAAATGCCATGGAAAGCGCCAAAGCAAAGCCCAATACCGAAGAAGGCGAAGTGATTTCGACGATCGCCGTGGCCACCAGTTCTATTGTCACCACGCTGATCATTGCCGCCGGCGTCTTTCTTCTGGCCCAGCTGACACCGATCCTTAACTCCCCAGTCTTAATACCGGCCTTCGAAAACATCCTGCCCTCCCTCTTTGGCGGGCTGGCCGTTGTCTATGTCAGCAAAAACTGGAAAATTGCCACTGTGCCGCTAGTGTTTATGGTAGCTCTGTTCCTACTTGTTCCGTCGTTGGCATCCTCGGTAGGGATACTGGTTCCGGTCGGCTCGCTGATCACGATCGGGGCGGCTAGGATTTTGTATAAAAAGGGGATGCTGTAAAAGGGATGTTGTAAAAGAGATGTCATAAACGGGTGGATTTATAGGAGCGTATAAAATGGAAGTAATATTAATATTGGCAGGTATAATTCTATTATTTGCAGGTGTTATTACCGTCAGGGCGGTACGTTTTAGGCCTTATGCCCTTCCGACGGCGTTACCAGGAAAGGTTACGGTTCCCAAAGAAAAGTCGGCTGACGACCTCGCCGCCATGATCAGGTGTAAAACCGTATCCTATGCGGATGAATCACTAGTAGATCATAGGGAATTTATTAAGTTCCATAACTTACTGGAAGAACGCTTTCCCCTGATGCACCAAAACTGTCCCTTAGAGAAAATCGGTAAGACAGGACTCTTATATTATTGGAAAGGACAGATAAGTATAGAACCGCTTGTTCTGATGGCTCATTACGATGTTGTTCCGGCCGATGAGGAACGCTGGGACAGACCGCCTTTTGCCGGACTGATTGAAGATGGTGTCTTATGGGGACGCGGGACTCTGGACACCAAAGGTACACTGTGCGCAATCTTGGAAGCTGCCGAACATCTGCTGGCAGACGGCTTTGTTCCCAGCCGGGATATTTATTTTTCCTTTGCCGGTGATGAAGAAACATACGGATCAAGCTGTGCGGATATCGTATCCTGGTTTGAACAAAGGGGAATCTGCCCGGCGATGGTTCTCGACGAGGGTGGGGCTATCGTAGAAAAATCTTTTCCTGGCGTTACCGCACCCTGTGCCATGGTCGGGATCGGAGAAAAAGGGATTGCCCATGTCGAGGGCAGCATGGAAGGCCAAGGTGGCCATGCCTCCACACCGCCGCCCCATACGCTTTTGGGACATTTGTCAAAGGCTGTAGTGAGACTGGAAAGCCATCCTTTTCCCACTGAATTTACCAAACCGGTGGCTGAAATGTTTGACACCCTTGGCCGCCATGCAAGCTTTTTATATAAAGTGATGTTTGCAAATCTCTGGTGTTTTATGCCGCTGCTGAAACTGATCTGCCGGATATCCGGAGCCGAGCTGAATGCTATGATGCGCACCACCTGTGCCGTTACGCAGATGGAAGGCAGCAAGGCCTTTAACGTATTGCCTCCCAAAGCCAGACTGGGACTGAACCTGCGTCTGCTCGGAAGCACTGACATTACGGCGGCTGTCAAATATCTCAAAAAGGTTATTAAGAACGATAACATAGAACTGCAGCTGTTAAGCGGCATGAATCCTTCAATTAACTCGGATACCTCCTGTAAGGAATGGGAAACCTTAAAACAGGTCATTCACACGACCTGGCCGGATGCACTGATTTCTCCTTACTTGATGATGGCCGCAAGTGATTCCCGGCATTATTGCCGCATAACCGACCGCGTATATCGTTTTTCCGCCATGAAACTGTCAAAAGATGAACGCGCCATGATTCATGGACATAACGAACGTATTCCCTTAGAAACCCTTTATAAAACCGTAGAATTCTACGTCCGCCTGCTGAAGTGTACATTTACTTAAACTCTTCAGCCGCTTCCATCAGCATATTATACTCATACAGCGGTGTCCGGTAAAGTGTCGTCGATCCCAGATAAATAATATACTGGCCTTCGCTATCTGGCTGTCTCCTGGTCACCGCATTAAAATCATACAATTCGGCCACTACCTCGCTGTCTTTTAGCAGGTAAGACGCACTTGTTCCTTGCAAGATGACCCGGTTTCCGTCGCCAAGGCTGACTGCTTCCGACACCGCATAGTAGAGTGCCGGATAGCTATGTGTCAAGCTCCAGACATCCTCTTGACATTCATAGGCTTCGATGCTGTTATCCTTATAAGCTACATAGAGGACGTCGCTGTTCCGCTCAAAGAACACTTCTTGGATATAAGCCGCATTGAGTGGTATCGTCTGGATCTCGCTCATATCGTCCAGCCGATAAATCGTCAGCCTGTCTTCGTCCGGATAAGCAGCCGCAAGATGGCCGCTGATGCCGCTGACATTAAAGGCAGACCAGCCTCTCTTCATATTATCCGCCTCTATCCTGCCGGTTTCCTTGCCTGTCATTACCTCATAGAAAACAGCTTCCCCAAAACCGATACTGACCACCTGCTCATAGTGTTCTCCCAAGAAAAAACAATCCCCCCACGCCATCTCATACTGCGCGATATCAGCCCCGGTAATATTTTCATTGAGATAGAGAGTATCGTTGGTCAGCGTCGCAATGACCGGATTGTCTTTCCCCGCAAAGACGGTTTCCGCGACATAACCCTGTTTTGTCATGCTGCCCGTCTGTTCATCGGTGGCGGCATCGTAGACATATACCTTATCATCATAGTAATAGCGCAGCAGATATGACTTCCCGTCAGGGCTGATGACCATATCTTCCAGGTTCCCTTCCGTCTTCATGACGGTTTCCGTGTTTGCCCCTACCGCCGTGCGGCAGAGCGTGACATCCGTACTGCTGTAAGGCACAAGCAAGACATTTCCTTGAATCATCTCCATGTACTTTAGATTATTGGAAGGGCTGTATAACCGGTGCGCGATACCGATCGCCTCAATAATCCCGCCATTGTTCCTGACTGTATATATATTTCCCTCCCGGGTATGTACATAGAAATAATCTTCCCCCGGGACCAGATGTGAAGTTACTGTAAGAATACCTTCTGCCAGGTCCAGCATCCCGATCAGGCTGCCGTCTTCTTTGTTAAGCAGATAAACGCCGGAATAACTGGCGCAGAAAACCAGCTGGCTGTCGGGATTCTCCGATATTTTTACATCATATAGGGCATTGAGCTCATCCGTGAAAATCCATTTCACTTCGTTCCGGGACAGGTCACATGCATAGATGTTCCCTTCCAGCTGTTCATTAAACACACTTTGCATACCAGAAGAAAAGTAGTTTTCATAATTGGCAATGTATAAGTAATCGCCGGCAAATTCCATCTGCCCGACGTCTTCTTGTCTCATGGGAAATTCATTGATTATCTCACCGGTAGCACAATCCATGACAAATACGGAGGTCGCTTCATGGCTGAAAGGCGTATACATATCGCCTTGGGAGGCACAGAAAGCCAGCCGCCTTCCTTCTTGATCAAAACTAAGCCTGATCCCGGCATGCCAGCCTTCTTCCAGCCTATGTTCAGCGATCAGCTCCAGACTCTCCCCGTTTCTTATCTGTACCCGCCCGTCATCAATTATGGCTATATTGCCGCCGTTCTTGTCAGTCTTCATCCATGATCCGGTTTCGGTCTCTATGGCTTCTACGGTCTGGTCAGGAATCGAAAACCGCACGATCTGGTTACTTCCCATGTATAAAAAGGTCTCGCTGTCCAAAAAGTCAAAACGGTCTTCATGGGTAAAGCTATCGCCGGTATAGTCCCGGCTCTGTATGAGCAATGCGCCGGTTTTGATGTCCCACAGGGAAACCATGCCGGTATCATCCATGGTCATCAGGGTGTTTTCATCCGGAGATATCTTACATATGGAAACATCGGTGTCGTGTTTCAGCATTATATGAGGCAAAATCATATAGCCGCTGTCATACAGCCGCAGGCTCTTAGACAAAGCATACTCGGCCTGATAGGTATAGGGGATATCGGGGTTCTCCAAGCTGTCCGGCAAGACCGCCCGCGCTGTCCTGATTGCCTCGATCCGGTCACCTTGATCCAGCAGTTCCAAGGCGTTCTCGGCTTCCCCTAAAGCATAATTCTCTAAGGCAGCCCAGTATTGCTTTTGGATTTCTTCTGACTGTGCCTTTATCTCCTCAGACTGAGCTAGGATCTCCGCGGCTTTTTGACTGATCTCAATATTCTGTCCTTGAATCCGCAGAGCCATGGTGGTACTGATCGCACCGAACACTAGGCAGATACCGCTGCCGATCGCAGCTGCCGTCAGCATCTTGCGGATCCGGCGTTCGCGGTGGCGCTGTTTCAGCTCGTCATAGGCACAGTCAAACATGGGGGCCGCTAGGCGGATGACTTCTTCCTTGATCTTCTTCCTTACCTCGCGGCGGCTGCTTCCCCGCACATCGGCAGCCAACGGCTCTACCGGTATCCGTTCTTCTGTCACGGTTCCATCGGCATTTACGCGGCGATTTTCAACAAAACGGAGCTCATCCGGGAAAGAATCGTCCGGTTCCCCTTCGATCAATATAGCTAGGACGTGGTCACGGTCATGCAACTGGATAAACAACTCGATTTCTTTCTTGCACCACATGGATTCCAGCAGGCGTGGGGAACAGATGACCAGCAAAAATTCCGACGCCTCCAGAGCCTGAGTGATTGGATCGGCCAGATTACTGGCAATGGGCAGTTCATCGCGATCACGGAAAACCCGGTTTATCCTGTCCTTGTTCGTGTTATCCATTTTCTTGACCAGGTTCCTGGGAAGCTTGAAGCTTTCCAGCTCCCGGTGCAGGTTTTCTGCTACAAACTGATCCAGCTCCGTGTGGCGGTAGCTGATAAAGGCATCATATAGATATTCATTATTGTCCGTTATATTTCTCATTGAACCCCCATGCCGTGACTGCGGTTTGATAATGCGGATTTAGTGATGTTCATCATATCATATTTTAAGGGTTATGGATGAAATTGTAATAATTGTCGAAATAGATGTAATAAGTTTTAATGTCCATGCTCATATAATAAAATTCGGATCTCAAACCAGTCGTTTTCTGGCTCGACAGTTACGATACCCTGATATTTCCGGGCGATTTGCTCTATCGAACGGATCCCGATTCCATGGCTGGTTTTCTCTTCCTTGGTCGTCAGAAGTTTACCCCGGCGGTCAGTGGATAAGCGGCCGGAGTATCTGTTTTTGACTACGATAAAAAGGCTGCCTGGCCGATATTCCATCTTCAGCTCGATCTTGCGGACTTCCTTCGAGATCTTTTCAGACGCTTCAACGGCATTATCCAAAGTATTGCCCAAGATGACGCACAGATCGGTTTCTTCAAAAGAGAGTTCCTCCGGAATGGAAAACTGGGTCGTAAAAGCAATGTCATGTATCTTCATCTTCTTAAACTTGTAGCCGGTAACGGCATCCACTACCAGGTTGCCTGATTTATGCTCATAGTAGCCGCCTTTTATGTCTTGAAGCAGGATATCCACATATTCTCTGATCTTCTCTTTATTTTCCTGATCCACATAATTCTTCAGGCCGATCAGGTGATTTTTAAAATCATGACGGTACTGTTGCATTTCCTTAAAAGCCTCGTCACGTTCTCTGGACTGCATATAAAAGAACTCCAACTGGTTCTCATATTTCATCCTCTGCCATTTTTCTTCTTTATTGGCTTTATGCAGGCGCAAGCAAATATAAGATACACATAGCAATAAAATAGACAAGATAATTTCCGGTATCAGCATTTTCTGTCTCCCGTTGGCTCAGTCAGTTCGCCTTATCGTCAGTATTGTTTCAAATATTGTTCGTTAACTGTTTTCTGTCTTTTCTTGCTAATGGGCAGGTCGGCCTGATTGACCAGGTAGACTTTGCCGGATCCGACTTTCAATACTTTTTCAGGATTGATCAGATATGACTGGTGAATCCGGATAAAACATTTATTCATTTGCCGTAACCGTTCTTCAATTTCGTCCAGCTTCCCGTAAAAATCCTCCCGGCCTTTTTCGGTCACAATAAATATCTTTCTTCTGTCACTCTCAAAATAGAGAATATCCCTTATCAACACCCGACATTCATTCCAGCCGCTTTCATAGCTGAAATAGCACTGATTGCCCAGCAGTCTCGTGACCGCCTTCGCCAGGATATCGTCAAAGTTCTTCCTATCTATCGGTTTGTGTATGAACCGGAATGGCTGTACTTCAAACAGATCAATCATATACTTTTCATGGCTTGATACATAGATCAGAAGAACCGTTTCATCCTGCTCCCTGATTTTTCTTGCCAGGTTAATCCCGTCAATTTCCTTCATTTCAATATCCAGATAAATCAGATCATAAAAGACGCCGTCCGCCATAGCCTGCAAAAGATGGTTTCCGTTCCGGTAACTGTCTGTATGCAGGCCGCCTTCCCTTATGACGCCGCCGTTTTGATTGACCGCACTCTGCTCAATCAGCTTACATACATGGGATACAATATTGGGTTCATCGTCACAAACAGCAATTTTTAGCATGTTGTCTCCTGTCCTTCCTGACCGGCGTTCTGTGTTACGCCTGTTGCTTTTATTATGCTACAGATGGGCCGGTTTTATAAGCTGCCGTCCAAATCAGCCGCCGCATAGGTCTTAAAAAATATATCCTGTTCCACCACATAAATATCATGGAGGTCATCGTGACGGACAGCCAAGAAGTCCCCTGGCCGTCCCAGCATGTACTTTTCCTTATCCCAAGCGGTAAACACCTTGACCCTGTTTTGAAGTTCTCTGGCATAAATATAGGTCTCACCTTTGGGAATACATACGCCGGCATATTGGGTAATCTCTCTGGCCGAACCGTCGATGCGGTTGCGGATCGTGGGGATATATTCCGTATTGCCGCCGTTTAACAGCTCCGTATATTTGGTATTGCTTTCCACGTAATTTCTGTGAAAGTATTCGCGGCGCTGCGGATATACCTCGCCTTTTATGCCGATCATAATGATCAGGTCTTCTTCTATGGTCATGTCGATATCGCCTTCCAGGGTACGGACGGTGACGGGGGTTCCGATAGGCAGCACATCCCCAGCCGCCACATAGCCTTGCGGGGTTCTTACCTTGGTATAGGCCTGCATCCCGGTCGTGTCGATCGCATAGGTATCGGCATCAATTATGATGCTGGTGTCAAAGTATGCTTGCAGCCGCTCGCTGAAAAACGCTTCCGAATGGTGGGTGGGATATTTTTCTTCAAAATTAAACTTGGGTATAAATCCGCCGGCTTTTTCTATGTGTCCGCCGCCGGAGCCGACACCCTCAGCCAGATAAGCTGCCAGCTCGCTGGCTTTGACTTCTTTGATGCAGCTGCGGACAGAAAATTTCAGTCCCGGCTCTGTCTCATGATAGACTACACAGGTATCAACCTCCTCTACCTGCAGCAGAAAATCACTGATCAGTCCGAGAATATTCGGATCACAGGGGTGAGATTTGATGATGGCATAGCGGTAGTCATCATTGTAAATATGCCGGATCAGGGCAATTCCGGCGATTTCCATCTCACGGAGGGAAAGATTGGAATTGCGGAACTGGCTGATCAAGGTTTTATTACAGGGAACGGAATCTCGCATGTCCATGTCCAGCGGATTGAATATCTCGGAGAACTGGTTGGTGTCGGTGAAGAGCCCGTAATACAGGGCCGTGCCCAGCAGGGTCTTGTCGGACAGGGAATATCCTTCCTCCTTGAGCATCTTCCACACCAAGGTGGCGCAACTGCCCAGATTGGAGCGGATCTCCGTCAGGGGCACGGCGGTTATCTCTACCTGATGATGATCGATGATGGCCACGGTGTCCGCCGTGAGGCGTTCCACGTTGCCGGCTCCGTATTGGCAGTCCACCGTAATCAGCAGGCCGGGAATAGGGGTGACGCTATCTTCCAGATGGGCGATGGGGATGTCCAGTTTGTTGATCATCAAGGTGAGATTGGCTTTCTGGATGAGGTCGCGGCCGGCATATATGAGACGCACCTGCTTGCCCTGGTCACAGAAGTAGTTATATAGCGCATAACCGGAAGCAATGGCATCGGCATCGGGATTGTTATGGCATTGGATGGTAATCGGATTGAAGGTAGACAGATCTGAAAGTCGCATGGGAATTCCTTTCCTAGGGGATGCTGATATTTCGATTCTAGTATTTCATTATAACAAAATCAAACTGATATTTAAAGGAATTATTTTCGCTGCAAGCTATTTTCGCCAAACTTTAGGCCTGACGACACGGAAGCTGCCAGACTTTGGGTGGGGAAATCATAAGTGCCGGAAACCATATCAGTTTCCGGCACGGAATGAACAAACAAAAAACGCTTAGTTTAATCTATAGCAGTTACTATGATTCACTCTCTTGAAGCTCATCCAATTCTTGATAAGTATCCAGATCTGTCGGGAAATCTATCGTTACTCCGCCTATCTGAAGGACTTCCATTTCTATCTCCATATCACCGGTTATCACATATCCCGACTCCGACATCTCATAGGGGCAGGAAAGATGGAAGGTTTTCATATTATCGCTGCTATCTATGATGACTTTCAGCTCTATGTCACCAAAAGCCGCCCCGGCAGTTGCGGCGGTGTCCGAATCAATGCTATTCATCTGGTCGAGCATCTCCCCGCTCAGTGCGGCTCCGTCCAGCGTAAAAGTAATCTCTCTGTTCCCGGAAACCTCGTTGACAGACTGCTGCTTGATCGCTTCTTCTGAAAAGGCAATCGTATCTGTTGAGGCTTGCTGGCTGGCTTCTTCAACATCCATCGGCTGTTTCACCTTCATGCCGTACATTTCCATGTAGGACATGCCGTCTTTATAGTACATCAGGGTTTCCATCGATTCACCCATGAAATCCATGGTCATGTTCATTTTCATGTCTATTTCTGTCGGGCTTTTGAAAACCTGCTCCGCGTCAGCCGCAATCATGATAGTTTCCGACATGCCGTCCACTTCCATCGTCATGGTCGTCTTAACATTCATCCGTAGGGAATCCGCTGCCTCCAAAGCTTCGTTGGCTTTAACGTACAGTGCATATGCCGATTGCCCATCTGCCGTCGGCTCTTCCGTAGCCGGTTCCTCGGGCTCTTCTGTCGCCGCTTCTTCGGCCGGCTGCTCTTCCGCCGGCTGTTCCTCTGCCGGTTCTTCTGCCGGTTCTTCGGTAGGCTGTTCTTCTACTAACTGCTCTTCGGCTGGCTGTTCCTCTGTGCCACAAGCTGCCAGCGAAAACAGACTGACTACGACCAATAGTAGCATTAATACTTTTTTCATTTGATTTCCTCCTGATTTTGTAAATACGATTTATAGTAGCATACGGAAACCTCATTGTCAAGTTGCGTAAAATCAACAAGAATTGGCAATGCAAACCAAACAATTGCGTGCCTGGTATGCGATTATTTTAATAATATATTATTTATTAACAACAATATAGGCAATTTTAAAGCACAAGAAAATACATTTTATTGAAATTATACTAATTTTATTATATAATATGGCAAGCGTAAAAAGTTTATTTACCAGTTAAATATTGCGCGTTTACGACCATATTCAGGAGGATCAACAATGAGCAGAGTATTTTCGGCACCCGGCCGGGTAGAAGTATGTGGCAATCACACCGATCATCAATGCGGATATGCATTAGCCGCGGCGATTGATTTGGAAGCACGGTGTACAGCGAAAAAAAACGATACCAATACGGTGCGGATACATTCCCATGGCTTTGGTACTATTGAAGTAGATCTGGACGACCTGTCTGTCCGTGAGGAGGAAAAAGGAAGCACTGCTGCCCTCGTCCGTGGCATGGCCGCTTGGTTTAACAGTCATGGATATGTCATACATGGCTATGACGCAGAGATTACCTCAAAGATCCCGGCCGGTGCCGGGCTGTCTAGTTCAGCGGCATTTGAAGTGCTGCTGGGAAACATAATAAAGGGTCTGTTTAAAGCGGAGGTTTCACCCTTAGATATTGCCTTGGCCGGACAATTTGCCGAAAATATCTATTTCGGCAAGCCCTGCGGGCTGCTGGATCAAGCGGCTTCCAGTTTCGGCGGGCTGACAATGCTTGATTTTAATGACCCCAAGGAACCTGTCGTCACCCCGATCAATGCTGATTTATCAGGGTTTACGCTAGGCATCGTCGTGACCGGCGGTTCCCACGCGGATCTGACGCCTGATTACGCCGCGGTTGCTACGGATATGCAAGCGGTAGCGGCGCATTTTGGCAAAGACTATCTGCGGAGAGTGTCTGAAGCGGAGTTCCGGACCGAAATAAAAGCTTTACGGGGGCTGGGAGACCGGGCGATCTTGCGGGCAATCCATTTTTTTGCGGAAAATGAACGGGTAAAAAAACAGGCGGCGGCACTCCAAAGCAATGACATTAAGACTTTCCTAGACTTGGTCAATGAATCGGGACGCTCCTCCATATCATATCTGCAGAATGTATATAGTACCTCCCGCCCTAACGAGCAGGGAGTACCGCTGGCTTTAGCCCTATCAGAAAAAATATTGGCAGGAAAAGGCGCCTGGCGGGTTCATGGCGGAGGTTTCGCCGGAACCGTCCTAGCATTTATCCCTGATGAATTGAAAGAGGAATTTCGGCATCAGCTGGAGGCGGTGTTCGGGCAAGGCAGCTGCCATTTTCTCCATATCCGGCAAACCGGCGGGGAAGAGCTGATATAGGCAGATTTCTTTTCGTTGATCTTGTTATTTCGTTGATCTTGTTATTTCGTTGATCTTGTTATTCGGATCTGCCTTTATCATGTAACAGCCGGTCAGCCAGTTTTACTGCGCTCTGGGCATCTTGGGAATATCCGTCGGCTCCGATTTCATCGGCATAGCTCTGGGTGATAACGGCCCCGCCGATGATGATTTTGGACTTGACATGATGCTCTTTGGCATAGGCAATGACGGCTTTCATCTCCTGCATTGTGGTTGTCATAAGTGCCGACAAGGCTATAATATCCGCATTGTTTTGCTGAGCTGCCAAGATGATTGCTTCTTTTGACATGTCTTTTCCTAAGTCAATGACATGGTAGCCGTAGTTTTTCAGCATCAAGGCGACCAGATTTTTCCCGATATCATGGATATCACCTTTGACAGTAGCGGTCACTATGACCGCTTTCTTTTCACTCTGACGGTTCTTGGCCAATAACGGTTCGATATAGTCTACTGCGGTCTTCATGGCTTCCGCGCCGCTGATCAGCTGCGGCAGAAAATAAATGCCTGTTTCAAACAGCGCGCCGACTTCATTGATCGCCGGCATCAGTGACCCGTCTAAGATGTCGGCTGGCTGTATGCCTTCTGCCAAGGCATTGCGCACGGCATCTTCAATGCCTTTCTTATTGCCGTTAATCACACATTTGGTAATTATAGCCAGTTTATCCACTGATTCGGCTTCTCCTGTGTTAATAGCGTAAACTTGTCCGGCGTTTACCTGTCCGGCATCGGGTTCTGCTTTCATACGGACAGCATTTTCAGCATCCTCCGCCTTGGTACGGCTTACATAGTCCAGATAATGCTTTGCCGAATCTTGCTTACCTAGCAAGTAATCCGCCGAAAGGATGTTGCCCATCATTTGTCTGTCCATCGGATTGGCGATTGCCATGGTCAGACCGTTTTGGATGGCCATCATCAGAAAGGCATAGTTAATATTGCTGCGCTCCGGCAGCCCGAAGGAAATATTGGATAGCCCGCAGATACTGGCCAGCCCGTTTTCTTTACAATAACGGATCGTTTCGATTGTTTCGACGGCAGCCTGCTCATTAACGGCAACAGCCGTTACCAGCCCATCCACGATGATATCTTCTTTTTTTAATCCAGCCTGAAGCGCCGCCGCGCAGACATGCTCGATTATTTTGATCTTCTCCGCTTGATCGGCCGGAAATCCGCTGTCGTCAAGCGGCAGCAGAATAAACATCGCGCCGTATTTCTTCGCTAGGGCTAACAGCTGGCTCATTTTGCCTTTTTCCGCGGAAATAGAGTTAATAAGCCCACGGCCGGGGTATCTGCGCAAAGCCGCCTCGATGACCTCCGGATCACTGGAGTCGATGACTAACGGCAACGAAGTCGCCATGGTCACTTCATCAATTACCTCCAGCATAACGTTCTTTTCATCAATACCGCTCATGCCTACATTGACATCCAGAATCGCAGCTCCGGCTGTTTCCTGTTCCTGCGCCATCGTAGTTACGAGATTCATATTGCCTTCTTTTAACTGCCTCTGTAACTCCTTTTTCCCCGTCGGGTTGATGCGTTCGCCCACCAGAACAAAACTGTCGTCAAGATGAAATGAGACTAGGCTCCGTTCCGAGGCCAGCTTACAGGCCGGTCTGTTCTGGCGTTTAACTAACTGCGAGCCGTCCGTACTTTGAACCAGTTCCTTGATATATTCCGGCGCGGTTCCGCAGCAGCCGCCTAAGAGCGTGACCCCCAGTTCCTGTATTTTCTTCATGTGCGCGGCAAAATCCTGCGCATCCATGTCATATCCGGTGTCACCGTTTTCATCCAGATACGGGATGCCGGCATTGGGCTTACAGGCGATCGGAACATCGCAAGCCTCCCGCATATCCTTGATGATCCCGTACATCTTGTCCGGGCCGGTTGAACAGTTCGCGCCGACGATATCCGCCCCCAGCGAGCTTAAGACCACTGCCGCTGTTTTCGCGTCGGTGCCGTATAAGGTCCGGCCATCCTTTTCAAAGGTCATCGTCGCAAGTACCGGGAGGTTACATGTCTCTTTAGCCGCTATGACGGCGGCTCTGGTCTCCTGAAGGCTCATCATCGTTTCAATCGCGATCAGGTCGACACCGGCCGACACCAGATAGCTTACCTGTTCCTTATAGACATCCACCAGTTCTTCAAACTCAAAATGTCCCACCGGTTTAACCTGCACGCCGGTCATCGACAGGTTGCCCGCTACAAACGCCTTGCCGGCGGCGGCTTCCCGAGAAATATTTACCAGCCCTTTATTGATTTCCTCTATGCGTTTTTCCAATCCGTAATGTTTTAGCTTGATCCGGTTACCGGTAAAAGTCGGGGCATAGATGACATGGCTGCCGGCCGCAATGTATTCCCGCTGCAGCCCGATCAGGACATCTTGGTTCTCCAATGTCCAAAGCTCCGGGCAGACACCGGCTGGCATGCCCCGCTTCAGAAGATTGGAGCCGGTGGCTCCGTCTAAATATACCAATTGGCTTTTCGCTAATTCAACAATGCTGGGTTTACTCATATGCGTTTTCATTCTCCAGATTTATAGTTCTCGTATGATTAATTTTTATAGCATTGCCGTCGACTGCCGCCTTACCAGCACCGGCAACGTTGCAAAGCTCTGGACATTCATCCCGGGCTTTTTGATTTTATTGATCAGCAGTTTGCCTGCCTGTACACCCATGTCATAAACATCGATGCTGACCGTGGTCAGCGCCGGGTTCATATAGAGCGCAAACGGATAGTCATCAAACGTCATGATGCTGATGTCATCGGGAACGCGCACGTTCTCCCGCTGAAATGCCCGCAGGCACCCATAGGCAAGATGGTTATTGGCACAGATCACCGCTTGGGGGCGTTCAGACAGCGCCAGCACTTCCCGTCCGATGCGCTTTCCCTCGGCAATGGACGACTCACTTTTATAAACAGCGTACAGGTCATTCTCTTTTGGCTGATGATAGCTGCTTATCTCTGCCACCACCCCGGCCAGCCGGTCCTCCGAGATCCGGTCTTCTTCAAGGCCGCCGATATAGGCGATACGGGTATGCCCCAGTTCCACCAGATGCCTGGCCGCAATCTCGCCCGAAAGCTGATTATTATTGTCGATCCAGCTGACGCTGTTAGGAAAAGCCGGCTTGCCGACAACAATATGCGGAATCTCTTCGCGTCCCAGCATAAGTGCCAGCTCTTTGGCTACAACGGACGCATGGATCAAAAGGCCGTCAGCACTCTTGCTGGCCATGATTTCTTTGGCCATATGGCAGATATTTTTCATGTCACAGTGTTCCAGGGTTAATGTATAGCCTTTTTCACGCAGAGCGGACTCCGCGCCGCAGATAATCTCAAACATATGCGGGTTCTCAAACGCGGTTCCCTTCGGCAGGGCAGTCAGGAAAACTGCTGTTCGGCTCTCCCGCCGGGCAAAAGTCTGCGCCCTAGCATTCGCCCGGTACCCCAGCCGCTCCGCCACTTCCTTCACATGCCGGATCTGTCCCTCCGATATCGTGTACGAGCCGTTCAGAGCCTTGGAAACGGTGCCGATGGAAACGCTTGCCTCACGCGCAACGTCTTTGATGGTCGCCATTATCTTTCCTCCGTGATGATAAAGTAATCGCTGCGCCAGATGACCTGTCCGTTCCACTCGTTCGTACCTATGGCAACCGTCAGCCTTTCGCCATAATATGAACGCCGGAAAACGAACACACGACCCGCAGCCAGCAATGTCGTAAAATCCCCACGCCTGAAAGCGGCATATTTACGGCGGAGCGCAATGGCCTGCCGGTAAAAGTTATAAAGATCCTGATCGCCGTCCCATATCATATGGTGGCGGTATTCCTCCTCGCTTACCCCGCTGATACCCTGCTCATCACCGTAAAACACGCTCGGTATCCCCACGAAACACATCTGGAACAGCACGGCCAGCTTCAGCCTCTCCTTATCGCCGCCACAAAGCGAGAGAAAGCGGCTGACGTCGTGGCTGTCCAGCAGATTCAACTGCACATACGGCAGATTCTTGCGATAACGCATCAGCATGTTAGTCACGCGAGCCTGAAAACCCTCCGCATCAATCGCCCCAGACGCAAAAAAGTCACGGCAGTGTTTACGGAAATCATAGTTCATCGTCGCATGAAACATACTGCCGTCCAACCAGTGCCCTGCGCTCTCCCAGACCTCACCGATAATCAGCGCATCCGGGTTGGCTTCCTTGGCCGCCTGACAGAATGACCGCCAGAAGCCGTCGTCAACCTCGCTTGCCACGTCAAGCCGCCAGCCGTCTATCTTGTAGAGCGTAAGCCAGTGCCGGCACACGTCACATAGATACTCACGTACCTTCTGGTTCGCCGTGTTCAGCTTCGGCATCAGCCGCTCATAGGCAAAGCACTCATAATTCGGGATATCTTCCCCTTGGTCGGGACGGATGACCGGATACTCCAGCTGGTAAAACCAGTTTTTATAATGTGCGTTCACTCCGTTGCGCACCACCTCGTCAAAAGCAAAGAAATGCCAGCCGCAATGGTTAAACACGCCATCAATTATAACACGTATGCCCGCTTCATGCAAGGTTGCGACCATGGCCGCGAATTCTTCATCCGTACCGAAACAAGGATCCACGTGATAATAATCAATAACGTCATATTTATGGTATTCTCCCGCCGCAAATATTGGATTGAGATAAATGCAGCTAATGCCCAGTTCCTTCAGGTAATCGACATTTTCCGCCACGCCTTTGATCGTGCCGCCCAATTTGCCGCGTGTCGATTCGCCTTTCCATACCTGTTCGGACGGCGCCAAGCTGATGTGACGGCGGGAAGTCGCAAAACTGTCGGGAAAGATGTTGTATATTACGGCGTCTTTCGCCCATTCGGGAACGACAGCCAGATCGGCCCGGTGCACATATGGCAGCTGATAATATTCCGAGCGCTCAGGCGAGAACGTCTGATGGAAAAAGTCAGCATAATAGAGCAGGGTCTTGGTACCGCTGCTCAGCTCAAAACAGTAACATATCCGCCGGTAAAGCGTCTTAAAATCTGCTTCCCAGTAGTCAAACAGCTCATCGCTTGCCGCGACATGCATGGCCTCTGCCGTAAAAACCACCGGATTCACGCGGCAGGCACGGTCTCCGTAATACAGTACACATGACTGCAGGTCACCTTTCGCTGCCCGGAGCCGAAATATGACCCGTTCCTCAGAAATACCGTGTGCATATTCGGACATCGGTATATGTAGTACAGCCTGTAAATTCATCTTGCTTCCCTTTCTGTCTTAACATTGGTGCCTTTAAACAACATGTTCATTACATCTTGACGCCTCCGGCGGTCAAGCCGGAAGTCATATGTTTCTGAGTCAAGAAAAATATCACCAGAATCGGCAGGGACACGACAATCGAAGCAGCGGCAAAAACAGGCCAGCTGCCACTCATTTCCGTGGCCTGCAGCGAATACAGACCAGCCGCCAGTGTATAATTGTCCGCTCCGGTCATAAACGTTATGGCATAGATATATTCGTTCCAGACATAGATCAGCACCATAACGCCGGTGACGATAACCGCCGGCTTCGCCAGCGGGAGCAATATCCATGCCACGGTCTGCCCGGCATTGGCACCGTCTATTTTGGCGGCTTCCTCTATCTCAGCGGGCACGGAGTCAAAGTAGCCTTTGAGGTTCAGCGCGCCGAACACCGCCATCGTGCCGATGTACACTATCACCAGCCCCAGCCGGGTATTTATCAGCCCCATCGGCGACAGTAGCTTATAAATAGCAAACATGGACAGGATCGCCGGAAACGAATACAGCATCGTCATCGTATTTACTATCTTCGTCCGCCCCGCAAACCGAAAACGGGAAAGGCTATATGCCGCCGGAATCGCCACAAACAAAGATACCACTACGCTTGCAACCGCCAGCACCAGCGTATTGCCAAGCCATAGCAGGACCGGCTGATCCACGAATACAGCACGGTAATTAGCTAGGGTAAACTGCTTCGGGATAAAGCTGAAGTCCGAACCGAGGATGCTGTTGGAAGCATTTAATGATACTGAAAAAGCATAAAGGATCGGCACGATAACCGCCAGACAGACAGCTATAAACAGAATATTTAACAGGATAAGCCCGATTCGCTCAAAAGTTTTCCGCATGTCTCCGGCCTCCTTTTTTTATATTGGTCACCATGGTAAACACGATCAGTAACACAAAGATGCATATGGAAATCGCCGATGAATAGCCGTAATTACTGGTTACAAAGGCGTTTTCATAGGCATAGGTCAGCACAGTGTGGATATTGGCACCCGTTTTTGCCCCGACCTGCTGGGTGAGCAGATAAATCACATCAAACTGCTTAAATGTCGTAAACACCGTTATGATAACGGCAGGTGCTATAATCGGACGGATCGCAGGTATCGTCAGGCTGATGGAACGCCGGAACCAGCCAGCGCCGTCCAGCAAGGCACTTTCATAGTAGGAGCGGTCTACGCTCTGCATGGCACCGTCCATGATCATGATCATGAAAGGCAGGGCGAGCCACAGATTTACCACCAAGCAGGCAACAAAGGCTAATACGTCGCCGGCCAGCCACTGCACCGGCGCAAGCCCCAGACGGTCGAGCCATTGGTTCAACAACCCGAACTGGGAGTTGAACATGCCGTTCTTCCACAGTAAGATCGAGACATAACCCGGCATGGCCCAAGGAAACATCAGCACGGTTTTATAAAGACGGCGCAGCCGCAGCTTCTGGATATTCAGCAGGCTTGCCGTCACAAACGCGATGACCAGCTGCAGCAGCATATTGATCGCCGTCCATAGCACGGTAAGGAGCAAGGCCTGTAGAAATCCGCCGTCAAATACCGTAAGCGCTTTCGTGTAGTTACCCAGACCGATTATCGTAAAATCAAACCAATGATACACATTCATATTGGTCAGCGATATATAAGCGGTATAAACAATCGGAAAAACCACGATCAGCCCGATTACGACCAGTGACGGCAGCAGGCACAGCCATGAGCGCAGCGTTCCGTGATATTTATTTTTATTTGATTTCATGCCCTCACCCCATTCTGATACATATGTTTTATTGACTATTGCATTGACGCGATCAAGTCTTCGGCTTGCTTCTGGGCTTTGTCTGCCGACTCGCGCACATCAGCCTTCCGCATATTGATGTCTACCAGCATATTGCTGGTGGCGTTCCACATTACGTCCATTTCCGGGATGTTCGGCATGGGTACGGCATTTTCAGCCACCTCACGCATCATCATGACCATTTCATCGTTTTGTACGGCGTCCAGCTCGTAACAGGCCGCCAGTGCCGGGGCGCAGCCGCTGGCCGCGGCCATGGCAACACCGATGTCAGGGTTGCACAGCTGGTTGAGAACCAACTTTATCGCCACATTCTTTTGGGGATTGTCTGCCGCAACTTTTAAGACATGAAGACCCTGGACACCGGAATACGGCGCTATCGGCAGTCCCGTCTCATTGACGATGGGCATCTGCGCCAGACCCAAGTCGATCCCCGCCTCGCGCACTGTCGGCACCAGCCATGGCCCGCCGATGGTGGCCGCCGCCTTGCCTTCCATGAACAGCGTGTTCACGGTTGCGTATTCGCTTTCGCCGGTCATCAGCCGGGCAAAATCCAGGTGGTATTCCAGCGCGGCGATGGTCTTTTCACTGTTTAACTGCGGAACGCCGTCGCTGGAAATAATCTCGCCGCCGAATCCATGAATCCAGCCGGCGCTGTAATAAGCTGTACTGTGCTGCTCCACGAAACCGTACTGGCCGTTGCCCGTCGCAGCTTTCATAAATATCAGTAAGTCTTCGGTGGTCGCCGGAACTTCTTCATCCGGCATCAAAGCGCGGTTATACATGAACAGCAAGGTCTCAAAATAAATAGGAAGCTGATAAATCTCTTCCTTGTAGGTTGCCGCTTGAGTCGTCATCGGCAGAAAACCGTCCAGTATCTCCGCATCCACGAATTCCGTGACCGGGGTCAGGATGCCCATCTCGGCGTAAACGCCCAGCTTGTCGTGGGCAAAAAAGTACATATCCGGGGCAGCTTTCGGATCATTGCCGACCATCTTAAGGGCTTCGGTCAGCCCGTTCTTCTTCTCCAAGGTCACGGTCACATCGGGTTGCAGTTTATCTAACTCGGCCTGTAAAACCGCCGCCACCGCATCCTCTTTGTCATGCCAGATGGTGAGCTGGACCGGAGCGTTTCCTCCCTCCGTATTCGGCTGGCCGCTATCTGCCGTATTGCCAGAACAGGCAGATAGCGCTGCCGTCATTATCAGTGCAGCCACTGCTGCTAAGAGTAATCGCCTCATATTAATAACCATGCCTTTCCCTATGTGACCGTGTCAGGTTACTTTCATGTTACTGTTTACTAGTTAATAATCTATCCCGACTTTCTTCTCGACATCACCACTATGACGGCAACGGCGCCGACCGCGAGGACACCGATGATAATCCAGATTACCGGACTGCTGCCGCCGTCATCAGCAGCCTCTGCTTCCGGTTCCGGCGCAGGGGCTTCTGGTTCAGCTGTTTCTGGCTCCGCTACGTTCTGAGCCGGCTCTTCCGGCGGTGCCAGTGCCGCTTCGTCAATCTCCTGATAGTCTACCGTGTAATTTTCAGCATCCGTCACCACGATCCAGATATCCCTGCCGGTCTCAAGTCCCTTGCTGTCGCCGGTCTGAACGGCTCCGTCATTGGCATTTACAATGATGGAGTTAATCCAGCCCGGTACCTGAACCGTGTACCAGTCCCCGTCCTGGACAAAAGGCTCGCCCGGCCAGGCCGAAAAAGCGTTGGTTCCCTCGGGATCCAGCCATGCCCACAGATGCGGCTCGGACCAGTCCGCAGGAACTTTGGCGTATACTGTAATACTTTCTCCGCTTAAGTCAGGGTTTTCATAAGTTACTTCGGCGGTCAGGTCGTCATTTACCACCACCCATACTTCCTGCGGCTCAATCGTCAGGTCTGCGGTCTGAATCCCCTCCGCGCCGCCATTGATAATAATGGAATTGATCCAGGCGGGGGCATTCGCCGTAAACCAGCCGCCATCGCCTGCTTTCATGCCCTCACCCGGCCAGGCCGCAAAGGCATTAGTGCCGTCGGGGGCGAGCCAGGCCCACAGGTTCACTTGTTCCCATGCCTGCGGAACGCGGGCATGGACAGCTATTTTTTCTACATAGGCAGGGGCATCCCCGGTGGTCTGCTTCTCGTCGGTTATCGTGGCTTCTTCCGAAGCGGTTACCGTTATCCAGAAATTGCCGCCGGAAGATTTTAATTCGCCGGCCGTCTGTATCGTGCCGTCATTGGCGTTGACAATAATATTGTCGGCAAAGGCCGGCAGGTAAATATAATACCAGCCTTCGTTAGCGGCATCCACCTCCAGCTCTCCGCCCGGCCAGGCTTCAAAGGCATTGGTGCCGTCATCGTTCCATGCCCATATGCAGGGATTTTCCCAGTCGTCAGGCACGCTCACGTAGGCGACCACCATGTCATCGGCCACGGCAGTTTCGGCATCTTGTGCGGCCGATGCCGGCAGCCAGACTGCTGCCAAGGTAAATATTGCCAGTAGAACAGTCAAACATTTTTTAAACATTTTAATTCCTCCCTATAATAATTATATTTTATATCTATATCAATACTGGTTACAGTATTAATACCTGTTTATTATTTCAATCTTTCCCCTGCCTTCCCTTACACTGCCCCTTGCCGATTGCCTTGACTGCAGCTACTGCTCTTGCTTATGTTGTTAGTTGCTTATTATGTTTGTTATATGTAAGAGATATTGATTTTGCTATATATTCCATGTAAGACACATGAATTATTGCCAGTAGTACATTGGTGTGTCCGCACTAGCAGAACTGCCGGATGCCGAGGTAAAGACACGGTTAGAACCACCCTCCCAGGTAACGTTGCCGCTTGAGTCCTTCATAATAAATTTAAACTCAAAGGTCGTGGCGGCCGGAACACTTACCGGAAGGAACCATTCTGGATAACTGGGATTTAACAGTGCCTCGGTTGCTTTGTCCGGATCCCAGCTGCCCAGTTCGGGGATGCTCCCGACGATATATATGTTCTGTCCCGGCGTTGTTGTCTTATTGATGTGGAAGATGACCTGGTTCTGGTCGCCGGAAAGTACCTTATAGATAAAACCATTGCTTGTGGCCGAGTTTTTCGTTACCGTTATCGTGTTATCTCCCGCCGCGGCTCCGTTCGGCACACTGGCCACGATCATATTGCTGTCTTTGTAGCTGACATTGGCCGGAACCTTAGTGCTTCCGTTCGTGAAATTGACCGTAACATTACCGTCAAGGCCATCTCCGTAGATATATACCGTATTGCCGGCGCGGCCGCTCGTAGAAACAACATCGCCGATCTTCGGTGTCGCGGATAAATCGGCGTCATATGACCAGACACAGACTTCGCCGCCGCCTAGGTTGAAACCGCTTATATTGCCGTTGGAAACCGTTATGCCGTCGCCGTAAAGCAAGCCGTCCAGTACGTCACTATAACTGCCGTTGGGCAGGGCTGTGGAGATATTACCAATATTATAGCTTACATCCGGCTGACGGTTTACCGCAACCACCACCACATCATCATAAAATGCCCGCTCGTAAACCACCACGTTGTCATCGGAATATCGTATGGTCGTGAGTCCATAGGGCAACGCATTGTTTGCCTGCCGCAGATCCGAGAGTTTCTTAATCAGCCGGTATGCGGCCGTGTTCGTGTCAAAATTCGTAAAAGTTTCCATAAACACCCGACCGGCTACATCGCTTCCGTCACCGGGGTTGATATACTGCTCCGTGCCATAGTATATATTGGGTGTTCCGCGCGACGTAAGCAGGACGGCCAGCGCCGCGTTATAAGGTTTCTGGTTCTGCTGGATAAACCCGAACCGCGTGACATCATGATTATCCAAGAACGTTACCGTCTGGTTCTCATATTCATAGTCATTCTGTGTATAGGTCATCATATTGGCAAATTCGCTCATAGGTATGCTGAAATTACCGAATGCCGATGTGGCGGCACGATAGAACTCAAAATCAAGGTTATTTACCCCGGTCTGCTTGGGGAAATAAACATACTCATCATATTTCGGATCCGGGCGGCCGATAAAGAATTCGCCGAAGTGCATCGTGGTCGCCTGAGAGTCGATAGCGTCTTTAAGCCCTTTTACAAAGGCCGGGTTCATATGTAGGGTCGCATCATGCCGGAAGCCGTTTACGCCCATGTCCGCCCAGTAAAGCGCCGCTTTTTCCAGATAGGCGGCTACCGCTCCGTTTTCCTGGGAGAAATCAGCCAGCGAGCCAAGGTCTTTATGCCTGAACCCAAACTTGGAAGAATCGCCGCCACGGTCACCGATGCCATGGAACCAGCCGTTCACATCATTGTTAGGGTCGGCGATCAGATTTTCCAGCAGCCCGTCGCCGTTGTAGTCATACGGTTCACCGTTGGCATTAAAAGCATATGTACCGTTGGGCAGTTTGTCAGGCTCATATAACTTTCCATCTTCCGCCGCAAAGCCTTGGGTGGGGTTCTGCCAACGGCTGGTATGGTTGGTCACGAAATCAATTACAAGTTTCATGCCTTCGTCATGCAGCGCATCGCGTAGCTCCTTGAACTCATTCAGCGTCCCGAAATGCTTGTTGGTCGCAAAAAAGTTGCGGACATGATAACCATGGAAGCTGGTCCAGCGGTCGACGCCGCCGCCGCTCTGATAATCAAGGATTTCCGTATCACGGTTTTCATAAGGTGCGGAAATCCATACTGCCGTTATGCCCATTCCTTTCAAGTAGGGAATCTTCTCAATAATACCGGACCAGTCACCGCCCTGGTACAGCTTCAGGTCCGAACCGGTACCGTCGAACAGCGTCGCGTCAAACCCACTCGGCACATTGTTCGCAACATCACCGTCATAGAATCTATCCGTTATGATCTGATATACAACATCGCTTGAGTTAAGTGGCTCAAGTTCGCTGTAAGATGGCGCCGCCGATACGGCAATCCCCTGATGGGGAAACAGTACGACAACAAGTGACAGAACTAACACCAAACTCATGAATCCTGATACTGCTCTTTTCTTCATAACCGTACACTCCTTTCACAATTTGATTAACAAAACGTCTCATTGTAAAATTATAGCAAAAAATGGTAATATAGTCAATGGATGTCTAATGAAAATTTACGAAAACGTTTTTTCTCACTTATATAGCTTAAGACAGTTTATGCTAATAATAATCAGGCCATTCCCCATTTCAAGAAATTGTTTTGCATTTACTTTATGTTTTTTGTTGTCATATTAGTGTTGACACCACATGATTTTCAAGGTAAAATTAGCTAATATCTATTCATGATTAGCTAATTTAGTGGGGAAAATGTAAAAATCTTGCGCAAAGCCGAAAGGAAAGAATATATTGAGGAAACGTAATTTGATATTTATAATTATTATCTTACTTTCATCCATTGTGTTCGCATCCATTATAGCGGTATCCGCCTTAGATACTGGAGTCATTCTGCTGAACCCGGCGGCTGATGAAAGCGAGCTTCTCAGTCAGACATTGGTGACCTTGTCAACGTTACCGACTCCCAGCAGTGCTCCGGCGGCCAGCAGTGCTCCGACTCCCAGCAGTGCTCCGACTCCCAGTAAGAACCCAGAAACCAGCAGTGAGCCGGAAGCTGGCCGAGATCCAGTAGCCGGCCATGATCCCACATTACCTAGCGATCATCTATCAGGGGTTGGTCAGGAGGATACTATGGCAGAGAATATTTTAATTGAGAAATCATATAGCAATTGGGCTTGGAGGTTTATTTACGAAGGCTATATTGTTTACGGCGACGGTAATATCTATAGCTTTTCAACTAATGATAAAGATACCTATCAAGAAATCACTCAAAATATGGACTTATATATCAGCCAGCATGGGATTTTAGAAGACCAGCAGATTGCGGCGGACGATTTACAAAAAATGCTTACATACATTGGCTATATCGACCCAAGCAAACAGAGTGATAAAATAACCGGCGGTTACGACATGGGACAGGAAAGTATTTTTATCTATGAACCGGCAGACCAAAGCCGGATTTTATTAAAAGAGAGCGGTGACGTAAGATCACATAATACCAGTGATTATGCACCTGAGCTGATCGAGCTGATCGAGAAGTATTTTCCGGATAAATTTGCCGAACTGGGCTTTGACTGAAAAGGAGCGCCCGGATTTTGGCTGAATTACTGCTTTCATATCTCATTGTATCTCATCAAGCAGCCCCACCCCCATAACCGTAGCCGGAATACGGTCTATCGCATAGAATTTACAAATAGTGTTAATATTTCAAGGCGATTCATTATTTGATTTATTAGCATCTTATCTGAAATACAAATCCCGGCTGAAATCAAATAGTTATATCCTTGCCAAATTTGCTTTTTTGCGATATGATTAGTAAAGTGCTCCCAAGATAAGGAGAGGTAACAAATGAGAAAATTATTCAGCAAAGAAACACCTTTTATAACGGTATTCCTGATTGCTCTGAATATCCTTGTTTATCTTTATCTTGAATTTCTCGGTTCCACTGAGCAGACATCATTTATGATTGTATATGGGGCAGTGTATGCGCCGCTTGTTTGGGAGGAAGGAGAATATTACCGATTATTGACATCCATTTTCATGCATTTCGGTATCACTCACCTGGCTAATAATATGCTGATGCTGTTTGTTATCGGCGAACGCCTGGAGCGGGTTCTGGGAAAGGTGAGATATTTGCTTTTGTACTTATTCAGCGGAGTCGGTGCCAATGTGATCTCCCTGTTATCATCAATGGCCAATTATGATATTAACGTCTCAGCCGGAGCCTCTGGGGCCATCTTCGGCATAATCGGCGCTTTGTTTGTTATTATTGCTAAAAATCATGGCCGGCTTGAAGACTTGAGCCTCCGTCAGATGGCCTTCATGATTATCTTGTCTCTTTATTTTGGTTTCAGCAGTTCCGGTGTCGATAATGCCGCTCATGTCGGCGGCCTTTTGCTGGGGATGCTTCTGACGTTGCTAATATACCGACGCCCGAAAGTATCGTTCCGCAGGCATAACTTGCAAAATCAATAGTATAAAAGGTTTTTATATTGGCAACATAATTTTAATCATAAAACATCTTAATAAAAGGGTTCATGAGGAAAGGAGATTTTAGTAATGTTTGATTTAACAGGAAAAGTTGTGGTGGTGTCCGGTGCTTCTTCCGGATTGGGGGCGCAGATGGCAAAGGGGTTTGCGGCTCAGGGGGCAGACTTGGTGCTTATGGCGCGCCGTATCGAGAAGCTGGAGGCGCTGGCGGCTGAATTGAAGGAGACAGGCTGTCGGTGTATAGCCGTAAAATGTGACGTGACAGCTTCTCAGATGGTTGACGAGGCCGCCGCCACGGTAGAGAAGGAATTCGGCAAGGTTGATGTATTGGTAAACTGCGCCGGCTCAGCGAAAAATGCCGGTGTTCTGAATATGACTAACGAGGAATGGGATTTCACCATGGATGCCGATCTCACTAGTGTTTTTTATGTGACGAGAGCTTTTGCAAATATTATGAAAAAGAAGAATTACGGCAGGATTATCAATATCGCTTCGATGTACGGGATGGTTGGCAATCCGGCCATTGATACAGTGGCGTACCATGCCTCCAAGGGCGGCGTGGTCAATATGACTAGGGCCGTTGCGGCCGAGCTGGCGAAGTTCGGTATTACATGTAATTGTATCTGCCCGGGTTATTTTGAAACAGAGCTGACTGCTGACGTGCTCAAAACAGATGATTTTTCTGCTTATATGAAAGCTACCGTGCCACTTGGACGTTATGGGAGGGAAGGGGAACTTAATGCCGGTGCCATCTTCCTTGCCAGCGACGAATCAGCTTATGTAACAGGTGTAATCCTGCCGATCGACGGCGGGTATACGGCGATCTGATATTACGGTTCCCTGATTCTCTAAGTCGGCGTTCCTTGTCGACTTAGAGAATCTTTTTTACAACTTTAAGAATATTTTCACTTTATCAGTTATCTCGTAGGGCATCATTTTCATGCAGCCACTGTACAGATCGCTGTAACGCCTCGATGGTTTTCGTTTCGAGTACACATCTGGCGTTGCTTCTTCTAGCCAGCTTCAGTCTTTCCGTAATGGCAATCTCCCCGTCGCCAAGAGCCAGATGGTTTCTCGGAGGCGTTTCCGTTCCGTCATGAATGTGGAAATGGATCAGATGCTGCTGATGCTCCAGTATAAACGGAACATCTGTCTCATGGATCGCTTTCGAGTGTCCGATATCCCAAGTCAGACCGAACTTTGGGCTTTCTATCAGTAACTCAATGGCTTTCTTCTCATAATCGCGGAAACCGTCTGTATTCTCAATGGCTACCATCACATCGCTGTCACCGATCCATTCCTCACAAAGAGAGCGGAATGTGGCAATAGATCTTCTGTAAGTATCAAAGTCACGGTCGTACATCTGTACTTTCCGGTCTGGCAGGGTGATGTAGATGCCGTGGTTCATGTGCATATTCACAGTCAGCGGCTGGCTACTGTCACCATACCGGTCACGCAGGCACAATAGCTTTCTCGCCACCGCGATGGAACGCCGCACGGTTTCCAGATAAGCACCTGACACCAGCGGATTAAAATCTGCAATATTCAGGTTCTCATCCAAATGAATGGTGAAGTAGATACCGGCCCGCTCAGCAATATGCAACAAGACATCCGTATCCTCAAGCCGATATACTTGGTACTCCGGAAAATTCATATTCAGTTCGATGAAACTGAGACCCAGGCTACGGCCAAGCGTAACATTGTCCTCCAGCGTCCGATTCTCAATGAGGGTTGACATTCCAAACTGCATCATGGCACGCTCCTGTTATTATAAAACTTAATCCTGTTTATATTTTAAGTACAATCCCTGCTTGATTTCGCAAGAGAATATTTTTTATCACGGAATATATACTAGAATTTCTATTACATCACTTACATAATAGTTAATAATAATGTTCACCCCATCAATATTCTCAGCGGAAAAACCCTCCTCGGTCTTAAATATATCCTCCGCAAATCCGGCTTCGATACAGGCATCAACATACTTATTAAACTCTGTGACCGGAGTATCAGCAATTAAAACATTAATAGAATCTTCATCTTCTGTATTGATAATACCCATCGTTGCTTCCGGCTCCGGCAACAGCGCGAATAATCCTCGTTCCGGCCATGTTAATTCATAAAACTCTTTAAATGACATAATGGATATCTGCATTTC
>QMCD01000548.1_pt1 | contig 30071 bp, 32 predicted proteins | sample 1821841 | NCBI WGS metagenome assembly QMCD01 (sample SAMN01991225, study PRJNA193472) | Termite gut metagenome, whole genome shotgun sequencing project. | isolation source: worker | host: Macrotermes natalensis | reverse complement strand
GCTACAAAGATATGAATTCCGGTTCGTTTTTCCTAATCTAAAAAGAGATATTTTACTGAAAATAAGAACTTTATATGGCTTTTAAGGAGCGACTAATTCGTGGATAAGATAACTACATCCTTCTCAATTCTTCCAACAGCGAATGATACATCTTTTTCCATCCTTTCCAGTCAAAAGCGTCAGTCAGGTTTTCGTTATGAAAAATTGTAACAAAAATACCATTGACTGCTTTTACTTTTCGGGCAAAATCAAGTATGTATTGCCTACTCTGCTCTTCGTTTAAATGCAGATCCTTTTTCAGCGTTTTGTCCATTACGACAAACGGATGAATCATAAGCCTATACGTCTTCTCGTTATTCAGGTTGTAAAAATGGAATGGAAAGGATGTTCCCGCCCGAAACCCGGGATGCGAAGAATAGCCCATAGACCAGTCGTGAGTGATGTCTTCGTGCGAAAGCATCCGGTAACTTTCGGGAACACGGAAGCGAAGATAATGGAAACGGCAGTGAAACAGCTTCTTATCTAACATACACCATTCCATAGCCTTACGTTCCAACCAAAACAGTAAAGGAAAAAAAGCAGCATGATAAGATGGATGTAAGCCGACAATAAAATCACGGCTAATGTTCCACTTCACATTTCTATATGCTAAACTCGGCACGAATGTCTTTTTATCGTACTTTCCGTAACCTCCGCAATGAAAGAAGAAAATGGGAAGTGTTCCGCAATCCCGGTGCAAGGTTGTTATTTTTTGTAAATTAAAAAAAGGATCTTCCTCGCGCCTTAAAATGACGGACAACCGGTATTTTGCTTTTCTGTATTTACCGGTAAATACCTCTTTCAATAACTGTAACCCATTGACAAATATGCCTTTGTGGCGGTATGCAAATATATTATCAACATCAATGGTCGGCATAAATTGAAAATTCGGAGTTTTAAATACAATTTCCGGATATTTTTCCTGCAATATTTTCTTTAATTTAACAGCCCATTGGTCTACCACCGGTTGTTCTAAAAAGCCATATCGAAATGCCAAGCTTTTCTCAACCGGATACCTGCCGTGCTTATCCCAGCTTTTTTCGAGATATTCTTCATAACGGGAAAGAAGAAAAAAGGAGGCCGCAAACAGGTCGAAAGGGATTTCTTTTCCCGGTGTCCGGAAAAATACAGGTAATTCGTCCCAATAGGTAACTTCCGGTTCTATCGAATGAATACTTTTTTCGGAAAGAAGTCCGCACGGAATGATGTGCAGTCCTTTTCCGGTGTATTTTCCGGCATAATTAATAACAGGAAATTTAGCATCCAAATATTTCCTCGAATCATTTGTTATCGTAAATTGACAACCTAATATATTCTTAAATAAATGATTAAATATAAACTCCGTTCGAGTTGATATTTTTTCTATATAAATCGCAACCATTTTCACAAAGTATTTTTTCTATAATAAATAATTAAACTTTTAAATCATTCCCTCATCTGCAAAGCTAAAATAATCGCTGCCGGCAATAACTAAATGGTCGAAAAAAGTAATATCGAAAATACGGCAAGCATCTTTCAATTTTTGTGTAGATGTCCAGTCGCATTCGCTTGGCAGGCAACTTCCCGAAGGATGATTATGTCCCAGCACAATTCCTGAAGCTAAGCGATCTACCGCTTCTTTCATAATCATTTTTATATCTATTACGGAAGCAACAATTCCACCCTCACTTACTTTTTTACTCCCTATAACCTTGTTTGCCCTGTTGAGAAAAAGCACCCATGCCTCTTCATGCGGCAAATCCGACAATATCGGATGAAAGATCTGAAAGGCATCGAGGCTTGCCACTATTTTTTTCCGGTTCAATGCCTCTTCTAATTTACGCCTTCTTCCGAGTTCCAGTGCAGCAATAATAGTAATCGCCTTTGCTTCTCCAATCCCCCTGAATGAGGATGACAAATGACAGACATTCCTCCTTCCCAATTCGTTCAGATTATTATCTACCGAATTGAGAATTTTCTTTGAAAGCTCTACCGCGCTGTCTTCTCTATTTCCCGAACCGATAAGTATCGCTAACAGTTCGGCGTTAGAAAGCGACTGGTTGCCTTTTGTCAGCAATTTTTCCCGCGGCCTGTCTTCTTCTGCCCAATCTTTTATACTTCGCTTATATTTTTCATCTTCCATCACCAAGTAGATTAATTATGGTTTCCGATTTAATAACACTCAGTTAAGAATATAGTTTTTATGGATTTCGCGCCTTTGCATTAAAATTTATACGTTTAGTTTTTTTTCGCACGAAATTCTTTAATTCATATCTTAACTAAAGAGCATTGTTTTTTAATTTTCAATTGCTGCCAAATGATTAATCAATGGATTGGCATACATTTCCGTTAATTTATTCCGTAAAAACGGAATGTCCTTTTGCGGAATTTCAATTTTTTGTATTTGATTTTCAATGTAATTTTCGAATCTATTTTTCTCTTCTTCCGAATACATTTTCCCAAGGAAACCGTTTTGTCTTCTTAAATTATCCAAAGCGACATAATTTCCCGGAAACAATTTGTAATTTTTATGAATGCGGCGGTCGATGATTGAAGCGATTTTTTCCAATACAGTAGCCCGGTTGTCATCATCGTTCAATATTTTGTTTAATTCCTCATTGATTGTACCGGTTACTTCGTAGTGAATATGCCCCTTGTATCCGGTCAGTCCGGTTTTCATATTCAACAGATCGTCTTCTTTGGTTTTCATAAAACCGGGGTTGTCCCTTTTTTGCTGAAACTCCTTAGCTTTCAAAAAATCGCATGCATCGTATTCGTAACTAATACTTACCGGCGTGATATTCAATTCAATGAAACTTTCTTTTAAATTTTTTCCGGCACTCATACTGAGCATTTTGAGCAGACTTTCCTGTGTCCGGTCATTGGCATCCTTGGCACGTCCTTCGCGTTGGGCAATCCAGACTTTGCTGCGTTTTTCAACTATATTACGGCGAATATAGGATGAGAGCCGCATGGATGCTTCAAAAATTTCACGCTTGGAACCACTGCGTTGAACGATGAAACTTTTGTTCAGCTTCATCATGTCAGTAACCCACGGATTCACGCACAAATTGTCGCCAATTGCGTTTTCCGATGTTTCCATCCCATGACTAACCATCAACGTATTCAACATGGCGGCATCCAAAAGAATATCTCTATGATTGGATATAAATAAATATTTTTCCTCCGGATATAACTTCTCCAACCCGTTAATTTCCAATCCGTCAGATGTCTTTTTTGCCAAATCCAACAGGAAAGGCGCCATCATGCCGGCTTGAAAGTCGTGAATAGAACGCAACGACAATAACGTCTGAATTAACTCTTCCTGCGTCTTGTTTGGGAAAAGATATGCTAAAACAAACTTTAATTCAGGTTCCGTTACAACACGTTCAAGAACTGCATGTACCTCCTCATCATAGTAAGGACGGATTGCATCATAGTTATATTCCATAAAAATAAATGAGTTTTTAAATAAACAATTAAGCAAGAAACTTCTTGTTTAATCAATATTTTGCAAATGTAATAAAAGTTAACAAGAAAACAAGATTTCACCGTATTTTCTTATTTATTTACAAATAAAAAATAGCTTCCGTTCCCATATTAAAAAGAAGGTCAATAATACTTAACTCTTTTTGAAAGCCGAATTTCCGATTAAAAACCTGATAATAAGGTTTAAATTCATGGGGATATTCTTTTTTAGGATGAAAAAAATCTCTCAAATCCACTTCATTTTCCGAAAAAAATTCTTTGTATTGGGTCGTAAATGAGATGGGCACAGGGATATCAATCAGTTTCAGGATAAGCGATTGCAACCCGGCATTGAGGTCAATGAGAAATTCTGTTTTTTTTTGAAAAAACGGCTCGAAATCGTCGCGATAATACTCAAAAAACGGTGTCGAACTGTAAGCCGATTCGATTGCCCGCCAGTGCATTTGCTGCCAGCCGCCGGAATAGGCAATGCGAATTTCTTTCATCGGGCATTTTGCCTCGCATTTCCGGATTGGAATGGACAAATCCATTATACCGTTGGATGTGGCTATCCGGCAACGGTTGCGGTATGTCTGCTTGATGTAATTATCGTGCTGTTCAATAAACACGCTCCCGCTCCCGGCTATTTGCCTGTAATAGCTGACGGGGGCTAAATAATTGGATGACAGATAGACGTTAGACATTTCTTCTAATTAATCCAAATACAAATAATCATAATGTACCAACGGACGGTGCCCTTTTTGTCCAATTAGCCGGCGGGCTTTTTCGCTGTCGTATTGCGTTTTTCCGATACCTATTTGCACACCTTTGTCGTCCATTATTTTTACAATATCGTCTTCTTCAAAATTACCTTTAATTCCGGTAATGCCGACAAAAAGTACGGATGTTGCATTTTCTCCAATCAGAGCTTCGCTTGCACCTGCATTTACGTGAATTTCACCTTTAGCAAAACTGTCGCTGTGTGCCAGCCATTTTTTGATGCTGGATGTTTCTTCATTAGATGGGATAAAACGGGTACAAACGGTTTGCTCGCAGTTGGTCAGCAGATCAATAAGCATATTGTTTTTTTTGCCGTTGGCAATGATTACCTCAACGCCCTCGTCGGCTACTTTTCCGGCAATATTGGTTTTAGTTTGCATGCCGCCCCGTCCGAAAGAGGATTTGGCGGTTTGAATGTATTCCGACAAATCACGCTTGCCCGGCAATACTTCCCGAATTACTTCCACGCCCGGATCGTTGGGATTTCCGTTGTAAATTCCATCGATATTGCTCAGGATGATTAGTGCTTCGGAATCCATCATGGTGGCGACTAATCCCGATAACTCATCGTTGTCGGTAAACATCAATTCGGTTACGGAAATCGTATCATTCTCGTTTACAATCGGTATAACGCCATGGTCGAGCATCACTCGCATGCAGTTGCGCTGGTTCAAGTAATGACCGCGTGTACCAAGACTTTCTTTTGTTGTAAGCACTTGTCCGCAAGTAATGTTGTAGTCGCGGAAAAGCATATAGTAGCGGTTTATCAGCTTTACCTGACCGACAGCCGAGAAAAATTGACGGGCAGAAACAGCGTCCAGTTTGTCTGCCAGCACTCGATTTCTACCGGCAGCTACCGCACCGGAGGAAACAATGATAATTTCAACTCCCAGCTTATGCAATTCGGCAATTTGATCAACCAACTCCGACATGCGGGTAAAGTCGAGTGAACCGTCTTTCTTGGTCAGGACGTTGCTGCCGATTTTAATGGTTATTCTTTTGAATTTGGGTTCCATAAAATTAGAACTTTTTCATTGTCCCTCTCAACTGAAAAGAGGGAAAGATGAGTGTATTTTATTATTTGTTTAATTTAATAAAAAAAATAAATCTTCTTGAATATTGATAATGCAGCCCCCAAAACTGTTTATGATTATTGCATAATTGACATTTTTATAAAATATTCTTCATTTTTCAGTTGTGCAGCAGGCTTGTATTATCAATTGGCGAATTTACTCAAAAAAATCTGAACACGTATCGTTTCCGGTAAAATATTGTTTCGCGATCAAGCCTCTCAACGATTTGAAACTGTTGATAAAATACGACTACCTTTCATTCTGTTTCGTATACTTCATTTTTTCTCCCCAAGTTGAGGGTGTCTCAAAAATCATATTCAGATTTCAAGAGCTTATAAATTGAAAATCTCCGCCATTTTTATCAAATCATTCAGGTTGTTTTTGTGTTTATTAATCTTAGCGACTTTGTGAATTCTATGCCTTGTATTACCTTCAGCCTCTCATCGGTTATCACACAATCCCAACTCTTCTATTTTATCTTCATTTTAATTACCCCTCCTAACGATCCTATATTCATTAAGTCGCCTGATTGAGTAATCAAATACTTCACAAATATTTCTTGTTTTCGTACATTTTTTTCATAATCAGGTTTAAATTTTACGGATATTAAATTATTGTATATTGTTTTTTCATAGAAATTGTTTTTTCGTCTAAACTGGGAAAGTAAATCAATATCAGAATTAAAATTCCTTGAACGAAAACTTATTACAAACGGAACTACAAGTCCTTGATATAACGCTAAGTCTTGTATTATTAGATTATTTTCATCATCAATATCATACTGTTTTTCAAATCTAAACCCAAAATAAACTTTCAAATCAGAAAATTTCTTTTTTAATTCTTGATCAAAAGAAAAAAAGAATTTGGTCGTATCTGTATGTTCCTCAAAGATAACATCAAAACAGTCAAAACATATTCCATTTGAAATTAAAATTAGTGTATCATTATTTACATTAATAAATCCACTTTCTATGGTTCTCATCGTATGCACATCAAAATAAGAAAAAGTAGAATCCTTGTTAATCACAAGTTGGGTAAATGAATTTTTCTCATTATAATATTCTCCAAAAATCGCATGCACATCAAAATATATTGAAGAAAAAAATAATCCTATAATAAGTCTATATTTCATGATACAAATTTTTGTTATGTTTTTATTTATCTCTTTCGTTGATCTGTTGTATATTGTTGAAATAAAACGTTTCCAAAGAAAGGGTGGAGTGCAGGTACTCCTCTATTTGTGTTTGCTCTATAGCCTTGTCCTTTTTCTGCTCCTCCAATACCCGCATCTCCTGCAAACTTAACAAATGAAACAGGCCCATTAGAATTTTTTCTTGAGTAATATGAGATCTGTTGCGTAACCCACCGGCCAGTAGAAAAACGTCCTGCAAAATGATCATAACACTTTCTTCGATTAAAGTCACCCCAAACATAAACATCGCTTCCTCCTTTTGTATATTCATCATTGAGTATAACTTGAGCTTCATATCCATCCATAGGATGTGCTTGTCCTCCTAAAAGGGCTAATCCAGAACAAATGGTTTTCTGGAATACTATCGGACATAAACGTAAATACAGCCCAATTACCCGCAGTTTTGTACTGTCGCAAGTTACGGTTGTCAACCATTTTATCAAGAATTGGTTTTATTCTCAGTATTTCGTTATTGTATTCTTCCCAACTGATTGTGCCTCCGTAATAAGCATTTTCTACAAGAAAAACCGTTCTTTTGAAACTCAACGGTTTTTCTCCTTTCAACATTTGGTCTATTTCATTTATGGCAATATCAAAATATTTCTGAATATTGTCAGGTACGGGCTGAATCAAAGCATTCCTATTCCTCTCAAAATCCGCTTTTCTTTGCTCATAACTATACGATTGTGCGTTCAGCTGGAGAGTACAAATAAAAGTGAATAAGTATATTAACTTTTTCATTTTTACAATGTTTAAATTGCTACAAAATTAATCAACTCTTTCTATAAGTTCTATTTTTTTAGCAATTCTTCAAGGCAACCACATCAAAAATTAATGTTTTTATAATTAATTGATAACGAGAAGATAATTTTTTTCTCCATTGTTATTTTGATGTTTTTTCGATATATTAAATTTCCTATCTTCTTAATAATCATAAAAAGGCTGTAGTTTAAAATAGCAACACTACAGTCTTTTTAAATAATTTTAATGCGGTTTCTTGGTAAAATATTGTTCCGGCGTCAAACCCCTCAATGATTTGAGTTTGTAGACAGTTGCAGGCTCTTTTTAGAAAATCCAAAATCTTTTTTTCTTTTTATTAATTAATTCAATGGCTGCATTATAATAATTTAATCCTTTATCGAAATAATATTTGTCGTGTATTAACCCCTTATTGTATTCTTCTACCAATGTTTTTTTTTCAGCAGTCAATAGGTCAATAAACTTTAATCCTTTTGGCAAAACCGTAGTCTCTTTGCTCCATAGTCTAAACGGATATTCTACAATTGTTTCCATGTCCGGATTTGCGCCATATTTCAATAATATCTTTAGTTCTTCAATGCCTAAATCACTACGCATTAAAGCAAATTGAAGTAATGTTTGTTTTTTAGAATTGTAATCATTTAAATTGAAAATCTTTTGATCTAACAAAAACAAAAGTATCCTCTTTCGTTCATTAAGCGGAACATCCCCGTAATTATAATTTTGATTAAACAAACTATACAAGATATTTATACCTTCCTCATTTTCTGTAAAAATATTGATATTATTGTCAAATACGTATTTCACAACATCAAATGTTGTCTCGTATAAAATAAATGTCGAACCCATTTTGTCAATATGATTTATATTGGCACCATAGTTATGCAGAATTTTTACTATTTCTATATTCTTTTTAGCTTGAAAAACCGGAGTCCTTTTGTGCCGACAATCTTCATAATTGGCTGAAATTCCCTTTTTTAGATAAAATTCAAAAAACTGTAAATCCAAAGGAGTACTACTACTTAATGTGTTTGCGATTTTGTTTATTATATTGACATTCTCTTTTTCGTCAAAAAAAATTTCAAAACAGTAATTGTTTGAAATATCAAAAAAATCATTTTTAGATAACTTATTAGATTGAAATGCCCGTATTGTTTCATTTATTTTTTGTTCTAAATTTTCCATACAAAACTTCTTTTTATTTTTTTATATCTCATGTTACGCATTTTGATGATTTTAAAAATTATCAAAATGCGTAACATGAGTTACTCAATATCTTCCGGCAAGAAAGTATATACATCTGTTATTTCTCCGGCTTCATTTGTTTCTTCTACATAAAGATTCTCATTGTATGGTGTTCTTGTAGAATGCACATTTTGATTACTTCTATCATATTTTTTCACAACAGTACCTTGAACAAGAATAACGATAGAATCGCTATTTGTTATTGTTGGAAAAGACCTAACAACAAAAGGCGGTTTGAGATCATACCATTCATAATATCTCGTTCCTCTTGCTTCGTTCTCTATGTTCATTATATTAACACTTCCATCTCCATAGAAATTGTAATAAAGTCTAACTTCCATATCTTGTCCTGTTTTATTTTCCAGTTGATAATAATACACATACTCAGGCGGTTCTACACACGAATTAAAGATAAAAAGAATAATACATAAAATCAGATAATTATTTTTTATATTTTTCATAAGTTGAGAATAAAATGCCAATATTATTTTTAATTGTTTGGTCGGAACGAAGTGCTTTTACTTGCTGTTTCAAATCTTTCAGGTTATACACTTTTTTTTAAATGTTTCGCAATTCTGTTGGCGTAAAACCACTTACATTGTCATTGGGGTATTCATGTGATGAATGGTTGTAGTCAGGATTGTTTCTTTGATTATAACTATCCATTAAATCAATAAATAATGGCGAATACTCCATATCATTTTTTGTTCCTTTGGAATAGTTCGTTCTTAACAACGCCCACTTTTGCCCCAAAAGGCTGCTGTTGGTTTCGTCCCAGTCTGTATATCCTAAACGCGCATATTCCGCAGTTGTTACTTTCCATTCCACAGCATCCGGCCAACTTTCACGAATTATTTTATCTACAAATGCAAATTGAGCTAATCCGAAAGCAAACTCATGAATATGCAAGCTGTGAGCAATTTCGTGTACGGTAGTAGCAAATAACACATCAGAATTTTTATATACATCATTATATTTCATATAGATTTGTATCTCAGGAAGAAATCCCAGCCAATTATTACCATAATTAATCCCTGTTCCATTTTTATCTCGAACAGCTATTTTCAATGGAAGTATACCTCTTTGAGAAACAGTGGGCCCCATTCCTTCTGCATTTTTTCTCAACATAGCATAGCATGCACGTGTAACGTGAGCACAGGTATAGGTCAATTTTTTATCTGTTCCTATATCAAATGCCCAATGAGATTTTTTAGTATCACTTGGACCTTTGTAAGTTGCTTGTAAAAGTACACCATCACGAATATCCCAATACTTATCTTCCCATTCTATGCTATAATCTACTTTTCTGAATTTGTCCGGTATTTTGGCATATCCTTGTTCGTTTGTCATGGCACTTTCCCAATTGAACCAGTTTCTTGCACGCACTTTCACTCTCGGTACAGGAATGTATGTTTTTAACTTATCATCATATACCCGAATGGTGGCTGTTGGGTAAAACTTCGATGCTCTTAATTGCGGTTGTTCCGGGTACTTATCAACGGCATTTCCCGTAAGTTGAAGCGAACGATTTTCTAACAAGTCCCAATCTGAAAACGAGACTGATGTACTTCTTAATTGTGTATCATCATCTTCTTCTTCAAATAAACATAAACGGTCAATTATTTCATATCCGCTTATTGGTGATGCATAATCAACCGGAACTTTAGTATAAAGCCAAGTGAATTGAGTACGCCCTTTCAACGCAGGGTCTATAAATACATTACCTTCTGTAAGTTCGCAATCAAGCGGATACGGAAAAAGAATTAATGATGTGTCCGAGAGCAAAATTTCATTTTCGGTACTGTCTTGCGGAAGAAAGCGAACATACAAATGAGTAGGTTCAATTACTACACCTGATCGCAACAAACCTTCTTGTTGTAAACTTTCGTATGCCTTTTGCATATTGGCCAGAATAAGGGTTTTCGCGTTTTTCAATTATTTGAATAACATTACCTAACTCCGGTTTTCCGGAAAAAGAGTCATTGTTGTCCAAAATCAGGTCGTCATTTTGTTTGCAAGCAGTAAATCCTCCCACAATTATTACACACAATAAATAAAATAATTTTTTCATACTAAATTATACCTTAAAGTCCGTTCCTTTAGACAGATTACCATTGTTAATCCCGCTCTGACGGCTTCGCGAGTGTCTTGCCTTTATCCTTTTATTTTTTACAAACACACATTTATGTCTCGTGTAATTTTTTGCACTGCAAACATACTAAAAAAATTATTTAAAAAGGACTAAAATTATTTATTTTTTTATCTGTTATTCAAATCTGTTCGATTACTTCACGCAGTCCGGTATGCTCCTCTTTTTTGCTTGAGAAGATTGAACCATCAGTGTCGAGTAGGCACACAGAGTTTCATCTAATTCTTCTCACAGAACCATACGTGAAAGTTTCTCCTCATACGTAGGGTGTTCAAAAGTTATTTTTTACTTGTTAAGAAACGATACTATTTTTAGATTCAGAATTCAGATAATCATTTTTTGTAATCAAAGAACGATTCAAAAAATAAAAATTTAAATTTTTAAAACCAGTTGAAAATTGAATTTGAACAGGGAACAAAGTTACAGAGAGAATGGATTATCGAAAAAAGAGGCTGTCAAAATTCGAAAAATACACTTCGTCATTGCGGGCTTTATACGCAATCCGTTAATAATCAGTATCTTTTTTTTAGGACATTCTGCGTCAAGCGCGGAACCAGCGGTCGGCGACTAAAGGAGCTAATGACGGGCTTTTGCGACAACCCCAATATGTTGGTAGAAAAGTGGGTGTTTGCTGCGGTGTTTGGCGTGCGTTAGGTACGTAGTATAAAAAATGATCACATTTTGTACCTGACGGCACAAAAACAGAGGGATTAATCTGGTTTTCTGCCAACATATTGTTCCTGACGGAACAGGATATGCAAACTTTTTCCAATATAAATATAACTTTTTTTGAAACTTAATTTTGTCAATTTTTTGATCATTTTTTATCTGCTGCTGTTTATGTTGAAAATAAATGACTTTATTGCAACGGTAAAAAATCACTATTTTCTATTAAACCATAGATTTCGATTTTCTATGTTTCCGGTATAAAATATCAAGTTAAGTTTTCCGTTTTCAATTTTGCCGGAATAAGCAAGTTGCGTGGAGTCTTCCTTATGATACAAAAACAATGGACCTTCTATCCCCAGCCAATTACCTCCATATTCCCAAGTGTAGGGAATCTGATTCGCAGATAAAGAACCATCTGCCCGTCCCGACATCATAGTACATTGAGTATCATCAACAAAACGAAGGACAAATAATAAACCATCGTTTGATGCTGCTTCCCAAGTGCTACCTTTCAGCTTTGCGTAATCATCGGTTTCTGATTTAGAACAACTTGTGTACATTACTACGCAAACCAATGCAGAAACAATCGTTAAAATACTCTTTTTCATTTTTTTGTGTTTAATGTCAGCTCCTTTCACGGACAAAATTATTTATTCGAGTAATATCGCTCGTATACTATAATGATGCAAAAGGACATCAAAACGTTGCTTAAAAAAACGTTTTTTTTATTGTTCGCTGTCTGACCGCTCAGAGTTGTCCGCAAATTACCTCTTTGGGCACAAGGGCTTGTCTCAAAAGTCAAAAATACACTTCGTCATGCGGCCTTGCCGCAATCTCTTAATAATCAGTACTGCTTTTCAGGGGATTCTTGGCAAGCCAAGCGTTTCGATTACTGCGTCAAGCACGGAACAAGCGGTCAGCGGCCAAAGGAGCTAATGACAGGTTTTTGCGCCAAACAGGGGATTAATAACAAATGACAAAAACAGCTATATAAGCAATTGTTCTTAAATTATTCTGGCTCAACCCCTGTCACTTCCATTTTTAGCACTTCTATTTCATCAGATATTACTTTTCCTGTTTTTCCATCAACTTTTATAACTCATCGGTTCGAATAAAAGCTATCAGTAAGAGGAATGCGTACAGTATATATACCACTACCTCTTAGAACAGTCATACCATCATTAATGGGAAATTCCAAATCAATATTGTATTCTTTTTTGAATTTCTTGATAAGCATTTCAATAGAAAAAGAAAAACCCCGCTCTTTTTCAAAATTTCTTGTACTTATTAAATTTCTTTCTTCATCATAACGCTTCGATATTATTGTAAAACCATAGAACTTCGTATTCTCAATAGACAAAGTTAAAGCAGGTTTAAAATATCTTTTCACAGTTGAGAAGGCTCTATTGTTAATTATCTCTCTGACCTGATAACTATCATCTTGCTCAGTCAATGCTCTAACAGTATCTCCTTTTTTATCTCTTTACGGCTGATAAGGTTTCTTGTAAGATCACGCCTGTCTTGATGACTTATATTGAATTCATCCAAATTAATTTTTTTCTTTATAATATTATTTTCATTATAATTGTTCATATTTAATCCGGAAAGGTCTTTGCTCTGCGAATTTGGAACTTGTCCATAACTGCTACTTGCAAAAATTACAAGAATGCCTAATATGATTACTGTTTTCCCCATTTGGCAAATTTATCAATTCAAACTTAGTTTATTTTACATTTATTTCTGTCAGTCTCCCATTATCCCACATAAATGCGATAGAACAATTACCGCGATCATCATCATTTACAGGTTCAAAGCAAACTTCAAATTGTAATTTATCTTCCGGACTTAACTCACAAACTGAATCCAAGAAAAATTTCTCTCTCCAATTTTCTGTCCGGTTTCCCTTATACATTGGATTTGAATTTTGTTGTGTTTTGATAAACTCGTCAACCTGGTTAATTGTCTTGTCCCTAATTTTAAATATGCGCACTTTGTCTATTTTATCTTTTTACAGAAAATAAATACACAAAATGCGCATACCATACTAATCCGGATTAAAACTATAATCCCGGATTAATTATCCTTCTTACCTCTAATCTCAACCCTTCTGATTTTTCCGCTAATCGTTTTCGGAAGTTCATCTACAAACTCCACGATACGCGGATATTTGTAAGGTGCAGTAACATTCTTTACATGGTTTTGTATCTCTTTGATTAACTCCTCGCCTGCTTTTTCCTTATAGGCTTTGGCTAATACAATGGTGGCTTTTACCACTTGTCCGCGAACCTCGTCGGGTGCTCCTGTAATGGCACATTCCACTACTGCGGGGTGCGTCATCAATGCGCTTTCCACCTCAAACGGTCCGATGCGGTAACCCGAACTTTTGATTACGTCGTCCGTTCTGCCTACAAACCAGTAATAGCCGTCTTCGTCTCTCCACGCAATATCGCCGGTGTGATACACGTTTCCGGAGTAAATTTCCTTTGTCTTTTCTTCATCGCGATAGTATCCCATGAAAAGTCCGACAGGCTTCCAGCGGTCAGTGCGCAGGATAATTTCGCCCTGTTCGCCATCCTCTGCCGAACGACCATCGGCGGTAATCAAGTCCATATCAAATGCCGGACTTGGCACACCCATAGAACCCGGCTTCGGCTCCATCCAAGGAAAAGTAACGATAGATACGGTAGTTTCCGTCTGTCCGAATCCTTCCATCATTTTGATTCCGGTTTCCTTCAGGAAGGTTTCATACACGGAAGGGTTTAGCGGCTCTCCGGCGATGGTGCAATATTTCAATGTAGAAAGGTCGTATTTTTTCAAATCTTCGCGAATCATAAAACGGTACATGGTCGGAGGTGCACAGAAGGATGTAACCTTGTACTTTTCGATAACGCGAAGCATTTCTGCCGGGACAAACTTCTCGTGGTCATACACAAAAACGGCAGCTCCGGCAATCCACTGACCGTAAAGTTTTCCCCAAGCGGCTTTTGCCCAACCGGTGTCGGCAACGGTTAAATGAAGGCTGTCTTCGTTCAAATTCTGCCAATATTTGGCAGTTACAATGTGTCCGAGCGGATAGGAAAATGAATGTGTTACCATTTTCGGATTACCGGTAGTTCCGGAAGTAAAATACAATAAGAAAAGGTCATCGTTTGTATTCACGTTTTCCGGCCGCACAAAAGGAGCGGCATTTTCGATTCCTTTATGGAAATCTTCCCAGCCTTCGGGAATTATTGCGCCGATAGAGATGAGTTTTTCTACGGTCGGCGATTCGGGCATGGCTTCCTTGATAGAGCTTACTAAAGGCTCTTCGCCTATGGCTACGATGGCTTTTACACTCGCGGCATTGGTACGGTAAATAAGGTCTTTTTTAGTCAAAAGATGTGTTGCGGGAATCGCCACAGCACCGATTTTGTGCAAAGCAATGACGGAAAACCAAAATTCATACCTTCTTTTGAGAATAAGCATAACCATATCTCCCTTTCCGATTCCTAACGATTGAAAATAGGAAGCTGTTTTGTCTGTTTCGCGCTTGATGTCGCCAAATGTAAAGTCAATGTGTTCGCCTTTGTCGTTTGTCCAGCATAAAGCTCTTTTGTTGGGATTTTTTACTGCCCACTCATCTACTATGTCATATCCGAAGTTAAAATTTCCGGGAACGTTTATTTTAAAATTTTTTCTAAAATCGTCAAGTGATTCAAAATTTACTTTTGATAAATATTTTTCGAGCATGATTGTTCGTATTTATAAGATTTTTGTTGAATTGATAATAAAACCGTGCGAAAGCACAAAATAATTTAATTGTATCTCCTTTCGCGCCTTCACGCTTTGCTCAATACAATATTTTATCATCAAAGTTAAATAATTACCGCCAAAAACTTCACGGTTTTTCCGTCCAGCGCCTTCATTCCGTGCGGGAGGTTAGAGTCAAAATAGATGCTGTCTCCTTCTTCCAAAACAAGCTCCTTTCCGTTCATGCTAAGCATCATGCGGCCTTCAATCACCATGTTAAACTCTTGTCCTGAGTGCGAATTTTGATGAACCGGATTGTCATTCGGCTCTACCGATACAATAAACGGATCGGCTTTCCGGTTTTTAAATCCGGCTGCCAATGATTGATACTTGTACGCTTTGGTACGTTCCATAGCCATTCCCTGTCCCTTGCGTGTAAGGAAATAGGCATTCATGTGCGCCTCTTCGCCAAATAATAACGCGGTCAATTCCACACCGTATTTTTGAGAAACGCAGTGCAACAGGCTGACCGGAATATCCTTATTGCCGCTTTCGTAGGCTGCGTATTCTTCTCCTGTAATACCGCAAACCGCAGCCATTTCGCTCTCCGAAAGTTCCAATGCCTCCCGCAATCCGATTAGGCGGTTGGCTATTTGTTTGATTTGTTCGTCCATATTTTTATTTTAAGATTTTCAGATTGTTAAATAATCAAATATTCAGATAATATCCAAAACCGGACAATCCGGATACCGGAACATCTCTTTACCTATTCGCTTTAATTCCTTTAATTACCGCATTAGAAAAACCATATTCTTCCATGGCGTTCAATCCTTTGATAGTCCAACCGCCGGGGGTGGTTACCTTGTCGATTTCAGCTTCGGGGTTTGTTTTGTTGTGTAGAATAAGCTGTGCGGCTCCAATCATCGTTTGAGCAATAACCTCCTGGGCTACTCCGGGTTGTATACCCAATTCTACTGCACCTTGTGTTGCTGCACGGATAAAACGCAGGGCGTAAGCTATCCCGCAGGAGGATACGGAAGTGAAGGCAGCCATGGCGCTTTCTTCAATTACCAACACTTTTCCCAATTTCCCAAAAATAGTTAATACGCTTTTTTCCTGTTCCTGGGATGCGTTTAGAGAAGAGATGAATGTCATGCTTTCGTGTATTGAAATAGCGGTGTTGGGCAGTACGCGAAACAGGGTAAAGTCATCGCCAACTTCGCTCGAAATTGTTCGCAGACTAACGCCGGCTGCTATCGAAATAAGGGCATGCTGTACAGGGTTTAACGCCGGTTTCAGATGAATAATCACATCTTCCATCAACCATGGTTTCACAGCTAGTAAGACATAGTTTACGTGCTGTACCGCCTTGCGGTTTTCGGTGGTGGTAAATATGTTTTGATTGATCTCTTTTATGCTATCCAAATTTTCTTGGCTCACATCAGCAACAAATAGATCTTCCGGGCGGCATAAACCGTTTTCGTACAGTCCGCGAACAATGGCTTTACCCATGTTTCCGGCACCGATAATTGCTATTTTCATAAATTAAAAATTAAAATGACATTATTTCGCAAAGTTAATTTTTAATTTTTATTTTGAAAGTGAATATAACAAAAACAATGTACCGGATGTAGTACAAATTATAAGCACATCCTCGAAGTTTGTTTGTACTATTAACTTGAATTTTGGATAAGCCGGCGGCTTGGAAAGCCATATTTTCATAACCTCAGGTAAGCAAAGCGCAACCTGAGGCGGAAAATCCGGGACAAACACTGCCTGGAAGGCAAAAATTTTAAGAACCTGTTTGAATTAATCATGCGAATCAGGAGCTGAAGCGTGCGCCCAAGTCCGGAGTCCGGAGAAAGATCGCCGTTCCTCATACCCCGAACAGCGCTTCGCTTGTAAGGTTATCCACATTAAACGCCTTCGGCGTAAGGGGGATATGCCTTTTTGCCGCATTTTTTCAACTCCTGATTCGCATTATTAATTCAGACAGTTAAAGTCCCATAATAACCCCTTTTTAGGGATTCAAGCCCGGAAGAAAATAAAGCGGAAGTGAAAAGCTTTTGAATTTTACATCTTAGCGTCCATCGCTTCGTGTTTAATATCAAATCTGCAATAAAATCAACTCATCTGCAATTCGCACGCACTCCTCGCAAGTATAAGTTTTATTCAATTTGATGTCTTTGCATTTTTCGTGAGTTACTTTTTCCGTGAAATGTTTATTTAACGGCTCACGTCCGATTTTTTTCATTAAATGATTGGCTGCGTGAAGTGCGCCGCAAAGTCCCTCGGTAGCTCTACCGCCTCCATAAGCTCGAAATGTTTCAATTTCTTCGTCTTCAATTTGAAAATGATGTTGGAATCCTTTCAAAATGGCTTGTGCGCAATTAAAGTTGTCAGGCTTTTTATGAAAGTGATCTTCTGATTTTATTCGTTCCATTTATTTAATAAAGTATTTAATGATAAGTAAAGAAGTAGACTAATAAGCAGGAAAAATTACTGTCAACTTGTTTACTATAAAAAAATTTTACACCAATTATCAAAACGGGCGATGCTCTCCAACCCGAATTTTTCCAGTTTTTTTCGCGCTTTTTCTACGGATCGCTCTTTACCCAGATGCGTTTTGGAAAAAAACTTATCGGCAAAACAGATAAGTTGCTCCTCAATCGAAACCGGCAACATTTCCCGGTGCGGGATGGGCAGGTTTTCGTTTATTATCTGCGAAAGCGACAACCCTGTTCCGGTGTGTCTCTCACACACCAGCGCGTGTAGCGGATACCCCTCTTTCATCATCATCTCGCTACCTAAGTAACCGTGGCAAATATAAGAAAATTCTCCTTCGCAAAATATATCAGGCGCAAACGTCCGGCATACGCCAATATCGTGCAACATAGCTGCCTCCTCAATAAAATGTAAATCCGGATTCAAGTCCAACCTGTTTTTTGCCATCGCAAGGGCTTTATCCGTCACATCACGGCTATGATGAACCAATATTTTATGCGCTTCGCTGTTGATGCTGTAATATTTTTCGATAATTTGAAGAGGATTCATTTTGATGACTTTAAATTTTAAAGCTTAATATATAATGTAAATACAAAGAAAAATAAATAATTTTGCCCGGCCAAATTATTTGGTTACTCATATTAATATTATGAGACCCGTATGAACAAGCGTTTGCCGGGAAGAATGAGCCAACGGTCAACGGCCAAAGGGAGTTAAAATGCCGGCAGGTTCCATACGGCCTTGATGTTAACAATAAATATATTATGTATGAAACTAATTGATACCCACTCGCATATTTACGAAGACGATTTTAAAGAGGATATTGACGCGGCGATTGCCCGTTTGGAGCAACAGCATATATACAAGGTATTACTTCCGAATGTTGACTCCGGAACAATCGGCAGCATGCTCTTGCTGGAACAGAAAAGACCCGGTTTGTTTCATGCGATGATAGGCGTACACCCTACAAGTGTCAGGGAAAACTATAAAGAAGAGTTGAAAGTAATTGAAGATCAGCTTTCAAGCAGAAAATATTGTGCCGTTGGTGAAATCGGTATCGATTTGTACTGGGATAAAACGTTTTTAAGGGAACAAGTAATTGCTTTTGAAACTCAGGTAGAATGGGCAATCGAGAAAAACTTGCCGGTTGTTATTCATTCGAGGGAATCCTTTGATGTTATTGTTGAAAGTTTGAAAAAATTTGACGGAAAACAGCTGAAAGGAGTTTTTCACAGTTTTACGGGAGATATTGAATCGGCGGAAAAGATTTTCTCTTTGGGCGATTTTAAATTAGGGATTAATGGTATTGTTACTTTTAAGAATTCAGGGTTGGACAAGGTTGTAGCCCAACTTCCGTTGGAAAAGTTAGTTTTGGAAACCGATTCTCCCTACCTTGCCCCTGTTCCTTATCGCGGGAAACGAAATGAAAGTGCTTACCTTGCTCTTATTGCTCAAAAAGTAGCGGAAATAAAAAATGAATCAGTCGAAAAAATAGCAGAAATCACAACATTAAACGCATTAGAGCTGTTTTCGATAGAATGAATGATTAAAATGTGAATTATTTTAGTTATTTTCTAAATTATTTTTCTGTTTCTTGTTTTATTTCATTACATTTGCACGCCAATTTAAAAATTGGCAATTGATATGGAGAGATGCTCGAGTGGTTGAAGAGGCACGCCTGGAAAGCGTGTATACGCCAAAAGCGTATCGCGGGTTCGAATCCCGCTCTCTCCGCAAATGAAGGCAGCATAACAGCTGCTTTTCGTCTATTTAAGAAGGTCTATTAAAAATGTTTAGGTTCATCGCCCACGAAACAGCCATTATAGATGCTGGTTCTCAAATTGGAAGCGGCACAAAAATCTGGCACTTCTCTCATATTATGTCCGGTTGCATCATTGGTGAAAATTGCAATATCGGTCAAAATGTTGTGATTTCTCCTAAAGTAATTCTTGGTAAAAACGTAAAAGTCCAAAATAACGTTTCCATTTATACCGGTGTGGTATGTGAGGATGATGTTTTTCTTGGTCCTTCGATGGTCTTTACCAATGTAAGTAATCCGCGCAGCCATGTCAGCCGCAAAGAGGAGTTTCGCCCGACAATCGTCCGAAAAGGTGCATCTATTGGAGCCAATGCCACGATTGTGTGCGGGAACGAAATTGGAGAGTACGCGATGATTGGTGCTGGTGCAGTCATTACAAAACCGGTAAAGCCATACGCCCTTGTAGTTGGAAATCCCGCCCGGCAAACCGGTTGGGTGAGCGAATACGGCTGTAAATTGAAATTTGACGAAAAGGGTGAAGCTCGCTGCCCCGGAACCGGCGAAAAATATATTAAAGTAAACGAAAAAATAAGTAAGCGGGAAAATAAGTAAACAATTGTTATTCTTGTTTATTTTTTACTTGTTTCCTTTCTAAAATTTGCATAATTCGTAAAAAAATGTAAAATTCGCGATATGATAAAATTTGCTGTCATAGGACAAGGACATATCGGAAAACGACACGCAGAGATGATTCGCCGGAATCCCGATTCGGAGCTGGTTGCCGTCTGTGACGTTTTGTCGAGGGAAGAGTTGGGATTGCAGGAGTTGAAAGAGCCGTTTTTTAACCATATAGATACACTGTTAGAGTCGAATATTCCTATTGATGTAGTTTGTATTTGCACTCCGAATGGTTTTCATGCCGGATACGCTGTTAAAGTCCTTTCGTATAAATACCACGTTGTAATCGAAAAGCCGGTTGCCCTGACAAAAGCAGAGGCGGAAATGATTATTTTCAAGTCGCTGGAAGTCTCGCGCTGTGTGTTTTGTGTGATGCAAAATCGCTATTCGCCGCCGTCCGTTTGGTTGAAAGAAATCGTGGAAAGCAAGAAGTTAGGGCAAATTTATATGGTTCAGCTGAATTGCTATTGGAATCGCGATGGACGTTATTACACGCCTGGAAACTGGCACGGCGATGCCAAGTTAGACGGAGGAACGCTTTTTACACAATTCTCCCATTTCATTGATATTATGTATTGGCTGTTTGGAGATATTACTAATATACGCGGAAATTTTCACGATTTTTGCCACGAAAACCTGACCGATTTTGAAGATAGCGGTATTGTCTCTTTCGATTTCGTCAATGGTGGAATGGGTTGCCTGAATTATTCGACCTCAGTGTGGGATACCAACCTGGAGAGCAGTATCATTATTATCGGAGAGAAAGGAACCGTCAAGGTTGCCGGCCAATATATGAACGAGGTGGAGTATTGCCATATCAAGGATTATGTGATGCCGGAACTGGCGCCATCCAACCCGCCGAATGATTACGGCAGTTACAAAGGTTCGGCTCAAAATCACCACTATGTCATTCAAAACGTGGTGGAAAAACTGCACGAAAGAGGATGTATCTCGACCAACGTGCTGGAAGGATTGAAAGTAGTTGAAATTATTGAGCGCATCTACGAGGAGCGCGACCGTCAATGGAAGAAAAAAAGGACTAAAAAATAAAAATATGAGTATTACCCTTGTTATATTAATCATTACCGGCCTGGTTTCTTTTTTCTGTTTTGAAAAAAGAGAGTGGTTTGCCCAGTTGCAGTTTAATGCCTATCAGGTTGTTCATCGAAAACAATATTACCGGCTCATTACCCATGGTTTTGTACATGCAAACTGGGGGCATTTGCTGATCAATATGTTTGTCCTTTACTCTTTCGGAGAATATGTTGAAGCTTACTTTGGAATGTATGCAACAGGCGGGAGCGCAGCTTACGTTGCGATGTATCTGCTGTCTATTCCGCTTTCTTCTCTGTTATCGCTGAAATACAAGGATAATCCGTACTACAACGCTGTCGGAGCTTCCGGAGCCGTCAATGCAGTTATCTTTGCCTTTGTCTTTTTAAATCCTTGGAAGCTGCTGTATCTGTTTTTCGCGATTCCTATTCCGGGTATTCTATTCGGGGTGCTTTATATGTGGTATTCTTACGCCATGTCTAAAAAAGAGAGTGATGGAATCGGACACGATGCTCATTTTCTGGGAGCCATTCTCGGTGTTCTGTTCACAGCCGTTCTTGTTCCGGGGTCAATGGCTGATTTTTTTAAGAAACTGGTTGAATTGTGGTAAAATATCTTGAATAGACACAATATGGATGTTTCCGAATAATTACCAAATTAACGAAAGAGGAAATTGATGAAATACGTAAAAGATCGAATTTATAATATCAAGAACAGATTTCTCTCAATCCTGCTTTGTCTTGCAACTTTTCTTCCCGCGTTTGCGCAAGTTGAGAATCGCGATGCGAAAACAATTCATGTGTTCGTAGCTCTTTGCGATAACAAGTATCAAGGCATTGTTCCCGTTCCGCCGGCAATTGGCAACGGGCAAAATCCCAATACTAATCTTTACTGGGGCTGCGCTTACGGTATCCGTACTTTTTTCAAGAAAAGCAAAGAATGGAAACTACTTGCTACAAGAGGAAAGAACGGCGTAGTACTCGAGCGTCTTATTTTCAAGCATGCTACCCAAAACTGCTATCTGGTAGCCGATGCCTACGATGGACAATATATCAAGCAGTGTACTCAACATTTTCTAAATAGTAGTTGTGGAAATCAAAAGGATACGTTGCAAGTTGACGGAGAAACGTTGGGTATTGGCGGGAATTCTGCACTTTTAGCATATACCGGTCACGATGGGTTAATGGATTTTCAACTGTCTGAAACTTATTCAAACACAGACAACCGGAAACGGGATGTGATTATTTTGGCATGCTACAGCAAGCACTTTTTCTCTTCTTATCTGAAGCCGGCAAATGTGAACCCGTTAGTCTGGACAACCAATTTGATGTGTCCGGAAGCCTATACCCTGCACGATGCCCTTACCGGATACGTTGATGGGGAAGCTGCCGTAAATATCAGGGAAAAAGCCGCTGCCGCATACGCTAAATATCAGAAATGCAGCCTGAAAGCAGCTAAGGGATTGCTGGTAACAGGGTGGTAAGGAGTGCCGCGAATAAATTGCCAATGTTATTTCGCTATATAAATTTTCGCATTTTCGCTAATTTTGCGTTAGATTTATGCGCTTGCACTCTTTTGTTTAACACAAAGTTCCTTTAGATTGATAGACCTCTCCGGAAAATCAGAAAATTTCTTTGCGTCTTTGCTAACTTTGCGTCTTCTCGTTAAAATAAATGCGCTTGCGCTTTTGGGGTTAAACGCAAAGCCGCAAAATGCGCGAAGACGCAACGTTTTTTAGCATTAATTATTTTCAGAAGAATTCTAATGACTAAATGACGTTGTAAGAAATACAGTGAAAAATAGAATTAATGCGAACCAATTAATAGGAAGACTCAAAAATAAGCCGTTTTAGGTGAATGTTTCCTTGTTTCAGTTTTTGTAACATAATTTTTATTGAAAAAATAATCGCTACTGCATTATTTTATTTACATTTGCGGAAATCTTTTTGAAAGAAAAAATTAAAAAAAATATATGGGACTTAACGATTTTTTATCAAAATTATTTGGGAATAAAGCTCAGCGAGATATCCGCGAAATTGAACCTTACGTGCGGAAAATCCAATCAGTTTATCCTTCCATCGAAAAATTATCCAATGACGAGTTACGTGCACGAACTGTTGCTATCCGGGAGCGCGTACAACAACACGTTTCTGTCGAAAAAGAACGCATCAGCGAGTTAAAGGCGCAGATTGACGAATTGGAAATCGAGGAAAGAGAGAAAAATTACGAAGAGATAGACAAATTAGAGAAGGTTATTCTCGAAAAATACGAGGTAATTTTGGAAGAGATATTACCCGAAGTTTTTGCTATCGTAAAAGATACAGCCCGGCGTTTCTCAACCAGCGAAGAGGTTGTGGTAACCGCTACCGAAATGGACGGAAAATTAGCTGTTACCCATGATTTTGTTGAGATAGACGGCGACAAGGCAATTTATAAAAATCACTGGAAAGCAGGAGGAAACGACACGGTCTGGAATATGATACATTATGATGTGCAGCTATTCGGAGGAGTCGTTCTTCATAAAGGAAAAATTGCGGAAATGGCGACCGGGGAAGGAAAAACGCTGGTAGCTACATTGCCGGTTTTCCTCAACGCGCTGACCGGAAATGGCGTACATGTGATTACCGTGAACGATTATTTGGCAAAGCGTGACTCCGAATGGATGGGACCGCTGTACCAGTTTCACGGCTTGACGGTCGATTGCATTGATAAGCACCAACCAAACTCCGATGGACGTCGAAAAGCCTATTTGTCGGACATTACTTTCGGAACCAACAATGAATTTGGCTTCGACTACCTGCGCGATAATATGGCGACTTCGCTTGAAGACTTGGTGCAACGAAAACATAATTATGCGATTGTGGATGAGGTTGACTCGGTATTGATTGACGATGCGCGTACTCCGTTAATTATTTCGGGTCCCGTACCTAAGGGAGAAGACCAGCAGTTTGAGGAACTGTGTCCGCGTGTCGAAAAATTGGTCGCATTGCAGCGCAGTATGGCGACCAACTATCTGACCGATGCTAAGCGTTTACTCAAATCTTCCGACAAAAAAGAACAGGAAGAAGGTGCACTTGCTTTGTTCCGTTCATACAAGGCGCTGCCTAAGAATAAACCGTTGATTAAATTCCTCAGCGAACAGGGAGTTAAGGCAATTTTGCTGAAAACGGAAGAGCATTATATGGAACAAAATAACCGGAATATGCACATCGCAACCAATCCGTTGTATTTTGTCATTGATGAAAAAAATAACAGCATTGAGCTAACCGACAAGGGGATTGATGCCTTGACCGGAGCTTCGGAAGACCCGCAGTTTTTCGTGTTGCCCGACATTGGAAGCGAAATTGCTGAAATCGAAAAAATGTCGCTCTCTTCTGAAGAAAAGCAGGAGAAAAAAGATGAGATGATGCAAAATTATTCCATCAAATCGGAGCGGGTACACACTATTAACCAGTTGTTGAAAGCCTATACGTTGTTTGAAAAAGATGACGAATATGTGATTGTGGACAACAAGGTGAAAATTGTGGATGAGCAAACCGGCCGTATTATGGAAGGCCGTCGCTATTCCGACGGTTTGCACCAGGCAATTGAAGCAAAAGAGCGCGTAAAAGTGGAAGATGCTACGCAGACTTTTGCAACCATTACCCTGCAAAATTATTTCCGTATGTATCATAAGCTGGCAGGTATGACCGGTACGGCAGAAACGGAAGCAGGAGAGTTGTGGAGTATTTATAAGTTAGACGTGGTGGTGATTCCAACCAACCGGGTTATTGCCCGCGATGATATGCAAGACCGTGTTTACCGGACAACAAGAGAAAAGTACAACGCTGTGATTGATGAGATTGTTGCGTTGGTAGAAAAAGGCCGTCCGGTGCTGGTAGGTACTACTTCGGTGGAAATTTCCGAATTAATCAGCCGCATGTTGAAAATGCGTAATATTAAGCACAATGTTTTGAATGCGAAATTGCACCAAAAAGAGGCCGATATTGTGGCTGAAGCGGGTAGGGAAAGTACCGTAACCATTGCCACCAATATGGCTGGCCGTGGTACCGACATCAAACTTTCACAGGCAGTAAAAGATGCCGGCGGTTTGGCTATTATCGGTACGGAAAGACATGAATCACGCCGTGTGGACAGGCAGTTACGCGGACGTGCCGGCCGTCAGGGAGATGTCGGATCTTCTGTTTTCTTCGTTTCGCTTGAAGATAATTTGATGCGCTTGTTCGGTTCCGAGCGGATTTCGGGTGTGATGGACAAGTTGGGTTTCAAAGAAGGCGAGGTAATTGAGCATTCTATGATTTCCAAGTCAATCGAACGCGCACAGAAGAAAGTAGAAGAAAATCACTTTGGAGTTCGTAAGCGCTTATTGGAATACGATGACGTAATGAACGCCCAGCGTGAGGTGATCTATAAAAAACGCCGCCAGACCCTGCTTGGCGAGCGTATGGGCGTAAACATTATGAATATGATTTACGACTCGGCGCAATCCATTGTGGATGCTACGGCAGATTTTGAAATGTTTCAAGAAGAGTTGATGCGCATTATGGCGATTGATTCGCCTGTTTCGGAAGAGGATTTCCGCTCAACGAAGGCTGATATGCTCGTTGAAAAAATATTCGAGGCGGCTATGCAGACATTCAAACGGAAGACGGATAAAATTGCCGAAGTAGCTTATCCGGTTATTAAGGACGTTTTTGAAAATCAAAGCAACAGGTATGAAAATATTTTAATTCCGATTACCGATGGAAAAAGAATGTACAATGTTCCGGTCAACCTGAAAACAGCATACGAGTCGGGAGGAAAAGAGATTGTAAAGGTCAATTCTGCTTCACACTATTGATGACAGCTGGAAGGAACATTTGCGTGAAATGGACGAACTTCGCAGTTCCGTTCAGAATGCAAGTTATGAGCAAAAAGATCCATTGTTGATTTATAAGCTGGAATCATACAACCTCTTCAAGAAAATGGTGGATGAGATGAACCGCAAGGCAGTCTCTATCTTGATGCGCGGACAAATAGCAGTTGCCGAGAGAGGTGACGGTATAAGAGAAGCAGCACCGCAAAAAAGGTCTGATTATTCCGGTTACCGTACAGGAAGGGAAAGCGGACAAAATGTCCCGCCGCCCGAAAGAAAAATTGAGCCGGTACGGGTTGAAAAGAAAATCGGTCGCAACGACCCTTGTCCGTGCGGAAGCGGAAAGAAATATAAACAATGTTGCGGAGGATCTAATGCTTAATCTAAAAAGAACGCAAATGACACAAAAATGTAAATTTACACCAATAAATAAAAGATATAATATGTCGATTTTTAATTAAGTGAAATTTACTTTTTTATGTCATTCGCGTTCTATATTACATTTCCTCACTTTCTTTTTTATTGAAAAATAAATGTTATGCTAAATTCAATCGTATGGAACGTCGATCCTAACCTTTTTACCATTGATCGCATCCCTTTTTATTGGTATTTTTTACTGGTTCTTGCAGCAATATTGTTTGTAGGATTCCAGCTGTTAAGCAAAAAAGAAAAAGTACCGGCAAATAAAAAGGAGGATAAGAAGCAACAGAATGACAGCAGGGATCTTTATATAATGATTGCAGGATTGGTAGTTGGAGCTATCTTCTTGAAAGTTAAGTATCCTGATTTGTCATTTATTGGTCCAATAACTGTCCGTTGGTATGGATTGATGTGGGCTTCTGCCATTTTCGCTGCGCTGCTGGTAGTAAAAAGCACATTCAAACATGAAAATTGCCCCGAAGAATGGGGAGATAAGCTGTTTCTTTACGGTACTATCGGTCTGATTGCCGGTGCACGCTTAGGCCATTGTTTATTTTACGGTTCGCATGATGATTTTTTCTACTATTATCGCCATCCGGTCGAAATGCTCTATATATGGGAAGGCGGTTTGGCAAGTCACGGCGGAGCTTTCGGGTTGTTGGCAGCCATGTATTTGTACAACAAAAATGTGATAAAAAAAGGCTATCTCTGGATACTCGACCGGCTGGTAATCGGCGTGGCTATCGGCGGTGCATTTATCCGGTTCGGTAACTTGATGAACTCCGAGATTTACGGCGGCGAAACGTCTCTTCCGTGGGGCTTTATTTTTGAGCATGCCAACGAATCAATGCCGAAACACCCTACGCAAATTTACGAAATTATCTATTGCCTTATTACATTCGCTGTCTGTATGTGGCTCTATTGGAAAACAAAAGCGGCTCAAAAGGAGGGATTGATTTTCGGGGTGTTTTTAGTTGGGATTTTCTTTACCCGTTTCCTGCTCGAATTTATCAAGGAAAATCAAGCCGGCTTTGAAGATGGAATGATATTCAATATGGGACAGTTGTTGAGTGTGCCGTTTTTCTTGTCAGGGTTTTATTTAATATTTAGAAAGTCAATGAAAAACTGACGGGAAGATTAAAACAATTTTATTCGTTTCGTGTTATAAATGAGAAGTAAAATGGATTTATGCCAATAAATAAAGTTATTTTAAACATAAAATTTGCAAAAACGCGAAGGTACAAAGAAATGAACACTTTGTGTCTTTGCGTTTTTCGCGTTTGATTAAAAAATATTCCAATAATTATGTACAGACCAATTCACATTACAGAATCAATTTACTATGTAGGTGTTAATGACCGCCGGAAGACTCTTTTTGAAAATCAGTTGCCTTTACCTTATGGCATTTCCTACAACGCTTATTTGATTAAAGATGAAAAAATAGCATTAGTTGATACGGTAGATGTCTGTTTTTTCGATTCCTTTTTGAAAAAAATAGAAGCGGTAATCGGTACAAAAAAAGTAGACTATCTCATTGTAAATCACATGGAACCCGATCATGCCGGGTCTATTCGCCTTATTCGCGAGCGGTATCCTGATATTCAAATTGCCGGAAACTCAAAGACAATCGAAATGATAAACGGTTATTTCGGAATTACGGATAATTTGAAAGAAGTAAAAGACGGAACCATCTTGGAATTGGGAAAACACAAGCTGAGTTTTACCTTAACCCCAATGGTGCATTGGCCCGAAACAATGATGACGTATGACGCAACGGAAAAGATACTTTTTTCGGGCGATGCCTTCGGTTGCTTCGGTGCGTTGGACGGCGGCGTGATAGACCGGACGATGAATTTGGATAAGTTCTGGAGCGAGATGCGCCGTTATTATGCCTGCATTGTCGGGAAATACGGCGTGCCTGTTCAAAATGCGCTGGCAAAGTTGCAAGGGGTAGAGATTGATTATATTTGTTCAACGCACGGACCGGTATGGAAAGAACAAATTGAAAAAGTGGTCAATTCATATAGCCGCTGGAGCCGGTATGAAGCAGAAACCGGCGTGGTGATTGCCTACGGAACCATGTATGGAAATACCGAACAAATGGCGGAAGCCATTGCAGAGGGAATCGTAGCCGGAGGTATAAAAAATGTGGTTCTGCACGATGTTTCCAAAACGGATGCTTCGTTTATCCTGAGCGATATTTTTCATTACACCGGCTTGGTCTTAGGCAGCCCTACTTATATGAACGAGTTGTTTCCGGGCGTGGAATCCCTTCTTCGTAAAATAGAAGTACGGCAAGTGAAAAACCGCGTTTTTGCCTCTTTCGGTTCTTTTACCTGGGCGGGTGTTTCCGTCAAACGAATAGCTCCTGTCATTGAGGGATTGAAATGGGAAGTAGTCGGTTCGGTAGAGGAAAAACAAGCCCTCAGGCAAGAAAAATACAACGAATGTTTTTCCCTGGGAATGGACATTGCCGGTAAAATTAGATGCTGAAATTACGTCTAACCTAATAGATTTTAGGGAACATAACAAAAGATCAGAAAAAAATAAACAAGATATTTTGTGATAAAATGGTTTTAATTGAATCTTTTTTGTTTTAAATTGTTGTTGTTTTGTCTGATTTTTATTTATTTTGAAAAATTTAATGCTATTATTGCTGTTTTTTTATCACAAAAAATAGAATGTAAATTGTCTGTTTTTTTAATTTTGTAAGATTAATTTTATAAATCCGCAAGAAATACTTAACAACTTCAACTAATATGAGAGTGCTTATTCAACCGGACTATGCGTCCGTTTCAAAATGGGCTGCCAACTATGTGGCGGCTGCAATCAAGAAATTCAATCCTGCGGCTGACAAGAAGTTCGTATTGGGATTGCCTACCGGTTCATCGCCGTTGGGAATGTACCGGGAGTTGATTGCAATGAACCGCAAAGGCGAAGTTTCCTTTCAACATGTCGTTACATTCAATATGGACGAATATATCGGCTTGCCGAAAGAGCATCCGGAAAGTTACTATTCTTTTATGTGGAATAATTTTTTTAATCACATTGATATTCCGGCTAACCAGGTAAATATTCTAAACGGCAATGCGGCCGACTTGCAAAAAGAGTGCGATGAATACGAAGAACGCATTAAAAATGCAGGAGGCATAAACCTGTTTATTGGCGGTATTGGTCCCGACGGACACATTGCGTTTAACGAGCCGGGTTCATCGCTCACTTCAAGAACTCGCGTGAAAACGTTAACTGCCGATACGATTATTGCCAACTCCCGCTTCTTTGATAATGATATGTCGAAAGTGCCTGTTTTGGCTTTGACGGTAGGCGTAGGAACGATTATGGATGCACAGGAGGTGCTGATTATTGTAAATGGGTACCATAAAGCCCGCGCATTGCAACAGGCGGTAGAAGGTGCCGTGTCGCACATGTGTACGCTTAGTGTATTGCAAACACATCCGAAAGGCATTATCGTTTGCGACGATATGGCAACGTATGAGATGAAAGTGGCTACGGTTCGTTATTTTCAGTTTATAGAGAAGGATAACCTTTAAGGATATTTTGTTATGAACCGGGATTTCCACGAGATTTTTTATTTTACTTCAATAGAATTTTTCGGAAAATAATTAATGCTAAAAAACTTTGCGTCTTAGCGAACTTTGCGACTTCGCGTTAAAATAAACGAATGCGCTTGCGCTTTTTGTGTTTAACGCGAAGTCGCAA
>QMCD01000615.1_pt1 | contig 30078 bp, 42 predicted proteins | sample 1821841 | NCBI WGS metagenome assembly QMCD01 (sample SAMN01991225, study PRJNA193472) | Termite gut metagenome, whole genome shotgun sequencing project. | isolation source: worker | host: Macrotermes natalensis | reverse complement strand
CCTTGCCGGGAAAAGCGCGGCAACGGTTTATTGCTATCAGAATGTCGCCCTTATGCAAACCACGAAGACGCACCCGAAAAATCACGGCGATATTGCGGAATCACGCTTCAGGCCCACTTGATATATAGCGCACTGTTCCTATATTATTAATGCCCAAGCAATTGGTTCCTCTATCCCAATGTGGTCAATCACCTCTCCAAAAGATGTATCTATCTCTAATATACTTCCTTCTGGAAGAGCTTGCTGTATTAATATGAATTCTCCCGTAGTTAAATTAGTTACTTTAGGGTTTTCATCTCCTGTACCGCTTACTCTTATAAGTAATGGAGAAGCAACTTGGCCTTTGTTTATAGCATCAGATCGGAACCCAGAAGAACCAAATTCAACTGTATGGTTAAACTCTATTGGAAATTCAAAGTTAGCACTGCTATATAACATTTGTAAATACGACTGTCTTTGACTTTTCCAGAAAGGGTCCGGACATCTAAATTCAAGTTCTACGCGATTATAGTGCCCATATCGATCAGTAAACTCAGGCGAATGTATAGGTATAGCATCAATCCAATATGTGCCGCCGTCATTTGTATAATAAAGTCTGCCGGGATTGGTCCATTCTGAGCCATTAAATGGAGTTAGATATCCTGCTAACTCTCTGCGGTAATCATACATCTCTTTACGAGTATTTCCTTTAATATGAGCATAGAATGTTATGCTTCTATCTGATAGTGTTAGATTATATACTGGAATGCCAGAGAGAAGGGGAGAAGATGCAGAATACAAGTTAACATCAACTCCCCCGGTTCCTCTTGGCGAACCAATAATATAGGGATATCCAAGGTATATTGTTACTCCGTCTGCCGGATAACGTACATCTTTCCACGGCGGTACATATACAACTTTCTGCATAATAATATCCCTTCAAGTTACTTATACTTATACTTTAATTATAACAAGATTTATACGCTAAATCAATAACCGCCCATTAATTTTAGTCCAACTTCTTCGACTGATTTTGCAGTTGCATATGGGGTTTCAATCTCACGATAGAAGTTTAGAACTGGTGCATAGTATCCACTAAAATTTCGGTTTTCATATCCTACTGCGGCAGATGTAGCAGTACTAGAAATATCTTGTGCTAAGTGATTTTGTGTGCGTTGGAAATTACTTAATGTCTCAAGCACTCTATCAAGTGCATTTCTTAATCCTTCTTCAAGGCTCTGTCCGAGCGTCTTACCTACCTCTTGGAATTCACTTTGATATGCACTTAGAGTAATATCAACAGACTTAGAAACTTGATCTAATAGACTTCCTTCGCTGCCTAGCAGTGAACTATATAACGAATCTCCAACACCGAGTTGTTTTAGTCTGTTAGCTTCTTCATCAAGAGCCTTTTGGCGTTCGGATGCTATATCTCTAGTGGCCTGCAATGCATCATTAAGAGCCTGTCTAGCGTCCTCTTTAGCCTCTTCCGCAAGTCTTTTTTGGCGTTCTTTTTCAAGCTCTGCAAGATTACGCTCAAGTTGTTCGCGATTATAGGCATCATTCTCATATGCTATTCTAAGTCTCACAGCATCAATTTCGCGTTGTTCTTCTGCTGCTTGTTCTGCTCTACTTTCGCGCTTCTCAACTTCATCTAGTGCTTTAAGATAGCCTTGTATAGATTTCTGTACACTAGTTTGCCAATCTTGCCACGCTTTTTTAAGATTATTAAGTCTATCAACTTGGGCTATCTGTGCGGTCTTAAATGCTAATTCTTGTTCTTTCTGCTGGCCCTCAATAAGTTGTTGTTGCAAGTCATATCTACGCTTAAGTATAGTAACAATTTGATCGTCAGTAAGTTGATAATATCTTAACTGATCGTTAAGCATATCAATTTCAAGTTGGATTGAATATAGACCACTAATCTTAGCCATTGTTAGTCGGCGTTCGTCTGCTGCCATTGCTTTATTAACTGTTTCTATCCTCAGCGCATAAAGCTGTTCTTCAATTTCTGCACGTTGCTCAGCAGTTAACTTATCATTTTGAAGTATAGTATTAGACCATGCTATTTCAGCAGCAACAGTATCATCACCAAGTTTACGTCTATGCTCAAAATACTGTGTCTGAGCATCTAAAGAATCCTGTAAAGCTTGCTTTTCTTGAGCATATAACCATTCTTCCGCTTTCCAGATTTCTTCTGGAGAAGATTTTGGATCATTAAGTATCTTTTGATTATTCTCAATTTCTAGTTGCGTTATATCTTCATCCATAGCCTTTTTATGTGCTATCCATGCTTCATAACGCCTTTGTTCATCCTCGATTATTCCATCTCTTGCAGCTTTAAGACGCAAATCCATATCGCGCTGTTCATCAAGAGATTTCTTATATTGTGCATTAATTTCCTCAAGTGCGATAAGTTGATTCTGTAACGTCATATCCTGAATCTTTTTATCATACTCAAATTTCTTTAATGCTTCTTGATATGCCTCATTACGTTCCTGCGCACTTGTTTTATTTGAACTGTTGCTGCGTGATATATTCGATTGTGTAGTTACATCAAATGTCTGTATAGCTTTTAGTTTAGCTTGTAATGCCGTTATCTTAACATCCAAGTCCTCTGTAGCAGTTGTATCTTGCTCAACAGAATACATTAAACGATAAGCTAGAGTTACATTTCCAAGTGTTTCTATAAGCGTATTAAAATTTTCTATTCTGCGTTGTATTGCTTGCCTTTGTACTTCAAGAGAGGATATCTCAGCAATTATTTCTTGTTCTGATGTAGCTTGCCTTATATTAGCTACTTCTTTTAAAATTTCTCCATTTCTAAGAGTTAAATCACCAGATTCTACTATATATTGTGCAAGTTCTGGATATAAATCTATAAGCTTAGTTAGATTATCAATAGATAGTTGCTCTCCAGCTCTAAGTTTGGCATATGATCCAGATAATCCCTCAAGAGAACTTATAGAACCTTCTATTACTGCTAATCTTTCTTTTTCTGCCTCAGTGGATAGCCTTAAAGCAACTTCTGTATCTCTTATTCCATCAGCAAGTCGTTTTTCCATTGCTATTCTAGTTTGTGTATTGTTTGCAGCTTCAATAGCAGACTTAGCAATTTCGTTCATTGTTGATTTAGTAATACTAGCCAAATCTTCTGTAGCTATTGATTCTTTAATAATATTATCGGTTATTGCCTTTTGTGCGGCAGATAATGTATCGTATCCAGATATTTGTGTCTGTATCTGTGCAATTACTAATGATTCTTTAGCTAATATAGCATCTTGACTATCAAGTTGCGCTTGTGCTAACTCTTTTCTTGCATCTCCAAGCTCTTTAACTCCTTCGGTTTGTTCTCTAAGATATACTAATGAACTTTTATCCTTAGAAAATGCACTTTCAGTGCTTAGCCATTCTAAATTAGCCTCTGCCGCTTGTACTCTAGATTCAGCTATTCTAATAGTATTCTCAGCTTCTTTTAGCTGAGAATCTATAACATCTTGGCTATTAACTACTATTTCACGCTGTAACCTAACTTGCTCACGCATTAGTTCAATATTGCGTTCAATAGCAGAGTTATTTCCAATTATAGCATTGCCTTCATCAGTCCATCCAATTACTATATCAGGGAATATTTCAGCTAGGCTATTTTTAGCAGCTGTGACTTCTTCTATAGTTGCGGCAGAATCTTTTATAACTTTTAATGCTGCTTCTACCGTATATGCTTCTTGCTGTGAAGATTTAATATATTCAATGGCAGATTGTGCAGCTTCTCGTCTCGCTTTGACTTCCTCTCTATGTGCCTCTACAACCTTCATTATTGCAGAAACAACAATAGTTGCTACTCCAATAATTCCAGTAATAGCAGCCGTAAATGCAGAGGCACCTGTTTGACTAGCACGTATAACTTGATTAAGATAGATTACTTGTGAAGCTAATCCGCTTAAATCAGCAACTGCGCCGCCCGTAACCTCGCTAAGACTGCGTAATCCCATAGATAAAGTATATGCTGTTAGCGTTGTATCTTGTATGCTACGTCTATTATCAAGTACCGCTGCTTTATGTTGAGCTGTTGCAACTGCGCTTTCTTGTTGAGATAGTGCATATGCATCAGCAGCAGATGTTGCTTTACGTATTTCTTGTTCATACTGAGACATTGCGAGCTTAGTTTTATCTATTTCAGCAGTAAATTTTGTATCTATTAGCGTATCAGTAGTAACACCCTTTGGAAGTGTTTCGCGTAACATCTGAATTTCTTGGTTTATTTCTTGAAGTTTTTGTCGTTGCTTCTCATATGCAGTCGTAGCTTTTTCAATCTGAGTTTGGTATTTAGAAAATCCAGATATATTTTCCATTGATCGATTTAGCCTAGCTGCCGCTTGTTCTCCGCGAACGCCAAAAGAATTTAGTTTGTCCAAAACTTTATCTGCTTCGCTTAGTGCATTTTCGGTTCTTATTGCAAAAGTGGCTACTACAGAGCCAACATTAATCTCGTTTGCCATGATTCACCACCTAAGTTTAAAAATCTTCTGCATCTACTTCTACTATTGTTTCTTTATTATTCTTTTCATCCATTATTGCTATGAATTCATCATAATAATAATCTTCAAGTAGCTGTTTCTTTCCTATTCCTATTTCTGAGGCAATTCCGATCCATCTTTGGAGCCAGTAGTCTGAGCGGATAACCCTATCTTGTCCAGCAACTGCCTCCCGAGTGGAAAAAAACTCGAAAGATCATTAGCCTCCCAAAGTGATACTAGTATTTCCATAAGTTCTACAGGAGTTATTCCATTATGTTCATCAAGCAATTGAGACTTTTCTATATCAAGCAATGCACTAACTACTTCACAAATCTTTTCAGGTATAGTTGTTACTATGCGTATTAGCATTGACATTAATTCATCAGTTGTCATTGATAGAAATTTAGGTAGTTTTAGGGCAATTTCGCCCTCTCTAAGATCGGGGGATATAGCCTCAAGTATATCAGGTATTAACGTAACAGAATATTGAGAAAGCTTTATATATTTTCCTATTGGCAGTTTTTTTATCTCAATACCATGTATAGTCTTAACTTCTGGAGTTGACATCAATACGCTTTTATCTTTTTTAAACATAAATACCCCTTTTAGCTTAAAACATAAGGGGGAAACCTATTCCCCCTATTATATAATTAAATAATATACCAATTTTAAGGCGTTGCTGGTATTGCCGGAATAGTAGCAAGCCATGTGCGTGCCTGATCGAGATCATCAACATCAGTTGTGGTACGAACATTACCATCAGCGGGACGTGCCTTACAACGAAACTCAAGTGTATAATCCTGAGTTGTATTATCACTACTCTGTGTTTGGTGGTTAACCTGAGCACTAACCATTTCAGCGGAATAGTAACGATAACAACGATATCCACCCTTAGCCATCTTAGCTGAGAAGTTAAGTGCTACCTGTGGCTGTGAATCAAGTACACCCTCAGTTAATACACCCTCTGTTATTGTTGAGCCTTGCAAGGATGCTAAATCTTCAAGTGACATCTGACGAACAACAATAGTTAACGTAGTATCTTCCCATGTGCTATTAGTTTCCCATGCTGGGTTATCATCTGCAGGAATATTGTTTACAGTTTTATTGTCTGTTTTAGTACATGTATATGCTCCCACAAGCGGAGCGCGTGTGCCGGGAGTATATGTCGTATCAGTATTTGCAGTAAGCGGGAAATATCCAAGATTAGCAAATCCCGCAAGTCTTGATACTGCCATGTTGTTCCTCCTTTAAGTTAAGCCCCATAAGGCTATTTCAATATAGTAAGTTACTGTTGTATTAGTTCGAGATATGATCGATGCTCCTTGTCTTGGTCTTGATATACACCATGTTTCAGCAGTTAAAGCAATTACTTCTTCATTTATTCCACTATCTAATAGCTTGATAAGTTCATCACATAATTGTTTAGACTCAGCAGATGTTTTACGCCTTACCTGAATTTGCAGATATCTTGTACTTGAACCATCATGGATAGTACCAAGATCGTGTTGCCAAGCATTAAGATATATATTTTCAGGTATAATTTTTTCATCTGGCATAAAGTCAATTGTGACATTACCATATCCATTTGATTCAAGAAACGCTTTAACTGCTTCAATCATAGCTTTATACCATTCGCAATCAATTCTAAGATTGTATCTCTGTTTAGGTTTATAGCCTTTTCAAGATACTTGCATTCGCCGCCTTTAGGATGTGCATATTCTGTATGTTCGTGCTGTTCTGCAGCATATCGTGTGTAAAATCCTACTTGCTGAACAACAACTCCATCTTCACCATGTATAGGATTAGTCACGGTACCAGAGTTACGTAAGGCTCCAGTATCTATTGGAGCAAGTTGTTTAGCATCAGCAAGTACTTTAGAACAGGCGGCATTTAATCCAATAATACTACCAGCATCTATTTTTATTAGCTCTTCATTTAAGTTACTAACAACTTCATTAAGCCCAGATAGATATTTACTTGGCTGTAACCATTCTCTTGCGGCCATACTAAAGCCTCGCTTCATAGTGGTCGATTGTACCATCTAACATTGTCATTGCTGAACATGATATAACGGTCCAATCAACATTATTAATAGTTATAAGGCTTTCAGGAGGTATTAATATATCTGTAAAAAGTCTAACCTCTGAAATAACTGCCTCGCCTATCTGATTTATGATATCTTTGCGAGTATACTCAACTCGAGCCTTCATATTGCCGGGCGCATTAAATGTTGGGTCTCCATAGGCATTACGTCCTGAATACATTTGTACTTTAACTGTTTGTGTAAAGTTATCTGTCCATATGCTCAACAGATACACCCGCCCTTAAAACGGTTAATGCCAACAATGCATGCACTCTTAGTCAGATATTTATTTAGCAAACAATAGGCTCTGTCTGAGATCAATCCCCTATTGCGTATGTTTGCGCTAACGCTTGCGCCAGCACCATCGCCATAACTTTCAGAGGCATTTCCAACTTGGATTCTTGTAATTCCTTTAGAAAAGTAAGCCTTAGCACTATATGCACTACTATCAGATAACCCAAAAGCTTCTAATATTTGTACTTCTTTTAAAGTGTCTTCTGGTACATTGGTTAATCTAAAGCATTGTATTTCACGATATGCTGTTACAAGATAGGCTTCTTTTTCTTTATCTGTTAAGCTAGTCCAGCGTTCAAACCCTATTTCATATTGTAAATACTCATTTGCTTCCTCAATCGTTACATATGAGTTTTCTCCAATAATCAACATCTTTTGGGCCTCCCCCTACGCTTAACAGGTTGGGCTAATTCATCTGTATTAATAGTATCTTTGATTTCTGCTATTTGTTTGCTCGAGTCTGTAAAGTTAGATTTAATGCTTGTGTCTCCTAAATCTACTACAGCATAGTTGTGAGATATGAACCAATGCATTGTACGTTCGTTATCTGTAAATCCAATGCCATTGATAAACTCTACTCCAGCAGACTTGCCTGTATACTGCGCGTTAGGAGCTAATACTTTATACATCCTATACCTCCTTACGCTAATGGATTGATGGTATTAGTAAATCGCCAATCTTCAAAAGCTAGTACAGCATAGTATTTAGCTGGGTCAGTTTCATCTACATAACGCCAACTTGCTACATCTTGAGGCTCTATAGTCCATTGCCCTATATCAGCCCATCCAAGATTTTCTCCATCCCCAAGCCATTGCCAACCCGGAAATACTGTATCAACTCCGGGAGTACCTTTATACCACTTTGACCCAAGAAAAAACTCAGCTTTGATTTCTGGTATTGTAGCGGGGTCGGTTTGTCCAAGATATCCAATGTAGTTTGTCCAAGCCATCATCTTTACAATCTTATCATCTACATACTGCTCAGAAGCTCCGCCACCACCACCTGAACTCATATTATCTTTGAGACTACGAATCTCATTATAAACATGCCTTGGAGTTTCATTGGCATCACCAATATAGTTCCAATTTCCTTTTTCATCGGCCTCAAAGACTCTATGTGTATCAATAGTTTGTAGAGTATTTCCCATTTCGGCTATGGGCCACTTCTCTTTTTCTGTTTCTACATACCAACAGTGGGTACGACAATTATATAAATACATCTTTATACCCTCCTATTAAGTAGTAGATGCTGGAACCCAAGCATATCCACCATTAAGCGTTCCATGTCTTCCGTTACCTGAAATATCTGTTATTGTGTTGCCATTGCCATCTGAAAAGTTATACCAAGCATAGGTTGTACCATCCGAGGCATAAAACCTAAGATCATATAGTATTCCTCCCCAAAACTGGTTAGCTTCTCCACCACTTCGGCCAGCAGTCCAACCAATAGTAAAGTTAGCTAGAAGATTAAAGTTATTTGTAACAAGATTAATATCTTCTTTAACTTCTATGGTATTATCTATTGTAGATACTAGACGAGTCCCATCCGTACTTATCGCTAATTCCATAGTTAACATATTAGGATCAATTACTCCGCTACCATTAGCCCAAGTAGTAGATCCTTGAGTAAATGTAGTTCCGCCATATGCATATCCAAAAGCATTATTATATGTCTGGATATTAAACCTATTTACAGGACCATATGAAGTCATTATATATTGTGTAGGCCTTGAGTTTGTACCATACCATAGCGTTTTAGTTCTAAATTTCAACACTACTTTGCTGAATGTAGTAACTGGTATATCAGCACCAAACGGAAGATCAATCCATGAGCCAATATTATTATCTCCAAGTCTTAATGCATATTGAGAGGGCTGCATTCCTCCAGCTTCTACAGTTACATATGCCTTGTTAGTAGTAGCCGAACCATCAATATATAGTGTAGCCTCTAAAACATTTTCACTGGAACCAGTATTTTCAGGAACATTTATTACTACACTTGCTAAAGAGTTTGTCCAATTAGTTATAGGATAGTTAGTACCGTTAAAATTTATTGCAAGAGAATTAGCATTTTTAAGAGAAACTCCAACAACCGTTGCTGTAGCTGTACCACCTTCTGGACCTATTGTTACAGGCTCAATAGAGAAAGTATTTATAGTTAGAGGAATATCTCTAATGAGGCTTATTGTAGTTGCAGGATAAGTACCCTTATGGTTAGTATAGTCATACGTGTTTGTAAACGTCTCAGATGGAGCACCAAATCTAAATATATCCATAGAATAATTTGTTGGATTATATCTAAATACTGTTATACACGGATAATTTAAAGGCTTAGTGCTATCATGTCTTACAGATGTTGGAATTGAAGTTGCTCCAGACGGACCACCACTAGATGCACCTTGTGGGAAACTACAAGCTAACGCAACATAGTTGAATGGATAAATAGTGGGAGATACATACTTATTATCTGCATGAGTATGCCCATGCATACCAAAAGCATGTTTAGCGCCCTGTGAAGCGTAGTTAACACTAAAACTATCTGATGCATTATTAAAGTTAGTGTTATTGAATGTTATTGAATAGCTATCACCGGTAGTAAATGCACGCATGATTCCTTCAAGTATTTGAGCATTTACAATTGTAGACCCTCCATTGGCAGTAGAGTTTATACCCATATGAGTACCAATTACTACTGCCCAACCACTCTTATTAGGCATATTAAGTGCAACAGTTGCTAACCATTTCATTTGCGGCGACCGGTAGCCAAGACCACCAGACTCTGTAAAAGGCACACTAGGTATGTCTGATGCATCTAACATAATAAGTCTAACTTTAGATGCTGGGAAATCAGTATAGTAATATGACCGATATTCCTCCGTACCTATAGCATTATGTGCCCTAGGCCCACTTTCTATAAATGGCTCTTCTGTCTTTTCATAGAACTGTTGTGGAGTAATATAGTGCGCATAATCGTTACCATCATTTAAACCAAGATCATGGTTTCCGCGAATTGCATAGTATGGCCTTGTGCAATACTGCTTGATAATATCATGTGTATACTGCAAATCATCCAGATATCTTGCGTTATTAGAAGTTGGAGGCATGCCATAAGTATCGTCAGAGCACATATCTCCAAGATTAGCAAAAAATCCAGCCCTTAACTTATTAGCTATATCACAGGCAATATAATAGTTTTCAAAACGTCTTTTGCCATCTGTTGTTAGATCAGGACTGTCTGCATCATTATGGGAAGCATGAACATCTGTTACAACTACAAACTGTAATGCATTAGCTGGCTTATTAGCATTTATCTGTGTTACAAAATCGTCAATGTCTGCCGCTGTAACATAGCTAGGCAACGGCACTTCTGGCAACGGAGCATCACTTTCTGGAATGGGAAATTGTGGGTCTGATATGTCCCCTAACAATGTCCCAACATGTTCAACACTTCTTAGCCACTCAGCACCATCAGGATAATTTTGGTATGTGTCCTGCAGATATGTTCCTGCAGACTGTCCGGGATAAATCCCATTTATGCTTGGAATTAGGAGGTTATCTTGGTATTTCATACCGGAAAACACTCCTTTCTTTATCGAACTTTGATATCGCGAATAACACCAGCAGCCTTAGTAGCTTTCAGTACAATCGAAGCAACCATTTCAACTTCGCCAGTCTTAACAGCACCAGCAGTTGTATAGTCAGGCAACCAAGTTTTTACAGGCGGTTCACCCATGATAGATACAGCGTGAAGTCCATCAAGACCAAGCCTTACTATATATATTGATGTATTACCATCACCATCTATAGATACAACATCATCATTTGTTCCGGCTTTAGCACCAAGATCAATCATAGGAATTCCATCGTACATATCATATCTACGACCATAGTTATCAAGCGCAGTCTGATGTCGTGCGGCTCTTTGAGCTATACGATTAAGCTTAGATACAGCTGCTCTATTGCCAAGAATAGCAGTTGGAGTACCATCAAGCCCACGCAAAAAATAATCGAATTCATCAAGGAACGCTTTATAATTGGCATCCATAGCGGTAGTGCTAGAAAGATCAATAGGCGCAGCAGGAATATACTCAGTGCTAGACCCAGTTAATGCCTTATCAAGTCCGTCAAAGGAGTTGGCATCAACAGCACTATCGCCATTAATAGCAGCATCATTAAACAAAGCACCAGCCGCTTTAATTTTCTGCTGCATCTGGAGTGTAACCTCATTAATTATTCCTCCCATTGATGCAATAACACGGTCAATCTGGAATGAACCACCAAATACTTTTAAGTCTGTGCTATATCTCTGGCGTGTTACTTCCTGCGGAGTATATTCAGAGTTGATAGCTCTAAACTGTGCAGTAGGCTGAGTTATAAGCCTAGTATATGAGTATGTCAGCGTTGCTCCACCGCCTGTAGGTGATACACAGTCCTCAAAAATAAGGTTTGACATAAGATAGTTATTCTTTGCAAATTCGTCAATAACTCCCATCTGGAGATCGTCTTGTACATTAAGTTTTGCCTGTGCAAGTGTAACCGGCATTTAAAATCCACCTTTCATTATTTAGCTAAAATTTTCTCATAGTGTGATGTTATAAGCGAACCTAATCCTTTAGGCGTATCTGTTCCTTTAGCTGATTCACCAGCCGGGGGATTAGGTGGTACAAGAGGCTTTGCAGTTAGCTCTTGTTTAACCTCTGACGCAAGCTTTACAGCAGGGTATTCTTTTTCAGTAGCTTCAATTACTTCTTTAAGACCAGTAATTGTCCCATCATCATTGACTGATACTGTGCTTAGATCAGCAAGCTTTGACAACAATTTATGATCGTAACCTTGTGTTGCCTTTAGTTCTGCCATGATAAGACGTTTGTTTGCGGTATCAAGCGTTCCCTTTTTAACACCGTCAATCATATCAGCAACACTATCAATCTGAGCATCATCAGCTAATCCAAACGCTTTTCTTACCTCTTTTTCAACCTTCTGTGCAATTACAAGTTGATCGTTTAAGGCATTATTTGAGCGTTCATACGCCTGCGCCTTGCCCTTCTCTCTTTCAATATCTTTGCCATTCCATTCCATAATTTTATTGATAGCATCATCTGAAAGTTCAAGGGATTTTAAGTCTTCTCTTTTCATATTACTCCTATTATGCTATGCTTTTAACGTGGTAGCTTCACAAGCACCGGCTGTTTTACGTCAGTCCATGACAAAGATTGTGATATGCTAGACAACTAAGTCCATTGTAGTTATATCTTTCTGAGCTATCTCTTTCTTGATAACTCGCATATCTGATAGTAGTTGTTGATATTGCTCTGAGTTAGCACGTTTCATACTGCGAAATGCTCCAAACGATTTAGGCGCATCATCTGGCAATGCAGATCGTATCTGGTTATACTTTATCAGGTCATAGTTTCGTTGTCGATTAAGCACTTGTGTTCTTGCATATTCTTTGCGTTCTGATTGCGTGCGGTTATCAATAAATGGACGTGTGCTTTTGCGCGACCATTCCCTAAGTTCATCATATGTATATGACAAATTAGATACTGATGTAAAGCTATGCCTACAGTTAGGATGTATAACTGAGTATCCATGTGCTAGAGCTGTATCATATAGATATGGAAAGTTAAGTCCGTAATATTTTCCATTAGCGGCATCTATTGTACTAGCATACATTCTTCCAGCAAATGGGGCACAGATATTACATGTTGGTGAATGTACAGTGCATATAACAAGATCAAAACCATGCTCTTGCCCGCGCTGCAAGTCTGCTCTTATAGCTGCCTCTATTGATGTAGTTCTAGCAACCATTGCCGCATACTTATCAAGCGGCATTATATGTCCATTTCGATATCTTATTCCGGGCATATCAACATTTGGCTGTGTTAACTTATCAATGATATCACGCTTGACTTCTCTGACTGTTTGTCCTGAAGCCCTACCGCTTAGCACAGCTTCAACACCTATGCGGCGTATATTATCCATTATACGACGTCCAACAACATTAGTTGCTGTGATAAGTTCAGTCTGTAGATTCGTAACTAGTAATGCTATCTGCCTTGTATCAAGAGCAGTAAACACGGTTGATGTATCTGCCTTGCTTGACTGTGCCCCTATAACATAATTGCTTTCAACAATACCCTTTGCTAGAGTTGGTATATCTTTGAGTATGCGTTTAATCTCAGCCTGTACATTTCTAAGTAAAGACTTATAATATACAGTGGTATTACCCATAGCCTCTTTATCCGTAATTATGCCAATAAGCCTTTCTTGAGCCTTGCGATAGTAATCAATTAGAGCTTGTGTCTGTCTGTTCATCAGCATTACTCATATCTACATTAATGTCTGGTTCGTCTGTTGATATGTCGATTGGAATAGGCGGTAATCCTTCATCCTCACGTATCATTTCAAGTTCAGTGTTTGTATCATCATTAGACATATTATCAAGACGCTGTATAGCACTCCATTGACTAAGTGTAGCCTTACTTCCAGTTCGCATGCTAATAATCTGAGCATCTTCCATTGGGTCTTGCGGTAAGCCATCATTCCATATTATAGATATATCCTCTGGCAATATTGGCTCTCCTAAATCATTCATGCAATCAGAAAGTAATCTTTTTATAGCTGAATCATAGCTATTGGATACTCTTGCCGCTTTTGCAAGTGGTGACATCATTAGCCGTCTAAGTGCTGTACCGCTTGGAGCAGACATAGAGTTTTCTGTAAAGTCACCAAGTAAAACACTGCCCATCTCAGTTAAAGTATATAGGTTATGCATTAGCAGTTTTATCTGTTCAAAGTTAGCATTTAGTGAAGCATCCCATACCTTGTACTCAATGTCAGGGTCTGATGCTATATCTCTCGAGAAATATCCACCAGCTTTAAAGTATGGATTGCCTTCTTCATCATGGTCTAGTGCGCTGGCAGGTCCTGACATTGTAGGATTGCTGTGCTTGTCAAGCACCTTAGATATCTGAGCTACTCTCACCATTATCTCCGATAGTAGGCTATCAAAGATATCATAATCACTAATGCCATATACTGCACCGGCAGTCAATAAGTTGTGCGCTGTAGCTATGTTAGCTCTAGATAGCTCTCTAGCTATAGTCTGTCTTGATATCTCTCCACCAATGCGCCAACATTGTCTAGAGCTAATAACCTCTGGTATCAAGTCAAATACTATCTGTTCCGTAGTATCAGGGCTATGTATTGTCACAAGTAATTCATATCGTTTAGGTATACTTGGGTCTGTAGACTGCCCAGCTTTTAGATAATGATAAGCCTGTACATCGTACAAACGCTCATTTACATTCTGTCTATTAACAACAGGAAACCAGTATTCAGGTGAACTTGCACTTATAACTGGAATTCCATCTGCTTTATAACCCTTAGTCAAGACCGCGTCACCAAATCTACTTACATCAACAACAGAAGTGTGTGCAGTAGTAAACAGATTAGTCTTGCGTATTATACCATCTAGCCGGTCTTGCAACCTATCATTTGATACTGTAATTTTAGGTGGCCTAGAAAATACTAAATCAGCAGTTTTTAAACTGACAAGCCTATGATAGTTGAGTATAATAGGATAACATATAACTTGATCGTAGTCACCTATGACCCGCTCAATGCGCTTGAACTGCGACCTATATATATCAGCGTGCTTGCCGTCAAACGCATCCCTATAGTCTTGGTAATCTCTTATGCGCTTACACTCGCTCTTAGGAGGCCAAAGTTCACCAGTGCGTAAAAAACTAAGATCATATAGCATGTGTTGTCCTCCTTCGCAAGCTCAGCGCGCTTGACTTGGGCTTTACATCTACAAAGCGGCCTCCGGGCCGTCTATATATCTCAAGTGCATATCGTATGCTGTCTATATGGTGACACCAGTCATCAATCGGAGCATTAATATACTCTCCAGACTTCCTGTCCTTCTGCCATGTATAATTCTCGAATTCCTCTATCGTATATGGGCACCTTTCATCTACTACTATGTCATGTCGCATCATAAAATCAAGACCGTGCCTTATGCTATCAGGCCCCTTAGTAGCCGCTATAACCCTAATGCCTTCTTTTCGCAGCTCAGCTATACTCTTAGGCTCTGCACTATCAGCTATAATCTGTTCCTTTGACAAGCCTAGACTACGTATCTTCTCAGCAATCTCATTGTTGAGCATTCCCTTTTTGTGATATTCTCCAGTGATATATACTGTGTGCTTGCCAGCGTCATATCTGCCCCATGTTAAAGCCGATGGGTCGTTAGTGTATCCAAAGTCAAGGCCACACCAGAAGGGTAACCCATCCGTTTCCTCTATGCTAATAATACGACGCTCTACATACGGAAAAATAAGCTTGTCAAGCGTAGCAAATTCACCCAGCGCATATATACGATAGTAGGCCGGGTTGCGACCGGCCATTGCTTCAAGCTCCTTGCAGTAATCTTCTGCCAAGAATTTGTTGTCTTTATAGGTGCTCTGTATGATTTTAGCGCCTTCTGGACAAGTCTCAAAGAAGTACTTATATACCCAATTGGCTTTAGATACAGGGTTAAACATCAAGTATATTTGCGGATATGGTTCATTAGGCCTTAGTCTCAAGTTAAGCTGTGTATAGTCATCAAGCGTGAGTTCTGTAGCTTCCTCTATGACAATATCAGTAATGCTCTGTATGGACTTAATCTTTTCAGGATCATCAAGTCCCTTAAATAGGAATACCGATGCATTAGGAAGCTCAATTTCAAAGTCAGACTTATTAACTCTACAGTAAGGCCCAATGCCAGATGATACTATCAGCTCTTTCATTAAGGTAAATACAGAATCCTTTAGAGTAGCTCCAACTTTGCGAATTACAAGTACCCTGCGCTTTGAGTTCATAGCTTTAAGCAGCATCTTCTGTAATGCGCCAAAGCTTTTACCAGAGCCGGCACCGCCATAGTATACCTCTACCCTATGCGAATAATCATCTATACTATTCCATATCCAGTTGTTAAACGGCTCTTTGACTAGCTTTCGCATTTTCTAACTCCGATTCTTCCTTAGCCTTTTCTTTATCCTCTTGCTCCAGTTCAGCCATAGCCTCAGCAATCTTAACCTCTGTATCATCCTCAGTACCGGCAGGAAATTCCCCAACTTCTTCTGGTCCTTCATTATTTAAGTCTCTAAACCAACCCATATCAATCTTATCATACTGTACTTTATCAGAGAACAACGCGTGTGTTCTACCAAGCAATTCTAAAGCTCTATTCTGTGCAGTTAAATCCGCTTGTCTTGTTAAAACTTTACCAGATTTAGAAAAGAATTCTTCCCTTGCTTCACCACGAGCTATATGTGATAACCTCTCAAGTACTTCTTCTGCGCTCATAATTCCTAGGGACTTTTGCGTTGATTTAGTATTTTCCTTACGTACTATGTCTAAATACGTTTGAACTTTTGGATTTTTTAGCAAAATACTTCCAGTATATCCTGCGGATTTAATAGAATACCCAGCAGCTATCGCGGATTGGGTAGCATTACCACATCTTGCATACTCTTCACAGAACTTTTTTTGGTTATTATTAAGGTTAGGCTTATCATAAGCCAAGCATATCACCCCTCTATCTAACCAAGCTTATAATTAATTAACACTATTAACTTATTTTTATTAGCTCATGTCGTTTAGTATTCTAATAAGTCTATCGAGCTGGTCTAATCCATCGTGTGTAAGTCCAAATATTAGGTTAAGTGCTACATCATCAGGCACTAGTTCAATCATATTAATATACTTATCCTTGAGGGATAAAATAACATCACGTACTAATATAACATTAAACCACTTATAGTCATATGCTCTACTAAGCGTCTCATATATCTCAAGTATGTTTGTAGGACGGTTATCATCCTCAGCCTTCAAACATATATCAAGTATATAAATAATAATTCCAAGGCTAGTTTTAATATCAATCATGCTTATTACCAACAAATTCAAGAATTAGCCGATTGCCATCATTAATACTTGGTACAATACAAATCTTGCTCAATGCATCATTAATCTGCTCTTTAGTTATGATTATGTCTTTAATAATAGTCAATTTAAACAACTCCAATTACAATTATTTGTACAATATTACGACAATTATATTAAAGATTATTGTTGACAACTAGGAACCATTGTGCTATAATAAGATCATAGAGAAGAGGTTAACAGCCTCAAGTTTAATATAGATAATGCAATTACAAATTTTAATATAGGAGGTTAACAGTGAGCGAATATAATTATTATGGTACTAAATTAACTATAGATAGATCAATGCTTGCACCAGAAGGATTTTCAAGGCTTAGAGCTATTGATACAGCAGATAACTCATCATCCTATGAAGTTTCTAACACTCAACTTTTTATATCTGAGAACTCCGATTATATAATTGAGGTAGTTTATGGATATAAAGATTGTGACGCCTATGCGATTCTAGGTAAACTTAAGCCAGAAAGAGAGCAGTGTTATAGCTTTTTTGCGCCAGAGCTAGATACCGCTAGAAATTCATCTCACTGGGTAAGTGATAAGTTCTATGCTCCAAAAGGCTGCAAAGCTTGGGATATAGAATTTAAAGTAGCATATGATAAATGGATAAAGGAGTTGAAGATTTTATGAAATGGATATGTACAGCATGTGGAGAACTCAAACCAACAGGAGCGGGGCTAATGTTAATAGACTTCCAATGCAACGGGCAAACTTGGACTAAAGTAATATGTAGTCACTGTTTAAAAGAATTCGGATTTCAAGAATGCATGGAATTACTTGTAGAGAATGATACTATAGCAGACAAAGTTATAAATAACATAGCGATTCCATGTTATAATTACTAAGAAAGGAGCTATAATATAACTATAGGAATACCAGCACATAATATAATTAAACTGACAACTGGGGCCGCGAGGCTCCTTATTTTTTCATCAGCTCACATATAAAGGCCAGGTTACAAGCTGCATGTTTATAGTGTTCAATGCCACTGTCATTATCAAGGCCGGTATTATCTTCAGCAAATGCGTGTATATGTCTCAAAAGCGCATCAATGTATCTGTCGAGGCTTACATTCTTCCACCCATCAATAGTCTTATATTTTTCAACACCATGCTCCCTAATCTGAGCTATGTCGTTACATATCTGATATGGAACAAAGCTCAACTTAGGCTTGCCATTGTCAAACTTAATACTCTGATCGTTAAGCTCATTTCTATAACTATATCCTTGATATTTAACTCCATGCTTCTCAAATGGGCTTGCTCCGGTTAGATAGTCCTTGCTGCAATCAAGGTAATCTGCAATTTCAATAAGCTTAGAGTCATCAATATTGCAATTATTAGCAATAAGACTATCTAAATCAATCTCAACATCTAACGAAAACCTTTGTTTGCTTATATTTCTATCAATAAGAAGTTTATACAGTCTATTAACTAACAAAAACAATGCTCCTTTAAAAAATTGGCCTCAGTAGAAAAACCGAGGCCTTAAACATAAAAAGAAGGAGAAAATCAGCAAATGTCAAAGCAAAAAGAACCCTTACACTTTAATTATAACAAGTTAAAATAAGCTTGTCAAGCATTAATTAACACTTTTTAAAAAAGATTACAATTATGCTTAAACAGGTACGTTTCGGATCCTTAGGGATCCGACCGGCATTCAAGCCATGCCGGACTAGGCATATTCAACCTCGCTACGCTTGTTGAATTATAGTGTTTGTTTTTATATTTCTGATTCGCTCCGTAAACTCCGCTTGCTATATCATCTATCAGTGTTTACGATAAGTAGGTTTAGATAATCAGATATATTGCGATAATGCATTTCGTCTTTGACACGCCCTTTGGGCTGAAATGCCGTAAATACCAGAAAATCCAATAAAACCTATTGTAAAACATCTAGGTTTAATCTTGATTTTATGGTATAATTTGTTTATAGCATATTTGATTTTACTTGCCAATAGTTCTATTGTTTTTCTGTGCAAACATGTTAAATACGTTTGGAATATAGTAAAGTTAATTATAGTTGGCCCTTACAGAGCCTTAAAAGAACTTTTTTGTTCTTTTTTGCTTTCTATCATCTAAAAACTGCCCTTAGAATCATCTAGATTGCACGGCACTCAGTTACCTCCGGCCCATTATTTATTTAATGTCTGCTCGGCTCAGGCAGACTTGACGAAAACACAACATAACCTTTATCGATATGCTATACTCACGAGAACACTTTATGACATCGGCTGATCTAAACCTCTCCGTTAACTTTGCTTATGTTAAATACCTTTTTGTTGACGTTAACATAATGGGCACGGAGGCCATACACCCAACTATATGATCTATACCACTCATGCCCAAACGATACAGATATTTGTACATACTTCTATTATACTACTATCTGCAGAAAAGTCAAGCTAGTTTTCATACAAAAATTTGTCTATTTTGTTATTTGTTTATCTGTCTCTTAAAATTAATCCGCCCTTTATAAGACACGCTATACCACCTAGCTCTAACATTAAAAACTCAGTTATAAACAACGTCGGAAATCCTTCCGGAACTATGCCAGCTATGTCAAACATAAACACCGATAAGCTGGATATCATACCTATACCTAAACCCATAAATAACTTATTCCTATTAACCTTCTGCCTTGTCTGCTCCCTTTTTACCTTGTTTGACTTTCTAAAGCATAATATTATCCATAATATCATGCACCCAAATCCTATAACCGCTCCAGCTCCATGCAGCATATTAGACGCAGCTTCGCTTATTCCTAGTATGCCTATCCTATCTTGATCTATATATGGAGACTCGCACATCTGCATAGCTACAATAGTAAATCCTCCACACATTCCGCTTGTTAATATTGTATCCATCATATCGTACTTATGTTTGATCGCATAGCTTAATGAAAATAACGCTAGCGCCCCCAAACCAAACGGTAACACTGGCGCAACCTGATTGCTGATTGTTGCCGATTCTGATATTGAACCTAAAACAGGATACCTATAAACCATCGTTGTTATGAGCATCGTAACCGGTGCAATAAATAACGCTAAAAATCCTATTAGCACTAACTGAAAACTTCTAAATCCCTTTATACTTGTATCGTTTACCATTATATTGCCTCCAATTTTGATTTAAAAAAATACCGCCCAAACTATAATAGTCTAAGCGGCTACGTCCTTTATTTTATGACGTTATTGATTGAAAGGAGATGTACGTAAAATGAGTAGCGAATAACTTATAACTGATGTTGTATTACTCTTTAAGTATATCAGATATACGTCTAGTTGTCAATAGATATATTAAAATCTTTCCAAACACATCTTAATTCTGATACAAGAGTCTGGGGAGAAAGAGTATAAATCTTAATACAATCAGCCTTGAATAATCCAAATCTATTTATTGATAGTATCTTTGCCCTATTACATGCCCAATCCTTAGCCCCCTGTAAGTCTCCTAAAAACATCTCATTCCCTTCTGCATTGCCATAGTCAATATAATAGTCTCGCTCAGTATTATCCAATAATATCCCCCTTATTATAAATTATTTAATCGATCAAAGTTTAAAATACCAAGGCATTCAAATATCATCATCTTAATATAGTATTTAAGTTCAGACCGGCCAGCTTCCCAATCTTCTATTGTTCTTCTAGGTATATTCAAACGTTTCGATAGCTCAGTTCTTGATAAACCGGACATTTCGCGCGCATCACTTAACTTAATCTTAGATATCCTATAAATCTCACGTAATTGAGCTATAAATCTTGCCTTGTTAGCCTTATACAGCCCCTGTGCCCAGCTAATGCTATTTATATAGGATATATATTGATCTACATTTAAATATCTCTTGGAAACACCTCTGCCATATCCCTCAGCTATCTTGCAAAGCTCATGAAACTGTTCGTATGTCATTACTTTATCACCCTATTTATATTATACTATATATATCTAAGGCTTTCAATAGCATAATTACCAAATTTGACATGCTATTTTTAGTTAGTTTTATTATGTTTTATTGTTGACATAGAGGAAATATCTTGCTATAATAAGACTATAGAAACAAACTTGAAGGGAGACATAATAATGAACTTTAATAGAGAGTTATTTGATTGCTTATCAAAAGAGAAAAACTGGAGTGAAATTAAAAAGCTTTATCTTAGTGGTGCTAATCTTAGCGGAGCTAATCTTAGCGGAGCTAATCTTAGAGGTGTTAATCTTAGCGGAGCTAATCTTAGAGAAGCTAATCTTAGAGAAGCTAATCTTAGAGAAGCTAATCTTAGAGAAGCTAATCTTAGAGAAGCTAATCTTAGCAATGCTGATCTTAGAGAAGTTAATCTTATCGGTACTAATCTTAGCGGAGCTAATCTTAGCGGAGCTAATCTTAGCAATGCTGATCTTAGAGAAGCTAATCTTAGAGAAGCTAATCTTAGCGGTACTAATTTAGACTTTGCTTGTTTTCCGCTTAAATGTAAGGGACTAAACTGGAATATAGATAGGCGCATAGCGTCACAACTTGCTTATCACTTCTGTTCTATGCAATGTCAGGATAATGATGTTATTCAGGCGCAAAATGCTTTAATAGAACTAGCTAATAAGTTCCATAGAGTCGAAGAATGCGGAAAGCTGGAGGTAAGATAATTTGAAAACATATAAAAGAAAATTTAAACTTGCTCAAGCAATCGCAATTGATCTTTTAACAGATACAATTAACCTTAGAGAACTTAAGGTATTTGATGCTCAGTACGCTGAAATCCGTCGTGCAATACTTGAAGAAGTACTAAGAATATGTTTTGGAATGCAGATTAAAGAAATTGATAAAGAAATTAAGAAGTGGAGAGAATCTATTAAAAGATAAGGTTAATAAAGAGGTAATTAGATCAAGTATAAAGAGTTTCACAATTAAAATGAAAGCATTGAGGTAACTAATATGACAACATATATTGATGCTCTTGAAACTGTAAGAGAAATGCTTGTTGACGCTTGCTTAGAGCTTGATAAAGAACAGCAAAGACAAGAAAACTATCATAATGAATATTTAGATTCAGAAACGTTTAATGAGATTCAAATTGCTCAGAAAATCATTGATTCCCAGTCATATGAAGTTAAACTTAGAAGATTTAAAGTAGATATTTTAAAGTCTATATTGGAAGATGCTTTCCAACTCGAATATGATGAAATAGAAGAGCTTTGTAAGTTATCTATCATTGAGGAATAGCATATGGAATCTAACTTCTATCAACATACTCTTAAGACACTAAAAGAAATGATAGTTAAAGCACAAGAATCTGAACATTCAGCTATGCTTATTCTAAAACAATCAAAGTTAGATGCAATAAGGTGGAAACAATGCTTAGAACACTGGAGTTCATGTTATGGAGAGCTACAAGCATTATATAAAGTAATGAAAAATATATTTAATATGAACCGCATTGAAGTATATGAGATGGTTTCTAAACCATAAGTTTCGGCATAGACCATATATCCGGTGAAGCATAGGACATATTCGACGGGGAATATATTAATAGCAAATATATAAAGATAAAGGCTGATACTATATTGAGGCATGAAATATGTGAATCCGGATATATTGGTCTATAAATTTTAAGGAGGTTAAAGGTATTAAAAAACTTGAAAATAAATGTAAAAGTATACTTAAAAAACTTAGAGAAGATAAATCTATTAACCAGTCCGAACTAGCTAGAAAGGTAGGTGTTAACAGAACTACAATTTGCAGGATCGAAAATGGAACAAGATCACCAAGCTTAGGAGTAGCATATAGAATCGCAAAAGAACTAGATGTACCAGTTGAAAAGATTTTTGAGTGGGAGGATTATATTGATAGAATTTAGCAAAGTTAATAAACTTGCTTTAGATGATCTTATATTTATGTCAAATACATTACAAAAATATATATCTGTAATTGATAAGGATGACATTAGAAATTTATCTATATCAATTGTTCAAATAAGACAAAATGTAAATAAAATGTATAATCTATATAGCCATAATATAGAAAAAGGAAATTGAAACGTTATCTAATGCTTTATAAAAGGTGGCGTTAACAATGGTAAAACATATAGTTAGTCAAGATAGAGATACAATATTCAAGTTTGATCCAGACTCAGCATTGCTCATACTGCCAGTTGTACATAATAGTGTTATATGGGGAATTAATCTTATGATGGGAAGTAAGTTCTTAGGTACATTTGATGATGAAACCGCAGCAGTACAGGAAGTATCAAACCTTTTTAGCAGATCAGACGAAATATATCCTATAACTGGATACGAATGTCCATATGATGAAGTTTTTGAATTAGAGGAATTAGATAATGTATAACTATGATGAACTCAGTACAAAGGTAAAGTCAGAAGAAATATGTCTAGGATAAGGCGGAAATGGAACTAATAGAGAAACAAATTATATTAAGGGTATACTAATGGAGATTAATCGTAAACTAGATATTATAACAAGAAATATGAATAGAAATGCAGGTGTTAATATTGAATAAACTTATAAAAATGTGTAAAGAAAGTGAACTTTTTTCATGGATAATTGTCATAGCTGGAATAGTTTTAATGGTAGTTATTGCTAGAGTATAGGGAGAGTAATAAATGAGCAGTTATTGGGAGGAACCGTATGTTGAACCCGAGATATTTGATGTGATATTCGCTGATGCATTCAACAATCTAAAGGAGTCGCTAAACGGCGCGGCGCTCAACTACATTAACGATAATGCCAAGAAACTTGAGCAGGCGGAAGAAAGTATAAAAAGGCTTTTGGCCGACAATGCTGAGCTACGAAAACAGATTACGAACGAGGAAACGATTAGGGCACAGATAAAAGAAGAACTGATAACCGCGACTATGGGCGATGTCAGGCCCGGCGATACGGTGTGGTTAATACGCAGCGAGAACATCTATAAAAAGTGCCATGTCTGCAATGGAACGCGCAAGGTTAAAGCAGTGATGGAAGGCGGCGTAGAGGTAACTGCGACTTGTCCAAATTGTGAATATAAAGGTATTAAAGTCAGGACCAAGCGCTATGCATATCCCCAAACCATCGGAGACATCACGCATACTCTTGACCGGAACGGCAACGGCAAACTTCGCTACTGCATAAGCTCAAATTGGTTTTCTGCGGGCGAAAAGAACAGTGTGGTATTATACAGTCAATTTGGTGAAGGTGAGGCATATCGAACAAAGAAAGATACCGAGAATGAAATTATAAGATTAGAGAGTCTGAATGAGGTAATATAAATGATAACAGATGGATGTAATCTCTTAAAATGTCAGGATTGTATCTATAGCGTAAGATTACTTGATAAATCTATAGTTTGTTATTATATAGTACGCTGTAAACGCCGCAGGCCATGTGCAGCCGATAATAACTGTACAGAGTTTAAAGCATACTCTAAAAATGCTAGTACTAAAAGAGAAATAAGGTTTTAGTATGGATAATTCTAAATGGTATACTTGCTGCGCCTCCATTTACTAATGTAGGATATTTAGTCAACTGGCTAAAGGAACCTCAATATATTTTTGATGCTTGGGAATTTGGAGACAACTATCAAAAAAGGACTGCGTTATGGGGAAATTTTAACTTACCTAAAAAGATTGTTTTAGAAAAGCCAAATGATATAGTAAAATTTTCAATGCTAAGTAAAGATATCGCACCCGAATACTATGGTAAATTATCTAGGTAAGAACGGAGAGCTATAACACCTAAAGGATTTGCACAAGCTTTTTTTAAATCAAATAGATAGGAGGAACTATGAATCTAAGAGCTATTAATAGTTCAATATTTAAAACATTTCAAAGTTTAGAAAGACCGAATATTATAGAATGTAAGGAAAATATTGCTTATTGTCCAAATGGATTTGTTGGATTTATAATCCCAGATCAATCTATGATATTTGATAAAAGCAAATTTAAACTTATTGTTTCAGACTTAAAATTTTATAAAACTAATGATGATATACATATTATTGAAACAAATAGGGCGATCTTAAACAAAGGACGCATATTAAAAAAATTTAAAAGCAAGGAATTTAATGTATATATAAATCAGAAATTTCTAAGTTTTTTTGATAACCCTAAACTTTTTTCATTTGGTAAAGATAAGAGAGTTTTAGTATATGAGCAAGATGTACTATGTGGAATAATTATGCCGGTTGTATTATCTGATAAGGTTTTAAACGATGAATTATATATGCATTAATAAACATAGACATATGGAGGTAGATAGTGTATATAGCTTATACCGATAATCAAGGAAAGCAAAAGTTCAATACAATAGAAGAAGCAATTAACTGGATATGTCAAGCTTGCGCTAATGGTGCTAAGATAACACAATTAACAAGAATAAAGCAATAAGTATATGACATGTTATCTAAAATAACGTTGTTTTATGCATAAAATAGTAGTATAATTAATATATAATATCAAAGAAATAGTTTGAGTAAAGTATAACTAAGGGAGATTATGAAAATGGCGAAACTATATGAATTAACTGATATCTGGGAATCTCTACAGCAAGAGCTTGAAAAGCTATCATTATCTTGGGAAGATGAATACTCACAGAACATATATACTGCTATTATACAGTCAATAGCTGACATTGAAGAAACCATAGAACAAAAGTGCGAAAGTATTGGCATACTTCTTAAACAAATGAAATATGATATCATTGCTTTTGAATCTGAGATCAAAACACTTGAAAAGCGTAAGAAAGCATTATATATAGAGTATGAAGGACTAAAACAGTATCTTATATCTAATATGCAAAAGTTAGATAAGCCAATTGAAACAAGTAGAATATCAATAAGTGTTTCTAATTGCGCTCCGAGCATTAAAATCACTAATCTATCAAAATTTAAAGAGTATGCATTTCATAAGGGAATAGATGGCTTCTGGAAAGAACAGGAGTTTACTGAAAACGAACTTAATAAAACATATATTAAAGAATGTATTCAAAACGGATTACAAATACCTGGAGTAGAATTAGTTATTAATAAAAAGTTATTGTTGAGGTGATTCGATGAACAATATGGAAATTTATGATGCGACTCGCAAAGTACCTAAAGAGGCTATTAAACTTATTGAGGCCGGTCGTTTGAAGGGCATGAGTGATATTAACCCTATGTGGAGGATAAAGACGCTTACAGAGCAATTTGGGGCTTGTGGTGACGGATGGAAGTATGAAATAGCATCTCAGCATATGGAACATGGAGCAGAGGGACAGATAGCATCATTTGTAAATATAATGCTATACTATAAACTAGCTGATGATACATGGAGCCAACCAATACCAGGAACTGGCGGAAGTATGTTTGTTTCTAAAGAACGTAATGGGCTTTATACAGATGATGAATGTTTTAAAAAAGCTCTTACAGATGCTTTATCAGTCGCTTGCAAGGCTCTTGGAATTGGAGCTGATATATATTTTAGTAAAGATACAACAAAATATACCTCTAAAGAAAATGATAAGATGGGTTTTGTAGATAAGATAGAAGCAAAACTAGTTATAGATGCAGCTACTAAAAAGTTCGGAAGTGTAGATAAAGCTAGGGACAATATAAAGCCTATCCTTACAAAGTATAATGCATATGATGTTATGCATATTAAGAAAGTTAATCTCAAAAATATTCTTAAAGAATTAGAAGGCGAGGAATTGAATAATGAATAAAGTAATAGCTATGGGAAGAATAGCAAATGACCCAGAGTTGAAGTCAACTACTAGCGGAATACCTGTATTATCGTTTCGCATAGCATGTAGAAGAAGCAGAGGAAATGAAACAGATTTCTTTGAATGTACTGCTTGGCGTAATACTGGAGAGTTTATCAATAAATATTTTAAAAAAGGAGATATGATAACAATTATAGGCAATGGACAGAATAGAAGTTGGGAAGGTAAAGACGGACAAAAGATCACTGCATATAGTATAGTTATTGAAGAGGCTCATTTCACTGGAAATAAAGTGTCTAATAAGGAATCTTTTGAATCATTATCTGATGAGGAACCACTGCCATTTTAATTAGGAGGTATTAGACATGGAAGGAGAAAATAAAAATAATAGAATAAACATAATACTTAGTTTGCCAGAAAGAACTTTTAAACAAATGACTAAAATAGCAAAGATTAATAGAAGAACATTAGAAGCTCAAATTGAGGTAACATTAGATAAAGAAATTAGACTGCAAACAAGAGAAAAAGCAGAAGATGAAATTAGACTTATAGAGGGGAATAGAGGTAGAATAGAACCAACAGGAATTATATATATTTCTATAAACGAAACATTTGAAAGGATTTACAGTGAATATCCTAAGCAGATAGGAAAACTTAAAGGGAAGCAGAAGTATATAGGGTATATAACTGATGGGATCTATATTAAAGGAATAGGTAGAACAAAGGCGAATCATCAACAAATATTTATGGCAATAAAAGAATATTCGTTAGAATGTTTTGGAAAAGAGCAACAGTATATTAAAAACTTTGATACATTTATGAATTCACATCTTTTTGACTATATAGACAAGACAAAAGAAAAGTATAATAGAGCTATGAAAAACAAATATGGAAATGAGTATGACGAGGTAAAGTTTAAGTATGTCTAATATGTATAGCATAGAGGCCGAAGCTTCAGTAATTGGTGCTTGTCTACTAGGCGGTAAGAAAACTCTAAAGGAGATTGATCTAAGACCAGAACATTTCTATTCTAAATTTTGGCGTGAATGCTATTCTCAACTTCTAAAAATGAATATTTCTGATAATGAAATCGATCTAGTACAACTACAGTTGAGGCTTAAATCTATTGGGTTTGATAATCCATCCGAATCAATAACACAGGCTTTAGAACTTGCACCAGTACAATCTATGGCAATTCCAAATGCTAAGACAGTATTAAAATATTATAAGGCTAGACAGGCTCAGGAGGCTACACAGACGCTATCAGCATTAGCGTCATCTTCATTAAATATTCTAGACATAGAATCTGAAATATCAAATGTAATTTCAAAACTTAATCAAGTACTAAATGGAGAAACTAATAACGGAATACTTAAATTCGCAGAATTACTTTTACAAGCATACGATAAAGCTGTAAATCCTACACTAGAACGTAAATTTATGCTTAGACTTACAGATTGCGATAGGATATTACAAGGCATAAGAGATTCAGACTATACTATCATAGCGGCGAGGCCAGCAGTTGGAAAGAGTGCATTTATATCACAAGTTATGCTTGATATGGCAAAGTCTGGAGCTAAGCCATTGATATATTCTCTTGAAATGTCTGGTATAGAGATTGCACAAAGGGCTTTAGCTAGAGAAGCAGTAATTTCACTAGCTACTATTAGAGATAACAAGCCTATAGGAGAAAGCATAATGAATGCTGAGGAACAATTATGGGAATCTGCTAAATCCCTTGAACGTCTTAATATTGATCTTAGTACTACAACTGATCTTACTCCAAGTAGAGTATATAGAGATATTGCCGGCACCAATAGAGATATAGTATTTATAGATCATATAGGACTTATGCGTCCAGATATTAAAGCTGAGAATCGAAATCAAGAAATAGCTCAGATAAGCCGAGACTTACGCTTGATTGCCATGAAAACAAATATACCTATAGTCGTTGCTTGCCAACTAAATAGAGCCTCAGAGCGCACTACAGATAAAAGGCCAACACTTATTGATCTTAGAGATAGTGGTTCACTTGAGCAAGATGCAACAACAGTTATTGCGCTTAGTACTCATGGAGATAGACAAGATAATAAAGTATTACTAGATATTCTAAAAAATAGAAATGGAGAAACTGGGAGTGTGATGCTTCATTTTGATAAGCCTCATATGAGATTTCAAGAGATCGAAAGGAGAGAATTACTATAATTTATGATTAATGCTAAATATTTACTTATTGAACATAATGTATATCCTTACTGCATACCATATGGAATAATCGGTAGCGAAGAAGACCTAATTAATAATATAAACTATCAGCTTGAAGTACAAATACAAGACTATGAAGTCCTATGGGGAGAAGAACATAATATTAAACTTATTATGAAAAAAACTCCATTCTGGGATATTTACTATGTAAATCATAAATGTATTACAATTCCAAGTGATATCTATTTTGATGTGCGAACTAATCCTCAAAAGTATGCTCTTATAAAAATTAAGGAGATTACAGATGCAAAAATATCATAATAAGAAAACTACTCTAGATGGAGAAACTTATGATAGTAAGGATGAAGCATACAGAGGATTAGAGCTAAAACTTTTAGAGCGTGCTGGAATTATCAAAGACTTACGCAGACAAGTAGATTTTGAACTAATACCAAAACAACATGGGGAAAATGCAGTAAAGTATGTAGCAGATTTTGTATATATTGAAGGAATACATTTTATAGTAGAAGATGTAAAATCAGATATGACAAAGAAACTTTCTGACTATATTATTAAGCGTAAGTTATTCAAATGGTTATATCCTGACTACATTTTTAAGGAAACGGTGATGTAAATGAGTAAAGTGTTTCAACTTAGATTGTCAGAAGATATGCATAACTATGTTAAAGAAATATCAGATAAACTTGGAATGTCTCAAAATTCTTTTGTAATTATGCTAATGCTATTTGGCAAAAAGATAGTGGAAGATAGGACAATTTAGAATGAGCAGACAAAAAATAATATCTTTTGTAATGCCTAGCTTAGATTCATCTAATGCTTTATATATTGACTACGACCATTACTTTGATGGGAAGCTAAAAGTTATGGCAAAGGATAACCATATCGTTCTTATAGATATGAGAGGAGGCGCATTATCAATACATAGAACTAACCTAAAATTTTTTACTCAGATGATGAATGAAATAACCGAAATATGGGAGGATGTAAGAACAGATTGAAAGTGCTAGTAGCTTGTGAAGAATCTCAAGCAGTAACTATTGAACTTAGAAAACTAGGACATGAAGCATATTCGTATGATATAGAGCCTTGTAGCGGAGGGTATCCAGAATGGCATTTACAGCAAGATGTGACTAATATACTTACGGACAAATGGGATATGATTATTGCATTCCCTCCATGTACTTTTTTAACTTCTGCTTGTGCTTGTTCTTGGAAAAAACATCAACAATCTGGAGAACAACAAAAAGCAATAGAGTTTTTTATGAAATTTATAAATAATAGCTGTTGTGAAATTGCTATAGAAAATCCT
>QMCD01000403.1_pt1 | contig 30085 bp, 35 predicted proteins | sample 1821841 | NCBI WGS metagenome assembly QMCD01 (sample SAMN01991225, study PRJNA193472) | Termite gut metagenome, whole genome shotgun sequencing project. | isolation source: worker | host: Macrotermes natalensis | reverse complement strand
TCAACGGCCGGCTCCAAAACAGGTTCTTCAACGGGTTCTAAATCCGGTTCTTCAACAGGCTCCTGATTTACCGGTACGAAAGCCAAAGACTCATTCACTGCGGCCGCGCCGCATCTTCGGCAAACAGTGCTTTGGGCAAGATTGACCCCGCCGCAGCTGGGGCAGCGTTTCAGCAGCTGCGCGCCGCAGCCCGCGCAATTAAAATCGGTTATTGCATTGATTGTTTTACAATTTTTGCAGCGCGATGCCGCGCGCGTCTTGCAATGCGGACAGCGCAAAGAATCGTCAATTTTATCTATATTTTCCTTACACCTCGGGCATTTCATTTCTATTAAACGCCAGCTTGACGCCCTCCATTAGCTTCATAAGCCGTTTTGAAACCTCCAATTGCGAGATTCCGAGCGCACCGGCCATTGATTTTTGGCCCATGTGTCTTGTGTAGCGCATATCAAACAATTCAAGATACTGCTTATCCGGTGATTGCGCGGCTATCTCCTGCACGGTTGAATAAATCTTGTCCAAAATCTCCTTGCGGACAACCAAATCCTCGGGAATATTTTTCACTTCAATATCTTTATAAAACGTCGCGGGCGGCGGTGCGGCCGGCGTTTTAACCGCTTTAATTTCTTCAATACTTGTCTCCCCCGAGGCGATATATTTACCTTTGCTGCGGCGGATTCTGCCGGAGTTTCTCAACACGGTTATAATGGAGGTGGTGACAATCTTGCGCAGGTAGGTTTCAAGCGCGGCCTCAGAATCCAGTGAACTGATTATCGCAAACGAGCGCCTGCAGGTTTCGTTAAAAAAATCCTCGTACAAATCCTCGTTACCGGCGTATTTTCGGTTGGTTTTTACGAGGCGCTCTATCAAATCTAACTTATTTTGGGTTAATTCCATCACAAGGGTATTATAGCATATTTATAAAGTTATGTTAATACTCACCCTTGCACCAAGGCCTTTAATCTCGTCGGCCGGTGGTTTTGCCGCGTCAAGTATGGCTTTAACAGATTGTAACACAATTTCATCAATCTGAGTCGAGCCTGTGCCTTTGGCCATCTTAACCTCTTTGATAGCGCCTGTTCTGTCGATGCCTATCTCAACGCGGATTTGCTTGTTGTAAGCATATTCGGTCGCGAGCAGCAAATCGTTTGAAAGCGATATCTTAACGGTTTTGCCGACAGACGACAGGTAATCCTTGAATGCACTGCTGTACGAGAGGTATTCGGGGACTTCCCAGACAACTTTACGCACAAACAGAGGGCTTCCGCCGGCAGGCGGCGCGGACGGCTGTGCCGGATCAAGCGGTTCAAGCTGCGGCGGGGCGGAAGGTACAGGCTGCTGCTCCACGGCAGACCCTGACGGCACGTGAGCTGCCGGCGGCACCGGATTTTCAGGCGGTATGTTCACCTCCTGATGAGTTTCGGGTTCAATCTGTGTTGTACTTTGGAGCCTGACTGCAAAGTACACGGCCGTTGCGGTCGCAATCGCGGCAACAAGCACCGCGGCAACAAGTCGTTTTTTGCCAACCTGACGCTTTGGCGCAACTGACGCACCGGCGGCCGCGCCGCTCTGGGCGATCTCTTTGATATCTTGCACAATTTCTTTAATATCTTGAACTATTTGCTGCTGCGGCTCGGGCTTAGCGGATTCTTCTTCGTCAGAATCCTCTTCCTCTTGCCGTAGCTGCGCTTCCGGCAGGCTGTCTATCAATTCAAGCAGCTCCGAATTGTTAAGCTCCTGGAACAAATCCTGAACAATCCCCGCCTGTTCGGTTGTGACAGGTGCGGCGGCGGGTTCTGCGGCCGGTTCTTCCGGCGGCTCGTCCATCACGGATTGAACGTTTTCCAACGCCTGCAACGATTCGCTGGCCGGCGCGGTGATGGATTCTTGCACCAAATCCGGTTCTTGCTCTTGCTCCACCGGCGGCTCCGGCGCGGGTTCTTCCAAAACAGGTTCAACAATTTCTTCAACGGCAGGCTCTGCAAGCGATTCTAGAGGTTCAAACAATTCAAGCGGCTCCAAAGCGGGCTCCTCGTCAACTACCGGTTCTAAAACAGGTTCCGCGGCAGGCTCGGGTTCAATCGGCTCCAACAGCGGTTCTTCTGCCAATTGATCAAGCGGTTCTGCTATTATCTCCTCATTTACCCCTGCCTCCTCAATTATTTCAATCGGCGGCAAAAGCTCTGCGGCCGGTTCCAAATCAATCTCAACAGGTTCCAACTCAACTTCAATTGGCTCTAAAACCGCCTCTGTCAACGGTTCAATCAAATCTTCTTCAATAATTTCCGGCTCGTCAGCCAAAGGCTCGTTTACCGGTGCGATTGGTTCTTCGTCAATTGCATCTTCAATCCCGACTATCTCGCCTGCAAGGTCGGATATTTCGTCATCTTTTACGACAAAATCGTCAAGATTGTCCGGTGCTTCCTCAATAATTTCGGGCTCTGCCGGCGGCTCTGCAAAGTCCGGCACTGCGGCCTCTTCGTTTAGCCCTTGTTCAATAATTTCAAGCTCTGCGAGCGATTCTATAAAATCCGCCTCCGTTGGTTCCGGCGCGTCAAAGTCAGGTACAACAAGCGATTCCAGCACATCAAACACCTCAGCTCCCGATATAACCGGCTCAATTGCGGGCTCTGCGAGGGCCTCAACGACCGGTTCCAAAACAGACTCAACGGCGGCAATTGGTTCTGCGGCAACAGGTTCAATTTCCACCGCGATTGGCTCAATTTCAGGCGCAACGACCGCTTCCATAACCGCCTCGGCCGCGGGTTCCAGCCCTGCAAGCCCGAACGGCGGGTTTGCGTCAACCGTTTTGACCGAAAGCATCTCAAAGTTCTCAAATTCAATGAATTTATCACGCAGCAGCGCACTTTTGGCCAGCTGCTTGAGCAAAAGTTTTTTGTCCGCGGGCTCAATTTCGTTATCAATCATTGAAACCATTGATGTTTGGGCATAATCCAGCTCGTCATCTGTGATATAGACCGCCGTGTTGCCCGTAAACCCTTTCACAAACGCGATAAAATTATCCGGGGAGGTGAGCAATTCTTTATTTACAAAATAGTAGTTCTCGTCACAGTTTTCATCATCTATGACACGCGGGGTAAAAAAGCCCAGAAATTCAACATCTTTGGCATACTGGTTCATCTTGAAAACGACATAGATATCAGGTGTCAGATTGTATTCAAAATGAGATTTCGGGACAAAAATGTTGTCCTCATCAAACGTGACACGAACATCAATATGGATATTTTCCAGCATAACATCGGCGATGTCAAACTCGTTCAAAATCTTGCGCACCGAGTGGATATTGCGCGCAGCCACTATCTTGATGCCGTTTTGACGCAGATATTTTTGCAAAACCTCCGCGCCGAGCGCGTTGATATAAGCCCTGTTCTTCACATCAGGTTCGCACCCTGATACTACAAATCCCGCCTCCAACTTATCATTTTCTATTATGTCTATTGTGGTCATATACTTTAAAGATAACACATCGGGCAAGGATATTCCAAATTCTTAACAAATTATTAGTAAAGTTTTGTAACAAATATTGAAAAAAAGAAACTTTTGGGGCAAAATTAATTATCAGCGTTTTTCATATCCATGACAGGTGTGAATAAAAAAGGAGGTCAAAATGGTAGTATCAGCTATAAATTTCGGAAATGACTTTGCGCGTCCGGGCAAATTTGACGGCGGCGGCAAAGCGAAAAAGAAAATGCCAACAGCGGCAAAAGTGGCGCTAATTACAACAGGTGCAACGGCCGGAGTGGCAACATTCCTTGGGATTGCTTCGTATAAAGGCTGGCTAAAAGCCGCGCCTGCAATCATCCAAAAAGCGGGCGACCAAATCGCGACGTTCGGCAAATTCGTCGGCAAAAAAGCGGTTGAAGCGGCTAATTTTGTTGCAGAAAAAGCAAAGGCAGTATTTGAAGCGGTTCAAGGCAAATTCAAAAAACCAGTGGAAGAAGCGGTTGACACAATGACCGAAAATCTTGAAGATCTGGTTTAATCAATCAATAAACTCAGACAAAACGGCATTGCTCACGAGCATGCCGTTTTTTGTGAGCGCGTAGCCGTGCGGAGTATTGACAAAGTATTGTGAATATTTTGTTAGCACGCCGGCATATTTATCGTTGAAATCCATACCGAATTTTTTGTTAATATCTGCGACATCAATACCGGCGGTTTTGCGAAACCCGAGGAAAATCTCTTCTTCCAGCTGCATTTGCGGCGTGATCACTGTTTCTGTTTCGCGCGCGAGCGGGTTTTTGAGATATTCTTGCACATCAGTTGTGTTAGAATACCGCACGCCATTTTCGTACCCGTGAGCTGCTGCGCCAAACCCGTAATACTGCCCGTTGTTCCAGTAGTTCAGATTGTGCCGACCTTGAAAACCGTCGCGCGAAAAGTTACTTATCTCATAATGCTCAAAATCTTTTAGCGTGTCAATCGCCGCAAGCCACATGTCAGCTTGCATCTCATCGCTCGGTACATCCGGAGGGTTGTCGTAAAACGCGCAGCCGGGTTCAATTTTCAGCCCGTAGAGCGAGATATGGTTCACGCCAAGATCAACCGCGCGCCGCAAATCCGACACAAACCCTTCCAGCGTCTGCGCAGGCAGCCCGTAGATAAAATCCGCGCTGACGTTTTCGTAGGATTGAAGCGCCCGCGCCGCGTCCGCCGCGCTGTGCGTGCGCCCAATCAGCTGCAGGATTTTGTCGTCAAACGTCTGCACCCCGACACTGACCCTGTTGACTTCAAGCGGTAGTCCCGGTCCATTTCCCCCCGGGTTGACCTCAATTGTCACTTCGGCGTCCTTGGCCAGATTAAACATATCAACCACCGGCTGCAAATCAAGCAGTGACGGGGTTCCGCCGCCAAAATACAGCGTATCAAGAGTTTCACCTTTGTATCGCGCCGCAATCTCTTTTTTCAGCGCATTTATATACGGCTCGTACGCGGCAGCCCCGCCGTTTACTCCTGACGTGAACGAGCAGTAATGGCACTTTGATTTGCAAAACGGGATATGAACGTAAGCTGATTTTGGCATACTTTAATTTTATAACAAAGAGATCCCGAAACAAGTTCGGGATAACAAAAAATATCATCCGTTTGAATGAGACGCGCATGCCAAATATACTATATTATATAATCAGGAAGGGATAGAGGGATATGGCGACCCAAACGGCAAACTTAATAGACGCAAGCTATCTGAACACTCAATACGAGTGGTATCAAAAGACTTTTCCGCCGGTTATCCAGAACTCCTGCGATGAGTTTTTCACGGGCGGTTTGCTGTTCACACTCATCGGGATTAGCAAAAACGTGATGCCCGAGTTTGGCACCAAAGAATCCTACTTTGTAACAAAAATCCGTATTGACAAGCAGCACGACCTGTTTTTCAGAAGCTCGGAGGGCGCGCTCGCAATCGTTTTGGAAAAGGTTTTGGGCAAGGCGCAAAAAAAATTCAACATAAACAAGATGACCGATCTGGAGGCAAAAATTGTCACCGCGTTCAACGATTATCTTTACGGTGCGGTGTCTGACCTTATTGACAAACCCGGCGTGCAGCTTAAACGCACCAACTTTGACGTAATCCACCTGACCTTGATTGTGCGCGACCCGGAAACCCAAAAAGGCGCAAAGTTTATGGTAACCTTGCCCGAGGTGCTTTTGCACCCTGAGGCGACCTCATCATCAGGTGAAAAATTCCAGCGCGAGAGCTTTTTGCGCAGCACAATCGCCGCTGATATTAAAATCGGCAAAACGAAAATCCCGGTGTTTGACCTGAAAAATATTGAGCCCGAGGATGTTGTGGTTTTAGACAAGTCGCACACAAGCAAAATGACGCTCCAGCTGGGCGATTATATAAAAGAATTCAATGTAACACCAAACATGGCGATATCAATCCCCATGGACATAGACACAGGAGGCTATATGGCAGAAACAAACCTTTGGGACAGTCTGGAAGTAGAGATGAGCGCCCAATTTGACAAAACACTAATCACACTGGGCAATCTAAAATCAATTGAAGAAAACGCCGTGGTAGATGTTGCGTCGGTTTACGACAACAACGTGACATTGAGCGTTGAGGGAAAACCAGTTGCGTACGGCGAGCTTGTCATCGTGAACGACAAGTACGGCGTGAAGATTAAAGAGGTCCTTGCCGTCAAACCGGGGGGAAATGAAGGGGGCGCTGCTGCACCGGATTCTTCAGTTGACGCAGGCGGCGCAGGCGCTGAAGAAAGCTTTGATATGGACGACTTTGACTTGGGAGATGATATATGAGCACGTACCTGTTGAATTTTATTGTCTACACAGCAGCAATGGTCGGCGTAATCTGCCTTGCGGTTGTTGTGTATAAAAAAAGTACAACCGGGTTTCGCGCATCAAAGAGCAAATTCATCAGCGTGGAAGAAAGGCTGAATATCTCCCCTCGCAAGACGCTCTATGTCATAAGAGCGGGCAACGAACAGTTTTTAATCGCGGGTGATGCGGACAAAACCACGTTGATTTCACAGCTCGGCGGGGGTAAATACACGGAGCCGGGCAATTACACAGAGCCGACCGAATACACCAAACAAAGACAAATCGCCGCGCGTCACGTTTCTCGCCGCGAGCCGGTGGAATTGCCGGACATCACACAAGACTTGCCCGATGTTGTTGACCTGCAACAGCTGCGCGACAACCGTACCACAGGAATTTTGAAAAGGATAGTGAACATATAATGGATGTTATGACAGATATAAACCCGGTTTTACAGATGCTCATCGTGATGAGTGCGTTCTCGCTCATTCCGTTTATTTTTTGCTGCATGACAAGTTTTTTGCGGTTTGTAATCGTGTTTTCTATGTTGAAGACCGCGCTTGGTACCCAGCAGGTTCCGCCGTCGGTTGTCATAATCGGCCTGTCCATCATCCTGACTTTTTACACGATGGGTACAACTTTTACAAAAATGTACGAGCTGGGCTCGGTGCCGTACTCCAAAAACCAGAACATTGTGCTGACAATTGAGGAAGGCTCAAAACCGTTAAAGGAGTTTATGCTCAAACAAACGCGCCAGAGCGATTTAGCGTTTTTTGTTGAGCTTTCAAGCAAAGAGGCGCCGCAGGCGCCGGAAGATTTAACCGTCTGGCAAATCGCACCCGCGTTTATCATAAGCGAGTTGAAAACAGCGTTTGAAATCGGGTTCATTATCTTTGTACCGTTTATCGTGCTGGATTTGGTGGTCGCAAACATCCTGCTGGCGCTGGGGATGTTTATGCTGTCGCCTACCATCATCTCGCTGCCGTTCAAGCTGCTGATATTCATCGCTGTTGACGGCTGGGCGTTAATCGTGCAGGGACTCGTCACAAGTTATAATTGAGGAAGAAGAATGGAATTATTAGTAGAATATTTAGCCAAAGGTTTTATGACAATGTTGTCGATTTCAATGCCGTGCGTACTGGTGGCAGCAGCAATCGGTCTGGTGGTCGGGATTTTGCAGGCGGTAACGCAGGTTCAAGAACAAACAATCGCCGCGGCACCGAAGATTCTTGGCGTATTCTTAGTAATCGTAATCGGCGGTTTGGGGTTCATTACGCTTTTGAAAAACTTCTTTTTTGAGGGAATGAATATTGCATTCAACCACGTTACAAAGGACGACAATTTTGTGCTGGCGTCGGATTATTACAGGTACACAAGCCCGTTTGACGGCGAGATGAACCGCGACCGGATTAGAAAAGGCGGCGAAGTCAACGATATTATGAAGAACCCGGGCAAGGTACCGTTTATTGACCAGCAGCAAAAGACCAAGTACCTGCCCGCACCGCAGATGCCGATGCCAAAACCGAATTTCGTTGAGACTAACCAAATTTTAGGGCGATAGGGGTAAGGGGTAAATGCGCGGCTGCCGCGTACAAATTACATAACAAAGGTAACGAATGGATAATATATTAGACGAACTGATGAAAATGTACCCGATGCTGTCGGTTTATATGACGGCAGGGTGTCTGATGTTCGCAAGGATTATGGGTTTTATCCGGACAGCACCGGTGTTCAACCGCAAAGAAATCCCCGGGATGGTGAAACTCGCGTTGGGGTTCCTTTTGACGCTGCTTTTGACAGGGCTAATCAAACCGGACGTGACGCTGACGCAAGAAAACTTTGTGCTCTCGCTTGGGTTGAACTTTATCGCGGGCGCGCTGGTCGGGTTTGTGGCGCAATTGATTTGTATGGCGGTGGACGCCGGCGGCGATATGATAAATATGCAGATGGGGCTTTCGTCCGCGATGATAATGGACCCGACATTCGGCTCGCAGGTGTCAATTATGAGCCGGATTTTTTCGCTTATGGGGGTGTTGATTTTCATCCAGCTCGGCGGGGTTTATTGGATTATCCAGGCACTGATTCGCAGCGTTGAAATCTTTCCGCTGGGCGTTATGACATTGCCTTTGGACCGGATAGTCAACATGGATTATTTGATAAAAATTTCCTCAAACGTATTATTTATGGGGCTGCAAATCGCGTCCCCCGTACTTTTGGCAACACTCGGGCAAGACATAATCCTCGGTACAATCTCAAAAACCGCACCGCAGGTAAACGTTTTCCAGTTGAGCTTCTTGTTCAAGCCGGTGTTCGGCGCGGCGATTTTAATATGGATTATGCCGATGCTGATAAACGTCATCAGCGACTATTTTATGTCGTACGCGAAGATATTTTAGTCCTCTTTTTCGACCTTGGTAATTTTTAAGCCGTCGGGTAAAACTTCAATATCTACGTCATGCAAAATCGGGTTGATTTTAAGTGAATCAAGAACTAACTTTGGTATCACTATACCATAACTGTTGCCCATTACTCTGAATTTCTTACGTATAATCATAATAGCATTATAGCATATCATGTATTGACTTTTGTGATTACTTGCGCTATACTTGGGATACACAAGGAGATTACCATGTTAACACAAGAAAAGCTCAGCCAAATTGAAACACCAGCCTACAAGATTCAAAGCCTTGCCGCCGCCATAGTTTGCCTCACGCAAGACTTTGAGGCCGCCAACCCGCAAAAAATGGCGCACGCACACACTATATCAAAATACATCCTCACAGAGCTGGATAAAATCATTAAACTATTCTAGTGGCGGTGGTTTGAGCAGTGGCAAGGTTGGATGACCTGTTTTGCCTCGTCAAGCCGCAGCGCAATCCGGCCGTCAACCGCAACGCCTTCGCCGGTCGCCTCGGAAATCAACAGCGGGTTGATGTCAAGCTCGTCAATGAATTTAAAATCATTCACCAGCTGCGACAATCTCAAAAGCGTTTCTTGAATCTGGTCAATCTGCGCAGGTTTTGTGCCGCGCGCGCCTTCAAGCAGGTGGTACGCCTTGACGGATTTAATCATCTCAAGCGCCTCATCGTCAGTCAAAGGTGCAAGCCGGAAAGTCACGTCCTTCATCACCTCAATGAACACGCCGCCCAGCCCGAACATCATCATCGGCCCGTATTGCGGGTCGGTCGCGATACCGCAAACCATCTCGCGGCTGCCTTTTACCATCTCTTGAATAATCACGCCCTCCAGCCCGTCAATCAGACCTTTTGCCTCTAACCGGCCCAAAAGCGCGTTATATTCGTTAACCAATTGTTCTTCGGATTGGATGTTCACAACAACGCCGCCAACATCTGTTTTGTGCGATGTGGTTTTTGAAGTCATTTTCATAACAACAGGGTAGCCAATCGCGTTGCCAAGTTCTTTGACCTCGTCAACATTAACCGCCAAACCGTATTTGCACGCGCGAATCCCGTAGGCTTGCAGCACATCAATACTTTCAAGCGTCGTAAGCTGGTCACGGTCTTCCGCGATAGCGTGCGCGATAATATGCTCAACTTTCGGCTTGTTCACGTTGTAAACAGGCACTTTACCCTGCGGTTTGTTCTGCCACTCGGCGTATTGGAGCAGGCGTTTCATTGCGCGCGCGCCTTCTTCCGCGTACGGGTAAAACGGCATGTTGACCGTTTCAAAATCAGCAAGTTTCGTGAAGAAATCCGCCGTTGTCATGAACACGCCGATAACCGGTTTGTCAGGGTATTTGGCGCGGACTTCCATGACAGCTTTTGCCATATTAACGTCGGTTTCGCCCATCAACAGCAGGTAGATAACCATTACCATATCAACGTTTTCGTCTTTCAGGCAGGCCTCAAGTGTTTGTTGGTACTGCTGCGCGTTCGCTGATGCAATCATATCAACCGGGTTTTTAACCGATGCCGCAGACGGCAGGTAGCTTTTCAGGTACTCGGTCGTTTCGGGCGCAAGTTTTGCGATTTCCATACCGTATTCGCACAACGCGTCGGTCGCCATAATCCCCGGGCCGCCTGAGTTTGTCAAAATCGCAACCCGTTTACCCTTCGGCAGCGGTGATTTTGCAAACGCCTGGGCTGTGCCGAACAGGTCGCGCAATTCTATCTCGCGAATTACACCTGATTGTTTCAAAAGCGCGTCTGCTGCTTTGTCCGCGCCGGCAAGCGAGCCTGTGTGCGAACTTGCGGCCGATGCACCTGCCGCAGAGCGGCCGGATTTGAGCGCAACAATCGGTTTCTTTTTTGAGATTCTTGTTGCAACCTTGCGGAAGTTCGCCGGATTAACAATACCTTCAAGATAAAGCATAATCTGCTTTGAATCCGTATCGTTTTCCCAGTATTCAAGCAGGTCTTCGGCGTTCACATCTGCCTGGTTTCCGGTTGAAACAAACTGTGAAAGCCCGATATTAATATCTTTTAGCACATTCAAAACGCCGCAGCCAAGCGCACCCGATTGCGAAGAAAACGCAACATCGCCCTGCACAGGCAGTGCAGCCGCAAAAGACGCATCCATCGCCGCAGCCGTGTTAATGACACCGACGCAGTTTGGCCCAATGATACGCATCCCGTATTCTTTAACCTTTGCCATCAGGGATTTTTCAAGAAGGGCACCTTCGCCGCCGACCTCTTTAAACCCTGCGGAGATAATAACAAGCCCCTTTATCCCTTTTTCGTTGCACTGGTCAACGGTTTCAAGCACAAATTTTGAGTTAACGACAATGACAGCCAAATCAATTTCACCGGGCGCTTCAAGAACACTTGTGTACGCCTGCATTCCGTACATCTCGCCGCCTTTGGGGTTGACCGGATAAATTTTACCGGCAAACTTGTACTCTGTCAGACGTTTCATAATCTCTGAGCCAACCGTGCCGTCTTTTGCTGACGCCCCAATTACCGCAATCGCCTGGGGCTTCATAATTTTGTCTAAAATGTTCATCTTGTTTCTCCTCTAATATATTAATAACCGTTTTCAATCCATTCTCTCACGCGAAACTGCGCACCAAGCTCGTTTGCGATTTTTTCGCAAGCCGCGGTATCAATTTGCATACCTTTAAAGCCCTGCACGACGGTTGCTGTCGTCTTTATTTTATTATGCGCGCAACATGCAATAAAATCAAGCACCTCTTTGTAGGCGTTTTTAATTTTTGGTCTGGAAATTTCGTTGTATTGATGTTCGTCCGGCGCGTTCAGGCTGACAGAGATTTCATCAACAAGTCCGGCCAATTCCGGCACAATATCTCTTTGACGGATAGCGTTTGCGTGGCCGTTGGTGTTAAGGCGCACCTTCGTTCCCGGAAAATTTTCTTTGATATAGGCTGCGACCTCTTTTAAAATATCCAGCCGGAGCGTCGGCTCGCCGTAACCGCAGAAAGTAATTTCTTTCATGTCACCTTGAACTTTTTTCAGGGTCTGTGAGATCCCGGAACAAGCCCGGGATGACATGTGCGTTTCCAGCTGCGCGATAACATCTGCGGCAGTAAAGTTCTCGGTTTCAAGCCACAGGTTCGCGCCGCAAACATCGTCCTTATCGTTTCGCAAACAAAAAATGCAATCGTTTGTGCACGCGTTTGTCAGGTTGATGTAAGTTTTGCCGTCAAGTTCGTAAACAAATATGTTCGCCATGCTATAATATTATCATGAAAACAACTTTAACTCTGCTGCCGACGTTGCCCGGCTGTTATATTTATTACGACAAATCAGGTGCGGTGATTTATGTGGGCAAAGCCAAGAATATCAAGCGCCGCGTGTCAAGCTATTTCAACAAAAAACACGATGATGCAAAAACCAATGTGCTTGTCTCGCAAATCGAGCGCGTGGATTTTATCATCACGAACACCGAGGTTGAGGCGCTGATTTTGGAAAGCCACCTGATTAAAAAACACAAACCCAAATACAATATTTTGCTCAAAGACGATAAAAAATACCCGTATTTTTTAATAACGGATGAGGATTTTCCGCGGATTGCGGTTGTGCGCAAAAAAAACATGAACCCCGAAAAAGGCCGCTACTACGGGCCATACACCGACGCGCGCGCGATGTATGCAACGCTTGATTTTTTAAAGAAAATTTTTCCGCTCAAACAATGCAAAACGATGAAAAAAAAGCCGTGTTTGTATTCGCAAATCGGAAGGTGCCTTGCACCATGCTCCGGGAAGGTCACAAGCGCGGAGTACAAATCGCTGGTGGGACAGGTTGAGCTTTTTTTGTCCGGAAAACAAGGGGAGCTTTTAAAACACATTATGGCGCAAATTCAGGTGTACTCGGATTCACAGCAGTACGAAAAGGCTGCGCGGCTGCGCGACAGCTACCTTGACCTTAAAAAAACGCTTGAAAAACAGCGCGTGGTAAGCGAAAACACAAAACTAAACGAGGATATTGTCTCAATGGCGCACGAGGACGGGATTTTTGTGTTTGTAATCCTGATGATTCGCGAGGGCCGGCTGATTGATAAAAAAGAGTTTGTTTACGAGGGTGAGGCCGACCTTGAAACCTTTATAAGAGAGTATTACACAAATGTCTCATTTACCCCCCCAAACAAAATCATAGTCAAAGAGTTGGCGGACAAGGCACTTTACGAACAGTGGTTGAAAGTCAAAATCGTTTCAGGCGGCAAAGAGCTGCTGGCGCTGGCGGACAAAAACGCGCAAGCGGCACTGGAGCAGGCAAAACTCAAACGCGCGGTCAAGCTGCGTGAGGATTTCAACGACATCGGCGCGCAGCTGAAAAAAGAATTGGGGCTGAAAAATTTTCCGCACCGGATTGAATGCTACGATATCTCGCATATTCAAGGGACAAACACGGTGGCGTCAATGGTTGTGTTCCTAAACGGGCTGGCGAAAAAAACCGCGTACAAAAAATTCAAAATCAAAACGACCGAGGGCAAGCCGGACGATTTTGCGTCAATGCAGGAGGTTTTATCGCGGCGGCTTGCAAGACTGGGCGACAAAGGCTGGGAGCGGCCGGATTTAATAATCATAGACGGCGGCAAAGGCCAGTTGTCGAGCGTTGCGGGACTTATTCCGGACGGGATTGACGTTGTGAGTTTGGCAAAACGCGAGGAGGAAGTCTTTTTGCCGCGCCGCTCAAAACCGATTATTTTGCCGCGCGATTCCGGCGCGCTGTTTTTGTTCCAGCGGATTCGCGACGAGGCACACAGGTTTGCAATAACATACCACAGAAAACTTCGTTCAAAAGAAATAAAAAACACGCCCAGAGAGATTTGAACTCCCGACCTCACGGTTCGTAGCCGTACGCTCTATCCAGCTGAGCTATGGGCGCATAACTGCATCATCTCACAAACAAAATTTTTAATCAACTAATCTTCTTTTTTAATCTTTTTCAGCACTATGCGGTCGTTTTCAACTTCCATGTCTAAATCATGCAAAACCGGGTTGATTTTTAGTATATCAAGCACCATTCTTGGCATTATTATGCCCCAACTATTACCTAATGTTTGAAATTTTCTACGCATTTATTAATCCTTATTGCCAACATGTTGCTAATAATATTATAACATTTTTGCTTGACTTACGTTATTAACTATGTTAAAATCATTGTTATGAACAAAAATAGAATTATGCAAACAAAAGAAGACCTAATACTAATCGAAGAAACCGCCCACAAAATTGAAAGCCTCGCCAGTATCCTGTTTTGCTACACAGAGGACTTTGAATCCGGCTGTCCGCAAAAAACAGCCCACACAAATATGACACTGGAATACCTGCTTAAAGAGGTCCGCAAAATTATTGAAATATTTTAATTATTTAAATAAAGACCCCGCTATCCAAGTGCGGGGTGACATAAAGTTTTATTTAATATTACTGAACGTCCACGCGTCAAACGTCGGGGTTTCAGAGATTTTCATCTCCTTCTTCTCTGAGCCCGTGCTTGAATCATCGTGCGCAATCGGCTTGTACAGCCTGTTGTAGTACTCAATAACCATCCGGTCAGAGTTGAAATACGCCTCAGACGTTCTGATAGCCTGACGCATTAACCGCGCCCATTCTGTTTTGTCCTTGTAGTACGTCGGAATAATCTGTTTTTCAAGAATATCCATCACGCACTTGTGGTCTTTCCAATGGCGTTCTTCCCACGGCATCTCGTCATCCAACCCTTCGTATTCAACCGTGTATCCGTTAATACCGTTAAACGTACCTTCAACCGTCCATCCGTCGTAAATTGACAAATGCAGCGTACCGTTCATATTAGCTGACATACCCGATGTACCTGACGCCTCAAACGGCCGCAGCGGCGTGTTCAGCCAGATATCAGACCCGCGTTTAAGCATGCCTGACAACTCCAGCTCATACCCGGGCAGCACAACAACGTTTTTCATTGAGTGCGAACGGTTAAGCAGTTTGTTGAACATCTCTTTGCCCATTACATCATCCGGGTGGAATTTACCGGCAAAAATAATTTGGATTTTGTTTTTGTTAAGCAGTTTTTCAATCCGCTCTTTGTCCATCAAAATCAGCCATGCGCGCTTGTAATCGGCAAACCGTCTTGCCCAGACAATTGTCAGCACATCAGGGTCAAACATTTTACCGGCCACATTCGCGATATATTTGAACAATTCTTCCTTCATCCGGCGTTTTGTTTGTAGCAGATATTCATCCGTACGAGGACCTTTGAAAAGGCTGTAATCCTGCCAGTATTTAAGGTTTACGGCGTTTGTGATAGCTCTAATCGGGCATCTGCCTTCAACCCATTCCCACATTTTGTTGGCAACAAGCCCGTGCAGCTGCGATACAGCGTTTGCAATCCGCGACATACGAAGCGCCGCAACAGTCAGCGAGAAATTCTCTCCGCCAAGCTCAACAGCGGTCTCTCTTGACGCACCGGAGAAGAACCCGCCTTCAAGCAGCGTATCTACCCAGTGAACCTCGTTACCGGCCGCAACAGGTGTGTGTGTTGTAAACACGGTACGCTTTTTGACCGCTTCAAGGTCACCGCCGTACTGGTTTAACAGCTCAAACGCCGCAGGGAGCGCATGACCCTCGTTCATATGAACAACGTCAAAGTTAAACTGCGCCGCTTGCAAGATTCTGATACCCGCAACACCCAGAACCGTTTCCTGCGCGATACGGATTTTTTCGTTACCATCGTAAAGCTTGTAAGAAATACTCTTTGCCCACTCGCTGTTACCTTCAATATCAGTTGTCAAAAGGTACACAGGGCATGTTCCGTAAAGTTCCGGCTGAACCAAATATGCCTTTACCTTAACCTTTTCACCGAAAATCTCAACTTCCGTATACAATCCCGTATCAGTTAAAAAGTCGTAGTATTTGCGCAAATAAGCGACTTCCACCTGCCCGTCAGATGCAATCCGCTGGTCGTAATAACCGTAAGACCACAGCATTGTGACCCCAACCATCGGCAACTGCAAATAACCTGCAGACAGCATGTGCGAGCCCGCTAAAAAGCCCAACCCGCCAGAATATGTTACAAGCGATTGATCCATCGCTATCTCCATTGAAAAATACGCTACATTTGGTAATGACATATAATTTATAACCTCTCTAATTAATCTAATAATAAACTTACGTACAAAGCATACTATAAAACTTTTTGCATGTCTAGTCCAAAAGAATTAATTCTCGTGGAATTATAAAGTTTTGTAAAGTTATCAAGTAGTATTTTCACGTGCGAATAGTTCAAACCGCCCTGAAAATACGCGGCATACGGTGCGCGCATCGGCCCGTCCGCAGACAGCTCAATGGTTGAGCCCTCAATGAATGTACCGCCGGCCATAATTACCTTGTCTTCATAGCCCGGCATATCATCCGGAACCGGTGTCAGATGCGAGTTTACGGGCGAAAATTCCTGTACTGTCTTGCAAAACGCGGCCAGAGGCTCAGGCGCGCCAAAGATTATCGTCTGGATTATGTCTGTGCGAGGGGCATCCGAACGCGGTGTTGTATCAAAACCCATACCCTCAAAGACTTTTGACGCCAGAACAGCGCCTTTAACCGCGTCAATCGTGACCGACGGCGCCATAAAAAGCCCTTGAAACAACAGTCTGTGCTGGTTGAACATCGCACCGCCCGCGCTTCCGATACCGGGTGCAGTCAGGCGCACCGCGGCGTTTTCCACCAAATCCGCACGGCCCGCGATATACCCGCCGGCCTCAACAATCCCGCCGCCCGGATTTTTTATCAAAGACCCCGCAATCAAGTCCGCGCCAACCTCCAACGGCTCGCGATCTTCCACAAACTCGCCGTAACAATTGTCCACAAAGCAGATGCAGTCAGGGTTGTTGGATTTCACCGTCCGGCAAATCTCACCAATCTCGTCAATAGTAAGCGATTTGCGCAGAGAATACCCGCGCGAGCGCTGAATCAGCACCATTTTTGCCCCGCGCACCTGCTCGGGCGCAGTTTCTTCGTACACAACGTCCATCGACTTTATGACCGTCTGCATGGTATCGTACGGCGCGCCGGTAACAGATACCAACTTGTCGCCATGACGCAAATTCCCCATCATCGCGCAGGCGAGCGTGTGCGTACCAGACACAAAATGTATCCGCACAAGCGCCTTCTGCGCGCAAAAAACGTCCGCAAACACGCTGTCAAGCACCTCGCGCCCCATATCGTCATGCCCGTAACCGCTTACCGTATAAAAATGCTCCGGCGCAACACGGTTTTTACGGAACGCATCCAGCACCTTTTTCTGGTTGAAATCGCGAACTTGTTCCAGCACCTCAAACTCTTTTGTCAAACTTTTTTCTGCCTGATTAATCATGTTATCTATTGTAGCACAGGGGAATTGAAAATGTAGAATGCAGAATGTAGAATTTAGAATTGATATGAAAAAATTGCTTATTATAATATTGTTGACATGCGCGCCGGTCTTGGCCGCAGAGGAGCGGATTTTATTTATCCTTGATTTTTCAAACAGCATGATGGAGCCGCTTGGCGGCTCGCCAAAAATTGAGCTGATGATAGACACAATGCGCGACATCCTGCAAGATATCAACCCAAAAACGCCTGTCGGGCTGCGGGTTTACGGGCACAAGGGCGGGTTTACGGCGTTTGAGAGCTGCCGCGCATCAACACTTGTTGCGCCAATAATACCGTTCGGCGCGAAAGGTATTGAGGATTCACTGCTAAAAGTCAGGCCGCGCGGGATGACTCCGATTACATATTCGCTAAAACAAGCTGTCCACAAGGATTTTTTGGGAGTCACAGGCCCAAAACGCATAATTTTGCTCACCGACGGCGGGGAAAATTGCGATGAAAGCCCGTGCAAATACGCCATGGAGCTTGTCAGCACCCGCCGCGACATTACAATAGATGTAATCGCCTTTGCTATGAGCGATTCAGACGACCTTGCACAGCTGGAATGCGCATCACTTGTCACAAGCGGCAGGTTCTACAACCCGCAAACCGCAGCAGAGCTTGCACGCAGCCTTCACAACAGTGTCTACAAAGACGTTGAGGCCAGAATTATCGCGCACTAGTTTGACAATAAATTTTTATGTAATAAAATTATACTAATTCGTTCGGCTGTTGGTATGCCGACGGATTAAATGTTAAACTAGCGAAAGGAATAGAAAAATGCCAAAGATGAAAACACACAAATCTGCCGTAAAACGCTACAAAGTTACAGCGACCGGCAAGATTATGAGAAGACAAGCCGGTATCGGCCACCTTCTTCAAAACAAATCGGGTTCGCGCAAGCGCAAAATCTTTAAAATGATTACAATTTCAGGCTCTCACTTCAAGTTAATCTCGAAAGAATTGCCTTACAAGAAGTATGCAAGGTAGGTGGGCAAATGAGAGTAAAACGCGGAAATGTCAACAGAAAAAGACATAAAAAAATACTAAAACTTGCGAAAGGCTTTATCGGAGCGCGCAGCAGAATTTTTAAGGTAGCGAACATCGCCGTTATGAAGGCGTTGAAGTACGCTTACCGTGACAGACGCAACAAAAAACGCGATATGCGCCGTTTGTGGATTGTCCGTATCAACGCGGCAGTGCGCGAGCGCGGCATGAGTTACTCGCGGTTTGTTAACGCATGCAAAAAATCAGATATTATCGTTAACAGAAAAATGCTCGCAGATATCGCAGTAAACGATAAAGAAGCGTTTGATGCTGTTTTTGCGGCAGCAACGAAGTAACCGGCCCAGCCGGTTCCTGGTAGGTTGACCGTCTAATCGCATTAAATTTTGAGGCAGCTACAAAACTTAACAAAAGGCAATTTTTCCTGACAAAAATACTTAATATAAACATAAGGTTATGTTAGTGTTATTTAAAGGTTAGGAAAAGGTTATGTTTTATTGTGATTTGAATGCTCCGTACAGCAGCGGTCTTGCCGGCGTAAACGGCTCTGTGCCAATGATGCCTATGGGACCAATGATGCCTATGGATCCGATGGTACCAAACTACGGGCTGAATATGCAGCCGGGGCTTGTCCGTGACACGTTTGTGAAAAACGAGTCCACAGACAAAAGCAAGACCGGAAAGATTCTCTTCGGGGTTTTTGTCGCAGCAGCAGCCGTCACTACGATAATTCTGGGCAGAGGCAAAGGCACAGGCAAGGTCATTAAAGGTGCAAAACATCTGGCAGATGCCACAGCACGGGCAACAAATGTTACAACAAATGCGGCAAAAGTACCGTTTAAGACAAAATTGAAAGCACTTTTTGCAAAACAATCCGGCAAGACAAAACCGGCTGCAACGCCGACTCCGACTCCAACGCCAACGCCGCCGGCAAATCAGATGCCGAAATACACGCCTGAGGATTTAATCAGATGGCCAAACCGCAAAGCAGCTGCGGCCAATCTTAAATTGAAACCGGCTCCGGCAAAACCGAAACTGCTTGAATATAAGCCAACTACCCCGCCGGCAATTGTGGCTCCGGCAGCTGCGCCGATAGGAAGGGGTAACGCCAATACTGCTGCCCCTGCGAAGGTTATTGAACTTGGAGCACCTATTCGTAAATCACGCCATGAAGTGCTCCTTGACAGAACCGATTTTTGGCATAATAAATTCTTAAAAGAAACAAATCCCGCGCTCAAAACTCATTACGAAACTATGTACAACAATACTTGGAATAAGGTCGCAAATTGAGATTTTCTATGATACAATGTTTTTCATCAGGCAAAGTATAAGGAGATGAAAAAATGGCAAAAGATTGCAGTTTTGACGTGGTATCGGAATTTGACCGGCAAGAGCTTGTTAACGCGGTTGATCAGGTGAAGCGCGACATCAGCGCACGGTTTGACCTGAAAGACTCCGGCGCACAGGTTGACCTTGAGGCCGACAAAGCCATCACAATCACCGCCTCGGATGATATGAAAATCCGCAACATATACGACATTTTGCAGTCAAAGCTGGTCAAGCGCAACCTCAGTATAAAAATTCTTGACCCGCAAACACCCGAGCACGCGCTCGGCGGCAATGTCCGGCAGGTTTATAACCTTAAAAAAGGTCTCACACAAGAGCTTGCCAAAAAAATTACCGCTGATATAAAAGATAGCAAAATAAAGGTTCAAGCATCAATACAAGGCGATCAGGTGCGGGTTTCCGGCAAGGACAAGGACGATTTGCAAGCTGTTATCCAACTGCTGCGCGGCAACGAGGACAAATACGACTACCCGCTGCAGTTTACCAATTATCGTTGAATTTTTCTATACTGATGTGCAGTTGACTCATTCTTTTATTAATGACTTCCGCCAAGACCGGCAGGTGGGTTGTAGTTTTATCGTTTTCAAAACAATATTCAATTGCTTGGGTTAGTACAATAAACAAGGCTTGAATTTCTGACAGCTCAATTATAAAATCTTCCATTTGTTAACTCCTCTTAACTTTTTGTGACTGATTATTTTAATATGATACTCATCATTCACTAATTATAACTTATTTTTAATTATTTGTCAAGCGGGTTATAATATTTAATATGGATATGAATGTTAAAGGCAGAATAAAATCTTTGGCAGCTATGAAATGTGTTACTATGACCAAGCTGGCTAAACTTTTGGGCGAAAAAGTCGGCAAAGATTATTCTCCGTCTAATTTGCAGAGTAAATTAAGACGCGAGACATTGACCTTTAAAGAAGCTCTTATTATTGCCGAAATACTTGATTACAAATTAGAGTTTACACCCAATAATTAATTAATAATTAATTTTTTTCAAATTCTCCCAAAATAATGTTATCCTGAGTACATAAGGACATGGAAAAGGAGAAATTAAAATGGCAAAAACAATCGGTATAGACTTAGGTACAACAAACTCAGTTGTGGCGGTAATGGAAGGCGGAAAACCAACCGTCATCGCAAACGCGGAAGGCTCGCGCACAACCCCTTCAATCGTGGGGTTCTCAAAAACGGGCGAGCGACTCGTCGGCCAGCTGGCAAAACGTCAGGCGATTCTTAACCCCGACAAAACCATCGCATCAATCAAACGCCATATGGGTGAGGATTATAAAACAAACATTGACGGCAAAGACTACACCCCGCAAGAGATTTCAGCGCTAATCCTGCGCAAACTCGCGGATGACGCAAGCTCGTACCTCGGCGAAAAAGTTACATCAGCTGTAATCACCGTCCCTGCCTACTTTAACGACGCGCAAAGACAAGCGACAAAAGACGCCGGTAAAATCGCCGGGCTTGACGTTTTGCGTATAGTGAACGAACCGACAGCCGCGGCGCTTGCTTACGGCCTGGAAAAAGAAAAACCCGAAAAAGTCCTCGTATTTGACCTTGGCGGCGGTACCTTCGACGTTTCAATCCTGGAAATCGGCGACGGAGTCCACGAGGTTCTGTCAACATCGGGCGACACCCACCTTGGCGGGGACGACTTTGATGAAAAAGTCATGGACTGGATTGTTGACGAGTTTAAAAAAGTTGAGGCAATCGACCTGCGCAACGACAAACAGGCGATGCAGCGGGTTAAAGAAGCCGCGGAAAAAGCTAAAATGGAGCTATCATCGGTGATGGAGACCAACATCAACCTGCCGTTTATCACAGCAGACGCTAACGGCCCAAAACACCTTGACCTGAACCTTACCCGCGCAAAATTTGAGGACCTTTCACGCGACCTTATTAACCGCTGCAAAGGCCCGATGGAAAACGCGCTTAAAGACGCAGGCCTTGGCAAAGGCGAGCTTGATGAAGTCGTTCTTGTCGGCGGCTCAACCCGTATCCCGGCAGTTCAAGCGCTTGTCAAGGAATACACCGGCAAAGACCCGAACCAATCCGTTAACCCGGACGAGGTCGTTGCGGTCGGTGCAGCTATCCAGGCCGGCGTACTCGCTGGCGAAGTCAAGGACATCGTCTTGCTTGACGTAACCCCGCTGACCCTCGGTATTGAAACCCTCGGCGGCGTTATGACACCGCTTGTCCCGCGCAACACAACCATACCTGTTTCAAAATCGCAGGTGTTCTCCACAGCCGAAAATAACCAAAACGCCGTGGATATCCACATCCTGCAAGGGGAGCGCCCAATGTCAACTGATAACAAGTCGCTGGGTATGTTCCGGCTTGACGGTATCCCGCCTGCAATGCGCGGTATGCCGCAAATCGAGGTCACATTTGACATCGACGCAAACGGTATCGTAAACGTTTCCGCAAAAGACAAAGCAACCAACAAGGAACAAAAAATCACCATCACAAACTCGTCAAATCTGTCTGACGACGATATTGACAAAATGGTTAAAGAGGCCGAGGCCAACTCCGCAGACGATAAAAAGAAAAAAGAAGAAGCGGAAACCAAAAATAACGCATCAAGCCTAATCACCTCTGCCGAACGCATCGTCAAAGACTTTGAAGGCAAAATTGACCCTGCCGACCAGTCAAAACTCGACGAGCAAAAAGATGCGCTGCAAAAAGCCATTGACGAAAACAAGCCCGCCGACGAGATTAAACAGATGTCCGACGAGCTTCAGCAGACAATGTTTGCCATCTCCCAAAAGGCGTATGAATCAGGGGCTGCGCCGGAAGGCGGCTCCGAGGGCGACGCGACAGGTGAAGGCGGCGGTGAATCTCCGTCCAACGACGACGACGTCATTGATGCCGAATACACAAAGGAATAAAAAGGGAAGCTCCCGTTTGGGAGCTTTTTATTTTCTTTCAAACTTTAAATCGTAGCCGAGGATTTCTGCGATGTAATACGCATCTTGCAGCGATATCTTGTTGCGTACAAATTTACTCCTAAATCCGCCATCGGTATATTTTACGCCTGTTTTCTCCGACAACAAAGCGTTCAACTGCTTTATTGTCATAGCGTTCAGTGTTAATAACGATTTTATATAATTACTTGCATTTTCCATATTATTATTTTAACCCACTTGACAAAAATGTGGAACTGATTTATTATATGTGTTATTATTGTGCGAATGTGTAATAATGACACGATAAATAAAATAGGAGGAACTATGAAAGAAGAAGTACAAGAACTGAGAACGCTGTTTAAAATATTCACTCAGGCGCTGCAAACATGTGATGAGGACAATAGCGGGATTATACACCTGTCTGTGCTGGTCGATTTGATGGATAAGCAGCTTCACAAACTGCTTGACTTTTAAAACCCTTCGTAATATAATATGAGAAGAAAAGAACAGGTCCGCCTGTTCTTTTTCTTTGAGGGCAGCAATGGATATCAACCGGCACGAAGTATTAGAACAAATCACACCAGTAATCGAAAATACCGCGATGCGCTTTGGCTTGGTCCCGATTGAAATTGAGTTCATCAAAGAAAACCACCGCTGGTTTCTGCGAATATTCCTGTATTCACGCGACCACGACATCACACTCGATGACTGCGAAAACGTCACCCGCAGCCTTGGCGACCTGCTTGACGAACTGATTCCCGTCAAGTACCACCTTGAAGTCTCATCACCCGGGCTTGAACGTAAACTCAAATCCGAAAAAGAGTTCATTATATTCAAAAACCGCCGCGTCAGCCTTAAACTCAAAGAACCGCTCCCGGGCGAAACAGAAAAAATATTCAAGGGCGAAATCATCGACTATGACACCAACGAGGGCCTCACATTCTTCCGGTTTGACGACGCACAAGAGCTCCTCATCCTAAAATCAAATATTCACAACGCAAAATTATATATAGATTAGCAAGGACCGCGCATCAAGTGCGCGGTGACCCAGAAGAAAGGACAACAAAATGATTAAGATTGGAACAGCTTTATTTGAAGCATGCGAACAGATTGAACGAGAACGCGGGATTTCAAAAGAAATCCTTATAAACTCGCTGTGCGACGCGATGGTCGGCGCCTACAAAAAACAAATGCGGCTGCCGCGCGAGATGGAAAATATTGAAGCCATCCTTGACGAATCAACCGGTGAAATCGGCGTGTTTATGACAAAACTTGTTGTCAAAAAAATTACCATTGACGAAGAAAATGAACTGCTTGCACCCGAGTTCCAAGAGCAGCAGCAAATTACACTCAAAGACGCGCAGGAAATTGCAGATGATGTTGAAATCGGCGATGAAATTAAAACTGAGGTCACACCCGACCAGTTCGGCCGGATAGCCGCGCAAGCCGCAAAGCAGGTCATCACCCAGCGTATCCGCGAGGCAGAGCGCAACATGGTGCTGCAAGAGTTTATCGACAAAAAAGGCACCCTCACAACAGGTATCATCCAGCGCGTTGAAAACCGCAACGTTATCGTTAACATCGGCAAAACCGACGCGATTATGCCGCAAAAAGAGCAAATCCCAGGCGAGTTCTACAAACCCGGCAACAGAATCCGCGTTTTTGTGCTCAACGTTAAAGAAACCACACGCTTGCCGCAGGTTATTGTTTCTCACGGCCACGCCGAAATCGTTCGCGAGCTGTTTGAACTTGAGGTGCCGGAAATTGAGGACGGAATCGTTGAGATTAAATCAATCTCGCGCGAAGCCGGCTACCGGACAAAAATCGCCGTCTGCTCAAACGACCCTGAAGTTGATTCCGTCGGCGCCTGCATCGGCCCGCGCGGCAGCCGTATCCAAACAATCGTTGCCGAGCTGAAAAACGAAAAAATTGACATCGTGCGCTACTCCGACGACCCTGTTGAGTACATCGTTAACGCGCTATCACCGGCACGTGTTGTATCGGTTGATATCCTCGCTGACGACGAATACTCGCGCGAAGCTATGGTTGTCGTACCTGATGACCAGTTGAGCCTGGCTATCGGCCGCGAAGGTCAGAATGTCCGGCTTGCACATAAACTAACAGGCTGGAAAATTGATATCAAGAGCGTTTCGCAAATGGAAAAGGCCGAAGCCGCAGCCATTGAACAGGCAGGGGTAAATGAGGATTTTGAACCCGAATCTGACGTTCAAGATGAGGTCGTTGTAACCGACGAATCCGCCGTTCAAGACGAAACTGCTGAAGACACCCTACCCGAATAGGCAATTTTCTGAGCCAAAATGTTTTTAAATATGTATGCAGGTTCAAAGTGTAGCTAGTTATTATCCATCGTTTACAGGCGGGGCAAAAGTCTTGACGGATTTGATTGAACACCCGCCCATACGAGATGTCAAGGCCGTGGCCGAAAAAGCGTCAGATGCGATGTCGTATCTGGAATTTATCCTGAAAAAACATTTTGGCACATTTTTGGCCAATGACCACAACCCGAGCCGCCCCATTGAAAATATGGTCTTTCGCGTCAAAACAGACCGATCAATGCTTGAAAAACTTGCCTGCCGCAATATCACGCAAAAATCCGAAATCGGGAGCCTGGGCGATCTTGTCGGGGCAAGAATTGTGCTCAAAGACGCCAAGAGCTGCGACGGTATTGTTGACAAGTTTGCTGAAATGGCCCGCCGCGGCTATCTGAAAATCACAGAATTAGAAAACTATTCACCAACACTACAATACGGCTACGCATCACAAAAGGCGTTGTCAAAGCTTGCCGCCGATTGCAAACTTACAGAACCGTTCAACAAAACGAACCCGAGCGGCTACACCGCAATACACCTAAGTGTGCAGCTGCCGGACAATATTGTTGGCGAAATCCAAATCATAGGTCAGGATGTGGCAAAATTCAAAGAAGAGGTTGATGATTTATTGTATAAGTTTCAATGCAACAAACTCCCGCAAAAATACAAGCCTCTCGGAGACGTTTTAACCAATCATGGCATGCGCCCCGGCGAAGATCTCCCGACAAATTACAAATCCTACATCAAGAGTCAATACGCTGCCTTGCGGCAAAACGAGCTCAGCGGCGGCAAAAAAGCCCGCACGTTACTTCCCGCGCCGGTTTCCGTCCCAAAAGAGCTTGCTTTTAACAATCTTGCAAAAATCAAAGACCAATGCGATACCATCTCCTCAAACGCAGGCCTGGAAATATCCAGACGCTTGTTCGCGTAGATGTTTGTTGTATAATAGAAATCATGTTGGATAAGTCATTTTTATTTGATTTTTTTAAGAACACCTATGGGTATGTCAACAAAACCCAAATACTGCCGCCCTTGCGCTACATCTTTGACATAACCTACAAGTGCAACCTGCGCTGCCCGTATTGCTACGTGTGCGATCATACATCAACAAACGAGCTGACCACGCAAGAGCTGCTATCTGTCATAGACCAGCTCCACCCGCTGGCGATCGTCACCCTGCTCGGCGGCGAACCGCTCTTGCGTCCCGATTTTCTAGAAATCTACGAAGCTATGGCAAAAAAAATATTCTCAAAAGTCAACGTCATCTCAAACGGCGCGCTCCTGACCGAAAAAATTGCTGACAGCTTTATCAAGCACAAACTGCTGCTGCTGTCGGTTTCGCTCGATGGCTGGAGAGAAAACCACGATTCCAACCGTTGCAAAGAAGGGCTTTTTGACACCGTCACCGGCAACCTTGAGATGCTGACATCCAAAAGAAATCACCCGCCCGTTGAAATTAAATCCATAATCCTTGAAAATAATCTTGACGACCTGCCGAAATTATACAAATACTGTATCCAAAATAATTTTGATTTTTTCACACTAATATTTAAAAGAAGCTGCATGCTGCGCCAGAACGCGTCGCTGTGCGAGAGCCTCTCACCGGAGTTTCACGAGCAATATCCGCTTGAATTGTATTTTGACATGGAGCATTTTAAAGAAGTCCACAAAGAGCTCATATCGCTTTCAAAAGGTGCAAAAACATTGCTGCGCTGGGCGCCAAAATTCAAGCCCCAAGGTGATATCCGCCACATAGAACACATTTTTGCCAACGGCGACGTACCTGTCACCGAACTCTACCGCCCGTGCCTGTTCCCGTTCTCAAATGTCTTCATCAACCCGCAAGGCGATGTCTACCCATGCCTGTCAGTTAAAATGGGCAGCGTAAAAGAAGATAAATTGAACGATATTTTTAACAACAGCGGCTACAAAAACTTCAGAAATCAGCTCAAAAACGCCAAACTGTTCAACTCCTGCCAAATGTGCTGCGAGCTTGTCCCAAAAAACTTGTAATAGCGCCTGCTTTGTGTTATTAAATATAAATATGCGCAGACTTTTGAATGTTCCGGTTATATACAATATTTATCAGCGGCTGGTTGTTAAAAATTCTTTCCGAAAATATTACGCAAAAGATATTTTGAACGCACAAGAAAATGCCGCTTTCCTTGATATTGGCTGCGGTACGGGTAATATGGTTCCTTTCTTGCCCAAAAACATTGACTACACCGGGCTGGATTTGTCACCGGCTTATATCAATCACGCAAAAAAACGTTTCCCTCAGCACAAGTTTTTTGCGGCAAATGTCAACGATATAACACTTGAAAAAAATAAATACGATATCGCGATATCCAACGGTGTGATTATGAGCCTGAGTGATTCCGATGCGGGATGCCTGTTCCAACTCGCCGCAGACTCGCTCAAACCCGGCGGCATCCTCGCTGTCTATGACGGGCACTACAACGATACCCTTACCTTGGGGCAAAAATTCTTTGTCCAACGCGAACGCGGGCAAAATATCCGAACCCATGAACAATACCGCCTGCTTGCCTCAAAGTATTTCAAAAACGTCACCGTAATCTTAAAGGACGACGCCTTCAACATCCCCTACCCAATGATAATTATGAGGTGCGTAAAATGAAACTTGAAAAATACAGCCGGGTTTCGCTTGTCTGTTTTGTGATTTTTTATGCGGTTTTTGTCATCACGGCAACACTTGTGTCGCGCGGAATATTTTTTGACGGCGCTAATAATTTTCTCAATATTCTGGACTACCCGGGCCCTGATTTTTTTGTTTACTTTCACGATTCCATGCGGCACCGCGACGCGTTTAACGTACTTAATGCATTGTTCATAAACCCCGCTCTGTGGATTGGTGTCACCGACAAGCAGCTTTTGGCGCAGCTTTTTTCGCTGCCGCTGTTTCTTTTCCCGGGGCTGGTGATATTGTGGCAATACTACGTTTCAAAAAAACACGACAAATACAATCTGTTTGCAATAAACCTTATCGCCCTGACATTCTTTGTCATCCCAAACACCTTGTGGGCGATATCCGAGATAAATCTGGTTATGCCGATTTATCTGCTATATTTGACGTTTTTTGTATCAAACAAAAACTACGACAAATTTGATATACTAACCATGGCAGCGCTGTCATGGTTTTTCTTCGGCTCGCACGAGAATATAATTTTTTTAGGGCCCATGCTTTTTGTGGCCGCTTTTTTGTATGCACGAAAATATCCGGGCTCCGCAAACAACAAATACCGGTATTTTTTTGGGGCGCTCAACCTTGCCGCCGCAGCCGTGACGGTTTATTTTATAATGTCATCACCCGAGCAAGGCTACCGCTACAACGACTTTATCAACGCAATTGATATATGCTACCATTTTGCTTGGAAGTGTATCTACAAAATTACCATTATCGGTCTTGTGTTACTTGCGGTAGTTTTTGCTTCTAAACCAATGCTGCGCGTGAAATATTTTATTGCATGTGTTTGCTGGTTTTTTGCCATCGGCACTTTTATATTTATTAATTTTGAAAGTTACACGCTGCCCGGGGTAGAGATACATTTTAAAATGGCGCTGTATATGATTTGCGTTGTAATGTTTGTGTGTGCGCTGGTGACGGATTATTTGGGCATCAAACCCGGCAAAGACAAATACAACCAAATAATCTGCCTGTGCTGCGTTGTAGGTATCCTTCATCTGTGCTGGCAGGTGTTCCAATCCCACCAGTTTTCTTTGATGGTTGCGGATTTGAAAGCAACATTAAAAAATTCCAAAACCCCGTTTGTTTATCTGGATCCTTACAACACAATCAGAAAAGAAAAAAAATACAGAGACTATTTAAACTGCTACGCAACAACAAAAACATCCGTTGCGGTTTATCCGGATTACAGGGTGCGCGCAGTTATGCTGCCGGCTCTGAACTCGCCCATTCATTGCGCACCTCCCGGTTTGAAAATCAAAGACAACTGGACTCTTCACAATTTTAGACCGCTGGACATGCAAGATGTCAGACTCTATTTGGCCAACAAATACTGGGACATAACAGACATCTACCACGCAACCTTGAACAAAAAGGACTAACCCTTATTATAAACATTTGACCGCCAATATGAGTTTTAACGGCTGTTAAGTTTTGTAACGAAACCGCCCATGCCTGAAATCGGGCTGTTTTTATTTTTTTTATATTCTTAGATACACGAGGGAAAAGGATATATTTGCTATGTTTAAACAACGTGAGTTGAAAGCTCGGCGTATGGAAAAATTAACAACGAGAGAATTACAGGTACTGGAACTTATTGCGTTGGGGCACTCCGACGGCGAAATCGCGCAGAAAATACAAATTTCATACTGCACCGTCAGAAGCCACATTGACCGGGCGGTTGGCAAACTACAGGCGCAAAACCGGACAAATGCGGTCGTGATATGCTTTTTGAGCAACCCCATATTTTACAAAAATTTGGAGTCAAAAATGTAGCACCGGTACTTTCACAAAATATTTTTTCGTGTTATAAATAAATGTATGACACGCGATTTGAAGATAGGTATTTTGGTTGGCAGTTTGCGGCGCGAGTCGTTCAGCAGAAAAATTGCTCTGGCCGTTGCACCGATGCTCGGCGCAAAACTTATTGATATAAGCAATCTTGATATGTACAACGAGGATTTGGATGAGAACCCGCCGCAGGCGTGGGTTGATTTTCGCAAAGAGGTCAAATCCCTTGACGCACTGCTGTTTGTAACACCCGAGTACAACCGCTCGCTCCCTGCCGTTTTGAAAAACGCGCTGGATGTGGGCTCAAGACCGTACGGGCAAAGCGTCTGGCAGGGCAAACCCGGCGCTGTCATCAGCGTATCACCGGGCGGTTTGGGTGCGTTCGGCGCAAACCACGCGCTGCGTCAGGCAGTCGTGTTTTTGGATATCCCGATGATGCAGCAGCCGGAAGCCTACATCAGTAACGTTGCAAATATTTTAGACACTGACGGCAAAATCACAAACGAAAACACGCAAAAATTTCTTGAAGACTACGCCCGCGCATTTGTTCAGTTTGCGTTGAAATTTAAATAGTTATTTTTCCTGAATAATAACTTCGCAGCCAAGGATCTCGGCGATGATTTTCATCTCGGAGTATTTTAAAGTATTATTATGTAATTTTGCTGAAAAATTTGCAAGGGTATATTTTTTATTCAAACGAATCCCAAGCTGTCTGGCAAGTTCAGTCATTGTCATTCGCTTTTTTGCAAGCAAAATTTTCACTTCATCAACAATATTCATTCAATGGCTCTTGAGGAGATATGCGAGAAACTGCGTCGCAATATGCGGTCGGTTAACTTATATCTCCATCGGCATCGAAATGATCCGCGCTTAATAACAAGCG